>Ga0209050_1001172_pt1 | contig 30938 bp, 25 predicted proteins | sample Araplavi_mTSA_r2_FD_184276 | JGI IMG/M metagenome (GOLD analysis project Ga0209050, IMG submission 184276) | Arabidopsis root microbial communities from North Carolina, USA - plate scrape MF_Cvi_mTSA_r2 (SPAdes) (version 2) | ecosystem: Host-associated > Plants > Roots > Endosphere | place: USA... | reverse complement strand
GGCGTGCCGGTGACCGACATCGGCCACGCGCTGGAAACCATGATGGGCAGCCGCCGCGTCACCACCTTCGTGCAGAACGGCGAGGAGTACGACGTGATCGTGCAGTCCGACCGTGAACTGCGCGCGTCGCCCGAAGACCTCGCGGCGATCCAGGTGCGTTCGCGCGACGGTGCGCTGATTCCGCTGTCGAACCTGGTGACGCTGCGCGAACTGGCCGAACCGGGCAGCCTCAACCGCTTCAACCGCCTGCGTGCGATCACGATCAGTGCCGGCCTCACGCCGGGTTATCCGATGGGCGAGGCGATCAAGTGGCTGGAAGACAGCGTGCGCACGGAGCTGCCGGACCACGCGCAGATCGACTGGAAGGGCGAATCGCGCGAGTACATCCAGGCCGGCGGCGCGGTGCTGCTGACCTTCACGCTGGCGCTGCTGGTGGTGTACCTGGTGCTCGCCGCGCAGTTCGAAAGCTTCATCCATCCGTTCGTGATCATGCTGACGGTGCCGCTGGGCGTGCTCGGTGCGTTGATCGGCCTGGCGGCGACCGGGGGCACGCTCAACCTGTTCAGCCAGATCGGCATCGTGATGCTGGTGGGCCTGGCGGCGAAGAACGGCATCCTGATCGTCGAGTTCGCCAACCAGCTGCGCGATGAGGGACGCACCATCCGCGAGGCGATCGTCGAGGCCGCTTCGGTGCGCCTGCGCCCGATCCTGATGACCTCGATCGCGACCGTGGTCGGCGCGATCCCGCTGGTGCTGGCCGGCGGCCCCGGTTCGGCGAGCCGCGCGACGATCGGCATCGTGGTGATCTTCGGCGTGTCGTTCTCGACGCTGCTGTCGCTGTTCGTGGTGCCCGCGTTCTACGTGCTGCTGGCGAAGTACACGCGCTCGCCCGAAGCGGTCGCGCAGGAGCTGGAGAAGCTGGAGGCGAGCACGCCTTCGGTGGGTGGGCACGCTTGATGCGCTGATCCCGCCACGGCCTTTGTAGCCCGGGTAAGGCCGAAGGCCGCACCCGGGGCAAACGTCGCGGCAACCTGTTCCCCGGCTGCGCTTCGCTTACCCGGGCTACGAGCGCCGGGCCCAGCTGAACACGCGTTCCGCCTTCCGGCCCGCCGTACGCGTACCCTGTGCGCATGCCCGCCCTGGCCCCCAGCTCCCCGTTCGAATCGCAGCGCCTCATCGGCGAGGGCTTCGTGCTGCGGTCCTGGCGTCCGGGCGACATCGATTCCCTGCTGCACCACGCCAACGACGCCGACGTCGTGCGCGGCCTGAGCAGCCGTTTCCCGCATCCATACACGCGGCGCGACGGCGAACGCTTCCTCGCTGGCGAGATCGTGGATCTCGACGATCCCGTGTTCGCCATCGAAGTGGATGGCCAGGCCTGCGGCGGCATCGCCGCGCGGCCCGGCGATTACGAGCGCGGGCAATCGGCGGAGCTGGGTTACTGGCTCGGCAAGTCGATGTGGGATCGCGGACTGATGACGCGCGTGGTCGCGCTGTACGCGCCGTGGGCGATGCAGCGGCTGTCGCTGCACCGCCTGCAGGCGACGGTGCTCGACTTCAACCAGGCGTCCGCGCGCGTGCTTGAGAAGAACGGTTTCATCGAGGAGGGCGTGGCCCGCTGCGCCCTCGTGAAGAACGGCGAACCGCACGATCTTCGTGTGTTCGCGAAAGTGAGAAGGAGTTTGTGTGACACACCGTGATCCGCCCAATCGCCCGCCACGCGGGCCGCGCCCTCCCGGCCCGCCTTCGCGCGATGCCGCGTCCCCGTGGGGCGGCACGCATGTGCGCAGCCGCAAGGAACGTTTCGAGGACAACACCACGCGCTTCCGCCGCGACCGAGATGTGCATGACGCGCCGGCGCAGGCTGCTCGCGCGCGCGATGCCCATCCGTTCGAGAACGAGCACGACCTGCACGCGCACGAAGGCGAGCACGCATCGCATCCCGCGCGCGAACGCCGCAGCGCGGAGCTGCGGCTGTACGGTCTCAACGCGATCCACGCCGTGTTCGCGCGCCGCCCGCAGGCGATCCGCAAGCTGTACCTGGCCGAAGCGCGCATTCCCGCGCTGCAGCCGCTGTTGAAGTGGTGCGTCGCCAACCGCGTGGGGTATCGCGTGGTGGACGAACTGGACCTGCACAAGCTCGCCGCCAGCAGCCACCACGAAGGCGTCGTCGCCGACGTGCTGCGCGAGGAACCGCAGTCTGTGTCGACATGGTTGCGCGACCTGCCATCCGGCCCGCAATGCGCGATCTGGCTCGACGGCGTCGGCAATCCGCACAACTTCGGCGCGATCCTGCGTTCGGCGGCGCATTTCGGCGTTTCGGCGATCCTGTTGCCGAAGCATTCCACCCTTGCGCTCTCCGGCGCCGCCGCGCGCGTGGCCGAAGGCGGCGCCGAAGCCGTGCCGCTGGTACGCCTGGGCCGCGAGGACAACGCCATCGCACAGCTGCGCGGCGCCGGCTTCACGCTCGCGGCAACCGTGGTGAAGGGCGGCACCGACGTGTTCACCGCGCCGCTGCCCGAACGCACGATCTACGTGCTCGGCGCCGAAGGCGAGGGTATGGATCGCGAACTGGCCTCGGCCTGCGATCTGCGCCTGTCGATTCCGGGTACGGGCCTGGTGGAAAGCCTCAACGTCGCGTCGGCGGCGGCGGTGTTGCTGGCGGCGTGGAAGGCCAGGCGGGGCTGACCATTCCTACGTCATCCCGGCCTTCGCCGGGATGACGGTGATGTAGTCCGCAGGATGGGTTCAGCTTCGCTCAACCCATCCTGCGAAGCTGGATTCAGCGACGCCCCACATGCACCGGCAAACACGCCCGGATGCACGTCCCCGCGCCGGCAACGGTTTCGATATCGAACGTGCCGCCCAGGTGCGTTGCGCGTTCGCGCATGGCGATCAGGCCCAGACCATGGACGTCGTCCGGATCGAAACCGCGTCCATCGTCGATGATCGACAACAGGATCTGGTCGCCGCGCGGTGCGAGCAGCACCGTCACCTGCGTCGCGCCGGAATGGCGCAGCACGTTCGTCAACGCTTCCTGCGCGATACGGAAACACGCCAGTTCGACAGCAGGATCCGGGCGCTCGGGTAGGGGCGTCAGTTCCAGCTCGAGCGCCGGCATGCCGCTGCGGAACAGGCGCTCGCACTGCCAGCGCAACGCGGCGACCAGGCCAAGCGCATCCAGTTGAGGCGGACGCAGCAGGATCGAGATGTCGCGCAGCTTGGCGATGGTCGCATCGGCGATCCCGACGATTTCCTCGACGATCTCGCGCCTGCCGTCCTCGTCCTCGCCTTCGATGGAAGTCGCCGACATCTTCATCGCCGAGATCGCCTGGCCGATGTCGTCGTGCAGTTCGCGCGAGATCGTGCGGCGTTCGTTTTCCTGCACGTCGATCAGGCGGCCGGTGAGCGCGTGCAGTTCCTGCTGCTGTTGCTGCAGGTGCGTGGCCAGTTCGACCTCGCGCGTGTCCGAACAGGTGCGGCGCAGCATCGCGAACAGCAGGATGGCGACCAGCGGCAGCGACAGCGCGTTGGCGATCCAGTGCGCGGCGTCGCCGAAGAAGCGACGCAGTTCCAGCGCCAGCGCGGGCGCGACCAGCGCCATCCACACGACAGCCAATGCGGCCATCGCCACCGAGAGCAGGAACCCGCTGCGCCCACGCAAACGGGCGCGCAAACCTGCGCGCCCGTCTGGGTGTTGCCCCGAAGACCCGGTCGGTCCCGTCGGCGATGGAGGGATCGCGTTCATCCCGTCACATGGAAGCGGCTTCAGAAGAGTTCGACGCTACCAGCATCCATCGTCTGCTGCATCACGGGCTTGTGAGGCGGGCGTTCCCAATCCGTCTTCATCTGCGCGATGCGCTGGCCGAGCTGGGCCAGGGCCTGGCGGACCTCGGCGTCGGCGCGGTCGGCGTTGTGCAGCAGCTGGTGCAGGGCGGTGGCTTCGCGGTTGATCGCGCTCAGGCGCTCAAGGTGCGTGTTGGCCGCGCCCAGTGCCTGGGTGGCGATGTCCTCGAACTGCAGCGAACGCACGGCCTCGGCGACGGAGCCGTCGATGGCGCGGCCGCAGTCGGCGATCTCGCGCATGCCGTTGCCCAGGCCGCGGTTGATGCCGTCCACGCGCTCCAGCATCGCCGCCGCTTCGGCACGGGCGCCGCGGGAGCGGTCCATGTCGCGCGAGGCCATGGTGGTCACGGTGTCGCGAACCCGTGCGATGGCGTCCTTGGAGCTGTGCGCCAGCTTGCGGATCTGTTCGTTGAACGCGGTGGAACGTTCGGAGAGGTTGCGTACTTCGTCGGCGACGACCGCGAAGCCGCGGCCCGCCTCGCCGGCACGCGCCGCTTCGATCGCGGCGTTGAGCGCCAGCAGGTTGGTCTGGTCGGCGATCGACTTCACGTCTTCCAGCAGCGCGAAGATGCCGTCCAGGTGATCGGCCATCGCGTCGATGTGGGTGACGGTGGTGGTGCTCTGGCCGCTCACGGCTTCCAGCGCTTCCACCAGCTGTTCCATCTGCTGGCTGGCCTGCAGGGCGAAGCGGGAGACGTCCACGCCGCCGTGTTCGCCGTCGGTGCGGTCGATGATGCGCGAGACCACTTCGCTCTGCTCGCGCGACTTGCGGTTCACGGCCTCGAAGCTGGTGCCGAGCTTGGCGACGGATTCGCGGATCAGCGTGCGGGTGCGCTCGATCTCGCCGCGCGAACCCTGCACTTCGGAGTTGACGAAGTTGCGCAGGTCGTCGAGCAGGCGCGTCTGTTCGCGCAGCATCGCCGAGTCGTTGTGGCTGGGGCGCTGAATGGTCCAGGCGAAGCCCAGCCAGGCCAGCGTCATGGCGACGAGCGCGCCCCATTGCACGGCGGAGGGCCATCCCATCGCTTCGGCGACAATGAGCAGGGAAGTCAGCACCAGCGGTGCTGCAAGGCGAATCAGTACGCGGGAATCCATCTTCGATCTCACCGAATGGGGCAACTTAGATAACGGCGGGTGGGGCGGGTGCTTTAGGTGAAATGCACTTGATTTGTGGAGCGGTGCATGGGTGTGACGGAGTGCGCCTTTTGCTTCTGCTCCCTCCCCTGCGTGCAGGGGAGGGCTGGGGAGGGGTGAAGTGGCGGCCAGAAGCGCTTTCGAAAGCGCATCACAAGCAACAGCGAAAGCTCGCCGCTGTGCGGCTTCGCCACCCCTCCCCAACCCTCCCCTGCACGCAGGGGAGGGAGTGTCACTCGTGCGCCGTCCCCGCGAGCAGCTTCTGCGCCACCAGCGACAACGGCACCGTTTCCTGGGCCGCGCCCAGCGCCACCGCGGCGCCTGGCATGCCCCAGACGACGCTGCTGGCTTCGTCCTGTGCAATCGTCGCCGCGCCGGCCTTGCGCAGCGCGAGCAGGCCGCGCGCGCCGTCGTCGCCCATGCCAGTCAGCAGCGCCGCGCTGGCATTGGCGCCGACGTGTTCGGCCACCGAATCGAACAGCGCATCCACGCTCGGGCGATGGCGGCGCACCGGATCGTCGTCGCCGAGCCGGCAATGCCAGCGCGCACCGCTGCGATACACGCGCAGGTGACGACCGCCCGGTGCGACGTAGGCATGGCCCGGCAGCAGTTCCTGGTCGCGCTCGACGTGGATCACCGTCATGCGGCTGTGCCTGTCCAGGCGATCGGCGAACGGCGCGCTGAACGCGCCCGGGATGTGCTGCGCGATCACCGTCGCCGGCGCATCGGCCGGCATCTGCGACAACACTTCGCGGATCGCTTCCGTGCCACCGGTGGAGGCGCCAATCGCCAGCAGGCGATGCGTCGTCCGATAGGCCACCGCGGGCGTCGCAATCGCTTCGCCGCCAATGCGCGCGGGCGTGGACGCGATCACCCGCGCCTTCGCCGCATGCTTGATCTTCTCGATCAGCACGCCGGCGTAGTCGGTCAGGCCGCGGGCGACGTCGAGCTTGGGCTTGGCGATGAAATCCACCGCGCCCAGCGCGAGCGCGTCCAGCGTCACCTGCGCGCCGCGCTCGGTGAGCGTGGACACCATCACCACCGGCATCGGCCGCAGGCGCATCAGGTTGCGCAGGAAGGTCAGGCCGTCCATGCGCGGCATTTCGACGTCGAGCGTGAGCACGTCCGGATCGAGCTGCTTGATCTTGTCGCGCGCGATGTACGGATCGGCCGCGGAGCCGACGACCTGGATGCCCGGATCGGCCTCCAGCAACTGCGTCATCAACTGGCGCACCAGCGCCGAGTCGTCGACCACGAGCACGCGGATCGGGCCGCGTGCGGGAGTACGGACTGCCGCGTGCATCAGAACAGCTCCACGCTGCCGCTGGCGACGGGTTCGCGTGCGAGTCGGCCGTAGTAGGCGCGTTCGGCGTCGACGATCACGTCGTTGCGCGCCGACGGCAAACGCTTGACCAGCGTGCGCCCGGTCTGCGCGAAGAAGCAGACCTTGCGCGGGTGGATGTCGCCAAGGTCCTGCGCGGTGACGGGAATCTGTTCGGCGGCCAGGTACTCGAGCACGAATGCCGCGTTGCGCGTGCCGATCGGATCGCTGTAGAAGCCCGACAGCACGTTGCCGCCGCCGAACACCTTCGCCATCAGCCGCGAGCGTCGCGCGCCGCGCTTGAGCAGGTCGTTGATCAGCAGTTCCATCGCGTGCGCGCCGTAGCGCGAGGAGACCGAACCGGCCTCGCCGCCGGGCAGCATGAAATGGTTCATGCCGCCGACCTGCACCAGCGGGTCGTACAGGCACGCGGCCACGCACGAACCCAGCAGCGTGACCAGCGCGATCGGGCGGTCGGTGACGCGATAGTCGGCCGGCAGCAGCTTGATCGCTTCCGTCTGGAGGACGGGATCGAAATAGCTTCCCGGCTCGACGGCGGGACGTGCGGTGCTCATGGCGGCGTTCATCGGCGGGGTATCGGGTTATTTGCGAGCACCGGCGGGCCGGTAGGTGGTGCGACCGCACGCGGTGATCAGGTCGTGCGCATGACCGAAGCTTTCCGAATGGCCGGCGAAGAGCAGGCCGTCGGAGGCGATCAGCGGCGCGATGCGCGTAAGCACCTGGTATTGCGTGGCCTTGTCGAAATAGATCATCACGTTGCGGCAGAACACCGCATCGAAACCACCGCGCAAACCGTAATCGTCGTCGAGCAGGTTGAGCGGGCGGAACTCGATCAGCGCCTGCAGTTCCGGCTTCACCCGGCACAGGCCGGCGTTGTCGCCGCTGCCGCGCTGGAAGAACTGGCGGCGGCGCTGCAGTGACAGGCCGTTGATGCGTTCCACCGGATACACGCCGCGCGCGGCGGTCTGCAGCACGTTGGTATCGATGTCGGTGGCGAGGATGCGCACCGGCGGGGTCATCGTGCCGTACGCCTCGCAGGCGGTGATCGCCAGCGTGTACGGCTCCTCGCCGGTGGAGGCGGCGTTGCACCAGATCGAGGCGCCGTCGCGACAATGCGCGCGCAGGTGCTCGGCGAGCATGTCGAAGTGGTGCGACTCGCGGAAGAAGGAGGTGAGGTTGGTGGTGAGCGCGTTGATGAAGCCCTGCAGCTCGGCGTCGGGATCGGCCTCGACGTAATCGAGGTAATCGCCGAAGCGGTCCATGTCGAGCGCGCGCACGCGGCGGGCGAGACGGCTGTAGACCATGTCGCGCTTGTGAGGGTGCAGGTGGATGCCCGCGTATTCGCGGATCATCTTGCAGACGCGGCGGAAGTCGCGGTCGTCGAAGGTGAATTCGCGGTCTTCGGAGGTGCGGGCAGAGGGGCGCATGGGGGCTCGTTACTGCTCTTGGCTCCCTCACCTGCTTGCAGGGGAGGGTTGGGGAGGGGTGAAGTGCACAGCGCCGCTTCGCCCGGTGTATTGCGTTGGATCAGCACGAACCGACTTGCTTCGCGCACTTCTGCCGTCCCTGGCGAAACGTTTCGGGAATGGGGCGCCCGGCCCAACCATCCATGGCCGGTCGTTCGGCATGCCACGCGGCAGTGCCGCGTAAACGGCATGCCTCACCCCTCAACCCAACCCCTCTCCCGCACGCGGGAGAGGGGACGGGACAACATCAGAACTCCTGCCAATCCCCGTCCGCGCTGTTCGCGGCGGCGGTGGCGCGGACCTTGCGGGCGGCGGGCTTGGCGGCCGGTGCAGTGGCGCGGGCGCGCGACGGCTTGGCCGACGGCATTTCCACCACCGTCGCCTGCGCGGCGCGCACGTTCTGCGCCGAGTGCGCAAGACGGAACACCGCCACCGTCTGCACCAGTTGCTCGGACTGCTGTTCCAGGCTGCGCGCGGCGGCGGACGCCTGTTCCACCAGCGCCGCGTTCTGCTGCGTGCCTTCGTCCATCTGCGTGATCGCGTTGTTGACCTGCTCGATGCCCGAGCTCTGTTCCTGCGACGCCGCCGAGATGTCGGCGATGATGTCGGTGACCTTCTTCACGCTGGTCACGATCTCGTGCATCGTGCGGCCGGCCTGGTCGACCAGCTGGCTGCCTTCCTCGACCTTGCCGACCGAGTCGCCGATCAGCTGCTTGATCTCCTTGGCGGCGTTCGCCGAACGCTGCGCGAGCGAGCGCACTTCGGAGGCGACCACCGCGAAACCGCGGCCCTGTTCGCCGGCGCGCGCGGCTTCCACCGCGGCGTTCAGCGCCAGGATGTTGGTCTGGAACGCGATGCCGTCGATCACGCCGATGATGTCGGCGATCTTCTTGGACGACTGGTTGATCGCGTTCATCGTGTTGACGACTTCACCGACCACGGTGCCGCCCTGGCCGGCGACTTCCGCCGCGCTCTGCGCCAGCTGGTTGGCCTGGCGCGCGTTGTCGGCGTTCTGGCGGACCGTGCTGGTCAGCTCTTCCATCGACGAAGCGGTTTCTTCCAGCGATGCGGCCTGCTGCTCGGTGCGCTGCGACAGGTCGTTGTTGCCGGCGGCGATTTCCGCGGCGGCCGAGCTGATCGCGTCCGAACCCTGGCGGATCTGGCCGACGATCTGCGCCAGCTGCTCGACGGTGCGGTTGGCATCGTGCGAGAGACGGCCGAACTGGCCCGGCAGTTCCACTTCGACGCGACGGTTGAGGTCGCCATCGGCCACTGCCGACAGCAGCGTGCCGACTTCGTGCAGGCCTTCCTCGGCGGTGGCCATCAGCTGGTTCAGCGACTGGACCACGTCGTGGTAGACGAACTCGAAGCGCGAGGCATCGCCACGGCGGCTGAAGTCGCCGGCGACGGCGGCATCGACCAGCGTCTTGATCTCGGCGTTGATCGCGTTCATGCCGTTCTTGACCGAATCCACGGCGTCGGTGATGCGCGCCTTCTGGCCCGGCAGGCGGTCCATGTCGCGCGACAGGTCGCCGCGCGCATAGGCGGCGACGATCTCGATCGCACGCGTGTTCACCTGGATGTGCGAATCCACCAGTGTGTTCACTTCACCGGCCATCTGGCCGTAGGCGCCCGGGAAATCCTCGCTGCGAAGGCGGCGGTCGATCTCGCCGGCCTGATGCGCGTCGAAGATGTCGCGCTGCGCGCCAGCGAAGTTGCGCAGCGTGTTGATGGCGCGTTCCAGGCCGCGCGCGATGTCGCGCACTTCGTCGTGCGTGTCCACGCGCACCGCATCCGGGAATTCGCCGCGGGCGAGCAGGTCGGAAGCGTCCTGCACTTCCTTCAGCGCGGCGCGGGTGGAGCGGATGAAACCCAGGAACATGTAGGTGGCGATCGCCAGGATCAGCGCGCACAGGCCCATCGTCAGCGCGGTGCGCTGCTGCAGGCGGCCGATCTCGGCCGAGGCGGCGTGGTCAAGCGAGGTGCTGGAAGCCGACAGCGCGGACGCCAGCGCAAGGCGCGTGGCCTCGGTGCGCGCGGCCATGATCTTCACCGGCAGCACCGGCGTTTCGGCATCGAGGATGTGCTTCTGGATGTCGGCGTTCTGCTTGGCGACCGCGTCCAGCGCCTTGCGGAACGGCGCGCCCATGGTGGTGCCCAGTTCCGACATTTCCTCTTCGGCGTCCTTGATCTCGATCTCCGAACGCGTGCGGACGTAGTCCTGCATGTTGCGCGAGACGGCCAGGCCGGTGCGGTCGTCGACCCAGATCGCGCCGTCGCCCAGCACGCGCAGCGCGGTGGCGCTCTGCTGCTGGGTGTACTCGGCGAGCGTGGGCACCCACACGGTGGCGGCGCGGCCCATGTAGAGCACGGCGGCGTTCTGCGCCTGCGCCAGTCCGGTCTCGTCGGCGATCAGGCCGTGCACTTCACCGAGCTTGCGCACGGCTGCGGCGTGGTCGGTCGCGGCGGCGGCGGAGTCGCCGTGCTCGCCGTTGGCCTTGTCCCACGCGGTGCGCGCTTCCTTCAGCGCGGTCGGGAGGGCGGACTGGGCCAGGCTGCGGGCCTGCCAGGCGTTGAGGGCGTCGAGCTCGCGGTTCACCAGCGAAGCCGATTCCTGCAACGTCTGGTCGGAGACCTCGTCCTTCGCGAACTTGCGCACGACCTGCAGCTCGTGCTGCTGGATCGCCAGCATCGCGCGATGCAGGTGGCCCAGGCCGACGACGGCGTCGCGCTGCTTCGTGGCTGCGGTGACTTCGGCGTTGGAGCGCACGACCAGGATGCCGGCAAGGACGCCGCAGGTCAGCATGAAGGCGGCACCGATGACCATCGCCTTCTGGTTGAAGCGCAGCTGCGACATCAGGCGGGTGGCCGGAGCCAGGAAGCGGTCCATCAGCGTGACGGACGGCCGGGAGTGGGCAAGGGTGGACATGAATCCTCTCGGGCGGAACGGACCCTTCTGGGTCGACACCCGTTGCATCGGCGCGGCGTGAGGAAACTTTAGGTACGCAGGCGTTCGTAGCGCGGGTAAGGCCGAAGGCCGCACCCGGGTCGAGGGGCGCGGCGACCGTTCCCCGGGTGCGCTGCGCTTACCCGGGCTACGAGGGCGCTAAAGATTCCCGAAGTGCGGCCGATGACCCCAGTGTCGCCAGACACCATCCCCAAGGAGCCATCCCATGCGCCGTTCCCTTATCTCTGCCGCCGGCGTTGCCGTGCTGGCCCTGTCCTTCGCCGCCCCGGCCTCGGCCGACCTGAAGCCGGTCAAGCGCGTCGAGCCGCAGTACCCCGCCGAAGCCGCCCGCTCGGGCACCCAGGGCTTCGTCGAAGTCGAATTCACCGTGGACGAAGGCGGCAAGGTCGCCAGCGTCTCGGTCGTCAATGCCAAGCCGGCCCGCGTGTTCGAGCAGTCGGCCGTGCGCGCCGTGAAGCAGTGGGAGTTCGCTCCGGGCGGCGGCAAGGGCAAGGTGCGCCTGGACTTCTCGCTGTAAGCGATCCAGCGCAATACATCCGGCATCGCCGGTTGGAGGAAGGCGCGCCGGCGACGGCGCGCCTTCCTCTTTTTCTGGTGCAATGAATTCTGGTGCAATGAACCGTACGCTTCGCGGGATCGGTTCCGCATCGCGGAACCCATCGCCGTGACGGTGGCGATGATGGGTTTGTCGACGCGAAACCTGGCCTACGGCTTGGGATAGAACCGGCGCATGGCCGCGCAGGCCGTGACGTGGTTGTAGTCGCTGGACATGCAGCGGTAGAACGCCAGCTTGTCGTCGGTCGCCGTCGCGCAATCCTCCGGCGTGATCTCTTCGATCGCACCGCGCAGCTGCGCCGCCATCGGTTCGAAGTCCGAACGCTTCATGTAGCCGTCGTCGGTGTTCTTCTGGCCGACCTCGATCATCGTTTCCAGGCCGGAGCGCGCGTTCGCGACTGCCTTGTCGCAGGACAGCTCGGTGTCGTCGTCGCGCACCTGCATCAGCGAATGCGCGATGTCCTCGACTGTCGCCTGCGTCTCCGGCGGCAACGAGCGCGTGGTTTCTCCATCGGCGCCATCCGCGTGTGCGTTCGCGGTGAATGCCAGCGCCAGCGTCAATGCGAGCGTGGCCATCGACGCCGTCGGCGCCTTCTTCCTCACTTCCATCCCCATCCCCGAAGTCCGTTTGCGAAAGCTTAGCTTCGCATCGCCGGGCGCGGGGAGGAAGGGGAACCTCCGTAGGATAGGCGCATCCGGGCGATGGGTTTCGCATTGCGAAACCCACCTGCGATCAGCCGTTCGCGGCCCGCAGGAACTGCGGCTCCTGCGATGCCGCGCCGAACACCGCCACCGCCTCCACCAGCTGCGCGGCCTGCTGTTCCAGGCTGCGCGCGGCGGCGGAGGCCTGCTCGACCAGCGCCGCGTTCTGCTGCGTGCCTTCATCCATCTGCGCGATCGCGCCGTTGACCTGCTCGATGCCGGCGGTCTGCTCGTTCGATGCGGCGGAAATGTCGGCGATGAGGTCGCTGACCTTGCGCACGCTGGCGACGATGCCCTGCATCGTGCGCCCCGCCTGGTCCACCAGCTGCGTGCCCTGCTGCACCTCGACCACCGAATCGGTGATGAGTTGCTTGATCTCCTTGGCCGCATTCGCCGAACGCTGCGCGAGCGAGCGCACCTCGCCGGCGACGACCGCGAACCCGCGACCCTGTTCGCCCGCACGGGCCGCTTCCACCGCGGCGTTCAACGCGAGGATGTTGGTCTGGAACGCGATGCCGTCGATCACGCCGATGATGTCGCCGATGCGGGCGGACGATTCGCTGATCGCGCTCATCGTATGCACCACGCGGCCGACGAGCGCGCCACCCTGCGTCGCGACCTGCGCCGCCTCGCGCGCCAGCTCGTTCGCCTGGCGCGCGCTGTCGGCGTTGTGGCGGACGGTGGAGGTGAGTTCCTCCATCGACGAAGCCGTCTCCTCCAGCGACGCGGCCTGGGCCTCGGTGCGGCGCGACAGGTCTTCGTTGCCCGCGGCGATCTCCGCCGCCGCACTGCCGATCGCATCGGAGCCTTCGCGGATGCCGCCGACGATCTGCGCCAGGCGCTCGACGGTTTCGTTCGCATCAACGCTCATGCGCGCGAACACGCCGTGGAAGTCGCCGCGCATGCGCGATTCCAGGTCGCCTCGCGCGAGGCCGCGCAGCAGCACGGACAACTCGGACAGGTTCCCGTCGGCGGTCGCCATCAGGCGGTTGAGCGTGTCCACCATCGTGCGGAAATCGTGCTCGAAGCGCGTCGCGTCGCCACGCGCGGTGAAATCGCCGTCGGCGGCGGCTGCGGAAAGCCGCTGGATCTCGCCGTTGATCGCGCGCAGGCTCGCCTTCACCGAATCCATCGTCCGGGTCAGCACCGCCTTCTCGCCGGGCAGGCGGTCCATGTCCTGCGACAGGTCGCCGATGGCGTAGCGCTCCATGATCCGCAACGCGCGCTGGATCGATTCGATGTGCGATGCGACCAGGCCGTTGGTGTCGCGAACCATCGTGCCGTACGCGCCGGGGAAGGCGGATTCGTCGATCCGGAAGCTGATCTCGCCTTCGTCGTGGCGACGCGCCATCTCGCCCTGCGCCTGCGAATAGTCCTCCAGGCGGTGGCACATGCGTTCCAGTGCCTGCTGCAGTTGGCCAATCTCGTCGTGCTGTTGGGTATGGCTTGCCTCATTGGAGCAGGCCAGGTCGAAGCGGCCATCGGCCATCGCCTGCGCGGCCTGTGTGGCAGCGCGTACGGATCCCGCGATGTTGCGCGCGATCAGCAGGCAGAGCGCGATCACGGCGGCAAGCGCGATCAACGCGCCGATCATCAGCGTGCCCGCGAAACGCCACGCGCGCGCGGCGATGTCGTCGGTGTACTCGCCGCTGCCGATCACCCAGCCCCAGCGCGGAAGCGGCGCGACGTAGGAGATCTTCTCGACCGGTCCTTCGACACCGGGCTTGGCCCACTGGTAGTCGACGAAACCGCCGCCGTCGCGCGCGACCTTCGCCATCTCGACGAAAATGCGCTTGCCGTCCGGGCTCACGTAATCGGTGAGGTCCTTGCCGTCCAGCTGCTTCTGGTGCGGGTGCATGAGCATGCGCGGATGCTCGTCGTTGACCCAGATGTAGTCGGTGCCGTCCTTGCTGCGAAGCGTCGACAGCACGTGCAGAGCCTCGCGCTGCGCGACGTCTTCGGGCAGCTTGCCGGCCTGCGCGAGGTCGGCATAGCGCTGCACCGCGGCGAGCGCGGCACCGACGCGCGTGTGCAGGCGCGCGCGTTCGTCGGCGATCTGGCCGTGGTAGTTGCGCTCGACCGCGATGCCGGTCAACACGACCAGGCCGACGGAGAGCGTGGCGATCATCCACGCGAACTTCGCGCGCAGGGAGAGGGAAGAGAAACGGAACAGGTTCGGCATGGGGCACCGCGAAAGGCACTCGACGCGGATCGCGTCTTGCTCGTGTTATCGGCGGGCGCTTCGTTTGATGCAGATCAAAAACACGCGGATTCGCGCGATCTTCGCATGAATGCGCGAAGTGGGACGTGGGTCCGGAATGCACTTCGCAGAATGGTTTTCGCATGGCGAAACCCACCATGTGCGGAAGAGGGATGGCGCGATGGGTTTCGTCTCACGAAACCCACCCTGCGTGCCGTCATGCAACCCGGGTAAGCGAAGCGCACCGGGTTGGGCGTGCCAGATCCCTCATGCGCTTCGCGTACCCGGGCGCCCGAGCGGGCACGGGAACATCACGTGATGGGTTACGCGAAGCGAAACCCATCCTGCGGTCAATCGTTCGCTGCGCGCAGGAACTGCTGCGGCTCGTGCGAGACCAGGCGGAATGCCGCGACGGTCTGCATCAACTCGCCGGCCTGTTCCTCCATGCTGCGCGCGGCGGCGGAGGCTTCCTCCACCAGCGCCGCGTTCTGCTGCGTGCTCTCGTCCATCTGCGCGATCGCCTGGTTTACCTGCTCGATGCCCGCGCTCTGTTCCTGCGAGGCCGCGGTGATGTCGGCGATGATGTCGCCCACGCGCTTCACGCTGCCGACGATCTCGTCCATCGTGCGGCCCGCGCTTTCCACCAGGCGCGTACCGGTGCCGACGCGCTCGACCGAGTCGTTGATCAGGTGCTTGATCTCCTTGGCGGCGTTCGCCGAACGCTGCGCGAGCGAGCGGACCTCGGAGGCGACCACCGCGAAACCGCGACCCTGTTCGCCCGCGCGTGCCGCTTCCACGGCCGCGTTGAGCGCGAGGATGTTGGTCTGGAACGCGATGCCGTCGATCACGCCGATGATGTCGGCGATCTTCGACGACGACGCGCTGATCTGCGACATCGTGGCGACGACCTCATGCACCACTTCGCCACCGCGCGTGGCCACCTGCGATGCGGTGATCGCAAGCGCATTGGCCTGGCGCGCGTTGTCGGCGTTCTGGCGCACGGTGCTGGTGAGCTCCTCGATGGACGAAGCCGTTTCTTCCAGCGACGCCGCCTGCTGCTCGGTGCGGTTGGACAGGTCGCTGTTGCCCGCGGCGATCTCCGACGCGGCGCTGTTGATCGTGTCGGCGCCTTCGCGGATTCGGCCCACGACCTGCGACAGCTGGCCGACGGTGTGGTTCGCATCGGCGGCAAGACGGCCGAACTGGCCCGGCAGCGCGACATCGACGCGACGGCCGAGGTCGCCATCGGCGACGGCGGACAGCAGCGAGCCGACTTCGTGCAGGCCCTGCTCGGAGGTCGCCATCAGGCGGTTCAACGCGTCGACCGTATCGCGGTATGCGAACTCGAAACGCGTGGCGTCGCCGCGACGGCTGAAATCGCCCGCGACCGCGGCATCGACCAGCAGCTTGATCTGCGCGTTGATCGATTCCATGCCGTGTTTGACCGAATCCACCGCCGCGGTGATGCGCGCGCCCTGACCGGGCAGGCGTTCGATGTCGACCGAAAGATCGCCGCGCGCGTACGTGCCGACGACTTCCACCACGCGCAGGTTCACGTCGATGTGCGTGGCGACCAGTTCGTTGATCGCGTTGGCCATGTCGCCGTAGATGCCGGCGAAACGTTCGGCCGGCATGCGGTGGTCGATCTGGCCTTCGCGATGCTGCGCGGCCATTTCCTGCTGCGCCTCGACGAAGGCGCGCAGTTCGGACTGCATGTGCTTCATCGCCTTCATCAGGCGCGCGGTCTCGTCGTTGCCGTCCACGACGATCGCATCGTCGAGGCGGCCTGCGGCGACGTGGTTGGCCACGGTCATGGCGCGACCCAGCGCGGCGGTGATCGCACGCGCCAGCACGATGCCGACGCCCAGCGCGGCGAGCAGTGCGAACAGGCCGGCGACGATGCCGAACACCAGTGCGCGGTTCGACGCGGCGACCGAATCGGCGACGGTCGCGGAGAAACGCTTGTAGGCGGCGTCGCGTTCGGCGTTGAGGTGGTCGCGGTACGCGGCCAGCGCGGTGGACATCGCCTGCACGTCGTCGGGGTTCACTTCGCCGCCATCGACGAAGACCTTAGCCACGCCGTGCGCGGACTTGTAATACGTCTCGAAATCCGAAGACAGGCGGGCCAGCGCGGCGTCGCGCGGCGTGATCTTCGCCAGCTTCTGGTAGCGCGCGCGGATCTGCTGCGCGACCTCGCCCGCGCCGGCGAGCGTGTCCGCATCGGCGGACGCGGCGGCGGCGTTGAGCGTGTTGATGAGTTTGTCGAGCGCGGCGACGTTTTCGGTCATCGCCTCCAGGCGCGGGAACTGTTCGTCGCGGATGCTGGTGACGCCGGCGTTGTTGCGCTGCGTGACGACGGAAGAAGTCAGGAGATAGGCCAGCAGGCACAGCAGCGACAGGATCGCCGGTGCCAGGACCTTCCAGAAGAGGGGGACGCGCGACAGAAGATGCATGGTGGAACCTTCATGGGGCAACGCCCGGCGCGCATGGCGCCGGGCATTGCGGGTGGCGTGGAACGCGTTGTGGTGCGGTGGCGCTTACGGCTTCAGTACGACGCGGACGCTGTCGTCGACGTCGGCGGCATCGAGGTAGCCGATGGCCGACGGCGAACCGGCGACGAACTTGCGAACGTCCGCGCCGCTGCCCAGCTGCTTCGGACGCTGTGCCTTGCCGGTGAAGGTCAGCTGCGCCCAGTAGGCCTTCAGCTGCGCGGCATCCTTGCCGGTCACCTTGGTGTAGAACTCGGCGCGCGCCGGACCATCGGGAAGATCGACCGGCGTTGCGGCACCACCGCCCGGGAACGCGACGGCCTTGTTGAGGAACAGCTGCGACACCTGCGCCTGCGTGAGCGACTTCACTTCGCTCTTGGCCGACACCACGACCACCACGCCTGCGTGGGCGAAGGTCGCGGCGCCTGCGAGCACGAGGCCGGCGGCTGCGATAACCAGATTGCGGATCGTCATCGTCTCGTCTCCGTCAGAACACGAAATCGAGGGAGATCGACAGCAGGTCGTAGTTCTGACCCGTGACGAAACCCGGCTGGCGGTTGACCAGGCCGCCGGTCGAACCGGTCGGCACGTCGACGTGCGCGTACTCGGCCTTCAGCGCGAGGTTCTCGTGGAAGTCCCAGCGCGTGCCGATGGTGACGCTCTTCTGGTTCGCATTCTGGGTCGACAGACCGGCGTTGATTACGCCGATCGGATCGCGCGCGCCGATGCTCGTGTCGCTGTCCAGATGCACCTGGGCCAGCGTCATGTACGGCGTGAACGCGCCGGTGCGGACACCACCGCTGACGTACATGTTGGTGTTCTTCGCCAGCAGGTTGTCCTCGCCGGTGATGCGCGTGACTTCGCCGCGCAGGAACCACGAGCCCGGATCGAACGCGTAACCGAAGGAGGTGAACTCCAGGTCGTCGCCGTCGATGGCGTACTGCGCGGCCAGCGGCGCCAGCGGGCCCTGGTACAGCGCGAGCAGCGGCGTGGTCGGGGCGTCGATCTTGGTCTTGCTGTAGCTGCCGAACAGCGTGGAGCTGCCGAACTCGGCGCGCAGCGCGAGCGTGCGGGCGTCCTTCACTTCGAACGTGCCTTCATCGGCATCGCCGGCGGCCAGCTGCACCGACATTGCGACATCGCCCACGTTGAACTTGTACGTCGCGTCGGCACCGTCCAGGCTCACCGCGATGTCGTACACCTCCACCGGCGGGCGAACCCACGGCATGGCGTAGCCGACCTTGCGGTATTCGGACAGCATGAAGATCGGCGCGGTGAAGCGGCCGGCGCGCACCTGCAGCGCCGGCGTGAACGCGTACTTGACGTGCGCCAGTTCGACCTGCGGCTTGTAGGAGCCCTGGTAGTCGTACTCGCTGATCACCTGAACGACGGCGGAGAAGTTGTCGGTGAAGCGCGCATCGACCTGCGCGGCCAGGCGAGTGTCGGGCGTGGTCGACCACGCGTGCGTGTAGCCAGCGCCTTCCGGACCCTGCGTCGGCACGAAGTCGGCGCGGTTTTCGCTGTTGTGCACGGCGCCGAGGGTGCCGTAGCCGCTGAAGGAGAACATGCCATCGTCGGACTGGGCGTCCTGTGCGAAGGCGGAGAAGGGGAGGAGCGAGGCCATGGCCAGTGCCAGGGCGCTGTGACGGAACTGCATGGTGATTCCTGAGATGGTGCAAGGGCGCGCCATCGCAGGCGCGGACTGAACCCCGACCGCGCGATGCATGTTCGGCGGAGCGACCGCGATAACGGCAGCGTGTCATGCGACTGAAACGAAAATTTCACCTTTTCCCTGTTCATGAAAATGACTGGGGAAAAACTGAAGTTAGTGAGCGCGGACCTTCATGCGCATCGCGCATTGCGACGGCGGTTCGTCACACGCGCGGTCGCGAAGAGCGTGCTCTGTCCGTGCGATGACCCGAACGTCATTCCAGCGAAAGCTGGAACCCATCTGGACTTTTGATCCTGTAGCCCGGGTAAGCGCAGCGCACCCGGGTGTGCGTGACAGTCCCGCTTCGCTTACCCGGGCTACGGCACCAGGCATCGGGATCGGCGACGACGATCTCGCGCATGCGAAACCCATCGCTTTCGCCTCAATCGTTGGCAGCCCGCATATGCCGCGGGGCCTGGGAAGTAAGGCGGAACGCCGCGACGGTCTGCATCAGCTCGCCCGCCTGTTCCTCCATGCTGCGCGCGGCGGCGGAGGCTTCCTCCACAAGCGCCGCGTTCTGCTGGGTGCTCTCGTCCATGTGCGCGATCGCCTGGTTGATCTGCTCGATGCCCGCGCTCTGCTGCAGCGTGGCGGCGCTGATGTCGCCGATCAGGTCCGCCACGCGCTTCACGCTGCCGACGATCTCGTCCATCGTGCGGCCCGCGCCTGCCACCAGGCGCATGCCATCGCCCACGCGTTCGACCGAATCGCCGATCAGGTGCTTGATCTCGCGGGCCGCGTTCGCCGAACGCTGCGCGAGCGAGCGCACTTCGCTGGCGACCACCGCGAAACCACGGCCCTGTTCGCCCGCGCGCGCCGCTTCCACGGCCGCGTTCAGCGCCAGGATGTTGGTCTGGAACGCGATGCCGTCGATCACGCCGATGATGTCGGCGATCTTCTTCGACGAGTCGCTGATCCTCACCATCGTGTCGACCACGCCGTGCACCGCGTCGCCGCCGCGCGAGGCGATCGCGCTGGCCTCGATCGCGAACTGGTTCGCCTGGCGCGCGTTGTCGGCGGTGTGGCGCACGGTGCTGGTGATCTCGTCCATCGAGGAGGCGGTTTCCTCCAGCGACGCCGCCTGCGCTTCGGTGCGCTGCGACAGGTCGCTGTTCCCCGCCGAGATCTCGCGCGCCCCTTCGCCGATGGTGTCGGCGGCGACCTTGATCTGGCCGAGGATGCCGGCCATCGTCTCCACCAGCGAGTTGATGCCGCTGCACAGTTCAGCGATGGAACCGGTTTTGTCGGCGGTGTCGATGCGGCGCGTCAGGTCGCCGTTCTTCGCCGCGCCGACGACTTCGTGCGTCTGCGCGACGGCACGCTGCAACGCCTGCGTATCGCGGACCTGCGCGGTGATGTCGGTGGCGTACTTCACTACTTTGAACGGCTTTCCGTTCATGTCGAAGATCGGGTTGTACGAGGCCTGGATCCAGACCTCGCGCCCGTCCCTGCCCAGGCGCCGATACACACCGGCGTCGTATTCGCCGCGCCCGAGCTTGGTCCAGAACTCGCGGTACTGCGCGCTCTCGCGATAGGCCGCTTCGGCGAACATCGAATGATGCTGGCCGCGGATCTGCTCCAGCGTGTAGCCCATCACCGCGAGGAAGTTGTCGTTCGCCGACAGGATGCGTCCAGCCAGGTCGAACTCGATCACCGCCTGCGACTTGCTGATCGCCGCCAGTTGCCCGGCGAAGTCCGCAGCCTGCATCTTCTGCGCGGTGATGTCGGTGGCGAACTTCACGACCTTGCGTGCGCGGCCGTGGCTGTCGAAGACGGGGTTGTAGGAGGCCTGGATCCAGATCTCGCGGCCGTCCTTGCCGATGCGGCGGTACTGGCCGGCATCGAACTCGCCGCGTGCGAGCTTCGCCCAGAACGCGCGGTACTCGTCGCTGCCCGCATGTTCGCGCTCGACGAACATCGAGTGGTGGCGGCCCTGGATCTCGTCGAGGCGATAGCCCAGCGCGTGCAGGAAGTTGTCGTTGGCGTGGAGGATCGTGCCGTCGAGGTCGAACTCGATCACCGCCTGCACGCGGTCGATGGCCTTGATGCGGCCTTCGATGTCGGAGACGCGGGCCTCGTCGATGGGCGAGGCGTTGGCGGCGGGGAAAAACAGCGCGGTGATGCGGCGCCAGAGCGGCGCGGGTGTCGCGGGGCTACCTGCCCGTTCACGCCCGGGAGAGGGCGACTGCGTCCTTACAGTGTTCATCGATGTGGCCCTCGGATGTCGTCAAATCGGAGACGCCGTGCGCGGCACGGCGTCCGTTACTGCGCTGATTTGTGGACTCACGGAAGATCGCCCGTGGGGACGGCGGACCTTGGGTGCGACTACAACGCGGCTGGCTTGGCGGATGCGCTCCGCCTGGCGTGCTTGTTGGCGTTGTTTTTGTTGTGCTGTGGAACGGTGCAGCGATGAAGCGTGAAGCGATGACGCCTTCGATCAGGCGGCGTTCGCGTGCGACACCAGGCCCATCTCGGCGCTGGTCATCAGCTTCTCGATCTCCAGCAGGATCAGCATGCGTTCGCCGTGCGTGCCGATGCCGGTGATGAACTGGCGGTCGATGGTGGCGCCGATTTCCGGCACCGGGCGGATCTGCTCGGATTCCAGGCGGATCACGTCGGAGACGCTGTCCACCACCATGCCCACGACGCGGTCGGCGACGTTGAGCACGATCATCACCGTCAGCGCGTTGTACTCGGCCTTGGCGAGGCGGAACTTCAGGCGCATGTCGATGACCGGCACGATGGTGCCGCGCAGGTTGATCACGCCCTTGATGTAGTCCGGCGCGTCCGGCAGGCGGGTGACGGTGTCGTAGCCGCGGATTTCCTGGACCTTCAGGATCTCCACGCCGTATTCCTCTTCACCCAGGGCGAAGGTGAGGTATTCGTCGGCCGATTCGATGGTGGCGGTGATGTCGTTCATTTGGGTGTCTCGGTTGTGTTTTAGCTCCCTCCCCTGCGAATGCAGGGGAGGGTTGGGGAGGGGTGAAGTCCATTGCCTCACGCTCGGCGCAATGCGCCTCGCGACCCCCTCCCAACCTCCCCCTGCAAGCAGGGGGAGGAGATGCATCTGTCACGCCGCCTGCGGCATCCGCTGCGCCTGCACCAGGCCGCCGACGTCGACGATCAGCGCAACGCGGCCGTCGCCCAGGATCGTCGCGCCGGAAATTCCCTGCACGCGGCGGTAATTGGCTTCCAGGTTCTTGACCACCACCTGCTGCTGGCCGAGCAGTTCGTCCACTTCCAGCGACAGGCGCTGGCCGTCGGCTTCGACCACGACCGCGATCGGCGCGCCCATGCGCGCGCTGCCCGACAGGCCGTACTGCGCGGCCAGGTCGATCAGCGGCAGGTAATCCTCGCGAACGCGCAGCACGCGCGCTTCGCCGGCGATGGTGCGCACGTCGCCATTGGCCGGCTGCAGCGACTCGATCACCGAGTTCAGCGGCAGGATGAAGACTTCGCCGCCGACCGCGACGGTCATGCCATCGAGGATGGCCAGCGTCAGCGGCAGGCGGATCGACACGGTCGTGCCGGTGCCCTTCTTCGAGCGGATCTCGACCTGGCCGCCAAGCGCGGCGATGTTCTTCTTGACCACGTCCATGCCGACGCCGCGACCGGACAGGTCGGTGAGCTGTTCGGCGGTGGAGAAGCCGGGGTGGAACACGAGGTCCCACACCTGTGCGTCGGTCGGGTTGTCGCCGATGGGCAGGTTGCGTTCGGCGGCCTTGCGCAGGATGCGTTCGCGATCCAGGCCGCGACCGTCGTCGGTGATCTCGATGACGATGTGGCCGCCCTGGTGCTGCGCGTTGAGGCTGATCGTGCCGGTTTCGTCCTTGCCCGCGGCGCGGCGGTCGGCAGGCGATTCCAGGCCGTGGTCGATCGAGTTGCGCACCAGGTGCACGAGCGGATCGACGATCTTCTCGATCACGCCCTTGTCCAGTTCGGTGGCTTCACCGCTGGTCTTCAGGCGCACCTTCTTGTCCAGGCGCGCGGCGAGGTCGCGCACCATGCGCGGGAAGCGGCTGAAGGCGAATTCCACCGGCAGCATGCGCACGCCCATCACGGCTTCCTGCAGGTCGCGCGTGTTGCGGTCGAGCAGTTCCAGGCCGGAGAGCAGCAGTTCGTTGGCGACCGGGTCCAGCTGCGTGGAGCGCTGGCGCAGCATCGCCTGGGTGATGACGAGTTCGCCGACGAGGTTGATCAGCGCATCGACCTTGTTGACGGCGACGCGGATCGAGGTGTCGCCCGCATCGGCGGAACTGGTCTTGCGTGCGTCGTTGGCGTTGGCGCGCGTGTCGAGCGCGACGACGTTGTCGCTCTCGAGCGGCGACGGCGGCGGCGCGACGGCGGAGGTCGCCGGGATGCCTTCGATCGCCAGTTCGCACTGGTCCTCGACCCATGCGAACGCATCGTCGATCGCGCTGCGCGGAACGCTGCCGGGCAGCATCAGGTCCCACGCGATGTACGCCTCGTACGGATCGAGTTCGGAGAACTTCGGCAGCGTGTTGTCGAGCGCGGTGACGCCCAGTTCGCCGTGGCCGGCCAGCTCGCGCAGGATGCGCAGCGGATCGTTGCCGGACAGGAACAGCGACGGCGCCGGCTTGAAGCCGATGCGCCATTCGGCGATCTCGGGCTCCTTCACCGTGGCGGTTTTCGTGCTCGATGCGACCTCGCGACCCATCATTTTCGCCAGGCCGTCGTGTGCGCGCTTCAGGCCCGCATCGTCGATCGGATCGCCGTGTTCGGCGGCGGCCAGCAGGCCGCGCAGCGCATCGCCGGACACCAGCAGTGCGCCGATCGCGTCGGCGTCGAGCTGGCGGCGTCCGCTGCGCGCTTCGTCCAGCAGCGTTTCCAGCTGGTGCGTCAGTTCGCTGATCGAGGTGAAGCCGAACGTCGCCGCGCCGCCCTTGATGGAATGCGCGGCGCGGAAGACGACGTTGATGGTTTCGCCATCGGCCGAACCCGATTCCATCGCGAGCAGGCCCGCTTCCATGGCGTCGAGGTTTTCGCGGCTTTCTTCGAAGAAGGCGGCGTGGAAGCGGGTGATGTCCATCGTGACGGCTCGGGTAACTGGATCAGGCGGGGAAGCAGGAGGAACGGATCAGCCCAGGACCTTGCGGACGGTCGCGAGCAGCTGTTCCGGATCGAACGGCTTCACCAGCCAACCGGTCGCGCCGGCGGCCTTGCCTTCGGCCTTCTTGTCGCCGCCGGACTCGGTGGTGAGCATCAGCAGCGGGGTGAAGCGGTAATCCGGCAGCTGGCGCAGCTGGCGGATCAGTTCGATGCCGTCCATGCGCGGCATGTTCACGTCGGTCACCACGGCGTCGAAACGCTGGGTCTTGGCGACGTCGAGCGCGGCCTGGCCGTCTTCGGCTTCGCGCACGTTGAAGCCGCCGCCGGTAAGGGCGAAGGCGACCATCTGCCGCATGGAGGTGGAGTCGTCGACGATCAGCAGGTTCTTGGACATCGTGGCCGGCTTCTGTTTGAAGTTGAAAGGAAAGGGCGTGGGGTTCGGTCAGGCGGCCGTCGGCGCATCGACGCCGAGGCTCTTGGCGAGCGCGAGCTGGCGGGCGGCGTCGGCGAGCACCGGCGATGCGCCGGTGACCACGGTCGCCAGGCCCAGCGCGGCGCGTTCGCGCACGAAGGCATGGAGCATCTGCAAACCCGCCGTGTGAACGCGCTCGACGGCATCGCCGGTGAGCGAGAGCGGTTCGGCGTCCTCCAGGTGCGGGCGCAGCGCGGCCTGCAGGTCGGCGACGTGTTCGATGCCGAGATCGGAAGGAAGGGACAGTGCGTTCATGGCTGTGTGCGGTTCGCCGTGGTCATTCGAATGGGATAACGGCGGGGGTTGGAAGGACTTGAGGCGCGTTGGGAGCCAGGGCGTTGTGGGCGTCTGTAGCCCGGGTAAGGCCGCAGGCCGCACCCGGGGTTGCCGTTTCCGGACTCGCTATCCCGGGTGCGGCCTGCGGCCTTACCCGGGCTACAACAGCCGTCTCATCCGAATAAGGCGTTCGCGTCCAACAGCACCGTCGGCTTCGCCACCACGCGCGCCACGCCCACGATTGCCCGCGACGGCGAGGCCATCAGCGGCGGCTCGATGCGGTCCGGGCCCAGTGTGACCACGTCGTCGACGGCGGAAACCAGCGCGCCGATCAGTTCGTTGTCGCGTTCCACCACGACGATGCGCGCGCGCTCGTCCGGCGTGACGCGGCCCGTGCCCAGCCACAACCCCAGGTCGAACACCGGCACGATGCGGCCGCGCAGGTTCATCGCGCCCAGCACCGACGGCGCCGCGCCGCGCATGGCGACGATGGGCACGGTGCGGCCGACTTCCTGCACGCGCAGCAGTTCGACCGCATAGCTGTCCTCGCCGACGGCCACGCGCAGCCAGCGATGCGTGGTCGTCACCGAATGCGTCAGCGCGGGCGGCGTCATTTCGATCGGGCGCAGGCCGCTGCGCGGATCGGCCTGCGGCATGGTGTGGCGTGCGGCGACGGGCGCAGGTGCGGGCTTCGGCATCGCCGGCGGTTCGACGACGGGCGCCGCAACCTCCGCAACGGGCGCCGCGCCGGCCATCGCCGCCGCGAACAACGGATCCGAATCCAGTTCCGCCAGCAGACCGGGGTCGATCAGCAGTTCGGGCGAAGCGGCCGGAGTGGATTTCGCCGCTTCTGAGGGCGCCATGATCGCGGCGAACAGCGGATCGGAATCGAGTTCGGCGAGAAGGCCGGGGTCGATCAGCGATTCGGGTGCGGCGGGCGTGGAAACTTCCGGTTGCGCCATGACTGCGGCGAACAACGGGTCGGAATCGAGTTCTGCAAGCAGGGCCGGATCGATCTGCGGCGCGGCAGGAATCTCGACCGGCGTCGGCGCGCCGAACAGCGGATCCGAATCCAGTTCGGCCAGCAGCCCGGGATCGATTTCCAGCATCGGCGCGGACTCCGCGACGGCTTCGTCCGCCAGGGCGACGGCGGGCTCGTCGACCACCACCATCACCGGCGCATTCGCCGCCACGGGCGCGGGCGCGACCGCGTCGACCGTGAGGTCGAGCAGTTCGTCGAGGTAGGCGTCGAGGGCGGGATGGTTCATGTCAGTTCCAGTACGGGCACGTCGTTCCCGTCTCCACGGGACGACGTGCAAATCTCACGCCGCTTCCTTGTGCTGTTCGCCGGCCGCTTCCTGTTCCAGCAGCCACTTCAGCGCGCGGCGGTACATGTCGACGCCGCGGCCGTCGGGCGCATCGGCCTTCACCAGCGCCGAGGCGTCGCGCAGGCGCGTGTCCATCGGCACGGCGTGCGGCCAGACGCGATCGCCGTAGCGGTCCTGCAACTCGTACAGGCTCGCGATGCCGGTGCGCGTGCGGCGGTCGAACAGCGTCGGCAGCACATGGCGCGGCAACGGACGGCGACGCGAACGTTCGACCATCTCCGCCGTGCGCAACATGTCGGCCAGGCCGTGAAGCGCGAGCGGATCGGTCTGCGTCGGCACGATCAGGCGATCGGCCGCCGCCAGCGCGTTGACCATCAGCAGGCCGAGCGTGGGCGGGCAATCCATCAGCACGTAGTCGTACACGTCGCGCACGGTGTGCAGTGCGCGACCGAGCGCGAGGCCGAGGCCCGGCTGCGTCGCGCCGCGACGTTCCAGCGTCGCCAGCGCGGGCTGCGCGGCCACGACCTGGAGGTCGGGCACGTGCGTGTAGCGCGCCAGTTCGAGCAGGCCGACGCCGTTGCCGACGAACAGGTCGTGGGTGCCGGACGGCGGCGGATCGGCGGGGATCTCGAAGGCACGCGTCAGCGACGCATGCGGATCGAGGTCGAGCAGCAGCACGCGGTTTCCCGCGGTAGCGAGCCCGCGTGCGAGGCACAGCGACGTCGTCGTCTTGCCGACGCCGCCCTTCTGGTTGGCGATTGCCCAGGCGCGCATCAGCCCGCTCCCGGTTGGGTGGTGGAGGAATTGGTTCGTGCCGCCGCGGCGGCGCGTGCAGTGTCGGAGGCGATGCCTTCGTTGCCCGCGCCATGCGCGCGTGCGGCCGCGGCGGCGGCGCCCGACGAAGTCGCGGCGGGATACAGGTCGGCATTGACGGCCGGTACGGTGGCTGCGTCGTCGTTCATCGCGATGGTCGCCGGCCCGCGTTCTTCGATCGCGTCCGGCCCCTGCGGGCTGGCGAGGATCACCAGCAGCACGCGACGGTTCGCGTTGCGGCCTTCGGGCGTTGCGTTGTCTGCGACCGGCTGGTACTGGCCGTAACCGACCACGGCAAGGCGGTTCGGCGAAATGCCTGCCTGCGACATCACGTGCACGATGCTCGCCGCGCGCGCGGTCGACAGTTCCCAGTTCGAGGGGAACTGCGCCGTCGCGATCGGCATGTTGTCGGTGTAACCCTCCACGCGCATCGCATTGGGTTCGCCGCTCAGCACGGTGGCGATGCGGCGCACGGTGTCGACCGCCTGCGGGTTGGGCGCGGCCACGCCGCTGGCGAAGAGGATGTCGCTCTGGATCTCGACCTCCAGGTAGTTGTAGCTGCGGCGCACGGTGACCAGCTTCTGCTTCACCAGCTCCGACAGCGCCTCCTGGATGCGGCGGCCGATCGAATGCAGCTGCTCGCCCTGCGCGGATTCGCGCTCGGAGACTTCGAACTGGCTCCCCTGCGCGCCGTCCTTGCCGCTGCTGCCGAAGGTCGGCATGTCCAGCACCTGCTTCATGCGCGGCGAGGCGATGGGCGTGGAGGAGGACGGGCCGGACTTCGAACCCGGCGTCACCAGCGAAGGGCGGTCGAACGCCGAGCCGCGCAGCTGGTGCATGCCCAGCTGGATCGGCGAGACGGTGCGCGGCGGGCCGCCGAACGCGGACGACAACGCATCGGCGAGCACGCGGTACTTGCCTTCGTTGATGGAGGAAATCGCGTACATCACCACGAAGAAGGCGAGCAGCAGCGTGATCAGGTCGCCATAGGGGATCGCCCACGCTTCGTGGTTCGCGTGTTCTTCGTGCTGGTGTCGGCGGCGACCGGCCATGACTCGTCTCTGGGCTCCGTCAGACCACGAAGCCGTTGAGGCGCGCTTCGATGTTGCGCGGGTTCTCGCCCTGGGCGATGCCGATCAGGCCTTCGATGATCATCTCGCGCTCGTCGGCCTGCTGGTTGACCAGGCCCTTGAGCTTGGCGGCCATCGGCAGCAGCACCAGGTTCGCCAGGCCGATGCCGTAGATCGTCGCAGTGAACGCGGCGGCGATGCCGTGGCCGAGCTTGCTCGGGTCGGCGAGGTTCTTCATCACCGCCATCAGGCCCAGCACCGCGCCGATGATGCCCAGCGTCGGCGAATAGATGCCGGCGCCTTCGAACACCTTCGCCGCGGCGAGGTCGCGCTGCGACTGGCCGTGCAGTTCGATTTCCAGCATCGAGCGGATGCTCTCCGGCTCCACGCCGTCGACGACCATCTGCAGGCCCTTGCGCACGAACGGGTCGTCCTGCGCCTGCACTTCGGCTTCCAGGCCCAGCAGGCCCTGGCGGCGCGCGACGGTGGACCATTCCACCAGGCGCGCGATCATCGCCGGACGGTCCTGCACCGGGGGACTGAACACCCAGCGCACGATCGCCAGCGCACGCTTGAACGTCGCCATCGGCGTCTGCACCAGGATCGCGGCGATGGTGCCCAGGATCACGATGACGAACGCCGCCGGCGACCACAGGCCAGACAGGCCCGCACCCTTGAGGATGCTGCCGCCGATCAGCGCGACGAGCGCAAGTACGATGCCGATTACGCTGAGTCTGTCCATCGTTCGATTCGCGTCCGTTGAGGTGTTCCGTCTTGCCTTCCCCCTCTCACGCGTGCGGGAGAAGGGAAAACAGAAGGCAAACAGAGTGCTTCGTCCGTCTTAACGGTCCCTGCCCGCACTACTTGAGCCGCGCAGCCCGGTTCTGAGCAGCGCGTCGACATCCAGGATCAGCGCCATGCGGCCGTCGCCGACCAGGCTGGCGCCGGCATAGCCGGCCAGGCCGCGAAGCGTGCGGGGCAGGGCCTTGATGACCACTTCCTCGCGACCACGCACGCGATCCACCGTCAGGCAGAAGCGCGCATCGCCCGACTGCAGCACCACGCAGGTCGTCGCCGCGCCGGGTTCCGGCGGCAGGCCGAGCCAGGTGCGCAGTTCGATCAGCGGCAGCGGCTGGTCGCGCAGGTCGAGCATGCGCTGGCCGTCCACCCACAGCGGTTCGATGCGCTCGTGCGCCAGCACTTCGACCACGCGCACCAGCGGCAGCGCGTAGACGTCGTCGTCCAGTTCGATCAGCAGCGTCGGCAGGATCGCCAGCGTCAGCGGCACGCGGATGGCGAAGCGCGAACCGCGCCCGACTTCCGAATGGATCTGCACCTGCCCGGAGAGTTCGCGGATCTTCGACTGCACCACGTCCATGCCGACGCCGCGACCGGACAGGTCGCTGACTTCGCTGCGCGTGGAGAAGCCCGCCATGAAGATCAGGTTGAGACATTCGTCCGAGGTCAGGCGCGCGGCGGCGTCGGAATCGATCAGGCCCTTCTTGATCGCGCTGCGGCGGATCTTCTCCGGATCGATGCCGGCGCCGTCGTCGCTGACTTCGATCGAGACGTGATCGCCCTCCTGCTGCGCCGACAGGCGCACCGTGCCCTGTTCGGGCTTGCCGGCGGCGCGGCGCGCCTCGGGCGACTCGATGCCGTGGTCGATCGCGTTGCGCACCAGGTGCACCAGCGGATCGGCCAGCGCCTCGACGAGGTTGCGGTCCAGTTCGGTTTCGGCGCCGACGATCTCCAGTTCGACCGACTTCGACACCTGCCGCGCGACGTCGCGCGCGAGTTTCGGGAAACGTGCGAACACGCGGCCGACCGGCTGCATGCGCACCATCATCACCGCCGATTGCAGGCGCGAAGTAGCAACGTCCAGCGCGGTCACGGCGCGGTCGAGGTCTTCATCGCGCAGGCGCGGGCGGATCGTCTTCAGGCGATTGCGCGCGAGCACGAGTTCGCCGACCAGGTCGACCATCGCATCGAGGCGGCGCACGTCGACGCGGACGGTGGGGTCTTCGACCTTGGTGTTCGCGGCCGGCGCCTTGGGCTGCCTGGCCGGGGAAGGCGCGGGTGCCGGCATCGGCACCGCGCCGGGCACGCCGCCGGCACCGTGCAGCTGGTCCAGCATCGCTTCGAATTCGGCTTCGATGTCGCCATCGCTGCTTGCAGCAGCTCGGCTGCCAACAGGCTTGTCCGCTGCAGGCTTGTTCGCGGCAGGTTTGGCGGAGAGCGTCGGCATGTGCGTGACGAAACCCCTGGCGCCATCGCGCAGGGATTTCAGCAGTGCGGCCGGCGCGTGTTCGGGTTCCTCGTTGTTCGACACCGCGGCGAGCATGTCCACCAGCAGGTCGAGCGATTGCTGCGCGCCGTCGAACGCGTCGGCGTCCATCGGCACGGTGCCGTCGCGCGCGACGTTGAGGCGGTCTTCCACCGCGTGGCAGATCTCCACCATCGGACCGAAGTCGAGGAAGCCCGCGCCGCCCTTGATGGTGTGGAAGCCACGGAAGACGGCGTTCAGCGCATCGCGGTCGGTCGGCGCGTGTTCCAGCGCGACCATCTGCTCGCCGAGCTGGTCGAGGATCTCGCGCGCTTCGATCAGGAAGTCGGCGGCGATGTCGTTGGGGATCGCGCTCATGTGGATCTCACTTCAATTCGTCATTCCCGCGAATGCGGGAATCCAACCTTCGTGTTGCTCTGGTAGCCCGGGTACCGGGGCTACGAAACGCCATGAAGGTCAGGCGTTGCATCTCAAAGCCCCAGCGAAGACAGCAGTTCGTTCGCGTCGTCCTGCGTCGCAGGCTGCGGGTCCACGCCCGCGACCGACGGGCCGTAGCCGCGGTTGCTGTGGTTCAGGTGGATCGGCGTCGCCTCGCCGTCGGTCATCTCGCCCAGGCCCGCGTGCACCGCGCGGACGAGTTCGACGACGCGGCGGATGATCTGGCCCGTGAGGTCCTGGTATCCCTGCGCCGCGGTCATTTCCGACATGCGCGAGCGGATCGCGGCGATGGTGGCGGCCTGTTCCTCGACGGCCGCATCGGGAAGCGTGCCCAGCAGGACGCCGCATTCCTGGATCAAATCGAGCGTGCGATGGCTCGCGTCCTCGCTCACGTGCACGACGTGTTCAAGACGCGCGCAGGCTTCCGGCAGCGACGCGTTCGGCGATGCGCTTCCGTTGCCCAGCGCGGTGTCCAGCTCGCGCGCGAGCTTCGCCAGGCCCTGCACCAGCGGCTGGCTGCGCCACTGGATCAGCGCGTCGACGTTCGTGCGCCAGCCGGCCAGGTCGTCGTGTTCCAGCGCCCACAGCGCGGCATGCAGGCGTCCGATGACGGCCTGCCGGTCTTCGCCCAGCGCCTTCTCGCAGGACGGGGCGTCGATCACGCGGCCGCTCCCAGGCGTTCGAACACCTTGTTGAGCTTGTCTTCCAGCGTCGCGGCGGTGAACGGCTTGATGACGTAGCCGTTCACGCCTGCCTGCGCGGCCTCGATGATCT
>Ga0209050_1001169_pt1 | contig 31082 bp, 23 predicted proteins | sample Araplavi_mTSA_r2_FD_184276 | JGI IMG/M metagenome (GOLD analysis project Ga0209050, IMG submission 184276) | Arabidopsis root microbial communities from North Carolina, USA - plate scrape MF_Cvi_mTSA_r2 (SPAdes) (version 2) | ecosystem: Host-associated > Plants > Roots > Endosphere | place: USA... | reverse complement strand
CCGCGTGAAGCAAGGCGACACCATCGCCCTCTCCGGAAACTCCGGGGGCTCCACCGGCCCGCACTTGCACTTTGACATTCGCGATCCGCAGAATTTTGCCGTCGACCCGTTGAAGGTGGCGGGGTTTGCCGAGCTGGTAGACAAATTCCCCCCGGCTGCAGAAAAGATCGCCCTCCGCACCCTCGACATCAACTCGCGCATCAACGACCGGTTTGGCCGTTTTGAATTTTATGCCCAACGCGTGGGCAACAACTACGTGATCAGCGCTCCTATCCTGGCCCATGGCAACATCGGCGTGGAACTGGTGGCCAAAGACAAGCTGGCCAACCAAAGCCCGTTCTTTGGTGGCGTGAACTATATTGAAATGAGTGTCGACAGCCAGCTCGTTTTCAGCCAGGCCATCGACAAAGTGAACGTGGCCGAGCCACGGGCCATCTACACGCTCATGGATTTCAAGACCATGCGCAACAAAGGCACACGCTTCTACAAACTCTATATTGATGACGGCAACGATCTTCAATATTATGGTGCATCGCCCGGACGCGGCATGATCAAAGTTGATTCTTTGAAGGAGTCAAACGTGGTCATCCGCATGAAAGACAGTGATGGAAACGCCAGCAAGGTGAACTTCCGCTTGAAGCCATCGCCGCTCACCAAAAATGTGATTTCGCTGGAGACCTATCCCTCCACAGAACTGGCTTACGACATTACCGAAAATACCATGCTGGTAGTCGCCAAGCCCTGCGCTGAATCGGGCAACAAAGCCAGGGTGTACACCAAAGGCAACGTGCAAGAACTCGAGCCGGCTTACTTCAACGCCAACCGTTCCGTCTACCTGTTTGACCTGCGCAAAGGCCTCCCCGACTCCATCGGCGTGTGCCAGCAAATGATCGCACCCAAGATCAACGCCAGCATTCCTTCGGCGACGGAATACAAATATTATGGCGACCTGTTCGATATCGAATTTCCCATGAATGCCCTGTACGACACGCTCTACCTGAACACCGATTATTCAAAGGACGCCGGCAACCAGGAGCTGTTCACGATCGGCACGCGCACCGTGCCCCTGAACAAGAGCATCAACGTGTCGCTGAAAACACAACGCGCATATCCCGACCAGAAAAATATCGGGGTGTATCGCACCGCCGGGAAAGCCTATACCTACCTGGGGGGCGAGTGGGTGAATGGCCGTATGAATTTTAGCACCCGTGAGTTTGGTGAATTCACTATTTTAAAAGATACCGAGGCACCCTCCATCCGGGTGGTGTCGGTCAATGGACAGGGTGCCCGCTTCAAGATCAAGGACACCCTTTCGGGGATCGATAAATTTGAAGCCTACATCAATGGTCAATGGCTGCTGATGGATTATGACGCCAAGTCGTCGACCATCTGGTCGGAACGGCTTGACAACAAAGTGCCGTTAAAGGGAACGCTGGAGCTGCAGGTAACGGACAAGGCCGGGAACACCTCTACCTACAGACACAAAATCCTCTAAACCCTTATGACATTAAAGATCGGTGACAAAGCCCCCACCTTCTCGGCAAAAGACCAGGACGGCAAAGACGTAAAACTTTCGGACTTTAAGGGCAAAAAGCTGGTACTCTACTTCTATCCCAAAGACATGACGCCCGGCTGTACCGCCGAAGCCTGCGACCTGCGCGACAACTACAACGTGTTGCTCAAGCAAGGCTACGAAGTGCTGGGCGTGAGCACCGACAGCGAAAAGATGCACCAGAAATTTATCGCGAAGGAGAAACTGCCCTTCCGGTTGTTGGCCGATCCCGATAAGACCGTGCACGATGCGTATGGCACATGGGTCGAGAAATCCATGTATGGCCGCAAGTACATGGGCACGGCACGCGTCACGTTCATCATCAACGAAGCCGGCATCATTGAAGACCTCATCGAAAAGGTCGACACAAAAAATCACGCCAGCCAGATCCTGAAAACCAAGGCCGCTCCGGCATCGGCTCCGGTCAAAAAGGCGCCGGCAAAGAAGGTTGCTCCGGCTAAAAAAGTGGCGGCCGCGAAGAAGGCTTCACCGGCGAAAAAGACAACCGCCAAGAAGAAATAAGGGAACGTTACCATTACTTTCTCATCGCCCTGAAAGCACTGATTTCCCGTCGTTTGCGACAGGTCATCGCTTGTGTTCGCGAACATCGGCGCGGGCCATCAGGGCATCAAAAACAAGCCTCTAAAATTTACAAGTATTCTTCCTCCGTCATTTGGTAGGGGCTATCGCGTGCGGTATATTCGCAGCCAAAACATGTGAAAAAACCCATGAGCCAACCCGACATCCCACAGCTGAAAAGAATCGCCTCCCAAGTCCGTAGAGATATTGTTCGCATGGTGCATGCCTGCCAGTCAGGTCACCCCGGCGGTTCGTTGGGTTGCACGGATTTCTTCGTGGCCTTGTATTTTCACATCCTCAAACACGATCCCAAGTTCAACATGGCCGGCAACGGAGAGGACCTTTTCTTCCTTTCCAACGGCCACATATCGCCGGTGTGGTACTCCACCCTGGCCCGCTCCGGCTACTTCGACATCAAAGAGCTGGCCACCTTTCGCAAGCTGGACTCCAGGTTGCAGGGCCACCCCGCCACCCACGAGCATTTGCCCGGCATCCGCATCGCGTCAGGTTCCCTGGGACAGGGACTCTCCGTAGCCCTGGGTGCAGCCCAAGCCAAGAAATTGAGCAACGACGACCGCTTTGTTTTCGTCCTCATGGGCGACGGCGAATTGCAGGAAGGCCAGGTATGGGAAGCGGCCATGTATGCGGCCCACAACAAAATGGACAACGTCATTGCCTCCATCGACTACAACGGCCAGCAAATCGACGGCCCGGTGAATAAGATCCTCAACCTGCTGGACCTCAAAGCCAAGTGGGAAGCGTTTGGCTGGGAAGTGATCGACAGCAACGGCAACAACATGGAAGAGATCGTGAAGACGCTGGAGTATGCCAAGACCCAAGCCAAAAAAGGCAAGCCCGTCCTCAACCTCATGAAGACCGAAATGGGCTTCGGCGTAGACTACATGGTCGGCTCCCACAAATGGCACGGCGTGGCCCCCAACGACGAAGAACTCGCCAAAGCCCTCGCCCAACTGGAACAAACCCTCGGCGACTACTAGACAACGTTGCATTCCTTTGCGCCTCTGCGCCTCTGTGGTGAAATAACCCAAGGCGCAGAGGCGTTATACTTGTAGGACCATCCCAATCCAACCGTCCCCGCATATCCTTACCTTAACCGCATGGAATTGAAGCCCCACCCATCGTTGCTCCGCCTTTCGCTGCTCCTCCTCCTGGTCGCTCTCTCGCAAAGCGTTTCCGCGCAAACCAAAGTAGTGCAGAAGCTCCCCGAAAAAACCCGCATCCTCTTTTTACTCGACGCCTCCGGCAGCATGCTGGACCAATGGGAACGGCCCAACCAAACCCGGTGGAGTGTGGCCAAATCCATCCTCACCCACATCGTGGATTCGCTGGGAAAGAACACCAAGCTGGAATTGGCATTGCGCGTGTATGGCCACCGTTCGCCGCAGGAAATAAAGAATTGTAAAGACACCTGGCTGGAAGTTCCGTTCGGTTCAAAAAGCGCCCCGCTCATCATCGATAAATTGAAGGAGATCAAGCCGAAAGGCGTCACACCCATCACCTACTCGCTGGAGCAGTCGGCCAACGACTTTCCTGCAGGGCCAGGCTATCGCAACATCGTGATCCTGATCACCGACGGCATCGAGTCGTGTGGTGGCGACCTGTGTGCTATGTCGCGGGCCATGCAAAAGCGCGGTGTGTTTCTGAGACCGTATATCATCGGGTTGGGGTTGCGCTCGGAGAAAACGCTGGAGTGCGCCGGGCGCTACATCGACGCCGACACGCCGGGAAAATTCAGCAACGTGCTGAACGAAGCCATCGAAACAAGCTTTGCCAAAACCACCGTGAGCATAGAGCTGCTGGACGCCAGTGGCAAGCCGCTGGAAACCAACGTGAACGTGTCATTTGTGAACGCGCAAACCGGCTCCCCCATGTTTGACTTTGTCCACTACCTCGACCGGCAAGGCCGGCCCGACACCGTGCAGATCGATCCCATCGTGGACTATGACCTCGTGGTGAATACCCTTCCGGCCGTAGTGAAACGGAACATTGCGCTTGAGCCGGGCAAACACAACGTGATCCGGGTCCCCGCCCCACAAGGAAACCTGCTTATCAAACAAGAAGGCCGCAGAGACAACAGTCTGCAATCGATCGTGCGCGAAAAGGGCAAGGTCGAGATCATCAACACGCAACAAACGAACGAGACCTTTCGCTACCTCACGGGAAAATATGAAGTGGAGACCCTTACATTGCCGAGACGCATCTTCACCATCGACATTCAACCCAACAAGACGGAGAACATCCTGGTGCCCGCGCCGGGCGTGGTGAACTTTAACACTACCGCTACCGGCTATGGCAGTCTGTATACGCTGGCCGATGACGGCACCCAACAGTGGGTGTGCAACCTCAACGAGCTCAAGCCACAGTTTTCACTGACGCTGCTGCCGGGTCAATACAAGATCGTTTTCCGGGTAAAGCAGACCACGGGAAGCAAGTATACGGGATTTAAAAAGTTCGGTGTGCGTTCGGGAGAGACCGTGTCGGTGAACGTATTCAAATGAGACACTATTCCAGTGCCCCTACCACGAACCAGGGCAGCACGGCGAGGATCAGTGCGATGATGAACCACCACCACAGCTTGCGGTTGGATTGGGATGTTTGTTGAACGCCTTCTTTGGCCATGATCAAAACGAATGTTTAAACCTTTTTACGCAACGGGTGCGGCCGGGGTTGATCACCGAATGCGGTATGGCCGGTGTTTAACAAATCATTAACAAGATGCTGGTATTCCTTGTTGAAATGCCACTATCTTCACCCTGTAATGAGTCCTGTAATCGAAATCTGGGAGTGGACCTTTGGCCTGTTAAAGACCTGGTACTGGCTTCCGCTGCTGCTGGCCTACATCGGCGTTATCATTTCCATTTTGCTGGACAACCGGAACCCCATCAAGTCCGTGGCCTATATCATGCTGCTCGTCTTTTTGCCGGGGCTGGGATTGGTCGTGTATTATTTCTTTGGCCGGGATCTGCGGAAGCAACGCATCTTCAACCTGAAAGGCGCCGGCGCTATGCCGTTAATGGAGCGCTTCTGGAACACGAACCTGCACGAGTTTGAAAGACGATTTGAACGCGCCGAGGAAAAATTTGGAAGCCTTGTCGCCGCATCGCGACTGGTCTTCAACCTGCACCAGACCGTGCTTACCGAAAACAATCACTTCGAACTGCTCATCAACGGCGAACAGAAGTTTCCCAGCGTTTATGCTGCGCTGGAAGAAGCCGAGCATCACATCCACATCGAGTACTATATTTTTACCTACGACGACGTGGGACGGAAAGTCGTGGACATCCTCATGCGCAAAGCGAAGCAAGGCGTGGAAGTCCGCCTCGTCATCGACGACATGGGCTCGAAGAACAACAAGCGCATGGTGCGCCGCCTGAAGCGCGCGGGCATCGACGTGTACCGGTTCATGCCCGTCACGTTTCCCTTTGCCGCCCAGGCCAACTACCGGAACCACCGGAAGATCATTGTCGTGGATGGGAAGGTAGGGTTTGTCGGGGGGATCAATATTGATGACCGCTACCTGAACAACGGAAAATACAAACTCTACTGGCGCGATACCCACCTCAAAGTGGAAGGACCTATGGTGAATTTGTTGCAGTTCCAGTTTCTGCTGAGCTGGCATTTCACGGCCAAGAAGAACTTCGATTTGAAGCGCCCCTATTTCGAGAACACCGGCCCCGCCAAAGGCCGTTCTCCCGGCACACTGATCGCCAGCGGCCCCGACTCGCCACGGCCCTATTGCATGGAGGCGATCCTGACCGCCATTAACCGGGCATCCAAGATCATACGCATCACGACCCCGTACTTTATTCCGTCGGACCAACTCACCACTGCCCTGCTCATGGCTGTGGGCAATGGCGTGGAAGTGGAGTTGATGCTGCCGGGCAAAGCGGACTCCTATATTGTGCAGCACGCTTCCTTCTCGTACCTGACACCACTGTTGCGGGCGGGTGTGAGGGTGTTTCTTTACGAAAGAGGATTCATCCATGCCAAGAGCATCACCGTGGATCACCAACTGGCCATCCTGGGCACGGTGAACATGGACACCCGCAGCTTCTACATCAACTTCGAACTGGCCGCCCTGCTCTATGACGAAGCGCTGTGCAAGGCGGTGGACGATGCCTTCGAAGACGACCTCCAATATTCGCGCGAGCTGAACTATCACATCTGGGGCACCCGCCACATCTTCCGCCGCTTTATGGACTCTGTCTGCCGCCTGCTGACGCCCTTGCTTTAGGGTGATTATTTGTGAAAAACCCTATGGGAAGAGTCCAAAACTTTTGCGACTTTCGCAACGCTCAACCAAGAGCTTTTAAACCCATTTGATACATTAAACGCATTCATACCCCATGACCAAGTTCACCTTCACCGAAAAGAAAGACACCCGCTCCGGCTTTGGCGTGGGCCTGCATGAATTGGGACAAAACAACAACAAAGTCGTGGCCCTCTGCGCCGACCTTACCGGCTCGCTGAAGATGGATGCGTTCAAGAAAGATTTCCCCGAAAGATTCTACCAGGTAGGCATCGCGGAGGCCAACATGATGGGCCTCGCCGCCGGCATGAGTATCAGCGGAAAGATCCCCTTCACGGGCACGTTTGCCAACTTCTCGACCGGCCGCGTATACGATCAAATCCGCCAATCAATCGCTTACTCAGGTAAAAATGTTAAGATTTGTGCCTCCCACGCGGGTTTGACCCTCGGTGAGGACGGTGCCACCCACCAGATCCTGGAAGACATCGGCATGATGAAAATGCTGCCCGGCATGACCGTGATCGTACCCTGCGATTATGCTCAAACCAAGGCCGCCACGATAGCCCTGGGCAACCACGTGGGCCCGACCTACCTGCGCTTTGGCCGCCCCAGCTGGCCCATCTTCACGGCCGACCGCCCCTTCACCATCGGCAAAGCCGACAAGATGATTGAAGGCAAGGACGTGACCATCTTCGCCTGCGGCCACCTGGTGTGGAATGCTATCGAAGCCGAAGCCATGCTGGCCGCAAAAGGCATCAGCGTGGAACTGATCAACATCCACACCATCAAGCCGCTCGACGTGGAAGCTGTGCTGGCCTCCGTAGAGAAAACGCGCTGTGTTGTGACCTGCGAAGAGCACCAAATGAACGGCGGTCTTGGCGACAGCATCGCCCAGGTGCTGGCCCGCACCAATCCCACGCCCCTCGAAATGGTGGCCGTGAACGACTCGTTCGGCGAAAGCGGTACGCCCACCCAACTCCTCAAAAAATACGGCCTTGGCCCCGAGAACATCGTAGCCGCCGTAGAGAAAGTGTTGAAGCGCAAAAAGTAAGAACCCCTTATGGTTGTTGGTGTCCCGCCAACAACCCATTCACCACCTTTTGTATTAAAAACGAAAACAGCCACGCTGTTTTTTGCGATCGATCATGCGCTACACCGTCGACATCATCGACGTGGAATGCATTCCATCGACCGCAAAAAAAATTCGCCCAGCGTGGCCTCGCACGACGAAACCCATGAGCAAGTTCGCGAGTTTAAATCCTAGTTTTTGATCACTATGAACAGACGAACCTTTCTACAAAGCGCCTCTGTGCTCTCGGGTGTGTTGGCTGTGCCGTCCCGGGCCTGGGCTAAGAAATCTCCTATGAAAATTCATTTTCTCCGACATGCTACCTTCCTGCTGGAAGCGGACGGTGTAACCTTGTTGATCGATCCCATGTTCAGCGCCAAAGATGCCATGGATCCCGTTGCCAACGCCTCTACCACGCAACGCATTCCCATGGTAGACCTCCCGATCGATGAAGCCTCCCTCCAAAAACAATTGGCAAAAATCGACGGCGTGATCGTCACGCATACCCACCGCGATCACTGGGACGCGCGCGCCAAAGAACTCCTCGCCAAAGACATGGCCCTCCTCTGCCAGCCCACCGACCAGGACGCGCTGACCACGGCAGGATTCACAAACCTTCTGCCCGTAGAAGACACTCTCGAATTTAAAGGACTCCGGATCCACCGCACCGGCGGCCAACACGGCACGGGCGAGATTGGTCAAAAGATGGGAAAAGTATCCGGCTTTGTGATCGAACAAAACGGCCAACGCCTCTACGTCGCCGGCGACACCATTTGGTGTGACGAAGTAGCCGATGCGATAAAGAAACACGCACCCCATTTCATCGTCGTCAACGCAGGGGCTGCACAATTTCTCCAAGGCGGCCCCATCACCATGAACGGCGATGACGTCGTCACGGTTTGTGGCGCACTACCGTCGGCAAAAGTGATCGCCGTCCACATGGACACCGTGAACCACTGCCTGCTAAAACGCACCGACCTTCGAAAAATCCTCGAAGAAAAAAAACTCACCAACCGATGCACCATCCCCGCCGACGGCGAAGTGCTCTCCCTCACCTAACCCAAAAAAGACACACGAAACAACCACCGCCCACTGAATGCTGACTGTGGCTACTGATTAGCGGCTACTGGCTACTGACCACTACTTCCGATAGACCTCCCTCAACACCTCCGCCTTCCCATCAATGTGCGCTGTCACTTTCAGTTCCAGCAGTTTAGCAATGAAGGGATAGACATGAATGTTTTCGAACGGAACAATGGTCTTACCTTTTTTGATGTGTGGCCCGCGCGCGTAAAAAATGCCCTGCATTTCCTTTACTGCATGAGGGTCAAACCCGTGAACTCCAAAGTAAGGATTCCATTTCTGGCTGGGGTCGCGGGCGACGCGAATGTAATGGCCGGGCTCCACGACCAACAGCAAGTCGCCGGCGCGGGGATGATCATAGTGCCACGACTTCGGCAGCATCTGGCGCTTGTAGATCGTATAGTTTTCCTCTTGTTTTTTCAACACATCATAGAGCGAGTCGGCCTTGGCGGTGTACAGGTGCGCCTGGGTGCCTCCGTTGGCGATGACCACCGATTTGTCGCTGATATTGAAGAGCTTGCCCAGCGTGACATAGGTCGGGTCTTCTTCCTTTAGCTCCACCATGCCGTGGTCGGACACGATGACCATGTCTATCGGAAGTTTCAGTTCATCGATGCCGCGCATGAGGGTGCCCAGGAGGCTGTCGGCTTTCAGCACGGTGCGTTTCAGGGCTTCGGAATTTGGTCCAGTGTCGTGGCCTTCGGTGTCGACGAGGGAGAAATACAGGGTGATGAAATGGGGTCTTTCTTGTTCGGGAAGCTTTAGCCATTCGAGCGTTTGCTGGACGCGTTTATCGTTGGAGAAGGACTCGTCGTAGTTAAGATAGTAGTCGGGCTTTACACCCTGAATATCGGTCTCCGATCCCACCCAAAAGCACGACGCCGAGCGTATGCCGTGCTGTTTGGCCAATACCCACAGCGGCGTGCCCCCGTAGAACGCCGGGTTTTGCACGACGGTCTTGTTGCTGATGGAGTACTTTATTTTTAGCTCCGGATCGTAGAACTGGTTGTCTACCAAGCCATGGTGCCCTGGGTAGAGTCCCGTTACGAGGGTATAGTGATTGGGGAAGGTCTTGCTGGGAAAAGAGGGGATCATCCCTTCGGCCGCCGTGCCCTCGCGGATAAATTTCTCAAAATTCGGGGGGTGAAAACGGCTGACATAGTCGTAGCGAAACCCGTCAAAAGAGACGAGCACCACATAGGGCGATGCCGAATGCTGAGCGTGTAAGATGTGGGGGATGAAGAGAAGAAGAACAAAGAGAATCCGGTTCATTCAAGCGTCTGGAGTATCGCGGAAATGTAAGAAACAATTTGTCAGCACCGGGTAAACGAAGTGTAAAAAATATTGCGATTTTCGACAGAAGGCTGATACCCTATTCCTACCGTGGCGCTACCGGTTCTCCGACAAAAAATCGTCGAAGATCTTCATCACCAACGGCAGCAGCTCGTTCTCCGAACCCAGCTCGTTGTTGACGTATTCGTAGGGGTGATTGAGCACGCTCGTCTTGGTACGCTCCACAAACGACAGCCAATCCTCGCGCTCCATCTTCCGCTTCTGATGCATCATCATGACCTTCACGGGTTCCAGGGCGTTGTTCAGCTTGCGTCTTACCGTTTTGAGTTCTTGATCCATAGCGATTTACCGGAACGAAACAGGGTTTTTCAAGTGCTCCTGCGCACACTTGGTTCGGGGGACCTGCCTCATCCTATTCGCGAAAGTCTTTCGAATTTCAGACAACGAAAACAAAATCGTATTATCAAAATATTATGCTACACCGAAGAGGCATAACATACAATTGATGTTCTCTAAACACAGGTTGACCGCCGGCCAACCGGCCTCTTTTTGTAGCGCTCGAAAATAACGCTAAACCCGGGTGGTCAATTTATGCCGGTCCGGCCTGTCGGCTCCGGCCCATAAGGCTACCGTTGTGTGCCCCGACGACAGCGCTCCTCCCCTCCCGGCAGCGTCGTCTGCCCTGCGCCGCGGCTCGACTTCGGCTAAAAAGCCGGTGAGATCTTGCCCGGCCGACGGTTGGAGGGCAAAACCTTCAGATGAACTTCCGTTAAAATTTTTCGTTGAAATTTTGGAGAAAAGAAACCCAAAGCTATCTTTGCACTCCCTTAAAGGACACACCCACACAAAAACATCAAAATGGTCCGGTAGTTCAGCTGGTTAGAATGCCTGCCTGTCACGCAGGAGGTCGCGGGTTCGAGTCCCGTCCGGACCGCCTCTAGCAATGTAACCCCTTGATATTCAAGGGGTTTTTTGTTGTGTATTCGCTAAAAATTGCATTTTGTCCCCCCTTAAGCGATACAAAACCAGCGAAGATTTAAAGTACCGTTGGTTGTACTCGCGAGAAGCAGCGCTCAAACACATAACAGCAAGCATGCCCCAGAGCAGCTCTAACCACCCGCTTTTTTTGCTTCATCCAACTCAAAAGGTTGTACCTTCATGGCTCAAATACAAAAATGAGAACAGCCGTACTGATTGATGATGACCAAGATGATTTGGACATTCTGCAAGAGGTCTTAGAATCGATCATGGAGGTTGCTTGCTTCAAATTCTCCTATCCCATCGATGCCCTTCACTTTCTCTCAACACAAGTAAATCCGGTGGATTTTATTTTCGTCGATTACAATATGCCCAACCTGAACGGGGAGGAAGTCTTGATACGAATTCGGACGAAAGAAGACTATAGGAATTCCATCGTTACCATTCTCTCCACCTCTATCGACAAGGCCGCTATTGAAAGGCTTAAATCAAGAGGAGCAAACTATGCTTTTGAGAAGTCGGTTAAATTTCAAGAATTTACCAGCAACATCAGCAATGTGCTGCAAGGTGGTGTCAGGTCAATCCCCTAGGCTTGCCGCCCGTGGCAAGCCTGTTAGTTGAAAATCATCGTCGTAGATTTTCTACACACCGCCATCAGGCCGCTTCCTTATTCAACCATATTTATTCCGCCCGCAAAATCTTCGCCGGATTCACCAACGCCGCCTTAATGGCCTGCGCGCTTATCGTGAGCACCGAAATCAACAACGGTATCACCAGCGCGATCCCCAGCACAATCCATCCCACATCCGTATGATAGGTAAACGTCTCCAGCCACTCCTTCATCAACATCCATCCCACCGGCGCAGCAATGAGCACCGACACGAGCACGAGTTTTGAAAAATCCTTTGTAAGCAGCACGACGATTCCCGTTACCGGCGCGCCCAAAACTTTGCGGATACTGATCTCCTGCAGGCGCTGACGGATCATGAACGTAGAGAGGCCAAACAAGCCCAGGCAGGCAATGAAGAACGACAATCCGGCAAAAACATAAAACACCGTTTGCATCTTCCGCTCCGTGGCATATTGCTGTTCAAGCGAGTCATCGACAAACGCATAATGTAACGGCACGTCGGCCACGATCTTGGTCCACACCGTCTGTAAATGTTTTATAGCGTCTTGTATGTGTGCCGTCTTCACGCGGAGTGACATGGCGCCGCCGTTCTTGGCGTAGCCGATGAGCAGGGGTTGGACGGGCATGTGGAGGTTTTCGAAGTGAAAGTCCTGGACCACGCCAATGACGTAGCGGATGTTGTCGCCTGCGCCAAAGGGTTTGCCAATGGCATTGTCGGCCGTGCCCCAGCCGAGGTTGCGCACGGCGGCTTCATTGACGATGACGCCCTTTGCCGAGTCGGCCGTGGCGCGCAGGAAGGCGCGGCCGGCCACGAAATTCATTTTGTAGGTATCGAAGTAGTCGGGGTCTACGCTCATTTGGTAGATGCTCGTGGTCACTTCTTTGTCGTTGTTATCGCGGGTGTTGATCCAGCCGTTGCCCAGGCCTCCTACCACATTGGCATTGTGCAGGCTGGCTTGTTCGATGTAGGGCATCGAAAGCAGCGCATCGCGCAGGGTGGGATATTTCTTTTGTACGGCCTGGTCGCCATTGAAGTCGATGGTGATCACGCCGTGGCCTTCGTAGCCGAGGGGTTTGCTGGCGATGAATTGCATTTGACGGTTCACGGTGAGAATGGAGATCAGCAACACGGTGGAGATGACAAACTGCACGACGACCAATGCCTTGCGAAAGGTTTGTCCGCCCTCGCTGCTAAAAAATTTCCCCCGCAGCGCTACCATGGGCTGAAACGACGTCAGCACGATGGCCGGGTAGATGCCTGAGAGCAACGTGATGATCAGCACAAAGGCACCCAATGCCATCAGGTGCGCGGCATCGAAGGATAGTTGGTACGATTGCCCCATCCACCACGAAAAATACGCCAGCACGACTTGCGCCAGTGCCACACCCAACACAACGGCAATCACCGTGGTGACAAATGTTTCGAAAAAGAACTGGCGCATGAGATGGCCTTTGCTTGCCCCGGCAACTTTGCGCAGGGAGATCTCTTTCGCACGGTTCACCGACGTGGCGGTGGTGAGGTTGATGTAGTTGAAACAGGCGAGCAGCAACACCAGGTTGGCCACGGCAATGAATACGCGCACCGTCATCATGTTGCCATTGTTGGCCGAGTCGTAGCGATGATCGGAACGGAGGTGGATGTCTTTGATGGGTTGGAGAAAATATTGGTAGGACATTTTGTTGTCGGCCCACTCTTTTTTGGAGTGTTCGGCCACGACCTCATTTACCCTGCTCTCTACGGCTTTCCACTTGGAGGGGTCATGGATCTCGATGTAGGTGTGGGGCCATCCTCCTACCCACTGGTTGTCGATATCGTTTTTCCATTGCTTGAGGGCATAGGCATGCAGGGTCAGGTAGGGAACCACGAAGTTGAATTGAATGTGCGAATTGACCGGAGGATCTTCAGCAACCGCCGACACGGTAAAGGGCTCGTCGTCCATCAGCACGGTTTTGTCCAAGGCATTTTCAACGCTTCCGAAATATTTGATGGCAGCGGAGCGGGTGAACACTACCTGGTTGGGGTTGCGCAGAAGTTTATGCGATGAGCCGCCGATGATGGGAAAGTCGAAGAACGAGAAGAAGGTCGAGTCGGCAATGATGCCCTCTTGTTCGAAGTGTACTTCTGTATTGTAGCGAACTTTATAGCCCGTCCTGAACACGCGGCAGGCGCTGGCGATGTCGGCGATTTCCTTGGGCAATTGTGCCCCTAAGGCCACTCCCGAAGGTGCCTGCGAGAAGGTTTCGGCTTCACTCTTAAAGGTATTCCAGATGCGGAATTTGGCGTTGGCGTTGGCGTGGAAATTATCGAACGTCAATTCGCGTTCGGCCCAGATGGCGATAACCAGGCAGGTGGCCAGTCCAATCGTGAGGCCGGTCACGTTCAGGAATGCCGAGACTTTGTTTTTGGCGAGGTGGCGCCAGGCCGTAAAGAGGATAGCTTTGAACATAGGTTTAAATGGATCGATTTTACGGGTAAAGGCCTGAATATCGTGCCAGCCCCGTGAAACAACAAAATTCGCGTATTCCGGATGTCGGCTTGTTCGATGTTGACCACAATCGTTCATTTCCGGGACAGCGATCGCGCCCGCAGCGAAGTCCTTTCCATGAGCGAATCGCTCCATCCTAATCCGACGCCCAAAGCGCTTTTATCGTTTCCTCTTGTGCATAGCCTACCGGACATGATGTACTTTTCTGATTAGCCCGGTAACTACCAAAGGTCTCGTTGGGACAAGAGATCATCCGGCATCCCGGCATCTCGAGATGGCCATTGGGATCATTCTTTTTTATCCACTGGTGAGCGTAGATCAGCCATTGATTTCGGTAGGCCTCGGGTTGCAGGGAAAACCAGGAGATCTCGTCCCAGCCCCATATGAAATGAGAGGTGGTGTCGGCTACGTTGGGTTTGTCACTTCTCCCAAAATTATCGAATTCAACCAGGTACGGCAGGCTCTTGCTTTCCCATCCGCTGGGCGAAATGCAGCCTTTGCTTTTTTGGAAGAGCGCATCCAGGTGGCCGGCTTCCAGTTTTCCCTCATATGGTTTTTCCGGGATGGCTTTGATCCGCAGGGGAAAGGAATTGAAATCAATGAGGCTGACACCCGCCTTGATCATATCGCCTTTTGGAACATGGGCATCGAGCAACACCCAATGGCGCCGGGCGTGTGTCTTCGCATAGCGTCGTATGCCGGACAACACGCCGGCTCACGCGGTGCGGTCGGGGTCGTTCATGCCCATCAACTCCACTTGGCCCAGGTGAAAGGCCTCGCAGCCGATGTTGATATAGGATGCGGCCAGGTAATAGAACCACAGTTGAGTTTCCGGGCGGCTGATGTCGGGTACACTGCTTCCTTTTCTCCAATGATCCACCCCTTTGCCCTTTGTATTGAGCATGGAACGGTACGAGAAGTTACGATCTTCCGCCGGCAGGTTGTGGTCCTTAAAAACCCAGGCGGGGATTTTCACGTTGTCGACATCTTCCGTTATAATTTCGAACAGACATCCCTGGAAAATGATCTCGGGGTCGGTCCGGTGCAGCGTGTCGATGATCGCGCTCGCCTTCTTCCAAAAATTTGGGTCGTTCAAAAGGCTTTCTTCTCCCCAACGGTAGATCGCGCGGCCGATAAATTTGGCCCCGATGTTCCGGATCATGCGCACGTCGTCTTCGTGATAGGGATAGGTCCGTTTACCTTCGGGCTTTTCGGGTATCAGAAAAAATGCCATGGTGATGGCTTTGTCAAGATAGTTTTCCAGCACTTCCCTTGAAATGCCTTTCTCATCAAAGTAATACGATCTTCGGGCGGAGTTTGCTCCCGCCGAAATAAAAACTAAGGCGAACAGGGACAGCATCACGGTATACAGACGTTGGCGCGTTGCTTCCCCCCTCATGTTTGCTTTCATTATTTTCAGTTTAGAAATTTGCACGATCTTAAAATCACCGATCACCTCAAAGGTATCTCCACCCAATTAATAAGAAGTTAATAAGTGATTAATCGTGACGCTCCCATCGTCTTCGAAGGAAGATTTGTGATATTTCCGGGACGTCTGGCGGGCGATCTCAGCTCTTAAAATAAATATGAAACGTGGTGCCCGTATCCAGTTCGCTTTCAACGTCCACCTTCCCTCCCAGCGCCAGCACTTGTGATTTTACCAGGTAAAGTCCCAGGCCCTTGCCCTCGACATGAAGATGAAACCGTTTATACAAACTGAACATCGCGTGGCCATACCGCGCCAGGTCGATGCCGAGGCCATTGTCGGAGACGCTCAGCACGACATAGTCGCCTTCTTTTCTCGTTCGAATGTGGATGACCGGGCGGCGACCCATTGCGCGGTATTTGATGGCGTTGTGGATCAGGTTGTACAAGATGCTCTCCAGGTAAGGGATCGATGTCATGAGCCTGGCGGCGGCGCTGAAATCGGATTTGATGCTGGCCCGTGTTTCGTGGAGCTCCGTTTCCAAAATGTTCAGCACGCGCGTGAGGACGAACGGGAGGTTAACCTCGACACGCCCGCCCGTGAAGCGTTTTATATCGAGGATGTGAGTCAGGTCTTTGATGACCTGGTCCATGTCGCGGGTCGACGCCACGAGTTTTTCCATGGCGAATTCTTTGTCCGTTTGCGTGCCCGCAAGCTGCATCAGGTTGGCCAGACCGAGCATGCGCGCGACCGGCGCCCTCAGGTTGTGGGCGACGATGAAAGCAAACTGCTCCAGCTGGTTATTCTGTTCCACAAGCTCACGGTTGGCATCCTGCAATTCGAGTGTACGATGGTTCACTTCGATCTCGAGCTCGCGGTTCTTGGAATGGATCTCGAGGTTTTGCTTCTCGATTGTTTTTTGGGCTTCGTGAAAGTGCCTGTTCTGGACCGCCAGCGCATCGTGCTGGGAAGAAAGCTCTTCATTCTGCGCGGCGATCTCCTGTGTCCGTTCAGCGACCATGCGTTCGAGGTCGAGGTTCTGCCGGATGAGGAGCTCGTTCTTGTCTTTCTCCGAATGCCGGAGCTGCTCGGAGAGCTTGAATGTTCTGCGCGCGTAAAACGCAGTATATAAAAGCGTGGGAAAGCAGGTAAGAAAAAGTATCAGCTGGAGTGTATAATTCCGGAATAAAGCCGCCTCATAGTTCTGTTCGGCCTCGCGATCGATCCGTTCCAGAAAATCACGAATGCTTTTTTCGCACATGAGATATTGCCAGTACAGGTGCCCGCCCTTGTCGGAGTAGAATATTCTCCGGAATTCGGCATCTTCGCCGCGTTGAAGAAGGTGTTTCAGGCGATAGCAATACAGCGCATAGGCATCCAGTGAATCGCGAAAGACATAAAGTTCGCGCATGTCATATTTCATGGCGAGCAGGGGTCGCTCTACGTGCACCATGATACTGTCTTTCCACTGTATCGCATTGTCCATCGGCGCCGAGAACTTTTCCTCCTGGAAGATCGCATACCCACGGAGACCGATATCCATCGCATGGATCACGATCTTGCCGATCTGATCGTAGTAAGCCTCCACGACTGCGGTTTCCTCCTGCCGCTTCTTGTTCTGCTCAATGATGTCGTTGTTGTATTGGGTGAGGAACGAATTACCCAAGAGCAACATTCCGATAACCACAACCACCAAGTATATCCAATTTCGCCGCATCATATAGGGTCTGGGGGATGATCACGATGCCCCTGTGATTCCAAAATAAAAACAACCCTTGGGGAATCCATAAGTTTCCGAGCCTATGGACGTAAAATGCTTCAAGCGGTATCCGCTGATTTATATTTAGATCCGATCCTCACAAATTCAAAATTTTTCAATTTTGATCCATTGTATCAGGATCCAAATCTCGACTATCCACACTTCTTTTCAGGAGGATCATATCAGAGCCCATGTTACTATATAATCCAAAAGATTATCGCTACAAGAACAAAATAACCATCTTGAGTTTCGGGAGTTTAGCAAAACACCAGAGTGCTCACAGAAAAATAATATACACATCCCATAAAATATAAACAAAATAGTCGTCACCAAGCCGTGACATACGCTACCGATTATATTTTTTCACAACGCCCTGAACAGGGTTTTATTTCTCATAGGATCCCGGTGCCTCCGTCCACATCCAACACCTGACCCGTCATATAGGGATTGCTCATGAGAAAGAAGACCGCGTGACCCACGTCCTGATTTGTGCCCATAAAACCCGTAAGGCTTTTGGTTGTCGCAGTGTGATCGCCTTCTTTGTCGATCCAGGTTGGACGGATCGCATTGACCCTGATTGGCGCTAAGCTAACGGCCAGCGCCCTGGCAAGCCCCTCTGTAGCGGCAAAAGCCACCGTCACCAACGTGTAGTCTGGATGGGGTCTGACGGCATATCCTCCCGACATCAGCGTGATCGAACCGCCGGGAAGAATATACTTGGCGGCTTGCTGCAAAAATGTAAACGTGTGCCAAAGCTTGCCATACAGATAGGAACTCTCAATGGTGGGATACGCTGATTGGAAGCTCGTTTCTCCTCCCGGTGAAGCCGAGATGAACAGGTGATCGAATTTGCCGATCTCCTCCAGCCACACGGCATGCGTTTCCGGCAGCGTCAAGTCGCCAACGACTGCGCGTGTTTTGGGGCCCAACATTTCTTTTGCTGACTGCAGTTGTTCTTTGCTGCGGCCGACCAATATGACTTCAGCACCTGCTTCCGAAGCAATTCTGGCGGTGCCAAGCCCCATGCCATGGCTCCCTCCTATGAGGACAATTTTTTTTTTGAATTCCATTCCGTGATGAGTTTGACGAATGCCCGTGATATCAGGCCAAGGTAGCGGGATCTGTTTTGAAGGTCAAGCAGTTTACGTGGGAAGTAACCACACCAACCGAAGCCTGCCACAATCCGCAGCCGATCCCTGTATAATTTTCGTTGGGCAGATCGCCTATTCGTCTGACCATCGGGAAGCTTTACGGTTTCTTTCGAAATAACGATCCAACAATTTCGTAAGGTCCTTTCACCTCTCCCCATCCCCATGCAGGAATATGATCTTCTGTCGTGACCGGGTTTTCAGAAAGCTGGGAATTGTTCACCGCGATGCGGGTGCCCCATTCCAGGTGAGCGACGAAGGTTGACCTGAACTCGGGGTCGTCCGGCAGCCCAATTTCATCGGCGCTTTCCAGCAACAATTGTATCCATCTTTTGCGCTGCGGCTCAGTCAGCATTTTTCCGATGTGCTTGCCCACCATGTGTTTCAACGCATCGTCGCCAATTTCCTCGCTGTAGAACTTTGGTCCTTGGAGTACTTCTGCTATAAAGTGCGCGACATGCTTCGCGTGTTCCGGTGACATATGTCTGAAGACTTTTTCCAACAACTCGTCCTTTAAGACTTTGGCATAAAATGTATCCGTCAATTTCTCAAAGACTCCGACGCCTCCCGCCCATTCATACGGGGTAGGTATTTTTTTATTTTCCATTTGATCCCGGGGGTTTTATGGCCAATACGTTTGTCTTGACGATGTCTTCCTATTCAGTTCTTAAACTATTCATTGGATTCACCAAGGCCGCTTTGAGTGTCTGATAACTTACGGTAAATAACGTTATTATCAGGACAAGGATGCTCGTTACAGCAAAAATTACCCAGGATATTTCTACGCGGTAGTCATATTGTTCCAGCCATTGGGTTGCAAGGTAATAGGCCAGCGGTGCACCCAACAAAATGGCTACCAGCACGAGACGCACAAAATCGCCGGAAAGCATTTTCCACAAATTGAATATGGAAGCCCCCAGCACTTTGCGAATGCCAATTTCTTTGGTGCGTTGGCTGGCAGCAAAGGTGGCCAATCCAAAAATGCCCATGCAGCTGATAAAAATCGTCAGAACAGAAAATATAGTGGCCAACTTACCGATGCGCTCCTCGTTATTAAACTGCTGTGCGTAGTCGTCGTCCTGAAATTTGTATTCAAACGGGGTCCCTGAGTCGAATCGCTTGATGACCGCCTCGATTTTTTGCAAAGCTTCATGCGTACCGGCCTTCGGATTCAAACGGATCGTTAAATAACCCTTGCCCGAATAGCTGATAAAGTAAAGGTGTGGTGACTGCTTTACAAACGGGGTCCACCGTACTTGGTCTTTTATGACGCCAATGATCTCTCTTTCCTTTCCATTAAAGGTCAGCTTTTTGCCAATGACATTTTTTTCTGAGATCAGTTTTGCCGCCAGCTCGTTTATGATCACCGCGGCAGAATCCGTGGCGAACTCGCGCGAAAAATCACGGCCTTCTACAAATTGGAAACCGTTTGTTTTTGGAAAGTCATGGCTACAGCTGTTCATGGCCACCAACGGTCGTGACGCCGGATCTTTTCCCTCCCAGGTCAGGGAGGCATCGGCGCTCGCCGCTCCCGTGACGGGGAAATCGGATAGCGCCATATTTTCAACGACTCCAGACGATAAGAGCTCGTGGCGCAGGGAGTTGTAGTTTGCCTTTGCCAGGTCATCCGAACGGATGGCGATGTGAAGAATACCTTCGCGGTCGAAGCCAACCGGTCTGTCTTTCGCATGTTGAATTTGAAGAAAAACAACCGTGGTGCTAATGATGAGCACAATGGACGTGGTGAATTGAAATACGACCATGACCTTCCGCGGCAAAGCGGCAAACCGGCTGGCTTTAAACACACCTTTCAGGACCTTTACAGGACTGAAAGACGACAAATACAACGCCGGATAGCTTCCCGCGAGAACGCCGGTGACCATGATGAACACCAGGGATGCTAAAATGAAATTCAGATCCGTCCATGGGAGGTTCATTTTTTTATCCGCCAAGGCGTTGAACCAGGGTAAAGACAAGGCAGCCAAAGCCAGTGCCAACACAAAACCGATCGTCACCATCAAGAGGGATTCGCTCAGGAACTGGGCCACCAACTGGTTGCGCGCGGAACCCATCACTTTCCGGACGCCTACCTCCTTCGAACGTTTTTCACTGCGGGCTGTGCTGAGGTTTGTAAAATTTATGCATGCCAGCAGCAGCACAAAAATGCCAATGATGCCGAACATCCAGACAAACGTAATCTGTCCACCGGTGTTAATGCCATCTTTAAACACGCCATAGAGATGCCATTTTTTCATAGGAAACAGAATTCCCTCGGGCTTAATGGATTTTCCATCACCCGAGGCCTTGTCATAAAGCACATGTTTTATTTTGGCCTCCACCGGGCTGAACAGCGCCTCATCTTTCAAGAGTACGAAACATTGAAATGAATAGCTTTCCCAGTTGTTCCGGGCCTTTCGGTTTGCTTCGCTGGCGCCGTAGTAGTACCCCATAGGCATCAGCATCTTGATGTCTCCGAATCTTGAATTCAAAGGAAAATCTTCAAACACCCCCGTTACCATAAGAAGGTCGCGGTTATCGAATTTTATCATTTTACCAACGGGCGAATTGCCGAACAACGCACCGGCCAGTGTTTTGGATAGCAAGATGGAATGAACATCGGTCAACGCAGGCGTGCCCTGCACCATCCGAACGGAAAACATATCGACAAACTGAGGCTCGACAAATAGACCGTTTTCCGATAGTTTTGTTTCATCGTAAGTGAGCACATGTTCACCGGGCCATGAGGTGATGGCCACCTCTTCAAACTCGGCGTAATTGCTTTTTAACGCCTCGCCGATAGGCGCAGGAACATCATTGATCGTCATGATCTGTTCTCCAAACGTCAAATGATGATAAAGTTGTCCCAGGCGATCATAGTTTTTGAATGACTTATTATAATTCAATTCATCAAAAACCCATAGCCCAATCAAGATCGCCACCGTCATGCCAATGGCCAGACCGCAGACATTGATAAAAGAATATCCCTTGGTCCGGAGGATGTTGCGCCAGGCGATGGTGAAGTAGTTTCTAAACATGGGGATGGCGTTAGGGTGAGGACTTTGGACTGGGATGGTGTGCGGGGGGAAAAAGTTTTAAGACAGGAGACAGTCTAGGAGCCAGGAGTCGGCATTCAGTAGCCAGTAGTCAGTAGCCCGGTTGGGAATCGGTGTTCAGTAGCTAGTAGGCAGTGGTTGGCGGGCCAAATCGGGAGTTGGCAGTCAAAGCGCCACTTCTGGCTACAGCATATTCTCTGCTGAACTACCGGCTCCTTCCTCTGCGATTTTGCCCGCCGTCCAACGGCGTATTCAAACTTCCCATCGCCGTATGCACTTCGCCGTTTTTCTCCCCGATCAAATAGAGCCGGTAGGTCAGGGGATTTTCTGGAATTTGAACGGTGACCTGCGGGCCGGTGCCGAGTTTTTTGAGATATACGTTGTTACCGAATCCATCCATTTTAAGGAGGTACCATTCAAAGTTAAGTGTGGAATCAGGCGCATGGAGCGTCTTCCACGTTGCTCCATCTTTGATGATGGCATGATACGTCAATTGATGACCTGGGATGGTCGCGATCGCGGGGCGCAGAATTTTAAGTTGCAGGGTATCCGCCAATGGCCTGCCCGTTGGCGCCGAAAGTTGACGCAAACGAAAATAATCGGGTTTAGGTCGGCCCCAGTGGTCGAACAGGCCGTTGAGCGTGACGATGTTTCGCTCTTGCAGATCCTGCCATTCGGCGATATAGCCGCCGTGGAACCGGTCATCGAGTTGGCTCAAGGCCGACACCGGCATGGCGCTCAGAAACAATGGTCCCTCAATGTGATTCAAGATGTCGATCCCCGTGTCCTCTTCGCGCAGGGTTACACCGAAAGCTTCTACCCCGTTAACATTCGCCTGGAGGAGTGTAAGGTCTTGTTCGATCGTTTCGGAAAATGGCAGATCGAGCGTCACGGGGTGTTTGGGATCAAGCTTTCGGATGGATTGGACCAGCGTATTCAGCCAATGCATGTATGCCGACTGTTGAAAGAAAAGCTCGGGCTTGGGGTGGCGTTCTTTCAGGCGCTTCCATAGCAGGTTGTCCAGGTTCCAGGCGATGATGCTGGGGTCATTTTTATACCGGTCGACTGTGGCGAGGATTTCAGCTTGACAATTGTCCAACAGCTTGTTCCCGGGCAATACGTTCAACTGGTCATCGATCCAGAAATTATAATGGATTTTCATCCCGGTTTCGGCGGCGATGCTCAATATATTTTTGTCATAGATCCCCGGCCCGTAGCGTTTGATGGTCGTGACGCCCAGTGCCTTCATCCCCTCGATGTCGTGACGCAATTCTTTTCGAGTGAGGGCATGGAAATTTTTGAACCAGTTTTTCCCTTTTGAAAAATTCATTCCGCGCAGCGAACGCAGGAATGTTGTATCCGGTGGATGCGCTTGCTTTGCTTCCCATACCATTTGCAGTGATGGTTTCTCACCACGGGGATGCGCTGCCCGCAATACCGTTGCCGCATTGTGCGAAATGGTCCAGTCGAGCGTCATGAGATCTGCGGTCACGCCCGGGACCACGTTGTCGTCAAATGCCGAATTGAATAGAATGCATCCCTTGATCTCGTTAAAGACGGTGTCGATCGATCCGCGTGCATCCCTGAACCATTCATCCTGCTCCGGAAGATTCAGCGTTCCCATCTCCGAGACCATCACCGGAACGCCCGAGCGAAACAGTTCCAGATCATGGAAGGGCGCATAGATCGAGTCGAACGGAACGGTGGCATGTCCCGGCAATGAGTAGTCAAGACCCGTGACCGAGAGCCAGTCCACATACGCTACACCGGGAAAGTAGGCCTTGGCATTTTCAGCTTTCCATGGACTCCACACCCAGATCACGTTATTGGCTCCTACCGATTGAAATAAACTAAAGACATGGATCCAGGCTTGCCTGAATTCGGCTGCCGTATTCTGTCCGGTCGCCGACCAGGGATATGCCGGGTTATCAAACTCATGTGCAAACCGGAGGAACACCGGCTCGTGAAAAGACTTCAGTTGTGATGCGAACTTCAGAATATAATCGTCAAAAAGACCCTTGCTGATGTTCGCCAGCGCTTTCTGCTCTGCACGCAATTCACGATGCTCCTTTGCTATTGGGAAACCACTTACCCACGGCTCCCAGGTGATATAGGGAATGGATTGGCGATCGTACACCGCTTGCATCGCCCCTGCATCGGGAAAAGAATTTGCCTCTACCCCCCACGGGATGTAAAAAGAAAGCAGATCAAAATGGGTATAGGCCGAGTTTTCAAAAGCGGCAACGTCCTGTATGGAAGTCAGGCCATCGTCCTTTGCCGGTTGAAAAATTCCGGTATAAAAAACTTTCTCCGGAGGGAAATAGACAAACGGCACTTCCGGTATCTGTTGTCCGCGATACACCGCATATCCCGTGAATGCCATCGCGGCCAGCACGGCGGGCAACGCGAGGGCACGCATGAGGAAGTAAAGCTGGTGTCTGAACAGCCAGAACAATTTTTTACCGTATTCCAAATATCCCGCCAATTTCCTGACCATACCGGAAGAATGATACCGGAGTGCCGCGGGCTGACGGGATGCCATCACCATAAAAGTCATGAACAATACATTCAGGCTCGTGACGCCCGCCATAAAAATTGAATAGGGGTTCCAGTCCGTATAAAGTCCATAGACGATCGCAAACAGCGACAACACCCCTACTATAATATTGGGAATGGATATCGACCAACTATCGCGCGTGGTGGATTCCTTGGGTGTGGGAATATACGGAACCTTTTTTCGCACGATCGTGTAGACCAGCCCCAGGAGATAGATCCACCACGTGCCGATCAACAGAATGCCGCCCACGATGTGAAAGCCTCGCTCCTCCTCCTCCATGACCCATCGCTGCACATAGTGCCTGATCAATATCATGGAAATCACAAAAGGAAACTCGATAATGGCAAACGTGATCAGATCCACTTTCAGTGGAATAATTCCCAGCACCAGGGACACTGCCGGTACGATAAAATTGATCAGAAAGATAACACCCGAAAAATAGTGAAAGGGCAGCGTACCATAGTGCAGCCGTTGACGCCACGTGAATTTTGTAAACAACTTCGGGTAGGTCGTAAACAACAGTTCAAAAGTTCCGCGGGCCCATTTCAATTGTTGCTTGTAGTAGCCCGACAGGGTCGCGGGCACCAACCCCCGCGTGAGCACCTCCGGTACATAGACCGACCGCCATCCTTTGGCATGCAGTTGCATCGCCGTGTGCATGTCTTCGGCCAGCCCCGCGGCATGACCACCGATGGAATCCAGGGCACTTCTCCGGAAGGTGCAATTTGCACCGATAGCCATCACGGTTCCATACTGGTTCATGGTCATCATCATGGGGCCATAGAACTGAAACGTCTGCTGCGCCGCCCCCTTGGCCACCAGGGATTCGTCGCGGTTGCTGTAGGCTTGCACCACCTGAACATAACCGATCTGCTCATCGATAAAATACGGGACGACGCTATCCAGAAATTCCGGAACGGGCACATGATCGGGGTCAAGCACCACGCAAAGCTCGCCTGTGGCCTGCTTCAGGATATTGTTGATGTTCCCGGCCTTCGCATCTTCCCGTGTCGTCCGCGTAACATGGATGACACCGAGTGACGCGCACAGTGCTTTGATATAAGGATCGTTACCCTCATCGCCCAAATACGTCGTGTGAGGATAACGGATTGCCTGAATGGCGCGCAGCGTTTCTTCGATCATTTCATAGGGCTCGCCGGGGCAAAACGTGGTCAGGATGTCGACCGTAAATTGCCGCTGTGTGTCGGGCCTGGTGGGAACACGGATAAAATAGTAATGGTACCATTCGTGCAAAACTTTCAGGCAGTTGAACGCAATGGCGAAGATCAGCAGCCAGTAAAAAACAAGGTGCCCGATGTATTCCGGCTGCAGGAGGTTGTAGACAAAATACAACATGCTCAGCAAACCGAAGATGATCATCAACTGCAGCATCAGTCGTTCCATTCGCGAAGGAGCTTTTACGGGCGTATGCTTCTTCATTTCACGACATAAAAAGGTGTATTGGCCGACGCAAAATTTCCATACGCGTCATAGATCCAACAATAAATACGATAAGGACCTTCGGTTTTGGGCACGCGAAAGGTCGCGTTGAGCCCATCTGCCTGGGAAAGCAACGAGTCTAATGCAGGGGGAGATGTTCGGTTCTTGTTTGAATCATCAAATTGTTCCTTATACCAGTCTTCCGGGCGAACCTCCCACCGCAGCCGCAGCCCCTCCGCAGGTTGTGTTAACAGGATCTCTGCTTTGTGCACGGTGTTCGGCTGAAAGATAAGATTGTCGCGCGCGCCTTTTTGGTCGACGAGCATATACTTCAACGGTGGCCCTGGATGTGAGCGGGGTGGGCCATTCCATATGGCGGCAAGCGAACCAACCGAAGCTGACGTTGCACCGTCGTCCGAAAACATGCTAAACCATGTGGGGGTCTTTTCATGTTGATATCCCCAGTAGAACACCATCGACCCCAGGTATCGCGGATTGTCATAGGGCATGCGCGTGGCGTAGATCGATTGGTATTGCTCGGCTTTTTTGGTGCTGGTGTCTTCGATCGGAGCACCCCAGGCCGTGCTGTCACACTCCCAGTATCCTTTGACCCCCCATTCGCCCACCACAAAGGGGCCATCCCAAAACCAGCTGAAGCGATTGAGGTCTTCCTTTAAAGACGAAATTCTTCCATAAGTGTTAATGGAAATGAGGTCCAGATCAGGAGCTTTTGTGCGTACGTGGTAGATGTTTTTTCTTCCGAAGTTCAGGAGCGCCGTGGTTACCGGATGGTCGGGGTCCTTTTTGTGGATCATTTTCACGAGGTTGTTGTAGGCCGTGAAAAAATCATCATCCGGTTCGTAAAAATAGTGCAGTTCGTTCCCCAGACACCACATCAACAAGGCCGGATGATCTTTATAGCGCCCGACAACCGCCTCCATTTTCCGTTGTAATCTCTTCACGGCCAGGCTGTCGCTATAATAATCCTTCACGTGATTTGAATTGTACAACGGAAGACCGGCCATGACGGCGATGTTGTAGCGCTGCGCGCTGTCGAGGATGTTTTGAAGATTCGTGGTATCCCACGTCCGGATGGTGTTGCCGCCGGCGTCGCGGAGTTCTTTCAGATGCGTATAGCCGGCAACGCCCTTGATGACAAAGGGTGCCTGATCGCGGATCAACGTAAAGCGCTCTCCATCCCGCACGACATGAACTTTACCCGTGCCCGCATATTCCTTGCGGTCTGAACAAGCCAGTACACTCAGACCGATGAAAGCGAACAAGAGAAGCGTCTTTAGGGATCTCATGAATGTATAGATCATTCAGAAAAATCAGAATACCAAGTTACATGAATTTGGGACAAGGCGTTGGCCTCCTATCAAAAATCATGCGACAAATCACTATTTTATCACGATGAGAGAAGACTCGCGACGGCGCCACAAAAATCACGATGACCACCGGCTATGGCCCATCCCAACCCAGCGCCGGCTAGTCCCCCCGGTATACCAACCGTGAAATAACAATGGCACCCTTCAAAAGGTTATACCCCATCAACCCAACGCCTGCGCATCGGTCACGGTCATGCGCTGACCGCGCGGAAATCACGCGGGACCATTCGCACACATTTTTTTCAAAGCATGGATAGTCGTTATCTTTCGCACGGATTTCGACTTATTCCATGCCTCACCTCTACACGTTTCGCCAGGATGCCGATGAGATCCTCGTGGTTGACTACACGGGGTGTAAAGAGACACAGATGATGCAACTCGCCACGAAATTTAAAGAATTGATCCAGGCCCGTTCCAAGCCGGTGCTGGTCATGGCAATCTTCAACGACAGCACCTATGTTACCCCGGCATTCATGCGTCATGCTGAGAAAGAATCCGGAGAGGTCATGCCGTTGCTGGAGAAAGTCGCGTTTGTCGGGCTGTCGACGACCAAGAAGATCATTCTGCAAGGCTATAATATATTGTTCGGAAGAAGCTTTCAAACCTTCGATACACAGGAAGAGGCGATCCGTTACCTGGTCGACCGTAGCACCTCGGATAAAAAGCGTCCCTACTAGCCGCACCAGAAAGCACACGCACACGCAGCAATCATTCTTTCCTATTCGGGCTTTAGAAATTTTTCGCTCGGATAATCCCGCGCTGGTTTTGTTTTGCAAATTATTACATTCGCCAGAAGAGGTCGCCGCGGCTCCCTCACCGATCTATGCACAAAATCCTGCCGGGATAGAATTCATAGCGACCTGTAAAAAATGACGATTGCCCATGAGAAAAATTTTGTCCGTCTTCCTCCTCTTCGCCTGTATCGCACACGGGTCTGCCCAGCCGGCCAAAGCGAAGGATTTTATCGTAAAAGGATTTCACCTGGATCTCCGCATCCAGGTGATGACCCCGGCAGCATTGAAGGCCCTTGCCTTGCGGCTAAGTCGCAGCGGCGTCAACACGCTGGTGATGGAATGGGAAGGAACCTATCCGTTTGAAAAGCATCCGCTCATTGCCAACCGGTATGCCTACAGCAAGGAGGAAGTTACAGACTTCATACACTATTGCCAGGGTTTGGGAATCGACGTCATTCCCCTGCAGCAGAGCTTTGGTCATGTGGAGTATATCCTGCGGCACCCACGCTACAAGGACCTTCGCGAAGATCAGAAGGACTATTCGCAGGTTTGTCCCCTGAAGGAAGCCTTGAACCGTGAGCTGTTCAATGATCTGTTTACCGAACTGGTCGCCACACATCCCTCCAACTATTTTCATATCGGGGGCGACGAAACGTATCTACTCGGCCATTGCGATCAATGCCGTTTGAAGGCCGAGACGGAAGGAAAATCCAAGCTCTATATCGATCACATCAAAATGCTCGCAGAACTTGTGATCCGGTTGGGCAAACGCCCGGTGCTCTGGGCAGACATCGCATTGAAATATCCCGAAGCATTAAAATCACTCCCCCCGGAAACACTGTTTATCGACTGGAACTATGGCTGGGAAATGAACCGGTTCGGCGACCATCAAAAGCTCATGGAAAGTGGGTTTGAAATTTGGGGCGCCCCCTCCCTGCGCAGCCACCCCGACAATTACTTCCTGACACAATGGGAAAAACACTTTAAAAATATCCGCGATTTTGTTCCGGCCTCCCGCCAGTTGGGATACACGGGCATTGTGATGACCTCCTGGTCGACTTCCGGGATCTATTCATCGGTTTTTGAGACCAGCAACGACATCATCGACCTATATGCCATACGCCATGTTTATCCCCTCACCGGTTTCTCGATGTTGCTCGCCGCATATACCGAAAGCCTGAAGTCAACGGCTCCCCTGGATATTCCGGTTTTTATTCAGAAATATGGAAGCGAGACTTACGGTTTTAACAAGGAGCAGTCGCAGCAATTCTGGAAGGCGCTGCGAACAGCGCCTTACGAAATACAGCAAGGATCCGTACAAGCGCCCGTGACCCTCTCGATCCAAAACGTGCTGGACAGCGCCACGGCGGCAGCCCGGTGGCTGCGCGAACTCCAGCCTTCAAAAAACAAGGATGAATTTGAGCACTACCGGCTGATGGCCGACATCCGGGTGTTGTACCTCGACTACCAGCGCATCGAGCAGCAAGTCAACACCGCAGCGTTCGCTTCAAAGGATATTCCGGACGTTCTGAAAAAACTAAAAAGCCTGATCGATCATTCCGGGGAACTGAATCAACGGTTTAGGGCTTTGAACAAAGCGTCTCTTCACCCCGCGGAAATGGAGCAGGAAAATGCCTTGCGGATCGACAAGGCAAAACTGCTCTATGCCCGGTTATCCAAACAGCGTACCCCATAGCCATGTTAAAAATTGGAATTATCGGTCTGGGCGACATTGCACTAAAGGCCTATCTGCCGGTGATCACTACCCGCGATGCCGAGGTTCATCTCTGTACCCGAAATGAAGCGCAGCTGGCAAAGGTGGGTGCGCAATACCGGCTCGGTCATCTGCACCGCACTGTGGAGTCGCTTATTCAAAGTGGTGTTACGGGTGTGTTCGTGCATACGGCTACAGCAGCACATGACGCTATCGTGGAGCAACTCCTTTCGCATAACATTCATGTTTACGTAAGATAAACCCGTTACCTACCATTACGCATCCACTGAAAACCTAGCCAGGCTGGCAAAGAAAAACAATCTTCTCCTGCATGTCGGATTCAACCGGCGGTTTGCGCCGGCATATCAATATGCCAGCACCCTGCAGTCAGCAAACCTCATGGTCCTGCAAAAAAACCGGAGCCACCTACCCGGTGAGGTCCGCACGTTTATTTTTGATGATTTTATCCATGTCGTCGACACGCTCCTATTCCTGTTTCGCCACCCGGTCGAAAAAATGATCGTCAACGGCAGAAAGAAAGACGGGCTTCTCCATCACGTCGTCGTTCAGTTTGTTGCGGCCGATGGCACCACTGCGATCGGGATCATGAACCGTGATAGTGGCACGGTAGAAGAACGGCTGGAGGTCTCCAATCCGGACGAGAAACGGGTCGTAGTTAATTTAACCGATGTCACCGTGTACCGCGACCGGAACGAGACGCGGCTGGTGCGCGACGATTGGGAACCCACGTTGCGGAAGCGCGGGTTTGATGGGGTGGTTGATCATTTCTTACTGGCGTTGAAATCCGGCGCACCGCCTCAGATGCCAACATCCGATTTCCTGCTTACCCATAAAATCTGTGAACAGATCGTGGAACAGCTCGCGTAATCCTCCTATATAAACGGACTGTTATTCATTCGCCTTTTCCCTAAACGCTGCGTAGTTTATTGAAAGCCAATACATTCGATCGCGAGCGTATAGGATAAAGCTCCCCTTCAGCACGACGGAATAAGACCCGTATGTCACCCATCCGACACACGCGCAACGGCAAACACGCGATCTTTGGATCGTCTATAATCCTTCATCATAAAGACGATATGAAAACAAAAATGCGTGTAACGCCAGGCTATCTATTTTTTATGATCCTTTTGATCTTCCTAAGCGAACAAAAAGCAAACGCGCAAGTCGATCCCGTGGGCAAAGATCATGTAGCCATTGGCGGATACGATGTGGTGGCTTATTTCAAACCTGGCAAGGCCATAAAGGGAAATCCTGCTATCAGCGCAGCGCATAACGATGCCGTCTATTATTTCTCGACGGAGGAAAACCGCCAGGCGTTTATGAAGGAGCCCGAAAAATACCTGCCGCAATATGACGGCTATTGCGCGCTGGCCATCGGTGCGCAAAAGAAAAGGGTCAACATAAATCCCGAGACGTTCAAGGTCACGGACGGCAGGCTCTTCCTATTCTACAATTCCACCCACGCCCTGAGCGGAAATAGATTCAACTCGCTGGAACCGTGGGTCAAGGACGAAAATCGCCTCATCCAAAAGTCGGACGAGAATTGGCGCGAGATGAAGCCGAAGAGGTAAACCAACCACCTCTTCGACGGTGGATCACAAAAAAATAAAAGAAATATTTCCACACCCCTGGAACCAAATAAACCCTTATCTTGTACTGTAATAAATAACATTACAGAATGAACAACGGCCGCTTCTCGATATCCCTCCACATCCTCACGCTGCTGGAGATGCTTTCGGATGAGCTGCTGACGTCGGAGTTTATTGCCGGCAGCATCAACATCAACCCGGTGTTGGTGCGCAAGGAGATCAGCAACCTGAAAAAGCATGGGCTGGTGGAGAGCAAGGAAGGAAAAGCGGGTGGCTATGCCCTGGCCAAACCCGCCCGCCAAATCCGGCTTT
>Ga0209050_1001167_pt1 | contig 31152 bp, 24 predicted proteins | sample Araplavi_mTSA_r2_FD_184276 | JGI IMG/M metagenome (GOLD analysis project Ga0209050, IMG submission 184276) | Arabidopsis root microbial communities from North Carolina, USA - plate scrape MF_Cvi_mTSA_r2 (SPAdes) (version 2) | ecosystem: Host-associated > Plants > Roots > Endosphere | place: USA... | reverse complement strand
CTTGTGGCAGTGCCTGTTCACTGATGTGCTGCGCCAGTGCCGCTTGCAGTTGGTGCTGGAAGTCGGCTTTGCTGGCTGCGGTGAAGAACGCCATCTGTGGTACTCCGCTTGGGCTTGTTATTGATGAAAGCGTCGCGCGAAACCCCTTTCGGGGCTACGTTTCAAAGCTAGCCGTCACCCGGTTCCTGATTCTCGGGCAGAGGAAACAGGGTGACAGGTGGGTGAAGCTGGACGAGACACTCAGGTCACATTCACCTTCCGTGAATGGGCATCTGCAAAAACGACTGGGCCGGGTGCGGCGCAATGTCTTTACGGGTGCTCATCCGTTGCGCAGCTTAACCAGTGCGGTAAGGCCCATGCTTGCGGTGCTGCGACATATTCGGTCATCGGCACGCTGCTCAAGGCATGTGCATCGAACAACACTAGCATTCGCACAGAAAAATGACGGTTATCCATCCGGTTTTACGGGACATCCGTACCAGAAATGACCAGTAACACTCTGCCCGTTCACGACCCGGTCACTGCTACGCGAACGAGCAGAAATGTGCGCGGGCTGGCAGAATCGCCCTTTGTTGCGTTTACCACGCCCGTCGAGCCAGGAATTTCCCATGAAAATGAAAACCGCCCTCTTGATCGTCAACCCTTGCGATGACGAAGAAGACGACATGGCCATGCTTTGCTGCCACAGCGAACAGGGCGAAATGTTCCTCATGAGCCGCTACCCGGACGAGGACGAACTGGAAATCACCCTCGACGGCGAGCCTTCGACCCTTGATGGCGTGAAAGTCACCCTCAGCCCTTCCCTGCTGAAGATCGAAATTGCGGCGGCAGATGCCGATGCGCTCAATGGGGACGATGTGCTGGAAATCACCTTTGATGCCGACATGACGGATCTGGCCGAAGTGGAAGAAACCCTGCAGAACATTCTCAAGGGTACTGGTACCTATATCAGCCAGCTTTAAGGGTGTCTGGGCGGGCGCTTTCGCGAGCAGGCTCGCTCCCACAAGGAACCTGTGCAGGATGCAAAATTTGTGTCAGGCACCATTCCCCTGTGGGAGCGAGCCTGCTCGCGAAGAGGCCCGAAAGACCGCCACCCTCTTCAACCTGTACAAATTCTCGACAATCGCCCCAACCACTTCCTGCACTTTGCGCAAAATGCCGTTAGTCGCCGCCCCCCGCGATGGATTAAAGTAACGCCCCCAGCCCTGGCGTATGTCGAACGTCCTCGGCCACCCTTTTGCAGGAACAGTCATCGATGGAACATCGTGAAGCGCTGCTCGCGCTGCGAACCTTTCTTTCAACGCAGATTCTCGGCCAGGAAAAACTCATCGAGCGCTTGCTCATCGCCCTGCTCGCCGACGGCCACATGCTGGTTGAAGGCGCCCCTGGCCTGGCCAAGACCAAGGCCATCAAAGAACTCGCCGAAGGCATCGAAGCCCAGTTCCACCGCATCCAGTTCACCCCCGACCTGTTGCCGGCCGACATTACCGGTACGGAAATCTACCGCCCGGAAACCGGAAGTTTCGTGTTCCAGCAAGGCCCGATCTTCCACAACCTGGTTCTGGCGGACGAAATCAACCGCGCCCCGGCCAAGGTCCAGTCGGCGCTGCTCGAAGCCATGGCCGAGCGCCAGGTCAGTGTGGGGCGCAGCACCTACGAGCTGTCGCCCCTGTTTCTGGTGATGGCCACGCAGAACCCGATCGAGCAGGAAGGCACTTACCCGCTGCCTGAAGCCCAGCTCGACCGCTTCCTGATGCACGTGAAAATCGGCTTCCCGGACGCAACGGTTGAACGCAAGATTCTGCAACAGGCCCGTGGCGAGGCCCTCAATGGCGAAACCAAGCCCGAACGCCGGGTCAGCCAGCAGGCCATTTTTGCCGCGCGCAAGGAAATCCTCGGTTTGTACATGGCCGATGCCGTGGAGGAATACCTGGTGCAGCTGGTCATGGCCACCCGCATCCCGGCCAAGTTCGACCCGGAGATGGCCGAATGGATCGCCTATGGCGCCAGCCCTCGCGGTTCGATTGCCCTGGACCGCTGCGCCCGCGCCCACGCCTGGCTGGCCGGCCGCGACTTCGTCAGCCCGGAAGACATCCAGGCCGTGCTGTTCGACGTGTTGCGCCATCGCATCATTCTTTCCTTTGAAGCCGAAGCCGCTGGCATCGATCAGGACCGGGTGGTCCAGCGGATTCTCGACGTCGTAGCCGTCGCTTGACCCCGATGAACGCCAGCCTGCCGCCCGAGCCGGGCATCCGTGTCAGCCTCGCCGACCTGATCGAGATGCGCCATCGCGTGCGTGAAGTGCAATTGTTTTCCACGCCGAGCCAGCGCAGCCCGCTGATCGGCCTGCACCACTCCAAACTGCGCGGACGTGGCGTCGACTTCGATCAGGTGCGGGTCTATCAGGCCGGCGACGATGTGCGCACCATTGACTGGCGCGTGACTGCCCGTACCCAGGAACCCCACACCAAGCTGTTCCACGAAGAACGTGAGCGACCGATCTTCATCATGGTCGAACAAAGCCGCCGGCTGTTTTTCGGCTCGGGCCTGATGTTCAAGTCGGTGCTCGCCGCCCAGGCCGCGAGCCTGATCGGCTGGGCCGCCCTGGGGCACAACGACCGGGTCGGCGGGCTGGTGTATGGCGACAACGAGCACTACGAAATCAAGCCTCGGCGCAGCAAGCAAAGCTTGCTGCAGTTGCTCAACCGGCTGGTGCGGGTCAATCAGTCGCTCAACAGCGAAAGCGAGCCGGACCGCGACGCCTTTGGCATTGCCCTGCGCCGCGCCCGGGAAGTGTCGCGCCCTGGCAGCCTGGTGATCGTGATCTGCGACGAACGCGCCCTTTCGGACAGCGCCGAGCAGCAACTGAGCCTGTTATCGCGCCACTGCGACCTGTTGTTGCTGCCGTTGTCCGATCCGCTGGACCATGCCCTGCCCGCCGCCGGCCTGTTACGTTTCGCCGAACGCGGCGCGCAACTGGAACTCGACACGCTGAATTTCGACCTGCGCCAGACTTACCGGGCCCAGGCCGAAGCACGAATCGCCCGCTGGGAACTGCTCGCGCAGAAACTGCGGGTGCTGATGATGCCGTTAAGCACTCAGAGCGAGATGGTCGAGCAACTGCGCGAGTACCTGAACCCACAGAAACCGGGGAAAGGCCGATGAGCAGCCTTGATCAACTGCAACCGCTGATATCCCCGCCACCGGTGGAATTCTGGCCTCCGGCACCGGGTTGGTGGCTGCTGCTGCTCGTGGTGCCGCTGATCGGCCTGGGTCTGTGGAAGCTGCGTCGCTTCATTCCGCAAAAACGCCCCGTGGTCCGTGCCGAACAGCCGCTCGACCCGGTACGCCTTGCGGCTCTGGCCGAGCTGGCACTGATGCCCAAGCCTTACGACGGTGCGCCGGCGGGTGCCTGGCTGCAGCAACTCAACGGCCTGCTCAAGCGTCTGTGCCGCAACCACTATCCCTACAGCCAGAGCCACACCCTCAACGGCCGCAAATGGCTGGCGTTCCTCGACAATCGCTGCCCGGCGGCCGGCCTGACCCGTTGGATGGTGCTCGTGGAAGGCGCCTACAAACCCGAATGCAAACTCGACGACAAGGCCATTGCCGGCCTGACCCAAGCCGTCGATACGTGGATTCGCAAACATGTTTGAATTCGCCTGGCCGTGGATTTTTGCCCTTGCGCCGCTGCCGTGGCTGATGCGCATCCTATTGCCGGTGGCCGACAGTGGTGAACCGGCACTCAAGGTCAGCTTCCTCAGCGACCTGGAAGGCCTCGCCGGGCGACGCGCCCGGGCCAACCTGCCAGCCTGGCGCCAGCAGGCACCGTTCATCCTGCTGTGGCTGTTACTGCTGGTCGCGGCGGCTCGCCCGCAGTGGCTCGGCGAGCCCTTGCCGATTGCCGCCAGCGGCCGTGACCTGCTGGTGGCAGTGGACGTTTCCGGGTCCATGGATTTCCCTGACATGCAATGGCAGGACGAAGACATCAGTCGCCTGTCACTGGTCCAGCATTTGCTCGGTGACTTTCTCGAAAGCCGCGAAGGTGACCGGGTCGGGTTGATCCTGTTCGGCAGCCAGGCCTATCTGCAGGCACCGCTGACCTTCGACCGCCACACCGTGCGCGTCTGGCTCGATGAGGCGCGCATCGGCATCGCCGGTAAAAACACCGCCATCGGCGATGCCATCGGTCTGGCCCTCAAGCGCCTGCGCTTGCGTCCGGCCACCAGCCGCGTGCTGATCCTGGTGACCGACGGCGCCAACAATGGCGGTGAGATCGACCCACTCACCGCTGCGCGACTCGCCGCCAAAGAAGGCGTGAAAATCTACCCGATCGGCATCGGCGCCGATCCGGAACAAAGTGGCACGGTCGGCTTTCTCGGCGTCAATCCGAGCCTGGACCTCGACGAACCGTCCCTCAAGGCCATCGCCGAAGTCACGGGTGGCCAGTATTTCCGTGCTCGCGACGGCAAAGAGCTGCAGGCGATCAAGGACACCCTGGATCAACTGGAGCCCGTGGCCCAGCAACCCACCCAGGCCCGCCCGACTCAAGCGCTGTACCACTGGCCACTGGCCCTGGCGCTGTGGTTGAGCATGCTGCTGGTGGCCCCCGTACTCTGGCCGGACAACCCCTTGCAACGCCTGTTCACCAAGGATCTGTTCTTGCAAACCCAATTGCTGCCTGACTGGCGCCAGCGTCTCAAACGCCTGCGCCTGCGGAGGCGTCGATGAGTGCGCTGTGGCCGTACTGGTTCCGCCCCTGGTGGCTGCTGTTGCTGCCGGTGCTTGGCTGGTTGCTCTGGCAACTCTGGCACCGCAAGAAGCGCGCCGGGCGCTGGCAAATGATTCTGCCACCGGCCTTTCACGCCGCACTGCTCAGTGGCGGCAGTGGCCGTGACAGTAAACTGCCCTGGATCGCCCTCGGTCTCGCGTGGCTGTTGACCCTGCTCGCCCTGCTCGGTCCGGGCTGGCAGCGTGTCGAGCAGACCAGTCAAAAGCCTGCCGACCCGCTGGTGGTGGTGCTCGAGCTGACCCCGGAAATGCTCGCCACCGACGTCATGCCCAACCGGCTTGAACAGGCGCGTCGCAAGTTGTTCGATCTGCTGCAGATTCGCAGCGACGCGCAAACCGCCATCGTCGTCTACGCCGGCAGTGCCCACACGCTGGTACCGCTGTCGGATGATCTGTCCACCAGCCGCAATCTGCTGGACGCACTGAAACCGTCATTGATGCCAGAGGCCGGGCATCGCGCCGATCTGGCGGTGATCAAGGCCCTGGCGCTGCTCGAACAAGCGGCGCTGGGCGACGGCCGGATCCTGCTGATCGGTTCGTCCTTGACCGAACAGGAACGGCTGGGCATCCGTCATGCGCTCAACGGCAAATCGACTCAATTTCTGATGCTTGGCATCGGTACGGCCGAAGGCTCGCCCATCACCCAGGAGGACGGCAGTTTCCTCAAGGATGAACAAGGGGCCATTCTCGTGCCGCGACTGGACGAGCCCGGCTTGAAAGCTTTTGCCAACGACCTGGATGGACGCTTTCGCCAGGCACGCCTGGACGACAGTGACCTGCATGCCCTCGGCCTGTTCGACGGCCCGCGCCACCTGCGCAACGACGGTCAGACCCTGCGCCTGGACACCTGGGCCGATCAAGGTTACTGGCTGTTGCTGCCGCTCCTGTTGCTGGCGGCCTGCGCGGGGCGTCGCGGCTGGCTGCTGTGCCTGCCGCTGCTATTGGCGCTGCCTCAACCGAGCTACGCCTTCGACCTCGTCGACCTGTGGTTGCGTCCCGACCAACAAGGCGTGCACCTGCTCAAGCAAAAGCGCCCGGCCGAAGCCGCCCGGCGCTTCGAAGACCACCAGTGGCAAGGCGTGGCGCTCTATGAAGCCGCAGACTATGCCCGCGCCGCAGAGCGGTTCGCAGAAGGCAACAATGCCCACGCCCACTACAATCGAGGCAATGCCCTGGCCAAAAGCGGTGAGCTGGAGGCGGCCCTGGACGCGTACGAACAGGCTCTGGAACGTCAACCGGACTTGCGCCCGGCGCTGACCAACAAAGCGCTGGTGGAAGAGCTGCTCAAGCAGAAAAACAGCCCGCCCGCCCCGGAACCGGACCCCTCCGCCAGCGACGAACCCCAGGCCATGCAACAACAGACTCCTCCGGGCGTCTCATCGCAGTCTTCGGACAACGGCGAGCCGCAGGCGCAAGAACCGCCGGCCGACTCCAACACCAAGCAACCACCGGTGTCGCCACCCAGACCGGGGGCCAATGAAGTGCCCGGCAGCGAGCTGGGTGACGAACAGCACACCACGCCGCCCTTGCGCCCTGCCACCGACAGTATCGAAGGTGAACAGCGTCAGGCACTGGAGCAGTGGTTGCGACAGATCCCGGATGACCCCGGCGAGCTGCTGCGGCGAAAATTCTGGTACGAACAGCAACAACATCAGGATCAGGAAAAAACTCGATGACCCGCTTCACCGTTTTATTGCTCGCGCTGATGCACGGCCTGTTGTTCTGCTTTGTCCAGGCACAGGCTGCAGAGCTGGCCGCCAGTGTGGACCGCAGTCGCCTGAGCTCAGGCGAGACGGTCGAGCTGACCCTGGAATCCACCGACGTGACCCAGTTCGGCAAACCCGACCTGACACCGCTGGAGCCGTTGTTCGAGGTGCGCGGCACCCGCCAGGTCAACCAGTTGAACACCCTCAGCGGGGAAAACCAGGCCGCCACGCGCTGGATCATCACCCTCCTGCCCCGGCAAAACGGCAGCGTCGTGATTCCGCCCCTGCAACTGGGCGAACTACAGAGCCAGCCGATCACCCTGCAAGTGGTCGAGAGTGAAACACCGGACAACCCGAACAAACGCGCCCCGGTGTTCATCGATGCCAGCCTCGATCAAACCAGCGTGTACGTTCAGGCCCAGGCAGTCCTGACCCTGCGCATCTACCACTCGGTGTCGCTGTACGACGACAGCAGCCTGCCACCCTTGCAGATACCTGACGCACGCATCGAACAATTGGGCGAATCCCGCACCTATGAAAAAGACATCGATGGCCTGCGCCACGGTGTGATCGAAATGCGCTACGCGATCTACCCGCAACACAGTGGCGAACTGATCATTCCGGCACAGGTCTTCAACGCGGCGCTGGTCGACGCGCAACCGGTACAGGACAGCACCGCCCAGGGGCCGAAATCCGGCAAACTGATGCGCGTCACCTCGGCCGAACTGCTGTTGACGGTCAAGGCCAAACCCATCACCTGGCCGGCCGATGCCCCCTGGCTGCCAGCGCGCAGCCTGACCCTGAGCGAAAGCTGGAACCCGGAGCCGGACCACGCCCAGGTCGGCGATTCACTGACCCGCAGCCTGACGGTGACGGCCGAAGGCTTGTCCAGCACCCAACTGCCACCGCTGCCCGGCACCGACGTCGGCGGGCTGCGCCGCTACCCGGATCAACCGGTGCTCGGCAACCAGAACAGCGAACGTGGCCTGGTCGGCAGCCGTGAAGACCGCGAGGCCCTGGTACCGACACGCACCGGCGCCATCGAACTGCCCACCGTCGACGTGGTCTGGTGGAACACCTTCGAAGACCACCTGGAACACAGCAGCCTGCCTGCCCGCACGCTGCACGTGGCGGCCAATCCGAGCCTGGTGGTCGATACCCCGGCCGGTGCGTCTGCGGTCGAAGCCAGCGCCGACAGCGAAGCCCTGTGGCGCTGGAAGCTCAGCACCCTGTTCCTGGCCTGCACCACCCTGCTCGGCTTCGGCCTCTGGTGGCGTGGCCGTTGGCAACCGGCGGTGGCGCGCGTCGCCCAGACCGGCCCGAGCCCGCGCACCGTACTCGACGACCTCAAGCGCGCCTGCCTGGCCAACGATTCCCACGCCACCCGCCAGGCCCTCGACGCCTGGGCCCGGCAACAACCGGAAACCCTGGCCGACATGGCCGCCCGCTTCGTGCCACTGTCCAACGCCCTCGACGGCCTGAACGGCGCGCTCTACAGCGAAACCGGCCAGTACTGGCAAGGTGACGAGTTGTGGCGGGCGATCAAGGCGATCCCGATGGCCGAACGGGTGCAGGATGTGGTTGGCGACAGTGGGTTGCCGCCGCTTTATCCGAAGTAAGGAAACTTGGGGGCAGGATCACCAGTAACGATTGAACCGGTCCATATCTATAGATCCTCTGCGGACAGAGCCTTTTAACGGCTCTGATCCGAAGAACTCTGATCTTGCCGCTACGTCATCGCGATCTGGCGAGCCCCCTTGCGGACCCGCCGTGAATGCTTGCGGTTCCGCTCGCTGAATATTTTTAGGCCGCACATGAATCAGAAAATCAATTTCCCCACCTGAATTTTTGATTTTTTCCACACTGACGGCTTCCAGGTCGAAATCTTCGATTATTCGCCTTGTACTTTTTCCGTTCGGTGTTTTAGTGAAAAAATCCGTACTTAAATCGTCCATTTCATTTGCACTGCTTTCCGTATTGGTGAGCGCTGTAAAATTCAGAACATTTTCTCTTTTTATAATCGAGGGTAACCTACCAAAAAAACCAAGCTGATTAGCGACAACCTCATACTGATACCGCGCAACATCGCTAGCATAAAACCCAAGTACACCGCCAACGTCCATCTTGTCACTACGCGGAGGCTTGGTTATATAGTTTTCTTTGAAAACCCAGATATCTTCGCGAAATTCATTCACAAACCAACTTTCATAGCGATGACCACCCTCATCATGGAAGTATGTAGATCTGATTAAACGAGACTCAGGATGAACGTCCGGCCGCTCAAATTTTTCCTGTATGAGGCGCTGCGCCGCTTGACTTTTTTGGCCCAACTGGTCAAACCTCGCCTTCAGATTCGGATGTTGGAAAGATTGGCTCACAGCATCCGGAAAGCCCGGCTTCAAACCATCGATGTCAGTGAGTGACGTGGGTCGATTCTCGACCATCGCATAGAGATTCTGACCATACACCGTACCGGCAGGATCCGGACTTATCCAGCGACACAACCAGGTGGCGTAATATCTGAAACCATAATAATAAAGCCCTGTAGCATCACGTTCCTTGCCTGAATACCGAATTACTTTGCACTTTGATGCTTCCTCACTCCTGCTGCTATGCCATGCAGTCCCACCAAACGGATAGTAACTTTCCTGACTGCTCAGCCCGCCGCCCCCGTCAAGCTCGAGAGTATTTGACCCAAGGTGATCTTTCAAGCCATAGGTTATTTGATCATTAGTGACTCGAACTGCGGGATCTTGCGCCCGCTGCATTATCCGGGCACGACACCTTCCCAGGTCGATATCCACCACATGATGTTCGCGACTTTCACACCGATGGATTTCGAGGCCAGGAAGATAAAACACCTGAGCCAACAGTGTCCGACTTCCAACCTGTGTCAGGTGCACCTTTCTCACACGTCGTCCCGTACCATCGTAAAAATATCGTTCTTCGTCATCACTACCACTCTTGCGCTTGACCATAGTGACCTTGTGCAGTTGATTACGAAGATTCCACGACATTCGTTGGCCACGAGAAAGCTCATGCTGGTTCCCGTTTGCGTCAAACCCATCGGCGATTTCCCGCTCAGTCGGCAGTGAACCATCCTCGTTTTGACCCAAACTCCGATTGCCAAACTCGGAAACCGCCATCCTGATTGTTGGCGAATTACTGTGAAATCGAACTCGCTGATTTCCCGAACGGTCATATTCGAAACTCTGTGTGTAACTGCGTAAACAATTCGGATCAATAGGCACTTTTTGCCACGCCGGCAATTGAGGCCCAAATATTGGAAAACCTACTTCACGGCCCGTTGCTTCAATAAGTTGATAGAGACTGTCGTATCGATAAATGCTAACCGGCTCTACTTTTTGGTTTTTATAAAAATTTACCGACTGAGCAACGTTTTCAACATGCAAGACATTACCAACCGGATCATAGACATATCGTTGATCTTGCAAAACCTTCGAGAGACCGTGTCTGACGACAAGCCGACTCAGCCGATTGATTTCAGGATCATATTCAGCGACGACATTTGCACCACACCCTAAGTGCTCACTCTCAATCTGTCCTTGGGCGCTATAGTTTATATCGCTGACTAAAGTGCATGACTTATCACTGCCAGACGCTTGAAGCCTTACATTTCGCAGCTCTCCAGCACGTGTATAAGTGAATTCTTTCGTATTGCCCAATGCATCAACTTCAGCACGCATTTCGCCCGACGCAAAATAACGAAACACTGAGATAAAACATTCATCCACCAACAACTTGTCACGCGAAGACAAATCGGACGGCCAATCGGAAATATCCAGGTTCGCCATAAACTGCCTGGATTCTTCCAACAGGTGGCCATCCAGTGAGTATCGGGTGAAACGCAACGTACCCGCCTCATCATCATGGCGAACAAGGCGACCACCCTGATTGCGAAATATCGTGTCCTCCCTGGTATCCCCATAACAAAACCGCTCAACTATTTTTTCTTGTTCATCTTTTGCGGACGCCTGCACCGCAATCAGCCGAAGTAAAGAATCGTAGGAGTACTGAAACTCACCCTTGCGACTATCCCAAAGATGGCACTCCATGCCAGCGACCCCAAACAATGTCACACGCCAACCTGCATCAACACTATCTGTAAGCAACTCGGCGCCGGACAAACTCCGCACTCGAATTAGATTGGCCGCGAGTGTATTCCCCGACTCAACTTTTGCCCATAGCCTGGGATCCCAACTGGTAATTTCTCGCCCCATCAAATCGTAACCAAAGCGCGTAATTCGTCGTTCCGGTACCTGATCGGCTTGCGAGCGGCAGAAGGCAATTTCACGACAAACAGCACCACGAGGGTCAATGACCCTCAGCGCGGGTGTGGCACGATCCAAAAAGGTATTGTTCATGCGCATTTCTATAGCATGAGTGTTAATGCTGCCTCTACTGTCAGAAATAACAGGTTGCCTGAAGCCAACAACCACAACACGGCGATACCATCGCCACCTCGCCAGTTCGAACATGCCTGAAAAGACTTTCTACTCAAGCATTTGGTTGATCCCGTCAAGCGCTTTTACCAGTAAACTCTCCCCCCCTTTCGCCGCCTTCATTCTTCACGCGGCCATCACCTATTTCTGTACCGGAGTCCGCCTTGCGCTTGTTTCACACCTCCGACTGGCACCTGGGGCAAAACCTGCACGGCCAGGATCGCGATTTCGAACATGGCTGTTTTCTTGACTGGCTGTTGCGCCAGCTGAAACTGGATCAGCCGGATGTGCTGTTGATCGCCGGCGATATCTTCGACACGGTCAACCCGCCGGTCAAAGCCCAGGAACGGCTCTACGACTTCATCGTCAGCGCCCACGAGCAGCAGCCGTCGCTGACCATCGTGATGATTGCCGGCAACCACGATTCCGGCTCACGGATCGAACTGCCCGCGCCATTGATGCGCCGCTTGCGCACCCACGCGCTCGGCCGTGTGCTGTGGCTGGACGACGGGCAGCTGGATGCCGAGCGCCTGTTGCTGCCGTTGCCTGACGCCAGTGGTGCGATCGCCGGCTGGTGCCTGGCGTTGCCGTTCCTGCGCCCGGCGGAAGTCACCGGCGCGCATTTGGGCGACAACTATCTGCGCGGGATCGGTCAGGTTCACGAATGGCTGATCGAAGCGGCCAACGCCAGGCGCACGCCAGGCCAGGCACTGATCGCCATCAGCCACGCGCACATGGCGGGCGGCTCGGTGTCGGAAGACTCCGAGCGCAGCCTGATCATCGGCAACGCCGAAGCCCTGCCCGCCAGCCTGTTCGGGCCGAGCATCAGCTACGTTGCCCTGGGCCACCTGCACAAACCGCAGAAGGTCAACGGCGAGGAGCGCATCCGCTACAGCGGCTCGCCGATTCCGCTGTCGTTCTCCGAGATCAGCTATCAGCACCAGATTCTCGACATCAGGCTCGACGGCGAAACCCTGGTGAGCGTCGAGCCGAAACTGATTCCCCGCGCGGTCAACCTGCAACGCATTGGCCCGGCACCTTTGAGCGAGATCCTGCTGCAACTGGAGGATCTGCCGAACATCGACCTGTTGGCCGACATCCAGCGCCAACCCTGGCTGGAGGTGCGGGTGCGCCTCGATGAACCCCAGCCCGACCTGCGCAATCAAGTGGAAACCGCCCTGCAAGGCAAGGCCGTGCGCCTGGTGCGCATCGCCGCGGAGTACGCCGGCAATGGCGGCCGTGATGGTGCCGATGAAGGCAGCACGCTGATCGAGCTGGACCAGCTCACGCCCCAGGAGCTGTTCAGCCGCGCCTGGCAGGACAACTACGGCAGCGAGGTCGACGAGCAGACCCTCAAGGACTTTGCCGAGCTGTTGCAGGACGTGCAGATGGAGAGCGAACAACCATGAAAATTCTCGCGATCCGCCTGAAAAACCTCGCCTCCCTGGCCGGGCCGTTTGAAATCGACTTCACCGCCGAGCCCCTGGCCAGCGCCGGACTGTTCGCCATCACCGGCCCCACCGGTGCCGGTAAAAGCACGCTGCTCGATGCTTTGTGCCTGGCGCTGTTTGGCGCCGTACCACGCCTGAACAACACCGGCCGCGACGCCAAGGTGCCGGACGCCGACGGCGAAATCGGCACCGGCGACCCGCGAACCCTGCTGCGTCGCGGCACCGGTGAAGGCTATGCGGAAGTGGATTTCGTCGGAGTCGACGGCCGCCGTTACCGCGCCCGCTGGGAAGCCAATCGCGCCCGGGACAAGGCCGCCGGCAAACTGCAGGCCAGCCGCCAGAGCTTGCGTGACATCGATCAGGACCAGTTGCTGGCCAGCCAGAAAGGCGAATACAAGGCTCAGCTCGAAGCCGCGCTGGGGCTGAACTTCGAACAGTTCACCCGCGCCGTGCTGCTGGCGCAAAGCGAGTTCAGCGCGTTCCTCAAGGCCGACGACAACGACCGCAGCGAACTGCTGGAGAAACTCACCGACACGGCGCTCTACACCCGCCTCGGTCGTCGCGCCTTCGACAAGACCAAGGAGGCTCGCGAGGTTCACAAACTGCTGCAGGACCAGGCCAGCGGAGTGACGCCACTGGCGCCGCAGGCCCGTGCGGAACTGGATGAGCGCTTCAATGCCGCGCAGCAACAGCTGAAATTGCAGCAGGCGCAACTCAAACAGCTTGAGCAGCAGCACACCTGGCTCAAGGAGCTGGGTCAGTTGCAGGACACTCAACTCGCAGCGACCGAGCAACTTCACAGTGCCCAACAGCAGTGGGAAGGTTTGGCCGGCGAACGCTTGAAGCTGACACGGCTGGAACAACTCGGCCCGCAACGGCACCAGTTCGCCCGCAAAACCGAACTCGATGCACTGCTGACGCCACTGGCCGCGCAGATGGCTGCCCATACCCGACAGCAACACGAACTGACTGAACGCCAGACGTTGCTGGAGCAGAACCTCTCTGCCACACAAATCGCCCTGAGCGAAGCCCAACAACGACAAACCGACAGTGCTCCGCTACTGCGTCAGGCCTTCGAGGAGCAAAGCACCCTCGCCCGCCTGGCCAGGGACACCGCCCTCAGCGCCGACGCGAAGCACAACGCAGAACAAGCCTGCATCCAGGGCCAAAGCGCCATTCAAGCCTTGCTGGAAAAGCAGAGCCAGGTTGCCGAACGTTTGCAGCGTATCGCCACCGAGCTTGAGCAACGCGGCCATCTGGCGCCGCTCAGCGACGCGTGGAATGCCTATCGGGATCGCCTGCAACAGTTGATGTTGATCGGCAATCGCTTGAACAAAGGCCAGGCCGAGCTGGCGACCCTCGAACACAACGCCACCCGCTACGGCGAAGAACTCGCCCTGCAAAAGCAGCAACTTGAAGTGCTGTTCAAAGAGGCCGGCGCGGAGCCGGACGCCGTGGCCGAGCAGATCGGCATCCTCGGCAACCTGTTGCAGGACAACCGGAAACAGCTGCGCGCCATCGAAGACCTGACGCGGTTGTGGGCCAGCCAGCAGGAACTGGACAAGCGCGGCGCCGAACTGCAACAGCGTCAGCTCGCCGCGCAACAGGAACGTGAGCGCCTGACTCAGGACGGGGTGAAAACCAAAACCGAACTGACGATTGCCGAACAAACCTTCAACGTCACCCGGGAACTGCTGGAGCGCCAACGTCTGGCCCGCAGCGCGAGTGTCGAAGAGTTACGCACGCAGTTGCAGGACGACCAGCCGTGCCCGGTCTGCGGCAGTCACGAGCATCCTTACCATCAGCCCGAAGCGCTGCTGCAGAGCCTCTGTCGCCACGATGAAAACGAACAGGCACGCGCGCAGCAAGCGGTCGACCAGCTCAAGGAAAAGCTCACCGAATTGCGCGCCGAGGTGGTGGGCGTCATCGCCCGGCAAAAAGAGCTGCTGCAACAACAGGAGCAACTGGACGCCCAACAACAAGCCTTGGCACCGAGCCTCGACGCTCACCCACTGGCCGCACAGCTGCTGGACCAGGACGCCGAAAAGCGCGACGCCTGGCTGACCCGGCAAAACGATCAGTTGAACCAGAGCATCACTCAGGACGAACAACGTCAGCACGCCCTGCTCACCCTGCAGCAGGACGCCGCGCGCTTGACCCAGCAATTGCGCCACGCCGAAACCGCGCATCAGCAAGCGGCCCAGCACCTGAGCAACCAGCAGCGCGAACTGGGCAGCGACCGTCAGCGGCTCGACGAGGAACTCAACGCGTTCGGCAGTCTGCTGCCGGCCGAAACCCTCGAAGCGCTACGGGTGGAGCCTGCTGCGACGTTCATGCAGCTGGATCGGCAGATCGCCGAACGCCTCACACAGCTCGATCAGCAGAAGGAAGAACTTGCCGAGCAGCAACAGCGTCAACAAACGCTTGAGAAAGAACAGGATCGCCAGCAAACCCGCGTGCAACAGCAGCAAATCGCCGAGCAGCAATTCAGTGCACTGGCCGAACAGCAAACGGCTTGCCAGCACCGACTTGCCCAATTGCTGGGCGAGCACGGCAGCGCCGAGCAGTGGCAGCAAGGGCTGGAAAACGCCGTAGAGCAAGCACGCAGTACCCAGGCAACAACGGCGCAGGAGTTGCAGCACGTACGTACGCAACGGGTGCAGATCGCCGCCGAACTCAAGGCGCAGCAGGAGCGTTTGCAAGCGCTGGAAAACGAAGATCGCGGTCTCACCGACAAGATCGCCGACTGGCGCAGCCGTCATCCCGAGCTGGATGACGGTGGCCTCGAAGATCTGCTGCGGGTCGACGACACGCACGTCAGCGAACTGCGCCAACGCTTGCAACTCAGCGAAAAAGCCATCGAACAGGCCAAGGTGCTGCTGCAGGAGCGTGATCAGCGCTTGCTCGATCATCAAGCCCGGCACAATGGCCACCTCGATGCCGAGCAACTCGCCACTGCCCTCACCGACCTGCAAAATCAGTTCGCCGTCAGCGAGCAGCACTGCGCCGAACTGCGCGCCGAGCAGGTCGAGGACCAGCGCCGGCAGAACGCCAATCAGGCCCTGGCCCAACAGATTGCCGACGCCTACAACGAGTATCAACGCTGGGCACGCCTGAATGCGTTGATCGGCTCCGCCACCGGCGACACCTTCCGCAAGATCGCCCAGGCCTACAACCTCGACCTGCTGGTGCATCACGCCAACGTGCAATTGCGCCAACTGGTGCGCCGTTATCGCCTCAAGCGCGGCGGCAGCATGCTCGGGTTGCTGGTGATGGACACCGAAATGGGTGACGAACTGCGTTCGGTGCATTCACTGTCCGGTGGCGAGACCTTCCTGGTATCGCTGGCACTGGCCCTCGGCCTGGCCTCGATGGCATCGAGCACGCTGAAAATCGAGTCGCTGTTCATCGACGAAGGCTTCGGCAGCCTCGATCCGGAATCCCTGCAGCTGGCCATGGACGCCCTCGACGGCTTGCAGGCCCAGGGCCGCAAGGTCGCGGTGATTTCCCACGTACAGGAAATGCATGAACGGATTCCGGTGCAGATTCAGGTCCGCCGCCAGGGCAACGGCCTGAGCACCCTGGAGGTGAAATGAACACGCTGTATTCCTTCCGCCGCTGCCCCTACGCCATGCGCGCACGCATGGCCCTGCGCTATTCGGCAGTGGCCGTGGACATCATCGAAGTCAGCCTGAAGGCCAAGCCCGCCGAGATGCTCGCACTGTCGGGCAAAGGCACGGTGCCGGTGCTGAGCGCGGATGGCCGGGTGATCGACGAAAGCCTCGACATCATGCGCTGGGCGCTGGCACAGAACGATCCGCAAGACTGGTTGCTCAAGGAAGATCCTGATGCAGCGGCACAGATCGCCCCGCTGATCGAACAGAACGATCAGGTGTTCAAGGTGCACTTGAACCTCTACAAGTACGCCGAGCGTTATCCCGAGCAGCCGATGGAGACGTATCGCGCCGAGGGCGAGGTGTTTTTGCAAAGGCTGGATGAGTTGCTGGAGGGACGCGACTATTTGCTGGCCGACCATCCAAGCCTGGCCGACGTTGCGCTGATGCCCTTCGTGAGGCAGTTCGCCCACGTCGACCGTGAATGGTTTGCGCAGACGCCGTATCGGCGGTTGCAGGACTGGTTGCAGCGGTTTCTGGAGTCTGAACTGTTTACCAGTGTGATGCGTAAGTAAGCACGACCCCTGTGGCGAGGGGGCTTGCCCCCGTTGGGCTGCGGAGCAGCCCCAAGCTTTTTCTGGTCATCCGGATTTACGGCCGCTTCGCGACCGAACGGGGGCAAGCCCCCTCGCCACAGGCAAGCTCCCTTGCCACAAAAGATTCAGTGACCAGCAGGGTTCAAGCCAACACCCCACACATCCCGATCGCCGAGCAATCGACCTGGAACGGCCCGAAAACCACACCTTCATTCCTGATCGGCGGATTGCCGGCCAGCATGCCCTGCGCGTTGGCGTTTTCGATATTGCGGGCAATGTTGTGATTGGCTTCGATGGCGCGTGCCACCGAGCCCGCCGAGCCCTGTCCGATCCCCAGCAGGGAGGATCCGTTGGTCATGAACGCCAGGATGGCGATGACCCAAAGTCTGTGCCCTTTCATACGCCGGCGACTCCTGCGAGTTCAGCCTGATCAACGCTGGCGTTTTGCGCACGGTGGTCAAACTGGATGCCGGGATGAGCGACCTGGATCGGCGCTTCGAAGCTGGATTGTGACTGGGATGACAGGCTGACCCACAGCACCATGGCAAGGTACAGGCCGATCGCTGCATAAGCGCCGTGTTTGGCAGAAGTGAGAATTGCGCTGGCCATGATGTTCTCCGCAGGCATGTTTCAATGCCCACAGAATCGATCAAAAAAGCCTGTGTCACCACTCAGGGTTATCCATAGTGATCATCAGCTTCGTTGATCATCAAGCCAGACTATTTCAGTCTTCAATAAAACTCATCAAGCGCTCGCGCGCAGCTTCCGGTTCACCAGAAACAGCGTCGGATGCCGACAAAATAGGGGTGGAATAGAGAAACAGAAGAACCAATGCCAGACGCGTCACCATGCTGCCGATCCTTACCGTGAGGGGGAGTCAAAAAATCAGCGTCAATTTAAACGGATGGCCATGTGATATCAAGCGCGACATAGATAGCAAACTGATGCTGTCGCAAATGCGTTATGCAGGAGCGACATCACTCTGATCGTTTTCGACACTCTGGCTTTAACGCCGAGGTCTTCGATCATCAGTGACTTCGCTCCTGCATAAAGGCAGGGGGGGAAGTTCAGGCTTGGGTCTTGTGATCCAGCGCGGCGTAGAAGTTGGCGCTCTGTTGCAGGTATTTCTGGGTGTAGCTCTGGGTGTGGGCTTTTTTGTCGCTGATTTCAACGTTGGCACTGGCTGGCAGCGCAACGGTGGCAGAAATGGCGGAAGCGGCGATGACAGAGAAGATGTTGAAGTTCATGGCGGTATTCCTCGGATTCAGTTGGCTTGCTTGCCCGGTGGGGCCGTGAAGCAAACTTAACCCTCGAGGGTTCATGCCTTGAAATGCTTTGTAGCAGTACCAGATATCAGCGTCATTGATAAAAGCAGGCAGGCCCCATCAACCGGGGCCTGCGGCTTATTGACGCGGCAGAAACTTCAGGTCGCTCGGGGCGTCCATCGGCAGTTTTTGCACGGTTTTACCCAACAGACCGCTCTTGGCGTCGCGTTCGACGACGACAATCTGGTTGCTCTTCTGGTTGGCGATCAACAGGAATTTGCCGCTCGGGTCGAGGCTGAACTCCCGCGGATGATCGCCTTCTACCGCCCGGCGTTGCAGCTCGGTAAGGCGCCCGGTTAGCGGATCAATGGCAAACACCAGCAGTTGATTGGCCGTACCACGGTTGCTGACGTAGAGGAACTTACCATCGGCCGAGGCATGCAGCGCCGCGGCCGCCTTGTCCGAGACGGGTTGCCCGGCAGCCAGGTCGACCATCTGCGTCTGCTCGAGCGTGCCGTCGTGGTAATCGAACACCGCCACCTGAGCGCTCATTTCCATGGTCAGCCAGGCATGTTTGCCATCGGCGCTGAACAGTAAATGACGCGGCCCGCTACCGGGCGGCAGTTGCACGAATGCCGGGTTGGCCGGGGTCAATGGCAGCTGCGGATTGGCCTTGGGGTCGAAGCGGTAGGCAAACACCTTGTCGGCGCCCAGGTCGTTGGAGAACAGGTATTTGCCGTCCGGCGACGGGATGGTCGAATGCACGTGGGCCGAGGCCTGGCGTTCTGGATTGACTCGGCTCGCCGGGTGGCTGCTCATCTGCACCACCGGTTTGAGTTGGCCATCGGCCGCCACCGGCACCACCGCGACGGTGCCGCCGGGGTCTTCGGCCACCGAGTAATTGCTGACAAACAAATGGCTGCCATCGACGCTGAGACTGGAATGGGTCGGCTCGTTGCCCAGGCTTTGCACCTGGCTGATCAGGTTTAGCGCATGGGTCTTGGGATCAATCGCGTAACTGCTGACGCGCCCGACCGGATCAGCCTGGCCCGGGCCATTTTCGTTGACCACGAACAGGTGTCGCTGGTCTTTCGAGAGGGTCAACCACGATGGATTTTCGCTCTTGACCACTTGCAAGGGCCTGGCGTTGATCTGCCCGGTGGCGCTGTCGAACGCCAGGCGGTAGATCCCCTGGCTTTGCCCGGCGGTGTAAGAGCCCACCAGCAGTTGATAGTCCTCGGCGGATGCGGCCTGGACACCCATCGCGCCGATGCTGCCGGCCATCAACAGTGGCCAGAGGTTACGCATCGTCATTCGCGTCTTCGCCGCCATCGTTGTCACCGCGGAATGCAGTCATGCACACCAGCCGATGCTCGCCGGAATCACCGGTGATCAGCCAGCTTTGCAGGGTTGGATCGAAGGTCGCTACCTGGATCTGCGCCGGCGTGAACTCCCAGTGCTTGGCCACGCGGCCATCCATGCATTCGATGTGCAGGTTGTCGAATTCATCGAGGGAGAATTCGAAAGCGTGCAAGCCGTCGATCTCCACCATATCGCAGTGTTCGAGGACGTTGAGCAGGGTGTCGGTTGCGGAAGTCATGGCAGTCAATCTTTGAATGGGAAAGCGCCAATGATAGCGCATGCACCCGACCAGAGTTTCACACAAACCTGTGGGAGCGGGCTTGCTCGCGAAGGCGGTTTATCATTCAACATCTCTGTTGGCTGACACTCCGCCTTCGCGAGCAAGCCCGCTCCCACAGGGATTGTGGCCAGCCGTTAGAGGGCGTCGCGCGATGGTTGCCCATCCACCAGTCGCTGGATGCGTAGCGGATTGCCGTTCTTCAGCGCGTCCGGCAGCAAGCTGTCCGGGTAGTTCTGGAAACACACCGGGCGCAGGAAACGATCGATGGCCAGTGTGCCCACCGATGTACCGCGCGCATCGGAGGTTGCCGGGTAAGGTCCGCCGTGGACCATCGAGTCGCAGACTTCCACGCCAGTCGGATAGCCATTGACCAGGATTCGCCCGACCTTCTGCTCCAGCAATCCCGTCAGCCCGGCGAACTGCTCGAGGTCTTGCGGCTCACCAATGACGGTGGCGGTCAATTGGCCGTGCAGGCCGTTCAGGGCGGCCGTCAGTTGCGCCTGATCCGCGACCTCGACCACCACGGTGGTCGGCCCGAACACTTCCTCTTGCAGGACTTCATCGCCATCGATCAGCAGGCGCGCATCGGCCTTGAACAGCTGCGGCTGAGCCTGATTGCCCTGCTGCGGATCGCCGGCCAGGTGTTGAATTCCCGGATGGGCCAGCAGTTTTTGCAAGCCTTGACCGTAGCTGCCCAGGGTGCCGGCATTGAGCATGGTTTGCGCCGGTTGGTCGCCCATCAGCCCGGCCACTTGGTGCACAAAGGCACTGAACGACGCCGAGCGAATGCCAATCACCAGACCCGGATTGGTGCAGAACTGCCCGCAACCCTGCACCACCGAAGCCGTGAGGTCCCGGGCAACCGTGTCGACCCGCGCCTGCAATGCCTGGGGCAAGACAATCACCGGGTTGATGCTCGACATCTCGGCGAACACCGGAATCGGTTGCGCACGTGCCGCGGCCATGTCGCACAGGGCTCGACCACCCTTGAGCGAACCGGTGAACCCCACGGCCCGGATGGCCGGGTGCTTGACCAGCGCCTCGCCGACACCGCCGCCGTAGATCATGTTGAACACACCGGCCGGCATACCCGTTTTTTGCGCAGCGCGAATGATCGCATCCGCCACCTGTTCGGCCGTGGCCATGTGGCCGCTATGGGCCTTGAACACCACCGGGCACCCGGCGGCCAGCGCCGAGGCGGTATCGCCGCCGGCGGTGGAGAACGCCAGCGGAAAGTTGCTGGCACCAAACACCGCCACAGGTCCCAGGCCGATGCGGTACTGACGCAGGTCCGGACGCGGCAACGGCTGACGCTCCGGCAATGCCCGGTCGATTCGCGCGCCGTAGAAATCACCGCGACGCAGCACTTTGGCGAACAGGCGCATCTGCCCGCTGGTACGCCCACGCTCGCCTTGAATCCGGCCTGCGGGCAACGCCGTTTCGCGGCAGACGACAGCGACAAAATCATCACCGAGGGCGTCCAGTTCATCGGCGATGGCATCGAGAAACTGCGCCCGTCGCTCCGCACTCAGGCTGCGATAGGCCGGATAGGCGGCCGCTGCTGCGTTGGCCGCCGCATCGACCTCCTGCGGTGTCGCCTGAAAAAAAACGTGGGGCAAGGCCTCCCCCGTCGACGCATCGACACTCTGCAACTTGATGCTGCCGGCGGCGCTGCGTTGGCCGCCGATGTAGTTGTGACCAATAATCCCGATCATGGGCAAATCCTCAAAGTGTGCCGACAGTGCCGGGTTCGAAAGCCGCCGGGACCGGGGCGATGCCGTTGATCAATGGTGCGCCGAACTCGGCCTGGGTGATCTCGAACACGTCACCCGGTCGGGTGCGAATGCCGTCGGCAAAGGACAGGGTCGCGGTGCCGAAGAAGTGAACGTGCACATCCCCCGGGCGCAGGAACTGGCTGTACTTGAAATGATGGAATTCCAGGTTGGCAAGGCTGTGGCACATGTTCGCCTCGCCACTGAGGAACTCGTTCTGCCATAGCACTTCGCCGTTGCGCAGGATGCGGCTGGTGCCCGCCAGATGCTGTGGCAATTCACCGACCCGCAGTTCCGGACCATAACTGCAGCTACGCAATTTCGAATGGGCCAGGTACAGGTAGTTCTTGCGCTCCATGACGTGGTCGGAGAACTCGTTGCCCACGGCAAAACCCAGGCGATACGGCTTGCCGTCGTGACCGATCACGTACAGGCCGGCGATCTCCGGTTCTTCACCGGCATCTTCGGCAAATGGCGGCAATGGAAACGGCTGGCCAGGCCTGACGACGATGCTGCCATCGCCTTTGTAGAACCATTCCGGTTGCACACCGGCTTGATCCGCCGCCGGCTTGCCGCCCTCCACGCCCCATTTGAATATGCGCATGGTGTCGGTCATCGCGGTTTCGTCGCCGCTTTGCTGGTGCATCTTGTCCCGGGCCGACGCGCTGCCCAGATGGGTCAGGCCCGTACCACTGACCAGCATGTGCGCCGGGTCCGGATGGTCCAGCGGCGGCAGGATGCGCTGTTGCGTCTGCAATTCGGCATAGTCATGGCTGAAGCCCAGCCCCAGGCTCTGCACCTGTTGTTCAAGGCTCGCGCCCGCTTCAATCGCCGCCAGTGCCAGGTCGCGCACAGTGCGCGCGTCCTGCACTTCACGGACCAGGCCGTTGTCGACCATACCGACACGGCGTTCGCCGTTACTCAATTCGAATTGAACCAAATGCATGAGTTTTCTCCTGTAAAACAAAACTTCAAATCACCGCAGAACCAATGTGGGAGCGGGCTTGCTCGCGAAGAGGCCGTCATACCCGACATCACCGGTGACTGACACTCCGCTTTCGTCGGAACGCCGCCCGGAGCAAGCCCGCTCCCACATTTGGTCGGTGTGAACCTCAAAATCAGGTACGCGACGCCCCACGCGCACTCGCCGCAAACTCATCGGCCGGCAACACGTGCTTGCGCTCCAGCAAGCGATACACCACACCCGTCAACACCAGCCCGAACACCATCACGCCCGACAGGAAATACAGGCCCGAAGCCAGGTTGCCGGTGTACTCCTTGAGTGCGCCGATCACGAACGGACCGAGGTAGCCGCCGAGGTTGCCCACCGAGTTGATCAAGGCGATCCCCGCCGCCGCACTGGCGCCGGCAAAGAAGCGGCCCGGCAACGTCCAGAACACCGCCGTGCAGGAGAACAACGCGAACGCCACCAGACACAACGCCGCCAGTTGCAGCACCGGCACCGACAGCCAGGCGCTGAGAAACAGACCGATCGCGCCCAGCACGTACAGCACGGCGAGGTGGCCGTAGCGGTCATTCAGGCGGTCGGAACTGCGCGGGATGATCAGCAGGCCGACGATGCCGAAGATGTACGGCACCGCGGAAACGAAACCCGTCACCAGGTCGCTGCCGCCGAACTGTTTGATCAGGGTCGGCAACCATAAGCCGAGGCCATAGATGCTCAGGGTCACCGGCAAATAGAACAGCGCCAGCAACAGGACGCGCTTGTCCTTGAGGGCGTGCAGCGGGTTGCCGTGTCGGGTCTGGCCGTACGCGTCCAGGTCCTTTTTCAGCTCGCCGCTCAGCCAGTCTTTTTCCGCCTGGTCCATCCACTTCACTTGCTGCGGGCCGTCCGGCAACCAGCGCAGCACAGGCCAGGTCAGCAGGATCGCCGGGGTGCCAATGACAATGAACAGCCACTGCCAGCCGTGCAGCCCGAGCACGCCATCCATACCCAACAGGCCGCCGGACACGGGGCCTGTGATCATCATCGCAATGGGTTGCGAGAGGATGAACAGCCCGAGGATCTTGCCGCGATGACGCACCGGGAACCATTGGGTGATGTAGTACAGGACGCCCGGGAAGAATCCGGCCTCGGCGGCGCCAAGCAAAAAGCGCATCACATAGAAGCTGTTCGGCCCCTGGACGAAGGCCATGCCGATGGTGATGGCGCCCCAAGTGAGCATGATCCGCGCGAACCAGCGCCTCGCGCCAAAGCGGTCGAGCATCAGGTTGCTGGGGATTTCCAGCAGGAAGTAGCCGATGAAGAACAGCCCGGCGCCAAGTCCGTAGGCCGCATCGCCCAGACCGATGTCGGCGCCCATGTGCAGTTTGGCGAAGCCCACTGCGGAGCGGTCCACGTAGGCGATCAGGTACAGCAGGATCAGGAAGGGAATCAGTTTCAGCGTGATGCGACGGATAAGCCGCAGTTCCTGGCTCATGAGATCGGTCTCCGATTGTTGTTGTTATGGAACCTCGGGGGACGCCTCTCGCGAAAAATTCGCCAGGGCCATCCCTCCGTTTGAGCGGACTATATAGTAATACTATTTACTCAACAACACTTCCAAACATCGCAATTTGAGCTTATGTTACGCCTCAGCTCGAACAATATAGTCATACAATAAGAGAACCGATCATGTCTGATAAGAAACCCACCCTGCGCTCCGCCCAATGGTTTGGCACGGCCGACAAGAACGGCTTCATGTACCGCAGCTGGATGAAGAATCAGGGCATCGCCGACCACCAGTTCCATGGCAAGCCGATCATCGGCATCTGCAACACCTGGTCGGAACTGACTCCGTGCAACGCGCATTTCCGCCAGATTGCCGAGCACGTCAAACGCGGCGTGATCGAGGCCGGCGGCTTCCCGGTGGAGTTCCCGGTGTTCTCCAACGGCGAATCCAACCTGCGTCCTACCGCCATGCTCACCCGTAACCTGGCGAGCATGGATGTCGAAGAAGCCATACGCGGCAACCCGATCGATGGCGTGGTGCTGCTGACCGGTTGCGACAAAACCACCCCGGCACTGCTGATGGGCGCCGCCAGTTGCGACGTGCCGGCCATCGTTGTCACCGGCGGGCCGATGCTCAATGGCAAGCACAAGGGCAAGGACATCGGCTCCGGCACCGTGGTCTGGCAGCTCAGCGAACAGGTCAAGGCCGGCACCATCAGCATCGACGACTTCCTCGCGGCCGAGGGCGGCATGTCCCGCTCGGCCGGCACCTGCAACACCATGGGCACGGCCTCGACCATGGCCTGCATGGCCGAAGCACTGGGCACCTCCCTGCCCCACAACGCCGCAATCCCAGCCGTGGATGCGCGCCGTTATGTGCTGGCGCACATGTCCGGCATGCGTGCAGTGGAGATGGTGCGCGAAGACCTGAAACTGTCGAAAATCCTCACCAGGGAAGCCTTCGAAAACGCCATTCGCGTCAACGCCGCCATCGGCGGTTCGACCAACGCGGTGATTCACCTCAAAGCCATCGCCGGGCGCATTGGCGTGGAACTGGACCTCGACGACTGGACCCGTATCGGTCGCGGCATGCCGACCATCGTCGACCTGCAACCGTCGGGACGCTTCCTGATGGAAGAGTTCTATTACGCCGGTGGCTTGCCGGCGGTGCTGCGTCGCCTCGGCGAAGCCAACCTGATCCCGAACCCGAATGCCCTGACCGTCAACGGCAAATCCATCGGCGAGAACACCAAAGACGCGCCGATTTATGGCGAGGACGAAGTGATCCGCACCCTCGATAACCCGATCCGCGCCGATGGCGGCATCTGCGTCTTGCGCGGCAACCTGGCACCGCTGGGCGCCGTGCTCAAGCCGTCCGCCGCCACGCCGGCACTGATGCAGCATCGCGGACGTGCGGTGGTGTTCGAGAACTTCGACATGTACAAGGCGCGGATCAACGACCCGGAACTGGACGTGGATGCCAACTCGATCCTGGTGATGAAGAACTGCGGGCCGAAGGGTTATCCGGGCATGGCCGAAGTGGGCAACATGGGTTTGCCAGCCAAGCTGCTGGCCCAGGGTGTAACCGACATGGTGCGTATTTCCGATGCGCGCATGAGCGGCACCGCGTACGGCACTGTTGTCCTCCACGTCGCCCCGGAAGCCGCTGCCGGTGGACCGCTGGCCGCAGTGAAAGAAGGCGACTGGATCGAACTCGATTGCGCCAGCGGCCGTTTACACCTGGATATTCCAGACGCCGAACTGGCCGCGCGCATGGCCGACCTGCAACCGCCGCAGAACCTGATCGTCGGTGGGTATCGTCAGCTGTACATCGACCATGTGCTGCAAGCGGACCAGGGTTGCGACTTCGACTTCCTGGTTGGTTGCCGTGGGGCTGAAGTGCCGCGTCACTCCCACTGATCACCTCCGCCCCCTGTGGGAGCGGGCTTGCTCGCGAAAGCGCAGTGTCAGCCTACGCATATGTTGTCTGACCCACCGCTTTCGCGAGCAAGCCCGCTCCCACATTTGATCTACGCCCGCCTCAAGATTGTGCCGCGCCTGCTATCATGCGCGACACCTATTCGCACAGGACCGCGCCGCTCCCCATGGATTACCGCAAACCCTCCGACCGCAAAAGCATGCACTCGCGCATCGTCCAGGAACTGGGCATGCAGATCGTCTCGGGACGTTTCCTGCCGGACGACAAACTGCCTGCCGAAGCGCTGTTGTGTGAAGAATATGCGGTCAGCCGACCGGTGCTGCGCGAAGCCACCCGAGTATTGGTTGCCAAGGGCCTGGTGTATTCCCGCCCGCGCGTCGGGACTGTGGTCAAGCCGCGCAAGGACTGGCACATGCTCGATCCGGACGTGCTGCACTGGCTGATGCAGAGCAGTCCGCAAAACCAGTTTTTCGACCTGCTGACCAGTGTGCGCAGCATCATCGAACCGGCCGCTGCCGCCCTCGCCGCGCAATTCGCCACCGAGGCGGACATCGCGTCCATCGGTGAGGCCTATCAGCGCATGGAAGCCGCGCCGACACCGGAGGCGCTGTTGCAGCCCGACCTGGACTTCCACAGCCGCATCGCCGACGCCACCCACAACGACTTGCTGGCCAACCTGTGCAACATGCTCTCGGTGGCCATCGCCGAAGCCTTGAAGCATTCGAACCAGCGACCGAACCTGCATGAACTGGCGCTGCCGCGGCACAAGGCAATCCTGACCGCCATTGAAAACCGAGATGCTCTGGGCGCACGGCATGCGACGCTGGTGCAGCTGGATGATGCGCGCAGTGCGTTGAATGTCGTATTGGGCACCGATCTTTCATAACGACCAAAGAACCCATGTGGGACGGTGTGAAATTCGAATAAAAAAAGCCGCAACCCTGAGGTTGCGGCTTTTTCACTTCTGCATGGATCAGTGAGCAAACAACGAGTTGCCCTTCTGCCCCGCCAGTTTCTCCGGCTTGATCAGGAAACGCGCCAGTGCCGGCAGCAGCCACAGTGCGCCGAACATGTTCCACAGCAGCATGAAGGTCAGCATCAGGCCCATGTCGGCCTGGAACTTGATGGCCGAGAAGATCCAGGTGCACACGCCGATCGCCAGGCACAGACCGGTGAACAGCACGGCCTTGCCGGTGGACTTCAGCGTCTGGTAGTACGCCTCTTGCAGCGGCAGGCCGGCACGCAGGAAGCTTTCCAGGCGGCTGTAGATGTAGATGCCGTAGTCCACGCCAATCCCCACCCCGAGCGCCACGACCGGCAGGGTCGCCACTTTCACGCCGATGCCCATGAACGCCATCAGGGCGTTACCGAGTACCGAGGTCAGCACCAGCGGCAGCACGATGCACAAGGTCGCCGCCCACGAGCGGAAGGTGATCATGCACATGACCGCCACGCAGATGTACACCAGGATCAGGATGGTCAGCTCGGACTTCTTGATCACCTCGTTGGTGGCCGCCTCGATCCCGGCGTTACCGGCAGCGAGGATGAACTCCAGGCCTTCCTTGTTGTTTTCCTTGGCGAACTCCTGCACCGCATGCACCGCACGATCCAGGGTCTCGGCCTTGTGATCGTTGAGAAACACCAGCACCGGCGCCAGGGAACAGCTGTTGTTGTACAGGCCGTCGGCGCGGGCAATGGAGTTGTTCAGCACATCAGGGTTACGCGACAGGGTTTCCCATTTCAGGTTGCCTTCGTTCATGCCCTTGATCATTTGCTTGGATACAGTCACCAGGGAAATCGCCGACTGCACGCCCTCGGTGTTCTGCATTTTCCACATCAACTCGTCGATCGGCGCCATGGCTTCATAGCGCGAGCAACCTTCGGACTTGGTCTTGACCATCACCACCAGCACGTCGGAACTGGTCGAGTAGTTGTTGATGATGAAGTTGTTGTCCTTGTTGTAGCGCGAGTCCGGACGCAGCTCCGGGGCCCCCTGGTCGAGGTCGCCGATTTTCAGGTTCTGGCTGTACCACAGGCCGCCGCCGAAGGCGATCAGCGCCAGCAGAATGGAAACCGGTGCGACTTTGGCGCTGGCAAAATTCGCCAGCAGGCGCCAGAACGGATGTTCGCGGGTTGCGTCTTTCTTGCTGCGGGCCACGGCACGCTTGCTGATGCCGACATAGGAAATCGCCACCGGCAGCAGGATCAGGTTGGTGAACACGATCACCGCCACGCCGATGGACGCGCCAATCGCCAGCTCGCGGATCACGCCGATATCGATGATCAGCAGCGTGATGAAACCCACGGCATCGGCGAGGATCGCGATCATCCCCGGCAGGAACAATTGACGGAAGGTGCGACGCGCCGCCGTCAAGGCGTTGTCCGCTTCACTCGATTGCAGGGCGATCCCGTTGATCTTCTGCACGCCGTGGGAAATACCGATGGCGAAGATCAGGAACGGCACCAGCATCGAATACGGATCGAGCCCGAAGCCGAAGAAGTGCATCAGGCCCAGTTGCCAGACCACGGCCACCAGCGTCGTGCTCAACACGGCGACAGTACTGCGCAGGCAGTTGGTGAACCACAGCAGGAGGATCAGGGTGATGACGAAGGCGATGCCGAAGAACATCACCACCATCACCAGGCCATCGATCAGGTCACCGACCTTCTTGGCGAAACCGACGATGTGGATCTTCACATTCGGGTTCTGCGCTTCGAACTTGGTGCGGATCTTGTCTTCAAGCTCGTGGGAGAACTGGCGATAGTCCAGCGCCAGCAGCTTGCCCTGGTCCTGCGGATCCGGGTAGGACTCCAGCAACGGAATGTCGACGATGCTCGATTTGAAATCGTTGGACACCAGGCGCCCGACCTGACCGGACTTGAGCACGTTGTTGCGCAGCAAATCGAGACTGGCCTGGGAGCCGTTGTAGCTCTGCGGGATCACTTCCCCGCCGGCGAAGCCCTCCTCCGTCACTTCGGTCCAGCGAATGCTGGGGCTCCACAGCGACTTCAGACCGGAACGGTCGACACCGGAGATGTAGAACACCTCGTCGTTGATCTGACGCAGGGTCTCCATGTACTCCTTGGAGAAGATGTCGCCATCGGTGGCTTCCACCGAGATCCGCACGGTGTTGCCCAGGTTCGCCAGATCGTTGCGGTGCTCCATCATCTTCTGGATGAAGGGATGCTCCAGCGGGATCATTTTTTCGAAGCTGGTGGACGGACGGATCAGCGTCGCCTGCCAGAACAGGAAAATACTGACCAGCAGGCAGATCGTGATCACTGCCGGGCGGTTGTTGAAGATCAGGCGCTCGAGGAACGTCGCCTTGTCCTGGTGATGTGTACTCAAGGAAGTCATAGCTCCGCCTTCTTATTATTAACCCGGCTCATTTGCCCGACTCGGTACCGTTTGGCGAGGTGACGCGAACGCCGCCCTGCCCGGCCAGAACCAGATTGCCATTGCCTGCCGCCGCCACTGCCGAGACCGAAATACGGTCCGGACGGTTGACCACTTTGAAGGTTTCGCCATTGTCACTGCTGCGAATCACCGAACCGCCGTTGCCGACGATCACGATCGAACCATCGTCGAGCAGCGTGCCGCCGGACAGCCCGAACTCCAGGTCGCCGCGCTCAGCCTTGAGCTCGACTTGCTCCCAGGTGCTGCCGAAATCCGTGGAGCGATAAAGGTTGCCGCGCAGACCGTAGGCCAGCAGCGTATTGGCCTGCGCCGTGCCGATCACGCCAAACAGCGAACCTTCGTACGGACCTTCGAGCTTCTCCCAGGTCTGGCCCCAATCAGCGGAGCGGAACATGCTGCCCTGCTCGCCAACGATGAACAGCCCGGCATCCTTGACCGCGGCGATCGCGTTCAGGTGGTACTGGTCTTCGTTGTCCAGGCGGTCGCTGGCATCTTCCCAATGCTTGCCACCGTCGGTGGTTTCCATCAGCGAGCCATAAGCGCCCACGGCAAAGCCGCTGTCGACGTCCTTGAACCAGACATCGAGCAGCGGCGATTCACGATTCAGATCTTCGAATTGCTTGGTCCAGGTCGCGCCGCCGTCCTCGCTGGCGAGGATCTGCGCGTCATGGCCGACGGCCCAGCCGTGCTTGTCATCGACAAAAAACACCGACGTCAGCAGGGCCCGGGTCGGCACCTTGGCCTGGGTCCAGGTCGCGCCCTGGTCATCGGAATACAGGATGTGCCCACGATCCCCGACCGCCACCAGGCGCTTGCCGGCGTGGACGACATCGAGCATCAGGCTTTTGGCAGCCTTGGCCGATTCAATGGAATAAACAACATCGGATGCTGGCGCCGCCGCGGCCAGCACGGGTGCCGACAGCATGGCAGAGCCCAACAGCGAGAGCGCTGTAGCCAGCAACGCTAATTTGCGCAGTGCCGGCGGGCGGCAGATACCCACACCCATGACAGGCTCACTCATAGACCTTCTCCCATTATTATTGTTAGGTCGTTCAACCTTTCTGGGCGCCGCAAGGATGCGTGTCTGGACCGGCTGTTTCAGAGCATAGTCCTGAAACCCGCAATCCAGAGCCCCTTCGGAAGCTGGCCTATCCTATCGGTGTTTTTTAATGTCTGACAATCGACGCCACGTTATGTTTTGTTAACCGAGGGGGATGGGGGCCTGGTCTGAATGGTTGGGTATTCGGTGGGGTGATTGCGGTTTTGGGGTGGGTGTTCGGTGTTCATATCCGTTGCTGCGGTAACGGCTACTTATGGTTCCGCTTTTACAGCGGGTCACTTGGAAAAGCCCCAAGTAACCAAGGGCTCTTGCCCCTGACGTTCGGTGCCTCGCCAAGGCTCGGCATTCCCTCGCTCCGGTCCTGCTCCGTGGGCCCGCCGCGATCGGCCATCCATGGCCGTACGCGGCTAACCCGGCATCCATGCCGGGTTGCCCACTGCGCAGAACCTCCACTCGGCCTCTCGAGGGGGCGTACACCGCAACAGCGTCCGAGGCGGCCTACCGGCCGGCCTGGTTGCTGGGTGCGTTCGTCTGTGATGTACCTGTGGCTGTCAGGCCGTCTTCGCGAGCAAGCTCGCAAAGAGGATGTGGTTGTACACGGATTTTGCGCTCGACACCGGTCAAATGTGGGAGCGGGCTTGCTCGCGAAAGCGGAGTGTCAGCCAACAAAGATGTTGAATGATAAACCGCATTCGCGAGCAAGCCCGCTCCCACAGGGATTGGGGACATCTGCAAATACCAGGTCGGCTGCCAGGCCACCTTCGCTGGCAGGCCATTCAATTGCAGTTGATCGGCGTACACCCACGCTTCTCACCACTCATCAGGCCGAGCGTTAGCTCGCCTGCAGCTCTTGATTTTGATCCACCCGCCCCCTCGGAAGGCTGAGTGGAGGCGTTCATCCGGGGATGGGCGCGCAGCGCCGTTCGACGCAGTCGAACTCATTGCATGTAGGTCGAAGCGAAGCCGACCGGAGGGCAATGCCC
>Ga0209050_1001165_pt1 | contig 31186 bp, 29 predicted proteins | sample Araplavi_mTSA_r2_FD_184276 | JGI IMG/M metagenome (GOLD analysis project Ga0209050, IMG submission 184276) | Arabidopsis root microbial communities from North Carolina, USA - plate scrape MF_Cvi_mTSA_r2 (SPAdes) (version 2) | ecosystem: Host-associated > Plants > Roots > Endosphere | place: USA... | reverse complement strand
TCCGGGTTACAGAGGTAATCGAAAACGACGGTGTCGGCCTCGCCCAAGGCTTCCTTCACGCGCAGCGTGACCAGGCCAAGATCACCGGGGCCGGCGCCGGCGAGGATGCAGTGGCCAGAGGAGCGGGAAGCGGTTTGGGTCTTCATTGAGGAACGCGCACGCTGGCACGCTCCGCGCCACTGGTAAAGTGGCGGGTGGTTTTTCTCCGGAGCAAAAAATTTGCGGTCGCCCGCGAGCCGCGACCTACGCTTCGAATTGATCCGGCGTGCGGCGCGGGATCGGTTTGACCAGCGGGTGCTCGTCCTTGCGGCCGTGGACAAAAGTGGCGGTCCATTCCGCGAGACGCCGGCCGAGGATTCGGCAGGCTTCCTGGGCGTCGGCTTCGCGCGGTTCTTTGATCGCCACCGCGCCGTAGTGCAGCGTGGTTTTGCGGCTCGCGTAATCGGGTACGCCGAAGACGAGGAAACCGAAATTCATCAGCACCGTGAGTAGCGATTGGCAGGCGAGCTCCATGCCGCCACCCCAGCCGCCCGCGCTGCTGAAAGCGCAGGCGATTCGGCCATCGAGTTCCATCCATTTCTCGCCCATGGTCTCGTCCCAGAAGCGTTTCATCTTCCACGACAGGATGCCCATATTCGTCGGGCTGCCCACGGCGAGGCCATCGCACCACACGACATCCTCGGCCACGGCTTCATCGACCGAGCGAACGCGGACCTCGGTCTCCGGCACGAGCCGGGCGCCTTCGGCGACCAATTCCGCCATGCGCGCCACGTTGCCCGTCTTCGAATCGTAGAGGACGAGGATCTTGTTCACCGCAGCGCGATCAGGAAAGGGGCAGGATCTTGCGTAGCGCGGTCTCGGGCGATTTCACGAGGGCGCCATCGACCACGAGGCGCTCAATGCCGCGACCGGGCATTTCGTATTTAAAATCGCGCAGCACGCGTTCACAGACGGTCGCGAGACCGCGAGCACCGGTGTATTCGACCTCGGCCAGCTTGGCGATTTCCTGGAGGGCGTCCTCGGTGAATTCGATCTCGATCCCGTAAGCCGCAAAAGCGCGCTGGTATTGCCGCACGATGCTGCCCTCGCTGTAGCGGAGAATGTCGAACAGATCGTTGGCCGCGAGCGCTTCGCAGACCACCCGCACGGGCAGACGGCCGATGAATTCGGGTTCGTATCCGAAGTTGATGAAATCCTTGGTCGTGGCGTGCTTGAGCAGCTCGGTCGGCGACCAGATCGGCGGTTTGGCCGTCTTGGCCTCCCGCAGGCGGGGTTCGATCACCGCGGGCATTTTTTCAAACGAGCCGCTGACCACGAAGAGAATATTGCGCGTGTTGATGTTTTCGCTCTCGGCCACGCGGCCGGTACGCTGGAATTCCATCGCCGCCTGGAGCTGGCCCTGGATGTCGTTCTGGCTGCGGCGGGAGACATCGGTGTCTTCCATTAGCTTCAGCAGCGTGGTCTGCACCCCGCGGCCGCTGACGTCGCGGCCATTCACCTGGGTGGGCGCGGCAATCTTGTCGATTTCATCGATGTAAATGATGCCGTACTGGGCGAGTTCGACGTCACCATCCGCCTTGTGCACGAGGTCGCGCACGAGGTCCTCGACATCCCCCCCGACGTAACCCGTCTCGGAAAATTTCGTCGCATCGGCCTTCACAAAGGGCACGCCGATCAGTTCAGCGATATGCTTCACGAGGTAGGTTTTGCCTACGCCGGTCGGCCCGATGAGCAGCACGTTTTGCTTCACGTACTCCACCCGGCGGGCGCGGTCGGCATCCTCGGCGCGGAGGCTGCGCAGGTAACGCACGTGATTGTAGTGATCGCACACCGCGATCGAGAGGACCTTCTTCGCTTCATCCTGCCGGATCACATAACGATCGAGGTGATCTTTAATATCGCGGGGCAACTTGTCGAAAACGAGCGGGTCGACCTTTTCCTCCTCTGCCTCGGCGAACTCCACGCCGCCGCCGAAATGCGAGCTCATCAGTTCGCTCAGCCGTGCCTGAAATTCCTCGGGCGTTTGAAAAGAACTCGCCGGCAGGGGTTCGGGCGAAGGAGTGGGAGAGGTGGGATCGGACATGGAAGGGCGATGATGCTAGCAGGGGAGCGATGGACTGTCTTTCAGGAAAGGGATGCTTTTTCCGCGAGCGTGCGGGTGGAGCGCAAAAAGCGCTACGGTTTGCGCCCTTCGTCCACGTCGAAATAGTCCACCATGGTAAGGATGTCGTCGCGATCCCCGAGGCCGCTCTGCTCCTTGTAGCGGCGCAGGCGCGGGGCCGCGATGTCGTTCCAGCCGAGCTTGTGGACGAAGGAATTCCAGATCCACAGGTCGCCTTTGTCGAGGCGGCGGCCGTGTTCATAGCACCACTCGAGGATTTCCTCGTCGGTGCCCCCTATGGAGAGGACGCGTTCGCGGAGAGCGGCGTAGTCGATGCGGAGGAAGCCAAGGCACCAGCCATCGGCATTCTTGCCGAGATTGGCGTGAAAATCCGGGTGCAGTTCACCGGCGGCGAAAAGGCGTATCTTGTTCAGCATCCGGGGGAAATAAGCCATGCCGGAGGTCTGATCGGCCGCACTGCGAGGTTTCGTCGTCATAGATGGGATGGGCGCCTTTTTTCGACCGGGTGCATTGGGGCTGTCCACGGGAAAACGCGGCATGAATGGGTGCCCGGCGGGACGGTCCGGATAACTGCGCAATTGTCTTAAAACTTCCTCTCGCCGGAATCGCGAATGCGTGCCAGCGTGCCGGCCTTTCCGATGAAAACTCGTCTCCCTCTCGCCGCCACGGTCGCCGCATTGATGGCCGTCAATGCTCCCGCCGCTGATAAAGCCGCTCCGACCGCTCCCAAAGATGCTCCTGCCCCGGCGGCAGCCACGCCGGCTGGCCCGGAATTGAAGGACCCGCTCGCGGTGGTCGACGGTACGGAGATCAAGATCGTCGACGTGGAAAAAGCGCTCAAGTCGATCCTCGCCCAGCAGGGCGCCTCGGTCGAGCAGGTGCCGGCCGAAATGAAGCTCCAGCTTTACCGCCAGGTGCTCGATGGCGTGATCGTCGAGAAGCTCGTCATCAAGGAAGCGGCCAAGGTCGACGTGACCGACGCGGACGTGACCAAAGAGTTCGATCGTTTCAAGGGCCAGTTCCCGAACGAAGAAGCGATGAAGGCCGAACTCGCCAAGCAGGGCCAGAACCCCGATGGCGTGAAGGAAGAAATCCGCGCCTTCCTCAAGCAGAACCGCTGGATCGACAGCCAGATCAAGGACAAGACCGCGGTGACCGAAGCCGAGGCTCAGGAATTTTACACCAAAAACGCCGAGCAGTTCAAAAAGCCCGAGCAGGTGCGCGCCAGCCACATCCTCGTGAAGTGCGAGCAGGAAGCGAAGCCGGAGGAAGTGAAGGAAAAGCGCGAAGCCGCCAACAAGATCCTTGATCGCGTGAAGAAGGGCGAAGACTTCGCCAAGCTCGCCGGTGAACTCTCCGAAGACCCGAGCGCCAAGGAAAACAAAGGCGATCTCGATTTCTTCGGCCGCGAGCAGATGGTGCCGGAATTCTCCAGCGCCGCCTTCGGCATGAAGAAGGGCGACATCAGCGAGGCTCCGGTGCGCAGCCAGTTCGGCTTCCACATCATCAAAGTCACCGACCGCAAGGAAGGCGGTAATGTGGCCTTCGACGAAGCCAAGCCGCGCCTGCTCGCCTATCTCCAGGATCAGAAGCGCCGGACCGAAACCGGCAAGGTGCTTCGCGACCTGCGTGAGCACGCCAAGGTGACGGTGAATCTGCCGGAACCGCCGCCGGCTCCTGCTGCGCCGGCGGAAGCGGCCCCGGCTGCTCCTGCGGCGAAGTAAATTCTTTGGGGGCGGCCAGCCGAAGCCGGTTGGCCGCCACTCAATTGCGGTGCGCGGGGGAACGTCATTGTCAAGGCGTGCGCGTGCCGCGAGTATGACGCCCATCACCAGATCTCATCGCCCATACTCATGGCTCGAAAATCGCGCAAAAACGTCGGCCTGATCGGCCTCGGCATCATTGGCGCCCGCGTGGCCGCCGGCCTCCGGGCTGCCGGTTACCATGTCTTCGTCTGGAACCGGACGCCACGACCGGCCCCGAATTTTGTCGGTTCGCCCCGCGAGGTGGCGGAGATCTGCGAAGTCATCCAGATCTTTGTCGCCGATGCCCAAGCGGTGCGCGAAGTCGTCGAAGCCTTCGGCGATCAGCTCACGTCGAAGCACATCATCATCAACTGCGCGACGATCGGACCGGAAGCCACCGTCGATATCGCCCAGATCGTGCAAGGCCGGGGCGGAGCGTTTCTCGATGCGCCTTTCACCGGCAGCAAAGGTGCCGCGGAAAAATCCCAGCTCTGTTATTACGTGGGTGGGGATGAAGACGTCTTCATCCGGGCGAAACCGGTGCTGGAAGCGACCAGCAAAGCGATCGTGCGCTGTGGCCGGGTGGGGGATGCTGCGACACTGAAAGTCGCAACGAATTTGATCACGGCGGTGACCACGCAGACCCTGGCGGAAGCGCTGGCCATCACCCGCGGAGCCGGGATTGCCCCCGAGGCGCTCGCCGCCGCGCTGGAGCACAATGCCTGCAAATCCGGCGTCGTAGAGCTGAAGTTGCCCAAGATGGTGAATGGCGATTACGAGCCGCACTTTTCGGTCAAACACATGTTCAAGGATGTCCAACTGGGCATCCACATCGCCAACCAGCAGAAGCTCGAAATCCCGCTGACCACCGTGGTGGGCGGCGTACTTTACGGCGCCCTGTGCAATGGCTGGGGCGACCTCGATTTCTCGAGCGTTTACCGCGTCTACAGCGAACTCGATAAACCGGAAGAAGCCCCGGCTTTGCCTGCCGCTCCGCAACCCGCGGTAGCTGTGGAGAAGAAAGCCGAAGAAGAGGTGCCGAAGCCGGTCGAGGCCCCCCCCGTAGTGGCCGAGGTGGTAAAAAAAGCGGAGCCGATCACCAAAGCGGATGAGGCTCCTGTGGTGGTCGAAGCCGTAAAGGAAGAGATCGCACCGGTCGAGCCGGTGAAGGCGAGTGTGGGCGCTGTCCCATTGGAAAAATTGCCCGCAACAGACTTCAATCCGGCAGCGGCGAAGGTTGTCGATGTTTCGATTGTTTCCGAGCCGGTCGAGCCCGTGGCGAAACCGGAAGCCGCCGCGCCTAAACCGGAATCGTCCGCCAAGGGCGAAGCTCCGGTAATCGAGGTCATCAAAGCCGAGGAAGTGAAGCCTGGGGCGGCAATGAAAACGGTCGAAAAACCGAAAGACACTCCCGCGAACGAAAACGCTCCTGACGTCGAAACCGGCGCGGATGCCGGTGGCGATGAGGAGTCGGGCCTGGCCGGGTTTTTCAGCCGGGTCTTCCGCCGCAAAGGCGCACCGGGCAATCCGGTGAGCAAGTAGCGGGATGAGCCTCGACGTTTTGCGGGCGGAATACCGCGATTTTCAGCAACGCGGCGGGGTCGTGGACCTCGCCTCGCGGGTGAAGCTGGCGATTAAAGGAGAAGACCGCGTCCGTTATTTGAATGGTCAGATCACGGCGAATGTGGTTTCCGCGAAGCCGAATACCGTTTTCCCCGCCTGCGTCACTACCGCGAAGGGAAAACTGTGCGGAGAGATTTTTGTCGGCAAATGGCCGGCGGCCATCGTGATCGATGCCGACGCTTCTTTGGCGGAAACGCTTCCGGCCCGCTTGGAACGATACATTGTGGCTGACGACGTCACGATTGAAGACGTCTCCGCTCGAGTGGCCTTGATTCACGCATTGGGCATCCCGGCTGATCGGCTGGCAGAGGTGACCGGCGAGCCCGGTTTTCCCGTGAACCGTTTCGGCCTGCCGGGCAGCGATTTTTTCCCTCCTTGGGTCGAGAACCACGGCGAGCGCTGGGCCAAACTCACCGCCGAGTTTCCCATCCTGAGCGAAGCGTTGCTCGAAATCATCCGTCTCGAACACGGCGTTCCGCGCTGGGGCTTCGAACTGGGCGAAGATACCCTGCCGCCGGAGGCCGGCCTCGATCGGACGCACATTGATTACCACAAAGGCTGCTACATCGGCCAAGAGGTCATTTCCCGGCTGAAGAGCGTCGGCCACGTGAACCGCAAACTCACCGGTTTTCGTGCCGAGCAGCCGATTCCGACCGGAACCGAGGTCTTTGTCGCGGCTGCTCCGGAGCAAAGTTGCGGAAAGATCACCAGCAGCGGGTGGAGTTTTGCCTTGGAAAGGCCCATCGCGCTCGGATACCTACGCCGTTCCGCACCGAGTGGCGAATTGTTCGCCCGTGCCGCGGAACCCGGCGCCGAGCCGGTTCCGATCATCGCCTGCGACCTGCCTTTTATTCCATGAAACCCATCGCTTTTGTTCTCGCCGTTTCGCTGACTGCTGCCCTCGCGCATGCGGAGGATTGCGCGCTCGTTTCGCTCAAGGTTGGCAAAGAAAAAGGCCTGCAAACCTTCGCGATCGAATTCCACGAAGGCGACGCCCCGGCCACAGTCGAAAACTTCAAGAAGCTCGCGAAAAAGGGCTTCTACAAAGGCACTGCGATCCATCGCAGCTTTCCGCACACGCTGCTTCAGATGGGCGACCCACTGAGCAAGGATAAGGATCGTCACAAAGTCGGCACCGGCGGCCCGGGCTACAGCCTCCAGCCGGAAATCCGCCGCAAGCATACCAAAGGCGCCGTCGCCGCGGCCCGTCTGCCGGACAAGTTGAACCCCTCGCGCGTGTCCAACGGCAGCCAGTTTTTCATCTGTCTCCAGCCGATGCCCGGCTACGATGGCCAATACACCGTTTTCGGCAATGTGCTCTGGGGCCTGGAAGCGCTCGACGCTCTCAGCACCCGCGCCACCGACAGCAATGACTACCCGGGCGATCGCATCGAAATCCGTTCGGTGAAGATCATGGATCGCTCCCAGCTCCCGCCTCCGCCCGCCCCGGCGTCCGAGGCGCCGAAGCCTGCGAAAAAGTGGTGGCAAATTTTCTGAAATCCCTTGCGCGATAACGCGCTGCACGTATAACCACCGCCCCCGCGCAAGCGGACTAGAAAAGGGTAGATACCGAAGTGGCCAAACGGGGCGGACTGTAAATCCGCTGGCTTACGCCTTCGCTGGTTCGAATCCAGCTCTGCCCACCATCTCTGAAAACAAGGATTGATCAGGGATTTTTGGGGATTGGGGGGGCGCCGCGGATGCGGATGCTCATTCCACCCCATACCGTTTCCGATGACAGTCCCAAGTCCAGGGTCATCGCCTTCAAACGTGAAGAGCCTGAAGAGGAAGAAAACGGGGAAATGGTAGACCTCAAAGCTCAGTTGCGGCAAGCGATGGGCGCTCTCGAAAAAGTGAGCGGGTAAGCTGCGGTCGATCTCCTCAAACGCATCGCCGGTGACTGATTGACGCAGCCAGAGGAGCATCCGCTGGCGAAGCTACGGTTATGAGAGCCCTCTGGAAAGGCGCCATCACGTTTGGCCTCGTCACCATCCCTGTTTCTCTTTTCCCAGCAACCCGCCGGGAGGAATTGAAATTTCGTCTGCTTCGGTTGAGCGACCAGAGCCCGGTGAACTACAAAAGGGTGGCGGAGGCCGACGGCAAAGAGGTGCCGTGGGACCAGATCGTAAAGGGTTACGAGTACGAGAAGGGCAAGTTCGTGATCCTCAAAGAAGAAGACTTCGCCCGTGTGGATGTGGAGGCCACACAGACGGTAGACATCATCAATTTCGTCAGCCTGAAGGATGTCGATCCGTTGCTCTTCTACAAACCGTACTATCTGGAGTGCGCCAAGGGTGGCGACAAAGCGTATGTTCTGCTCAGAGATGCGTTGCTCGACGCAGGTAAGATCGCCATTGCCAAAGTGGTGATTCGATCACGGCAGCACCTTGCGGCGGTGAAGCCGCAGAAGAATGGCCTCATGCTCGAACTGATGCACTTCCCGCAAGAGTTGATCGATGTCGAAGAATTCGGTCAGCCCGTTGAGAAAAAAATCGGTAAGGCGGAGATGCAGATGGCGAAGCAGCTCATCACCAGCATGACGAAAAAATGGGAGCCTGAACAATACCATGACGAGTATCACGAGGCTTTGGAGAAGCTGATCGAAGAAAAAGTCGAACACCCCCATCAAAAAGCAGCAGCTACTGCCAAAAAGAAGAAGCCTACCAACGTGATCGATCTCGTTTCAGTGCTCCAGGAGAGTCTACAGGCCGCGGGGGGCGGGAGCAGCGCAAGGCGGAAAACAAAGACAAGGACCGCTAAGACAAAGCAAAAGCGGCCACATAAGAAGGCCGCGTAGAAACGGAGCGCCTACGTTTCCCTGACGACCGCACGCGCCGGTTTGTCGTCACGCATGGCGATGAACTTTTCGTGTCGAAGATCACCACCCTCAGTCCATTCCACAAAGCCAACCTGGCAGACCAGTTTGGGTTTCACCCATGCACACTCTTTCATCTTTTCAGCGGTGAGAGCCTGACCCCATCGAGTTTTTTTAGTCTCGGGCAGATTCACGAACGGACACCTTGCCGCCTTCAACGGTTTTAATTGAGCGGAAATTTCGTCTCTGATTCGCGGTACGAACCCGTTTCTGACCTTGGCCACAAAGTGAAGCCTCTTGTCTTCATACACACCGACAATGAGGGAATCAAAGCCACGAGCACCTGGTACGTAGCCGCCGATCACAAACTCCTGCTGAAGATCCACCCGCATCTTGATCCAAGCGCCGGTACGTTCGCCGGGCTCATACTTTGAACCTGGCCTCTTCCCGATCACACCTTCCAATCCCATTTTCGTCATGGCCTCGAGGATCTTGTTGGGTGGAGCAGTAAGCAAAGGCGACAAACGCAGAGGCTCGCCGGCCTTCGTCATGATGCTTTCCAAGAGGGCTCGACGCTTTTCAATCGGTTCGTCTTTCAGATCTTGCCCATCGTAGTGCAGCAGATCGAACCCGTAGAAATGGACCGGTACCGCATCGGACTGGCTGTTCTGGAGTAGTTGGAACGATGGTCTTCCCCTCTCATCCAATGCGACGACTTCTCCATCGAGAATGAAGTCTCCCTCCAGCTGTCCCACACCTTTTACCACCCCAGGAAAGCGGGCATTGAGCGTCTTTTCGTTGCGCGAAAGCAGCCTCACCTTTTCCCCGCTCTTCAGTGCAAGACAGCGGTAACCATCAAATTTGATTTCGAACATCCACGAGTCGTCGTCGGGAAGTTTGGTCACCGGCTTACATTGCATCGGCTTAACAAAAGCTAGCTTTCTTGAACGAGTGTTCGGCTTTCCCCCAGCACTGCGGTTGCTCTGCCACTGGCGGTCAGCTGCCTTTGCGATCTGACGCATGGAGCGCTTGCTGACCGATGAAGTGTTGTCCGCTTTCGCGGAGAGTTTCTGGCTCTCCCCAGCTTTAATCAGCAGCCACTTATTGCTGTCTTCCTCCCGCCGATCTTTCACTAGGATCCATTCGCCCTTCAGTTTCTTGCCGTGCATGACGACGTGCATTTTGCCTTGGTGAAAAGCCGCCGTAGGGTTGCCCGTGATGTCCTCATACGTTCCTTGATCCCAGATCATCACGGTGCCGGCACCATAGTTCCCTGGAGGGATCGTCCCTTCGAAATCAGCGTACTCGAGCGGGTGGTCTTCGACGTGCATGGCAAGGTGCGCCTTGCGTAGTTCGAGCGGCGGACCTTTCGGCACCGCCCATGATCGCAACACGCCCTGCATTTCCAACCGCCAATCGTAGTGAAGATGACTCGCTTCATGTTTCTGGATCACGAAGCGATGAACACCCTTCTTTCCCGTCTTCTTGCCGCGTGCTGCAGGAGGTTCAGACGTCTGGTTGTGATCTCGTTTCGCCGCATATTCGCGAAGCGATTTGTCCTTCATCGATCCACTACCCTTCCGATGCTTTTGCCAGGTCGAGAGCTTCGGTGCCGGTCCTTTCGCCAATGCCTTGGTGAACGCCGCCGGGAGCTGCTGCTTCAGTTTCAGTACAGGCGCGAACAGATCCCCGAGTTTCTTGAGCCGCTTCTGAGCATCCTTCGGCCCGAAAAACAACGCGCCATCGTTTCTGCGCTTTAGGGCTCGCGCCAACTCCTCCCAAGTCACCGGCAGAGAAATGAAGGGCTCACCATGCTTCGCACGCATGGCGTATACTGCGACCGTGGTTTTAAAGTCAGAATTCTGACTCCAATCGACGAGCACCTTGCCGCCGCGTAGCCGCTTCGCCATGTCACTGACCACTCTATCCGGCATCTGTTTTTGCATCAACTCGGCAATGGTTTTTGCGAACGGTTGGGTCACCTCGTAGCTCACGTCGGTGTTCAACGGAACGCTCAGGTGCAGACCTTTTGACCCCGAGACTTTCACGAACGATTCCAATCCAAATCGACCGAACACTTTCTTCAGCTCCAGAGCGATCTCCGCGCAGTCGAAAATGTCGGCTGGGTCACCGGGATCAAGATCGAAGACCAACGAGGTGGGTCGATGCAGATCCGGGGCTCGAGCCAGAAGAACGTGCTTCTCGATGTCAGCCAGATTGGTGGCCCAGATCAGCGTCGCTCGATCGTTACAGAGCACATAGTTGATGTCGCCACCTCCCTCAGAGCGTGGAACGGCGAAGGTTTTTACCCAGGGCGGCCGGTGGCTCGGCGCATTCTTCTCGTAGAAGTGCTCCTCGTGAATCCCATCCGGGTAACGCTTCAGCGTCAACGGGCGGTCGCGGAGATGAGGCAGGATCGCATCTGCCACTGCCGCGTAGTAGGAGATCACCTCACCTTTGGTAAATCCGCTCTCGGGAAAAAGCGGTTTATCCAAGTTTGAAACGCTCAGCTCTCTTCCATCGACCTCAATCTGGTGCCGAGTAGCCATGGGCACGTTGGATGGTGATCTTCACACGCCAGAATCGGGTGCCACTCCCTCACCGGTCGCGAACAGTCCATGCGGCTTACCCGCAAAGGCGACAGCTTCTTCGTATACAAGGGATGTCTGGCGGTCCCGACCGAGATCGCGTGGACTGATCTTTCGGCCTACGACGCCTTGCGTTGTTCGCTACTCGGTTCGTTTGGGAGGTCTCGTAGAAACTGCTCGAAGGCTTCGGGGGAGATGCCGTGGCTGAGCTTGAGGTGGAGGTGTTTGGTGAGGAATTCGTCGGGACTGATCCACTCGTCGCCGACCTTCACCTTTTTCGTGAAGGCACAGACGGTTTGCAGGCCGGTTTGCAGTTTGCGGATCTCCGTGGTGGACGCTTCGAGCCGGATCAAAGCAGCGGTCAGTTGTTCGTTCTTTTGCTCCCGTTCGCGGAGCGCCTCTTTCAGCCGTTGCAGGACGTAGCCGGTGACGGAGGCGATGATGAAGCAGGTAAACGCGTTCCAGTACGCGATGCCGGGGTGGGAGTATTCGTAGCCATCGAGGACATCGACCCAAAAGGCGGCGAGCCCGCAGATGGCCGCCATGCCGAGCATCGCCCGCCGGCCCAGCCACCAGGCGGTCAGCGAGACGGGCAGAAGGTACGCACAGGAAAAGACCAATTCCTGGCCGGTATGGAAATCCAGCGCGGCCATCGCGAGGAGGGATCCGCCAATGAGGGCGCCGGTGCGCCAGGCGTTCGCTTTCATGAGCGGAAGTGAAGCATCTTGTCGGCCGCTGGCAACGCGACGGTTGGAGGGCGGACGCCAGACTTTCGAGGTCGCTTGCTTCGATCGGGGCTGCTGGTGAAGATTACCGCTGGGCCGGTCTCCGGCTTCCGTCTGCTATCCATCACCCGATCATGATTTCCGGAACTCACCAAACGTTTCTGTTTTCCACCCGCCTGCCGGAAGATGCGAAAAAGATCGATGCGGCGATCGAGCGCGGAAGTCTCAGTGCCGACAAACTTGGCCCGCAGAGTTACCTCATCTTTCTGGACGAACGCTCCGTCCTTTCCGCGCATGCGATCCTGAAACAGATCACGGGCATCTCCGGGGAGGTCTACTGGGTGCCGCTGCCGCCGGCGACTTTTGTGAAGTAGGCGCAGTCCCCAGTCCGCGCTTATCGAGCCTTGAGCCAGCACAGGACTTCATCAGCGTTTTTGTCGCGCGGGAAAACGGGGTAAAAGACTTTCGTGATTCGACCGTCTTCGATATCCAGGCCAGTCGTTTCATGAGGCGCTGGCAGCGGAATTCGAAAGTTGGAAGGTGCAGCGTAATCGCCGAGTTGGAAGGTGCGAGGGAACGGTCGAGAGATGATCCTGGGGTATCGAATAAGTTTGCTCGTCCAAGCGCAGGGAACGCAATCGGCCACACACGGGCGACAGGTCGACGGGCGAACCGCCGACCTGAGCCGTAGCCTCTATCTAGTCCATCTTTTCCAAACCAAACTCCCCGGTTACGGGAGACTGTGGCGCAAACCGTTCTTTCGGGTCTGCACCGAACAAAAATTCGGCACCGTGAAATTGGAAGGGTCCAGCCATTCGGCGAAAGTCTGGTAGTAGAAGTAGTCCGCGAGCGCGAGGCTGGTTCCCACGCCAACCCCGGATTGCGATTGCATGAAGGTTACGGGACGACTGGCCGTACCGTCCGAATTCTGTGGGGCATACCAGGTCCAGAGATAGGTCGAATCCGGATAATTCGGGGGCGACGGCGGGAATAGCACCGAGAAAACGGTGACGATCGTGTCAGGGCTCACCACAGGATTGTTGGTGATGGTTGCTTGCAGCTGCGCCTCGGCTCCCGGAATCGAAACCCAGGTGGGCGGCTCCTGCGGAAACGGGAATTGGCTGCCTCCCTGGCAACCGCTCGTGCCGTCCTGGTAATAGCTGATCAGGAAGCCTTCGCTGCTATCGGGCGGAGGGGTGGTTCCTTGCGGAGCGCCACCGGTTAGCAATGCTACTTGCCCGGCCAGCGACAGCGGAGTCGGTAGGGTCGGACTGTAGTCATATAGCATCAGCGTGTTCTGGGCGCGATCGGTATAGTCCGAATACTCCGAGTCCGGTTTCCAAAGATAGAGAACACGCGTTGGCAGCGGGTTGAAGTCCTCATTCACGGGCGTCATAAAGACGGTCATGCCGAAATTCGAATTCCAGACGAAGTTCTGGTATTGATTGGGATTACCAACCGCGAACCCTGGGAACGTCGGAGTCATCCAGCTAATATCTGCAAACGGTGGGGCTTGATTCAAAGGTTCGAACACTGGGACGTACGTGAACGAATACATCTGGAAGATAGCCAGCTGTGTTGGGTCTCCAAAGTTCGAAGAGGTGAGGGGACCTTGGCCAAACATCATGCGGACGGGCGCTCCGCTGGATGAATCGAACCACATCCAGGTCGCGGCGGGCGGATTGGTCTTTGGCACAGGAACCTTCCACCAATCCACCGTCGGGCCCGGCATCCAGTTTAACGGAGAAGATCCGGCGCAGGTGGCGCTTCCAATCTCTCCTCCAAACCAATCACTGGGCAGGGACCAGCCCATATCGACGGAACTCCAAGTACCTCCTTGATCGGTGGAAAGTTCGGTTCCTTGGGGAGTGATTACATACCACCAGGAGCGTCCCGACTGGCATCCGGCGATCTGCGCTGAAAGGTAATTCCCTTGTGAATAGGTAAAATTGGCGACGCAAAGTTCGAAGAACGGCGTGCTGGGGTTCAGATCTCCCGTTTGCGGAGGGCTAAATGGATGTAAAAAGGCCACACCTTGCCAGGCTGCCGGCATCGAGGGAGGGGGCGTGGTGACGGGTTGAAGCTGCGGGTACGCCGATGATGGAATGGGATCGGCCTGGTTGATTGGGGTTTTCATGGTCTCTTTTTCTGCCCGTGGGACACTTCTATCCTGGTTTATGGCTTTTTTTGGTTTTGTTGCTGGGGAAATCGAATTCCGTTTCCGGAATATCGATGATATGAAAGCTAAATCTGGAAGGCTTTCGGAGTGCGCAGAAGCGGGGTACAGCTGAATCAGCCGAAAACTGTTACCCGGCCGCTAATCATTAGGATGGGGAAAATTTCAATCCGTTCTATCACGCATCGGGGTGCCTGCCTTCTTTCGAGAGAGTGGTCTTGTGGTGTTTGCTTTAACAAGGTTTTTCTCGGGTTTTATTTAAGTGCCGCGGTTTGTTTTTAGTGAATTGAATCGTTACTAAAAATAGCGATTCATAAAAAAGCATTCGATCCAGCGCCTGCTGAGCGGTGATAGTGATCGAGCTTCGGCACTGAGGAGGCACTAATTTCAGGATATCGACACTGTTGACCCTCGACGGTGGTGTGGGAATCCGGGGGTGGGTAGATTGCTCCGGATTACTTTCTTTTTTGGATGGAATAAAGACGGAGGAGGGGGGCTGTACTGGCAGGTTTTAGGCCGAGTGTTCGAGTCTCGGTGGAGAGGCGCGTGGAAAGAATGCCCCCGCCAGGAGTTGAGAAATCCAATTTGGCCCGCAGCTGCGAAACATCCGGTATGAAGAAACGTTTCTTTGACCTGCTCGGGTTGCTCATGGTCGGCGACGGGCTGCTCACGCTCGCCGACCCGAAGCGGCATTGTTTACTTTGGGAGATCGGTCCGAAGCCGTGCCGTGAGATGGCCGATGAATTCGTGCGGCATCCGAAACTCGCCCGATGGGCGGGGCTGGCGGAAGTGGTGCTCGGCCTCGTTTTGGCCGAGGCGCAAAAGCCGGCCGTGAAATCTTCCCGCTGGTTCAGCGGTTCGTAGCTCATGCCGTATCAGCCGATCGAAAACTACGGGGTGGTGGGCAATCTGCGCACCGTCGCGTTGATCGGACTGAACGGCTCGGTGGACTGGTTTTGCTGCCCGCACTTCGATTCGCCGAGCGTTTTCGGCGCGATCCTCGATGAGAAAAAGGGTGGGCATTTTCTTATCGCCTCGGAAGGTGAGTTGATCCGCAGCAAGCAATTCTACTGGCCGGAGAGCAACGTGCTCGTGACCCGGTTTTATCATGCGGACGGCATCGCCGAAGTGATCGACTTCATGCCGGTGGGAGTGGAGGATGTGCACCAACTGGTCCGGCGGGTGAAAGTCACGCGGGGGCAGGTGCGCTTCCGGATGGAGTGTTATCCCGCCTTTGACTACGCCCGCGCGCCGCACACGGCCCGGGCGATTGAAGGGGGCGTGTCCTTCGAAAGCGGCCGGCTGCGGCTGGGGCTGGCTTCGCACACGCCCCTGCATCTCGATGAGCAGGGAGCGACGGCGCGGTTTGTTTTGAAGGAGAACGAAGAAACGACTTTTGTCTTCCGCCTGCTCGACGAGGAGCGGCATCGAGAACACTGCGGCGGTTGTCCAGGGCCGGCAGCGTCGGAGGATTTGTTTCGGCAGACGGTGGCCTATTGGCGGAACTGGCTGCGCAAATGCACCTACTCCGGGCGCTGGCGGGAAACGGTGCTGCGCTCGGCGCTCGCCCTGAAATTGCTGACTTTTGAGCCCACGGGCGCAATCGTGGCGGCGCCCACTTGCAGCCTGCCCGAATCGATCGGCGGACCGCGCAATTGGGACTACCGCTACACGTGGATTCGCGATGCGGCCTTCACCATTTACGGCCTGGTCCGCATTGGCTTCACCGATGAGGCAAACGCGTTCATGCAGTGGCTCGACCGGGTGACCGACCATATCGAGTGGCACGAAAATGGTCCGCTCCAGGTGGTCTATCGCATCGATGGCAGCACGGAGATCCCCGAGGAAATTCTCCCGCACTTGGAAGGCTATCGGGGCAGCGGCCCGGTTCGCATTGGCAACGACGCGGCGCACCAGTTCCAGCTCGATATCTACGGCGAGCTGTTCGACGCGGTCTATCTCGCGAACAAATACGCCACGCCGATGACTACGGGTTCGTGGGCCAAGGCGCGCAAGGCGATCGATTGGCTCGCGGACAATTGGCAGCGCGAAGACGAAGGCATTTGGGAAACGCGCCGCGGCCAACAGTCCTTCACGTATTCCAAGCTCATGTGCTGGGTCGCCTTCGATCGTGCGCTGCGGCTGGCCGACAAACGCTCTTTCCCCGCCAACCGCTCGCACTGGCTCCAGGTGCGCGATGAAATTTACGAGAGCATCATGCAGCAGGGTTGGTCGGCGAAGCGAAATGCCTTCAGCCAAAGTTTTGGGACGGATGTGCTCGATGCCTCGGTGCTCCTCATGCCGCTGGTCTTTTTCACCGCGCCGACCGAGCCGCGCATCCTTTCCACGATCGATGCGATCATGAAACCGAAGGCCGAGGGCGGCCTGCGCGCGGATGGGCTGATTCATCGCTACGATCCGCAGGAGTCGCCGGATGGTTTTACCGAGTTCGAGGGAACCTTCAATCTCTGCACCTTCTGGCTGGTGGAAGCATTGACCCGTGCCGGGCGCACCGATCCGAAACGGCTGGAGGAAGCGCGCCTGCTTTTCGAGCGGATGCTGGGCTACGCAAATCACCTCGGCCTTTACGCGGAGCAGACCGGCTTCACCGGCGAAGCGCTTGGCAACTATCCGCAGGCCTTCACGCACCTGGCGTTGGTGAGTTCGGCTTTCAATCTGGACCGCGAGCTGTCGCGGCAGCGCTCTTAAAACGTCGTGGGCAGCCCCGGCAGCGTGGCTTTGAGAATGCCGCGAATCGCCTGTTTTTCCTCCGCGGGCAGATAGGCAAATTCGGCTTCCGGTTGCGCGGGATCGAGCGCACGCGCCAGGCGGGTATGAATGCGCTGTTTGATTTCGCCCGGCAGGGCCTGGAAAAGTTCGCTGTAGATCATGTAGCTGCAGCGATAGCGGAACATGCGCGTCTTCAGGTCGAAATCGCGGAGCGACCTGCCCTGGGGGCCAGCGTGGCGGGTTTGGAGAAAGTCGCGTTTATACGCCGCATCGCCTTCCACGCCGCCTTTGGGTAGCGACACTTCATCGGCAAAAAGCAGGTAGCGCGTGACGAGGCGCGCCTGCTCGTCGAGTTCGGCCGATTGCGCCGCGGTCAGAGTAGTACCGTTGCTGGCGTGCAAAATGGCGCGGGTCCGGTAGCCGGCTTGCACTACGCGGTTCACGAAACCGGCCTGATGTTCATGCAGCAGTTGCGGCAGGATATCGCTGGTCGGCAGCAGATAGCGGCGGGGATCGAATCGCGTCGTGGGGTCGATGAGCACGCGAGTGAGTTCACCGCCGACATAACGGCCGAAGGCATTGCCGAGGTGATTGGTGATGCTGCTCCGCCCCGTCACGTACCAGCCGCCGAAACGTTGATCGAAAGGAATGGCGTCGCCGGTTTGCTCCAGCCGATAGGCATCGAGGCTGCCGCCGGTCGGCCCAGGCATCACGGACTTCACCACCAGCCCGGGGACACCGCCGGTGTCGTCATCGGAATGGCAGTGCATGCAGCGTTCGGACCGCTCGACCACCGGCGGCTGCCCGCCACGTGGAATATCGAAGATGTAGAAAATACCCCCGAGTTCCGGATCGAGCGAGACGATCTCGATCCGCCCGCCCGGGATGTAACCGACATACAGATCGTCGGTGAAATAGAGCGCCCGGGGATTGTCCTGCCGGATGAGCCGCAGTTGCAGACTGGTCGTCGAGAAGACGAGCATCTGCGAAGAAACCGGGATGTTGAGCCGATCGAGCAGACTGCGCAGAAAAGCGAGTTCGCTGCTTTCATCGAGCGCCACCCGCCCGGCTTCGAGTTCGGTTTTCAGCTTCGTAAAGCGGTCCCGCAGAGGCCGTTCGCGATAGAGGTGCGGAGCGGCGTCGAGATTGAAATTCGCCCGGCCGCCGAAGGCTGTGCCCGTCAGGGCTAAAGCAGCGAGCAAGGAAAAGGCGCGGCGGTTCATCGAGGGTGGGCGGACGAATAGCGCGTCTTTTTGCCCGTCACAACCGCGCGCTTTGGTGGTCCAGCTGGCGAAACCCTACGGCCGAATCAGGGGCTCGGCCCGAAAAAATGTTTGAGCAGAGAACGCGAATCTCTGCCACGTTCCCAACCAAGCACGAAGCATTTCTCCTCCATATGCCTACGCTCCGCATTCCGTTCCCCGAGAATGAAGCCCCTACGGCCGTCGCTCTGCGCGGCGACCGCATCACGATCGGGCGCCTGCCCGACAACGCCATCCAGGTCCGCGACCGCACGATCTCCGCGCATCACGCCGAGTTGATCGTCGAAGGCGACCACTATCGGCTCCACGATCTCGGCTCGACCAACGGCATCACCGTCGACGGCCACATCGTCACCGATTTTCACCTGCGCGAACCCTGCCGGATTTCGATCGGCAGTATCGAGTGTGAATTCACCCCGGAAGGGGAGGAAGCCGCGAACCAGGAGAAGCCTGCCATTCTCACCCACGCAGAAGCCGAAGCCGTCCTGCGGGAAAAAGGTGAACTGCTTCAGCAACTGGCCGTGGCGCGCGAGCAGATCGAGCGCCTGCAGGAAGCTCACACGGCGGATGGCGCGACCGTGCCGCAGGCGGATTTCGACCGGGTCGTTGCCGAGCTGGCCGCGACGAAAGAATTGCTCACGCACCGCGACCGCGATCTGGAGCGGCTCAAAGCCGATCTCGCCGTCCTGCGCCGCGATCGCGACAATCTGCTGCGGACGCAAAATGGTGCGGCGGTGGCGAAGCCGAGTGCGGAAGAACTCGCGACCGAGAAACGCGTCGCCATTCCCGTGGCGGCCAAACTCGAAGTGCCGGAGGTTCCGGCTGCTCCGCCGGCGGAAGCCGTCGCAGAGCCGGCAACGCAACCGTCGTTGCCAAAGCCTTCGCTGCCCAAGCCGGCGTCGTTGCCACTTCCGAAATCGAAGCCGGCCTTTGTCCCGACGGAGACCAAGGCCGCCCCCACGGCGCCCAGCGCTCCGGCACCTGCTGCTCCGCAAGGGCTGCCGAAACCCACGCGCCTCGTTGGCGCTGTCCCGGCGAATGCGAATGGCGGCTCCGGTGGGATGCGCCCCTTCCCAGCCGCCCCAGGCGGAAACCCGAATGCTCCGAAGGGCGTGCCGGTTCCCGTCCTGCGCAAGGCGACGCCCGCTGCCCCGGCGACGGTCGCCGGGCCGAAAGGGACGCAGAAAATCAGCTAGCGCCCGCGCCTGATCTCTACGGATACAGCGTCTCCTCCTTCATAAAACCGTCCCCCGAAGATTCGGGGATGCGCGCCGGGGTGGGGAGGGTGACAAGCCGGAGCCGCCGCGATACGCTCGGCCATGCCCCTCCGCCTTGTTTGTCTGCTGCTGCTCGCGCTGGCCGGTTCCAGCCGCGCTGAAGTGGCGGCGTGGCTGAGCGCGGGTTTCCGCCGGCTGCAGCGGGAGGAAGCAGAACTGAGCCGGAGCCTGGCGGAGCTGCCGCCCGAGCCGGGCCGGCACACGACGGAGCGGCTGGGTTTTCACTCCGGCTACTCCTCATCGCCGGACACCGTCGAGTGGATCGAGCTGGACCTGCGTGAAGAGCAGCCCATCGATGCGGTGGTGCTGATCGCCGCGCCTTCGAGCAGCGGCGGGGCGGGGGACGCAGGCTATGGTTTCCCGGTTCGTTTCCGGGTCGAACTCACCGAAGGCGGCATCGCCCGCGAACGTTTCATCCTCGCGGATTTCACCCGGAAAGATTTTCCGAATCCGGGAATGCTGCCGGTTGAGCTGCCCGCGCAAGGCCGCCAAGTACGGCGGATTCGGATCACTGCGACGAAGCTCTATCGCGAGGATCATCGATACCTCTTCGCCCTCGGGGAAGTCATGATCCTGCGCGGCGAACGCAATGTCAGCATCGGCCTGGGCCGGGAGGATTTCACCGAGAGCCGCACCATGGGCGCTGTCCCTGTGTGGGGCCTGGCAAACCTGGTCGACGGCCACACCGCGCTGGGATTGCCCGTCGGCCCGCAGCCCAGCCCTACTTTGGGCTATCAAAGTAAACTGGCCAACACACGGAAAGAGCCAGTGGTCGCGCCGCGGTGGGTGCAGGTCGATTTGGGACAGGAGCTGCCCATCGACGAAGTGCGGCTTTTTCCCGCGCACCCTCCAGAGTTTGCGCACCGGCAGGGCTTTGGTTTTCCCGTGCGCGCAAAGCTGGAACTCGCCGACGAACCGGAATTTCAGAACCCGCGGTTTGTCGCCGGCTTCGATGACGGCGACCGGACGCGCAATCTGCCCGTCAGCCCCGGCGATAATGTGGTGACGTATCCCGGGCACGGTCAGCGAGCCCGCTATGTTCGCTTCACCGCACTCGAGCTGCACAATGCGAACGGTCAATTCAACCTCGCTCTGGCCGAGCTGCAGGTATGGTCCGGCGGAAAAAATGTCGCGCGGGATGTACCCGTGGCTGCGTTCGATTCGATGGAAAACAAGGGTTGGTCGAAGGCCGCGTTGGTGGATGGTTTTACCAGCGAGGCCAGGATCGTCGGCTGGCCCGAGTGGCTCGGTGGTCTGTCCCGGCGCCGCGAAGTTTTGCAGGCGTTGAATGAGGTGCACCTGCAGCAGGCCCAAGCCGTAGCCCGATTGCAGCGCGGCGCGTGGCTGAGTCTTGCGGGAGTGGTGGCGGCGGGTGGTGTCGGGCTGGGCTGGTGGTTGCTACGGCAGCGGCAGCGCCGGCGGCGCGAGCTGGAAGCGCTGCGATTGCGGATCGCGCAGGATTTGCACGATGAGATTGGCAGCAGCCTCGGGAGCATCTCGCTGATCAGTCAGGAGGTGATGGCTGGCGGTGGCAGTGCCCAGGAGGTGAGAAACGAGTTGAAGGAGATTCAGGAAATCGCCCGGCAAACTGTCGATGCGATGCGCGATATCGTGCGGCTGGTGCAATCGGAACGCTACGGCGGCCCCGATTTCACCGCGCATTTGCGCGAGACGGCCGCCCGTTCGCTGCGGACCATTCCGCACACGCTCCATGCCGAAGCGGGCGAGGCTTTCAATCGCCTGCCCATGGATGCGCAGCGCGATCTCATGCTCATGTTCAAGGAAGCGTTGCACAATATCGTGCGCCACGCCGGAGCCACCCAGGTGGAGATCGAGCTGAACCAACGCGCCGGCCAGCTCGTGCTCGTGACCCAGGACAATGGCCGCGGCTTCGATCTCGAAGCCCTAGCGGGCGACGGCATGGGCTTGGTCAATCTCCGCCGCCGCGCCGCCAAGCTCGGCGGCGAACTCTCCATCACCTCCAGTCCCGCATCGTCCACGCGGCTGGTCATCACTTTACCCGAACCATGAGCGAATCTCCCGTGCGTGTGTGGCTGATCGAAGATCATCGAACCTATGGCGAGCGTTTGATGCGGGCCCTGAACCGGGTCACTGGCATCGAATGCACCGCGCGTTTCACCGCTTGTGAAGATGCCCTGCAAGCTCTGCGCACCGAGGCCGGGCCACAAGTGATCCTGCTCGATTTGGGGCTGCCCGGGATGAGCGGGCTGGAAGGTCTCACGCAGCTACGCACCGCGGCTCCCTCCGCGAGTGTAGTCATCCTCACGGTCTTTGAAGACGACGAGAAGATCTTCGGAGCGATCTGCGCCGGCGCGGTTGGCTATCTGCTGAAAACCGCGTCGATCGAAGAAATCACCGGAGGGTTGCGCGCCGCGGCGCAGGGCGGTTCGCCGATGAATCCACGGATCGCCCGCCGGGTGCTGGAAATGTTTTCCCAAGCCAATCCCCCACAGCGCAACTACGGCCTCACTCCGCGGGAGCGAGAGATTCTCCAGCTCCTCGTCGAAGGCAAAACGATCAAGGCCGCCGCGGCCGACCTTAACATCGCCTACTACACCGCCGACGAATACATCCGTAGCGTGTATCAGAAATTGCAGGTGAACAGCCGCGGCAGCGCCGTGGCCAAAGCCATCGAGGAACGCATCGTCCCGCGGCGAAGCGGAAATTAGAGATAGCGTTTCGGATCCTTCCGGAACCACGTCCGTGTGGTGCCGAGACGCTGGTCGCGCTCACGTTTGATCGTCGCATAAAATGCGTACGCGAGCAGCGCGAAGGCGGCGAAATCAGCTTCAGTCATAGCGCTACCGAAGTCTCGGACTCCGGCCCGTTGGCCGCAACCGGGAAATGGAGCGTTAGATTCCCTCCACTCGTCGACTGGACCAGGCGTGAATGAGCCCGGTTTGCAGAAACTGCAGGGGCGGGGCAAAGCCGCCTGCCGCGATGATGGCGCGCACTTCTTCCGTCGGCAGGATGGCGACATCCCGGCCATAAGCCGCCCGCATATTTTCCAACTGCGCCGGGGAAACATCCGCGATTTTCATGAGCCCGAACCAAACCTCGAGCAGGCTCTGGCCAGCAGGGGAGTTAAGATCGGAAGCCAGGTCCGCATCGATCAGAATCCCGCCCGGTCGAAGGCGCGGGGCGATGGCGCGGAAAAAGTTCACGCGAGCTTCTCGATCCAGCACGAACTGGGAAACGAGCAGGGAGGTGGCCGCATCGAAAGGCTCGGTCGCAGGCAGCGAATCCAGGTAGCCATGATGAAAGTCACAGCGAGACCCCAGGCCGAGTTCTTCGGTTTTCCGGCGGCAGACTTCCAGCATCGGCCCGGAGGGATCCACCGCCGTGAACCGCCAGCCCGGAAACCTCTGCGCGAGATAAATCAGTTCCGCTCCGGTCCCGGCCCCGACGGAAAGGATGCGCGCCTCAGCCGGAAGTTCACCCAGGATCGCCCCGATCAGCAGATGCAGCGCATCGCGCATGGCTGCCAGCTTGGCAAAGCGCTGGTCGTATTCGGCGGCGTGTTTCTGATCGAAAGCGACGGAGCGTTCTGGTGGCGGCATGGCGGGGCCAGAACATGTCTCGCGCTGCTGAAGTGGCATCTCCTCAGGCCAGAAAGGGCCGCAGATCTGCACCATAAATTGCTGCGCCGGGATTTATTTCTCGTCGTAAATCTCTCTCGCTGAGAGGGATATGGTGCACCATGTAGGACTTGAACCTACAACAAAGCGATTAAGAGTCGCTTGCTCTACCAATTGAGCTAATGGTGCCCGGATTGAGCGGACGGGAAGAGTAGTCGGCTTTGCTAGGGCCTCAAGTGGTTTTTTGTAGAATTTCTCGCGGCCTTCCTTTGCCCTCTGGGTCTGAATCTGAAACGCAGCTGAGGAAAGGAGAGCAGGGGATGTTCAGGCGAATTTCCGAGGCGGTTTAACAGTTCCGCTCGCGCAGCTTGGCGGGGAAGGAGGAATTTACGGGGAAGACCCGAGAAGCGGCGATTTTTCTAGAGCCACGAGCTTGAGCCCGACCGAAAAGGCTGCGAGAGGCGTTTCCCAGTCTTCCGATCGTCCCACGGTCGCTTGTTTATAAGTTCCGCGATTTTCCAGATTTCCGTTCGCGGCTGTAGACAAGTACCCGGGCGCTCCGGTACCGAGGACGTTTTTCTTTTTCCGTCAATCCACCTGCTCCTCGCCCATTTTCCTGATCGCCCTGCATGAGCCTTCCGCGCGCCCTTCTGATCGTCAACAGCCCCGGCATCGAGATTTTTTACCGCAACACGTTGTCGTCGATGGGATTGGATGTGACCAGTGTGCGCGATGGGGAGAGCGCCCTGGCGCAGTTGCGCACGCCGCAGCCGATCATCGTGGTGCTCGATTTGCTCCTGCCCGGCATGAGCGGGGTGGAATTCATTCGCAATCTGAAGGTGCAACGGGCGGCGGTGGCGCCTCCCGTGATCGTGCTGCCCTGCCTCGATGGCGAACTCGCTGCGGCTGCCACGGCCGCCGGAGCCACCCGGGTGCTGACCCGGGAGCAGGACCCGCTGCGCACCCTCACGCTTCTCGCCCACACACAGGCTCGTTACCCCGGGACGCCCACGCCGCCCACGCCGCTGGCGCCTTCCGCCTGGCTGCCTTTGGCGAGCAGTCACCTGCTGAATCTGCATAGTGGCATGCATGCCATTACCCGGGATCCGGCCGATCCGGTCGCCTGGCGGGTGCTTTTGAGCGAAACCCACGGTCTGGCCGAAATGCTCGCCCTGGCTGGGGAAGCCGGGCTCGCCGAACTCGCCCTTTCCATGGAAGCCTATGTCCTGGGCCTGCGGGCGACGGAGCAGGAGATGGGGCGCTCGGCCATTCAAATCCTGGGGCAATCTGTCGATTTTATCAGCTCGCACCTTGAGCATTTCTCGGCCGGCCGGGTGCGTTCGGCGGCAGATAGCCACGTGCTGGTGGTCGACGATGAACCCAGTGTCTGCCTGCTGGTGTCCGCGGCGCTGGAGATCGCGGGAGTGCGCGCCGAAGTGGCTGCTTCCCCCAGCGCCTGCCTGGCCGCGGTGGAGAAAGCAAAATTCGACCTGGTGATCCTCGATATCGGCCTCCCCGAGATGAGCGGATTCGATCTTTGCACCAAGATCCGCGGGACCCCGGGCCACCAAAATGTCCCGATTCTCTTTCTCACCGGCCAGAGCAGCTTCCAAAACCGGGCCAAATCCGTGCTGACGGGCGGCAACGACTTTATCGCCAAGCCCTTCCATCCGCTGGAGCTGGGCGTGAAAGTCCTGCTCTGGACCCAGCTGGCCCGGATCGGGAAGGGGTAGGGCTGGAGAAAAAGCGGCCGAAATTTGCGTAAAGGAAAGCTGGCGGACGGCCCGCGGTTTGCTCTATGATTTGGTCGCGCCAAATTCACGAAAGAAGCCTCGCCAAGAGGCATCTAGCGAGCCTAAGTTGGCGCATCAGGACTACAGACTTTCCCGCTTGATTCGTTGCAAACCTCCGCTACAACCGTCCTTATGAACCCCTCCTCCCTGAACTTGACTGCGTTTGTTGCTGCCCTGATCGCTGGGAGCGGCCTCGCTCTGGCCCAGACCACGGCAACGACGGATCCTGTTGGTTTTGTGACTTTGGATGTAGCCGGTGGAAGTAATGCCAGCCCGAAACTTTCGTTTAAAGCGCTGGGACTCACGCGTCCGGTGGAGTATCAAGGCAGCGCCGAAACGGCAGCCGGTGGGACCGCGACGGTCATCGATAACGAAGCGACGAGTGGGTACGGGGTTACGCCTTCCGCGAGCACCCCTTATTATCTTGAGGTGACGTCCGGCACGGGGGCGGGGACGACCTACGACATTAGCGGAATTTCCGGTTCGACGATCACGCTGGCGCAAAATTTGGCCTCGGTCGTCGCCGCGCCGGTGACTTTCAAAATTCGCAAACATTGGACGCTCTCCGATGTGTTTGGTGCCGCCGACACGGCGGGCCTGACCAGCGGTGACGATGCTTCGGTGTCCGATCAGGTGTTGCTCTACTCTTCGGGTTCTTACACGGCGTATTACTACCAAACTGCGCCGGCGGGTGCGGGCGGTACGGGCTGGCGGAAATCGACCGATGTTTTCGCAGATGCCAGTAAGACGATCATCTATCCGGATGACGGAGTGGTGCTGCGCCGCATTCAAAGTGGTAACTTGAGCGTGGTCCTGACGGGGGCAGTGAAGACCGGTCAGACCTCCGTGCCGATCACGGCAGGGACGAATGTGCTGAGCAATGTTTATGCAGCCGCGATGACCCTGAGCAGTTGCCAGATTTACAATGCATCGACTCCGTCGACGAGCTTGGTGTCTGGAGATGACGCTTCGACCTCGGATCAAGTGTTGCTTTGGAACGGCTCGGGCTACACGGCCTACTACTACCAGACCGCTCCGGCTGCCGCTGGAGGAACCGGCTGGCGCAATGCGACGGACGTCTTTACGGATGCCGGTAATACCCCGCTCCCGGCGGGCTCGGCGATCATCGTGAAGCGGGCCTTTGGGGGCGCGTTCGATTGGAAGATTCCCCAGCATCCGGCCGCGCTTTAATTCCCTCCCGTCTTTCCCTATCCCCAAGAACACTAGTCTATGCGCTCTATTTTCTCCCGGGCTCTCACTTTGCTCGGAGTTACACTCGCCATGGGTTGTGCGGCTAATGCCGCCAGTCTGACCTTTGTAGCGGGCCTGACGACCAATGGCTTCGATGAAGTCGGGGGCGACGATCTCGATGCCGGCAACCTGGTCCGTGTGGGGACGTTCGATATCACGGATAACGATATCATCGCGCACACGTTCGATCTGGACTATCTCAAAACTCACTTCACTGAGTTCGACAACCAGCTCATCGGTCTCGGGGTGGGTGGAAACGATGGGCACATCAGTGCGTCTTTCGAAAACACCAATACCGCGACGGTGAATGCGTTGACCGGTAAGCAGATTTACATCTGGACGTATTTTTCCTCGAATACAGCGACCGAGGCACTCGCGCTTTCGACTGTGCAGCAGCACGCGATTCTTTACGTCGCCAAAACTGCGGACGCCGATTGGACTTTCCCGGATGATGCGACCGCCGGCCGCTCCCCTGCCTTGCGTGATATCACGGTGGGCGGCATCGGCAATGCGTTTGACTCGACCAATGCCCATCTGCTCGTCGGGACGTTTGGACCGGGGACTTCCTCGGTGTCAGGCAAGCCCAACGTGACGTTGATCGCGGTCCCCGAACCTTCGGTAGCCTGTCTGGCTGGAGTTGGTTTGCTGGGCCTCCTTCGTCGCCGGCGCCGTTAATCGGCTCTCCTTTTTTGTTCGTTTTCGAAAGGCAAACCGTCCGCGGTTTGCCTTTCGCATTTCAGGGTTTCGCGCAGCGGAGAGGAGTTTGTTAAAGATGGTGAGACCGGTTTGCCTTACCCACGTGGCCATTCGTCCCAAAGCGCGGGGTGCGGCTTGCCTTTCCTCTTTCCCCTCGTAGTTTCCGCCACCTATGCCGCAGTTTCGCTATGTCGCCAAAGGCTCCGACGGAAAGTTGGTCGATGGCGTGGTGACGTGCAACGATCGGGCTGCGGCTATCCGGCAGATCGAAAAGGAGAAGGGGTTCCCGATCAAGATCGAGCCCATCACCACGGCGGCGGAAAAGAAACCGGACAAAAAGAAACCGGAGCAAAAAAGCCGTTCTTCCTCGTCGGCTTCGTCGGCCGCCTCGGCCCCGGGGAAACCTGCCGCGGTCACGAATTCCCTCTCGCTTTCCTCCGCCCAGACCCATCTTTTCACTGAACAGCTCGCGCATTTGCTCTCGTCCGGGATGACCCTCGATGAAGCCCTCGGCGTGCTCGTGAAACGGATGAAGCACCCGAAGCTCGGCGGCCTTTCCCGTGCCCTGCACCAGGCGCTCGTCGATGGCCGCAGCCTTTCCCAGGCCCTGCGCGAGTACCCGAAAATCTTCACCCCGCTTTACGTGAACCTCGTGGCGGCAGGGGAGGCCTCCGGTGCGCTCAGCGAGATTCTGCGCCGGTTGGTGACCTACCTCGCCGACGTGAAATCGTTGCGCGATCGCGTGACTCAGGCCCTGGTCTACCCCGCGATTCTCGTGGTCGCGGGTGGCGGGTTGATTCTCGTCTTCATGACGGTGATCGTGCCGCAGCTCACGAGTTTCTTTGCCAAGAGCCACCAGGAGCTGCCCACGGCCACGAAGATGCTGCTCGGCGCGAACCACGCCATCACCCACTACTGGTGGGTGGCTATCGCCGCCGGCTTTGGCCTTCGCGCCCTCTTCAAGATCGGTACCCGCAGCCGTGAGGGGCGTCATGCCTGGGACGCCTTTGTCTGGAAAATCCCTCTCATCAGCACCCTCCTGAGGCATCGCTTCTACGCCCAGTTTGCCCGCACCCTCGGCACGCTCATGGACAATGGCGTGACCCTGCTCCACGCCCTGGAGCTGCTGGAGGAGAGCGCCGGCAACGAGTACGTGCGGCACCGCCTCGTGCAGGTGCGTACGGCGGTGGTCGATGGCGCCACGCTCTCCACCGCGGTGGAGGAACACAAGATCTTCCCCGAGCTCTTCGTCGACATGCTGGCCGTGGGTGAGCAGTCCGGCCGCTTTGCCACCACCATGCACAGCATCGCGGATATCTACGATCGCGAGCTGAACAAACAGGTGCAGGTGGTCTCCACCCTCATCCAGCCCATCATCCTCCTCGGCATGGCTGCCATGGTCGGCATGATCGTCTACGCCATTCTCAGTGCGGTATTTGGTATGACGCAGAGCTTGCATCCGGGCGGACGCTAGCCTACTGGGCGACCCGCGCGATTTTCCCTGCCCCACGGAGACCCGCCAGACCCCGCCATTCTGCGCTCGATCCCCGCTCTCATGCTTCGAACCGTTTTCCGCAATTTCCTCGCCTTGGCCTGCCTCGCGGCAGCGGCCACCGGCGCTGGAGCGCAGGATTTGCAGATCCAGCCAACGCCTTTCACCGCGTGGCTCGATTTCCACGCGCTGACCCGTCTCGGCGTGGCCAGCAAGGGGCTGCCGATTTGGATCGAGTCCGTTCAGCGCGTCACCTCCGTGCCGGGCAAGACGATTTTCCGCATCCGTTTCCGCCACGTGGGCGGGCTGGATGAGCAACTCCAGCTCCGCATCTTTTTCCGCGACCTGCCGAATGCGCAGCCGAACGTGACCGGCTGGACCGAAACCGGCCTCCAGCCGCTCGTGGCCGGGCCCTTTGGCAGCGGCCTGGGGCTCGATACCTCGGAGACCCTGCTCGTCCCCGCCGCCGAGCTCGATTACCTCGATGTGGAGCTGCCCGGCGACGGGCGCAACCTCCGCGGCGCCTTCCTCAGTTCCCTGCGGCGGCAGACCGTGTGGCACTCCTTCGACTTCGCCGCGCCGGCCCCGCTCGCCGATCCCTTTGGCGTCCCGGCTCCCGTCGCCGTCTCGGAAACCGACAAGTACCTCTTCGGCCGCGTCCGCGCGACCATCGACGCCGAACCGCTGAAACTCGACCCCGTCAGCACCCCGGATGGCGGCTCCGCCTCCTACGAGTTCAACCTCGCCACCGCGCCGCTGCTCGCCTCGCTCACCTTTGAAGTGCTCGGGGCCAACCCTGTCGCGCCCATCCAGACGTACGTCAACGGCCAGCCCATCGGTGCCCTGAACGTCGATTTCCCCGACCTCGCTGACCCCGCCTACCGGGGCAGCACCCGCCCGCTGCAAAAGGGCATGGACTTCCGCTACGAAGGCTGGCTGCGGGGAAAAATGATCATCCCCGGCAGCGCTCTGCGTGGCGGAGTGAATACTTTCGTGTTACAAATCGGTGATTCGAGCGGTCCAGCCGTTGTCCGGGCGGTCGAGATCGAACTAAAGTACCCCTCGAATGTCTTTGATTACGAAACCCATCCCTGACGACCGTTTTATGAAACTTCGTACTTCTTCTTCGCGCGCCGGCTTCACCCTCATGGAAATCATGCTGGTGGTCACCATCATCGCTCTGCTGGCCGGTCTTCTGGTCTTCAAACAGATGAGCAGCGTCGACGACGCCCGCATGGTTGCGGCCCGGGCTAACATGAACACCGTCAAGGTGAACCTGCTCTCCTACCAGATGAGTGCGGGCGTGATGCCCTCGACCGAGCAGGGCCTCAAGGCGCTCGTGCAGAGGCCCGAGAGCGACCCGCGTCCGATGGGTTGGCGCAAGGTGCTCGACGAAGTGCCGCGCGATCCGTGGGGGAAGGAATTCATCTACAAACGCCCCGGCGTGAGGCACCCGGAAAGCTTCGATATTTCCTCCGCCGGCCCCGATGGCGTGCCCGGCAACGACGACGACATCTGGCCGCAGTAATCTTCGGTTGGTCAGCAAGCCACGCTCGCTCTTGAGGGGCAGCGGCGAAATCCCTCGGAGAATAATATCGGCGTGGATTCAAAGGCGCGGACGGTCCTCCTGGGAGCATCTTTCTGGAGCTTGGTCGCTGGTATGTTTCCCTGCCACAGCGAGGGAACGGTGACGGAAACCAGAGCTGTGACGACCCGGGCGAACCTAAGCGCGCTCAAGGTGAACCTGCTCTACTATCAGATGGTGGTGGGCCAAATGCCGACCACCGGGCAGGGGCTGAAGGCCCTCGTGGAGCGTCCGACCACCGAGCCCGTGCCGAAAAGTTGGCGCAAAGTGGTCGACGAAGTGCCGCGCGATCCGTGGGACCGGGAGTTCCAGTACCGAAACCCCGGGAAGAAAAACCCTGGGAGCTACGATCTTTTCTCGCTCGGCGCGGATGGGATCGAAGGCACGTCCGACGACGTTTGGCCCTACTCGCCCTGAGCGCAGGCACCGCTTTACGTGAAAGCGAAGTCCCTGATTTTTTGGGGTGCCGTGGCGTTCGTTCTAGTTGGTGTCTGGATTTTGCGCCCGCGCAATCTGTGGGGGCCTGTAGACGCTCGCATCGTGAGTGCGCGGGCGAACATGAACACCATCAATGTGAACCTGCTCTCCTACCAGATGAACGCCGGCATGATGCCTTCGACTGAGCAGGGCTTGAAGGCGCTGGTCACGCGTCCGGAAAGCGCCCCCGCCCGATGGCCTGGCGTAAAGTGCTCGACGAAGAGCCACGCGATCCGTGGGGCAGGCCCTTTATCTACAAGCACCCGGGCGTGAAGCACCCTGATAGCTTCGACCTTTTTTCCGCCGGTCCGGATCGCAAGGCTGGGACGGATGACGATATCTGGGCTTACGTCCCGAAGCTGGATTCGCCCCCGAAACCGCACCCCTAAGCTGCCGGCTACCTCTTCTTATCCCGCGGTGGGCGGGAGCGGAGGCGGAGCAGGATGGGGAGGCCGACGAAGGGTTGGATCTCGCGGATGCGGTTGTCGAGATAGCGGCGGTAGCTGTCTTCGAGCAGTTTGCCGTCGTTGCAGAAGATCACCACCTCCGGCACCGGGAGCAGCTGTTTGCCGTCCGGTTGCGGATGCGTGGCGTAGAGCATCTTGAAGCGTTTGTTGTGGCGGGAGGCTGGCGGATGCGCGGTCAGGGCCTCGTTCAGGGCGCGGTTGAGCGGGCCGGTGTCGAGGTGGCGCCGCGCGGAATTGCGCACTTTTTCAAACATGTTGAAGAGCCGCGTGATATCGACGCGATCTTTCGCGCAGCACATGATCAGCGGCGCATAGGCCACCGGGACCAGTGAGGCTTCCATGTCGGCGATGAATTCCTTCAACTTTTCGCTATCCTCGGTCTTCTCCTCCACGAGGTCCCATTTGTTCACCGCGACTACGCAGGGCTTCTGCGCTTCCTGGATCATGCCAGCGATCTTTTTGTCCATCGCGGTGACACCCATCGAGGCATCGATCACGAGACAGCAAAGGTCCGCGCGTTCGATGCTATCCTGCGATCGCATCACACTGAAGACTTCCACAGATTCGGACACCTTCGAGCGATGGCGGATGCCTGCGGTGTCGATGAGGATGTAGGGCTTCCCGTCGCGCTGGTAGGGGATGTCCACCGCGTCGCGGGTGGTCCCGGCGATCTCGGAGACGAGGGTGCGATCATCGTGCAGAATCGCATTGGTCAGCGAGCTTTTGCCCACATTCGGGCGGCCGACGATGGCGATTCTGAGTG
>Ga0209050_1001163_pt1 | contig 31222 bp, 30 predicted proteins | sample Araplavi_mTSA_r2_FD_184276 | JGI IMG/M metagenome (GOLD analysis project Ga0209050, IMG submission 184276) | Arabidopsis root microbial communities from North Carolina, USA - plate scrape MF_Cvi_mTSA_r2 (SPAdes) (version 2) | ecosystem: Host-associated > Plants > Roots > Endosphere | place: USA... | reverse complement strand
TCCTAAAGACCGTCGACGCCGGGCAGATCAACGGCGCGGAGACGCGCCCGATCAGCGTGCCGCGGCGCGACAAGGAGCCGCTGCAGTTCGAGGGCCAGGACTTCCTGCGCTTCTTCAACCTGCCCAACTTCTACTTCCACGCCACGACGCTGTACGCGCTGCTGCGCCACGCGGGCGTGCCGCTGGGGAAACTGGATTTCCTGGGGCAGCCCAAGTAAGGCTCAGCCTCGGTCCAGGAGCCTGCGCAGCAGGCTCTTTCCCTGCTCGAGCTGCCGGTTGAGCATGAGCAGCCGCGCCTCGGCCTCCGCCTGATCGAAGGCCCGCGCCACTTCCGTGTAGATCGCCGTGCGCAGATGCCACAGGTCCTGCGGATGCCGCGCGTGCACCACGTGGCGGAGCAGGGCGCCCACGCGCTCCCGCGTCTCCTCGTCGGCGGTCTGCGCCCCATCCGCCAGATCCGACACGCTGGCGCGGAAGGCCGCTCGCAGCCTCGCCATCGCCCGCGCACTCGCCCGGGCGCTCGCCTGCGGCCGCCGGCCATCCACCGGCCACAAGCGCATCAGGCTCTGGAAGATCGAATCCCCGTGCCGCCGCCGCGTGAGCTCGTCATTCATCGCCCGGGTTTCGACCTCGTCCAGCCCGGCGGCGGGCGCCGCTTCCACCAGGTCATCCCAACGAGACAGTCTTGGCTTGGCCTTCATGTGCTTCTTGTGGTTTCTTGCGGGTGTCGGAACGCGCGTCCCTCGACGTCCATCGGACCATCCTCGCGCGGCGTCCCGGCTCTGAGGCCCGGATCGCGGGGCGATTGTGGAAGTCGCCCCGGCCGCCGCAACGCCCGATAAGACCGTGACGGATGCCTCAAATCGTGCTCAAGTTCCCGATCCGGCGGCCGATATGGGCTCATTGGGCGGGTCGCCGGTGTTCCGCGGCGCGCCCAGGGCGGGATCGCCTGGCAGGGAATTGGACGGTCCGCACCGTCCATTTGCCGGGATACCTCCGGGAACGCAGGGACACAATTCGAGAAGGCGGCCTTGGGCCCGCGCCGGAGCGTCCGGCCGCGCCCGCCGGCTGCGTCAGCGCCCTGAAAGCCCTCTCACATGGACATCGCCCGCCCCAGCATGCCGAACTTGAGCGTTCCCGCCCCGCTGGCCCCGGAATGGGAGCAGCTGCTGATCCGCGCCCGGGAGGGCACGCTCCCGCTGCCGGAACTGATGGACCGGGGCAACTTCTTCCAGGGCCAGAACCTGGGCGACGCCGCCGCCCATCTCTACGAAACCTGGCTCAGCCGCACCGACCAGCCGCCCGCCGCGCGCCTGGTGGCGCTCTACAACTGGGGCACGGTGCTGGGCAACATCCAGCAGCATGAGCGCGCCGAGCAGGTCTACCGCCAGGCGCTGGCCATCAGTCCCAGCTTCGCGCAGGGCCGCCTGAACCTGGGTCATCAGCTCGAGCACCTGGGCCGCGTCGACGAGGCGCTCGACGCCTGGCGCGCGGTCTACGAGAGCGAAGGCCCGATCGAGGCGCTCGGCGCCGACGTCACCGGCCTGCGCACCCACGCCTTCAACAACGCCGCCCGGCTGCTCGAGCTGCAGCGCCGCTACGAGGAGTCCGAGGCGCTGATGGTCCGCAGCCTGACCCTCAACCCCGAGCAGACGGACGTGATGCAGCATTACGTCCACATCCGCCAGAAGCAGTGCAAGTGGCCGGTGTACCAGCCCTTCGGCGAGGTCACCCACAACAGGCTGCTGATCGCGACCTCGCTGCTGGCCACGCTGAGCGCCACCGACGATCCCGCGCTGCAGATGGGCGCCGCCCAGCGCTTCGTCCACGAGAAGGTGACCCGGCAGAAGGACGCGCTCTGGAAGCACCCCGTCTCGGTTGCCGCGCGCCAGCAGGGGAAGATCAAGATCGGCTACCTCTCCGGCGACCTGTGCATGCACGCCGTGGGCCTGCTGACCGCCGAGCTCTACAGCCTGCACGACCGCGAGAAATTCGAGATCCACGCCTTTGACTGGAGCCGCGACGACGGCACCGCGCTGCGCAAGCGCATCCTGATGTCGATGGACAAGGTCTGGCGCCTGCACGGCCTGGACGACGCCACCGCCGCCAAGCTGATCGCGCAGGCCGGCATCGACGTGCTGGTGGACCTGCAGGGCCTGACCAGCGGCGCCCGCCCCAACATCCTGGCGCACCGCCCGGCGCCGGTGCAGGTCAGCTATCTGGGCCTGCCCGCGACGTCGCTGCTGCCCGGCGTGGACTGGATCATCGCGGACCGCTTCGTGATGCCGCCGGAATACCTGCCGTACTGCAGCGAAAAGCCGATCTACCTGCCGCACTGCTACCAGGTCAGCGACCGCCAGCGCGAGATCGGCGCCGACCCGACCCGCGCCCAGTACGAGTTGCCCGAGGACGCCTTTGTCTTCTGCTCGTTCAACAACAACCACAAGATGAATGCCGAGATGTTCGGCGCCTGGATGCGCATCCTGCATGGGGTGCCGGGCTCGGTGCTGTGGCTGCTGGCGGACAACGAGTGGGCCAAGGCCAACCTGCGCCGCGAGGCCGAGGCCGCCGGCATCGATGCCGCCCGCCTGATCTTCGCCCCGCGCGTGGCGCCGCCGGACTACCTGGCGCGCTTCCAGCTGCCGGACCTGGTGCTGGACACCTTCCCCTACAACGCCGGCACCACCGCCAGCGACTGCCTCTGGATGGGCACGCCCATCCTGACCCGCTCCGGCCGCAGCTACATCTCCCGCATGTGCGGCAGCCTGCTGACGGCCGTCGGCCTGCCGGACCTGATCACCTTCTCGCTGGAGGAATACGTCCAGCGCGCCATCCAGATCGGCCTGAATCCGGGCCGCGCCAAGTCCTACAAGCGCTACCTGCGTGACGCCGGCCGCGACAGCGCACTTTTCGACATGCCGGCGATCGTGCGGGCCATCGAGCGTGAATTCGAGCAATTGGCCCTCGCCCATCGCGGCTGACATGGACAAGATTCGATAAATGAACCGGCCGCACGACCCCTTCTTCGACGGCGACCAGCGCGCCCGCCGCCCCGGCCTGCGCCTGGCGGCCGAGGACGGCCAGCGCGCGCCCGGCATGCCGGAGGAGCCGCACGATCCGCTGGCGGATCTGGCCCAGCAGCCGGCCATCGATCCGCTGCTGCAGTGCCTGGCGTGGCTGACCCAGCACCATGGCCGCGCGCGCTCGGCCGAGTCGCTGCGCGCCGGCGCCCCGGTCGAGGGCGCCATCAGCCCCGACCAGGCCATCCGCCTGATGCGCGAGGCCGGCTACAACGCCGGCCTGCTGCGCAAGGGCATCGAGGAGATCAACCAGCTGCTGCTGCCGGCGGTGCTGCTGCTCAATGGCGGCGACGCCTGCGTGCTGGTGCGCCGTCTGGAGGACGACGCCGCCAGCGGCGTGCGCTACGAAGTCGTGTTCCCCGGCCCGGAGGCCGCCGCCTGCGTCGCCCCGGCCGCGGAACTGGATCAGGAGTACAGCGGCTTCATCCTGGCGGTGACGCCGCAGGAGGTCTCGCAGGCCAAGCCGATCGCCGGCGGCATGAAGGACGAGGCGCCGCTGCTGCAGGCCGGTTCGCACTGGCTGTTCGGCACGCTCAAGCGCTTCATCCCGTACTACCGCGCGTCGATGCTGGCCGCGCTGCTGAGCAACGTGCTGATGATGGTGTCGGGGCTGGTGACCTCGGTCATCTACGACAAGGTCATCCCGCACCAGGCCTTCGTCACGCTGTGGACGCTGGCCGTGGGCGCCGGGCTGGCGCTGGTCTTCGACCTTTTCGCGCGCCAGCTGCGCGCCCACCTGATCGACCTGGCCGGGCGCAAGACCGACCTGATCGTCGGCGCCAAGCTGTTCCGCCAGACCCTGGGCGTGCGCATGGAACACCGCCCCGCGTCGGCCGGCTCCTATGCCCACTACCTGGCCCAGGTCGAGGTGGTGCGCGACTTCTTCACCTCCGCCACCATGTCGGTGCTGACCGACCTGCCGTTCGTGGTGCTGTTCGTGGCGATGACCTTCATCATCGGCGGCCCGCTGGGCTGGGTGCTGATGGCGGCGATCCCGCTGATGCTGCTGATGAGCTTCGGCATCCAGGGCTACCTGCGCCGCGCGATGCGCACCAACATGACCGAGGCGGCCGACCTGCACGGCACGCTGGTCGAGGCGCTCGAAGGGCTGGAGGATCTCAAGACCACCGGCGCCGAAGGCCGCTTCCTGCGCCGCTACGAGCAGTCCACCGCCATCGTCGCCGAGTCCGCGCTCAAGGCCCGCACCATGGCCAGCTGGAGCATGAACATCTCGATGACGATGCAGCAGCTGATCAACCTGGTCATGCTGGTGTGGGGCGTCTACCTGATCAACGAGAGCGTGATCAGCGCCGGTGCGCTGATCGGCGCGGTGATGTTCGCCGGCCGCGCCACGGTGCCGCTGAACAGCCTGGTCAGCCTGGCCACGCGCTATCAGGGCGCGCGCGCCGCGATGCTGTCGCTGAATGCGGTGATGAGCGCGCCGGTGGAGCGCGACGCCACCCGCAACTACGTCCCGCTGAACCAGATCACCGGCCGCATCGGCCTGAACGACGTCGGCTTCTCCTATCCCGCGCAGGGCGACGCGCAGTCACCCAAGGTGCTGCGCAACGTCACGCTGCGCATCCAGCCGGGCGAGCGGCTGGCGATCCTGGGCCGCATCGGCTCGGGCAAGTCGACGGTGCTGCGCATGCTGGCCGGCCTCTACCAGCCGACCGAGGGCAACGTCGAGATCGACGGCATCGACCTGCGCCAGGTCGATCCGGCGGAGTTCCGAGGCAAGGTCGGGTTCGTCTCGCAGGAGCCGCGGCTGTTCCACGGCACGCTGCGCGACAACGTGCTGATGGGCCGCCATGTCGACGCCCAGCGTCTGGTCGAGGTCGCCAAGCTGACCGGCCTGGACCGCGTCGTCGCCGGCCATCCGATGGGCTGGGACCTGCCGGTGGGCGAGATGGGCTCGCTGCTCTCGGGCGGCCAGCGCCAGCTGGTGGCGCTGGCGCGCAGCCTGGTCACCAAGCCGCAGATCCTGCTGATGGACGAGCCCACCAGCTCCATGGACGCACAGTCCGAGATCGCCTTCCTGCGCCAGCTGCGCGACGCCGCCGGCAGCTGCACGCTGATCATGGTCACGCACCGCCCGGCGGTGCTGGAGCTGGTCTCGCGCATCGTCGTCGTCGACAGCGGCCGGCTGGTCATGGATGGTCCGCGCGACCAGGTCCTGGCCGCGCTGTCGGGCGCCCGTCCGCCGGGCCAGCGGCCCGCCCAGCCGCAGCCCCAGCCGGGCCAGGCGCCGCAGGGCGCTCCCGTCCACGTGCATCCGGCCGCGCAGGCCGTGAACCGCGCCGCGTCCGTCTGAGCTCCGCGCCATGTCCAAGTCCACCACCCTCAGCCGCGAGGAAGGCCTGTTCGTCAGCAGCGTCCAGTCGGCGTTGATCGACGAGCCGCTGCCGCGCGCCGTCTGGGCCCTGTACCTGCTGGCGGCGGTGCTGCTGGTGGGGCTGGTCTGGTCCTCGATCGCCACCGTCGACGAGGTCACCCGCAGCGACGCGCGCATCGTGCCCGACGGCAAGGAGCAGGTCATCGCCAGCCTGGAGTCCGGCACGCTGGGCAAGCTGCTGGTGCACGAGGGCGAGGAAGTGGAGGCGGGCCAGCCGCTGGCCGAGCTCGACCCGACCCGCGCCGAGGCCGCCGAGAACGAGAGCCAGGCCAAGCGCCTGGGCCTGATGGCGCAGGTGGCGCGGCTGCGTGCCGAGGCGCTGGGCGTGCCGCTGAAGTTCCCCGACGAGGTGCGCAAGGTGCAGCGCCTGGTCGACAGCGAAACCGAGGTCTTCGAGACCCGCCGCCGCGTGCTCGACGAGGCGACGTCCAGCATCAACCGCAGCATCGGGCTGCTCGCCACCGAGCAGAAGCTGGCGCAGGACATGGCGTCCAAGGGCCTGATGTCCAACGTCGAGGTGATGCGCGTCACGCGCCAGGTCAACGAGCTGCAGCAACAGCGCAACGAGCGCATCAGCCGCTTCCGCCAGGACGCCAGCACCGAGCTGTCCAAGGCGCAGACCGATCTGGCGCAGATGGACGAGCAGCTCGTCGTGCGCCGTGACGCGGTGACGCGTTCGGTGCTGAAGTCGCCGGTCAAGGGCCTGGTCAAGAACATCAAGATGAACACGGTGGGCGGCGTGATCGCCTCGGGCGCGCCCATCATGGAGATCGTCCCGATCGGCCCGCGCATCCTGATCGAGGCGCGCATCAAGCCCAAGGACATCGGCTACATCCAGGTCGGGCAGCAGGCCATCGTCAAGCTCAACGGCTACGACTTCAACGTCAACGGCGGGCTGCACGGCAAGATCGAGTACGTCAGCCCCGACGCGCTGGGCGAGACCGAGAAGAACAACGAGGGCACCTACTACCGGGTCCTGATCACGGCCGAGCGCAACACGCTGCGCGCCAAGGGCGAGCCGCTGCCGGTGATTCCCGGCATGACGGCGATGGTGGACATCCGCACCGGCGAGCGCTCGGTGCTGAGCTATCTGTTGCGGCCGATGATGAAGTCGAAAGAGGCCCTGCGCGAGCGCTGAGCGAGGGCTGCTGCGCGGGCGCTGCGCCCCGACAGACCGGGCATCGGGGCAAACAGGCTGCTTGCGCACCGCTTATCGCGGCTTCGATTCCCCGCCAAGCTGGTCCAGTAGAGGGCATGGGAATTTGCTTGCAGTACGCGTGACCATGACCATCTCGACTCCGCGCCGGAGCATGCGGCGCGCCTCCTTCCATCGCCTGTCCGCCTGGAGCGCCGCCGTCGCGGCCGCGCTCGCGGCGTTCAGCGCGCCCGTCCTCGCGCAGGACCCGCCGCCCAGCCGCTGCTCGGACGAGCGCACGCTGCCGCCCGCGCAGCTGTCCGCCAAGGATGCCGCGCTGCTGGAAGTGGCCGACTCCGATCCGCGCACGCAGCTGCAGGAGCTGGTCAACCGTGCGCTGAACCGCAGCAAGGCGCTGGGCGCGACCCGGCTGCTGACGCAGGCGGCCGAAGCCGACTTCGAGGAAGCCAAGGCGCAGCGCATGCCCACGGTGACGCTGGGCCTGACCGGCGCCCACACCGGCACCATCCTGCCGGGCGATGGCCCGGGCACGCACACCAGCGGCCTGCAGGGCCGCGGCTCGCTGAGCGTGACCGCGCCGATCTACGACTCGGGCCGCATCACCAAGCTCACCGAATGGAAGTCGCAGCTGCTCGAGGCGGCGCGCTACGGCCAGTCGAGCGCCGAGGAGCAGGTCGCGCTGCAGACCGTGTCGCTGGCGCTGGACCGCGGCCGCTACCAGCTGCAGGCGCAGGTCTACAGCCAGTACGTGCGCAAGATGGCCTGCCTGGTCGAGGCGCTGGACATCATCACCAAGGCCGACCGCGGCCGCGCCAGCGAACTGGTGCAGGCGCAGAAGAGCCTGCAGCAGGCCGACCTGTCCTATGAGCAGACGACGTCGGCGCTGCGTCAGACGGAGGTGCGGCTCAAGCGCTTCGTCGGTGACGAGCTGCCGCGCGGCGCGGCGATGAGTTCGGTGCTGGCGCGCCTTCCTGACCTCAATGAAATGCTGGCCGACGTCATGGTCTCGCCGGACGTGGCCGCGGCGGCCGCGCAGGCGCAGGCGCAGCGCAGCTACGCGGAATCGGTGCGCGCCGGGCAACAGCCCAGCGTGAGCCTGCTGGTCTCCGGCAACACGACGGTGGGCCAGGCGCGCCAGACCGACTGGGTGGGCGGCGTGACGGTCAACATCCCGATCGTGCAGCCGGGCGCGGATTCGGCGCTGACCTCGGCGCGCCGGCGCGCGCAGGCGGCGTCGCTGCAGCGCGACGAGACCATCGATGCCAAGCGCTACCGCGTCCAGGAGATGTACGAGGCGGCGTCCTCGTCGCTGGACCGCTCGCGCCGGCTGGTGGACATCCTGCGCAACAGCGAACGGGTGCGGGGCTTCACGCTGCAGCAGTGGCAGCAGCTCGGCAAGCGCTCCCTGTTCGACGTGATGGCGGCCGAGGGCGACTACTACTCGATGCGCATCGCGCATGTGAACGCGCTCTACGACGCCCAACAGGTCGTGGCGATCATCTGGTCGCAAGGCCGGGGCGTGGTCACGCCGCTGCGCTGACTCCCCGGCGAGGCACCATTCCCCCAAGCGCCGCCACACCAACTCCCTCGCCCCCACGGGGGGAGAGGGCGGGGGAGAGGGGGCGCCCAGCTTCCCTATGATGCGGGGATGGACTCCGCCCACGCCGCCCTCGATCCCGTCGCTGCCGATGTGAACGCCTCGCCCGAGGTCGTCCCGCTCGCGGCGGCGTCGCCGCTCAAACATCCGATGCAGACGCGCTTCGCGGCCGTGACCGGCGCCGGATCCGGCATTGGCCGCGCCGCGGCGCGCGCGCTGATGCAGGCGGGCTGGCAGGTCGCGCTGCTGGGCCGCCGCGAGGACGCGCTGCGCGAGACCGCCGCCATCTCCCCCGACCGTGCCCTGGTGCTGCCCACCGACGTCGCCGACGAGGCGCAGGTGGCCGCCGCGTTCGCCGAGATCGAACGCCGCTGGAGCCGGCTGGACTTCCTGTTCAACAACGCCGGCCGCGGCGCGCCCGCGATGGACATCGACGAGCTGAGCGTCGAGACCTGGCGCGCTGTCGTCGACGTGAACCTGACCGGCAGTTTCCTGTGCGCGCGAGCCGCGTTCGGGCTGATGAAGCGGCAGTCGCCGCGCGGCGGTCGCATCGTCAACAACGGCTCGATCTCGGCGCACGCGCCGCGGCCGGGCTCGATCGCATACACGGCGACCAAGCATGCGATCACCGGTCTGACGAAGACGCTGGCGCTCGATGGCCGCAAGCACGACATCGCGGCGGGCCAGCTCGACATCGGCAACGCGGAGACCGATCTCACCGAACGCTTCAAGCATGGCGTGGCGCAAGCGCACGGCGGCACGATGGTCGAGCCGGTGATGGACGTCGATCACGCGGCGAGCGCGCTGCTCTACATGGCGGAGCTGCCCTTGTCGGCCAACGTGCCGTTCCTGACGGTGATGGCCACGAAGATGCCTTACATCGGCCGAGGCTGATGACGGCTTCGACTCCGACGCACTTGAAATTGCTTGATCGCCCCGACTTGAAAGCCTGATGAACGCCTTGTCCGCTCTCTTCTCGATCGCTGCCCGCCTGGTGCTGGCGGTGGCTTCGCTGGTGCTGTTCCTGGCGCTGCTCGCCGCGGGGCTGGTGATTTTCGGCGTGGTGCTGCTGTGGAGCTTGATCCGCGGCCGCAAGCCGACGCTGCACACGGCGACCTTCCAGCGCGCGGCGCAGTTCCGATCCCAGGCGTTCCGCGCCGGCGGCGTGGGCGCGGCGGGACGCGCGCCGCGAGGCGAGGTGATCGATGCCGAGGTCCGCGAAGTGCCGGACGCGACGCCGGCCGATCCTCGGTTGGAGCGCTGATGCGATCAGCGCTCAGGGCAGAGTGCCGCCGGCGCTGAAATAGTCGCGCCCGAAAGATAGTCGCGCCCCGAAAGCATTCACTCGGTGGATTGAACTGGCGGCGGTAGCACGCTGACCGGAACGTGCGCGCGCTTGGGTAGCGTGACAATCAATGCTTGAGCATTTGGAGCGTTCATCGCAGCACTCACATCAAAATAGACGTCTCCCCCGCCAGCCCGACGGAAATCCCCGAGGGTCATGGAGACCAATTCACGATCGCCGCGTTTGGCATAGCCCGCGATTTGCCGCAAGGCCTGTGAGCCATACATCACGTTGACAACAGGCGTTCCCAAGTTGTGAGCCTTCATATCAACCGGCATGTGCGTGGGAATATTCCCGTATCCACTATAGCCGGCCATCATTGTGTGGTATGAATTCTCACGCACCACATTATGGTTGGCGATCATCGCGTGCGACTCGGGATTCCCAGACAGCGCGCCGTTCTTGATCCACTTCTTCTCGGTGACTCGATAGAGCACAGAATCATCGGTCAGACGCAGATTTCGAACAGGATCGTGCTCGCGCAGGAATACTTCGCGGGCCGCGTCCGGAAGGGTATCCACCGACGTATACATCTTCCCGCCAATGGAAACCCTCGGCGCGTGGGCGGTTGAGCTGGTACTGGCGCGGGAACGCAACCCGGCCAATTGACCTGTTCCTTCCAACGTGCCGGAAGGCGTGGCCGTACCAATGGCTGTGCCGGTCTGCGAAGACGGCGACGACGATGCATGGCGGGTCACATTTCCGCCGCCGCCACCAAAACATACATTACCCATGAATGATCCGATCCGAAATTGATCTTCGGATCGTGCATCGAATCCAATTCCGCTCGGTTGTACAGGCGAAGAATGAGATTCAGAAGCGAAGGCTGGCAATCTGCATGACGTCGTCACCGGCCCAAACTTGCGAGCAGGGGCGGATTCAGTACTTCGGCGGCGCGCTGAGCTCTTCCCAGAGCTCGTCGTAGATCCGATAGCGCGACGGGCTGATGCGCCCGGCCTCGACCGCCGTCAGCACCGCACAGCCCGGTTCGTGCCGGTGGCTGCAGTTATGGAACCGGCACTCGCCCAGATACGGCTTGAAATCCGGCATGTAACTCGCCAGATCCGGCGCGGCGATCTGTCGCAGTCCAAATTCCTGGAACCCCGGCGAGTCGATCAGCGCATCCTCCCGCGCTGCATCCATCCAGTACCACTGCGTGGTCGTCGTCGTATGACGGCCCGAATTCAACGCCTGCGAAATCTCCCCGACCTGCGCCTGCGCATCCGGCACCAGCAGGTTGATCAGCGTGCTCTTGCCCGTCCCGCTCGGCCCCAGCACCAGCGTCGACTGCCCGTGCAGCAGCGGGCGCAGCGTCTCCCGCGACTCCTGCGCGCGGCCTTTCAGGCTCAGCTCCAGTACCCTCTGACCCATCGCCTTGTACGGCGCCAACCGCGCCCGCGCCGCATCGGCGCCCGGCAGGTCGGTCTTGTTCAGCACGATGTCAGCCGCGATCCCCGCGCTCTGCGCCGCGATCAGCGCCCGCGTCAGCTGCGACTCCGAGAACTGCGGCTCCACCGCCACCAGTACCAGCAGCCGGTCCAGGTTGGCCGCGAAACTCTTGGTCTTCCACTCGTCCTGACGGAACAGCAGGTTGCGCCGCGGCTCGACCTTCTCGATCACGCCCTCGTGATCGCTGCTGCGCTGCCAGCGCACCCGGTCCCCGACGACGCAATCGCTCTTCTTCCCTCGCGTCAGGCAGTGCACCCGCGTGCCGTCCTGGTCCTCGACGACGTAGTGCCGGCCATGCCCGCGCACCACCAATCCGATCTGCGCGGTCTTGCTCATGCCGGACGTCCCGTCGGCGCGCCCAGCGCGGCGATCGCCGCCAGGCGCTCGCTGGCCGGCGGATGCGAGTAGTAGAAGCGCGCGAACACCGGGTCCGGCGTCAGCGTGCCGGCGTTGTCCTCATGCAACTTGAGCAGCGCATTCGACAGGTCCGCGCCGCTGGCCTGCGCGCAGGCGTAGGCGTCGGCCTCGAACTCGTGCTTGCGCGACCAGAACGACATCAGCGGCGTCAGGAAGAACGAGAACGGCGGCAGCGCCAGCATGATCAGCAGCAGCGCCAGCGCGTCGTTGGGCGCGTCCAGGCTCGGACGCACGCCCAGGCCCAGGTAGAAGCCCGCCTGGCCGCTCAGCCAGCCCAGCAGCGCGAAGCCCGCCAGGCTCAGCGCGAACATCAGCGCCATGCGCTGCGGCACGTGCCGGCGCTTGAAGTGACCGAGCTCGTGCGCCAGCACCGCCTCGACCTCCGGCGGATTCAAGCGCGCCAGCAGCGTGTCGAAGAACACCACGCGCTTGGCCGCGCCCAGGCCGGTGAAGTACGCGTTGCCATGCGCCGAGCGGCGGCTGCCGTCCATCACGAACAGGCCCTTGGCCGCGAAGCCGCAGCGCGCCATCAGCGCCTGCACGCGCTCGCGCAGCACGGCGTCCTCCAGCGGCTGGAACTTGTTGAACAGCGGCGCGATGACCGTGGGATAGAGCACCAGCATCAGCAGGTTGAAGCCCATCCACGCGCCCCAGGCCCACAGCCACCACGTGGCGCCGGCCTTGGCCATCAGCCACAGGATCAGCGCCGCGATCGGCAGGCCCAGCAGCGCTCCCAGCGCCAGGCCCTTCAGCCCGTCGGCGATGAAGAGCTTGAGCGTCGTGCGGTTGAAGCCGAAACGCTCCTCCAGCCGGAAGGTGTTGTAGAGCGACCAGGGCAGGTCCAGCAGGCTCGAGATCAGCGCGAACGCCGTCAGGAGGCCGAGCTGATAGCCCATGTCGCCGAGCCCGGCGCGCCACGACAGCACCCCTTGGTTCAGCAGGTCCAGCCCGCCGAGCAGCGTCCAGCCCATCACCAGCGCGGTGTCCCAGGCCAGGTGCAGCGTGCCGAAACGCCCGCGCGCGACGGTGTAGTCGGCCGCCTTCTGGTGCGCCGTCAGCGGCACCGTGCCGGCGAAGGCCGTAGGCACCGCGCCGCGATGCCGCGCCACGTGGCGCATCTGCCGCGACGACAGCCAGAGCTTGAACAGGAAGGACAGGATCACCGCCGCGACGAAGACGGCGGTGAGCATCAGCGGGGAGTGACTCAGCGCCGAAGGCGCCGGGGCGGCGGCGAGCGCCGCGGGTGAGATCTGCATGGGCTCGAAGTGTAGGTCCCCGGGCAGGCCGTCCGTCGAACCGCCGCGAGCCCCGGCGGCGGCGCATCCCGTTCAGAGACCGGCCAGCGTCTGCGCCGACGCCACGCCGCGCGCGGGCCAGTCACGGCCGATCACGAGGCGCACATCGCCGCGCAGTCCCGCCTGCTCGCGCAGCTCCGAGGGCGTGTCCGGCGGCAGCGCCCGCGCGACGCAGCGCGCGGCCGCGGCCTGGCCAGCACCGTAGTCCACGCGTGTCCGCACGACGTCGTAGGCCGGCTGGTTGGTCAGGCGCGCGCGCGGCAGGCCGCGTCGCGTCAGCCAGCCGTCCACCCGCGCCGCCAGGCCGGCCGCGCCCATGCCATTGCTGACCTCGAGCCGCTTCGGGCGCTCGCACGCGCTCGGTGGCGGCGCCGTGTCGCCGGGCGAGCCCATGGCCGCGATCGTCGTGACCGTCGTGACCGTCGCCAGCGCGCTCTCCGGGACACGCGCCGTGGGAACCGTCGCCGTGTCGAGCTCCGGCAGTGGCGACAAGGCGACCGCCGTCGCCGGCCGCGCGGCAGCGAGCCGCGACATCGCCTCCTCGCGGTTCGCGCGCGCCATCGCGTGCGAGGGATCGAGCTTCAACGCCTCGTCGAGCGCCGCGAGCGCCGGCGCCGGTTCGTCCTTCAGCAGCAGCACGTAGGCGAGGTTGTTGTGAGCGCGAGCGCGCTGCGGCGCGAGCGCCACCGCATGGCGCAGCGCGGCCTCGGCCTCGTCGATCCGGCCCGCCGACGCGAGCGCGCGCCCCAGTCCGTCCCACGCGGCCTCGGACGCCGCGTCGCGCTGCGCCGCCTTGCGATAGGACTGCGCCGCCCGCGCCCAGTCGCGCGAGCCCTCGAAGTAGCGGCCCGCGGCGAGGTAGGCCTCGACCGCCTGCGGCGTGTCGTCGATGCGGTACACCGGCGCGATCTGGTAGCCGCGCGGCGGCGCCTCGGACGGCCACAGCGCGCAGCCCGCCAGCGTCAATGCCGACGCCGCCGAGCCGAGCGCGACCGCCCGACGCACCCGGCCAGCGCGCGCGTCCCGTCGCCGCGCGGCAGACGCCACCGCCTCGTGCGGCGCGCCAAGACCGTGCGCGGGATCCAGATCGAGTGCGACATCGACGCCATCGCGGGCGCCGGGGACGTCACCGGCGAAATCGGGGCTGGCGCCGTCGAACGCCGGGGCGGGCAGGGCGGACGCAGGCGACGGAAATCGGCTTTGCACACGCATGACTCCTCCTCAGTTGCCGGCCATCGTGGGCAGCAGGACGCGGTAGATCTGGATCATGGCCGGGCCCATCAGCACGACCATCAGTGAGGGAAAGATGCAGAAGATCAGCGGGAACAGCAGCTTCAGCGCGATCTTGGCGGCGGCCTCCTCGGCGCGCTGGCGGCGCCGGGTGCGCAGCATCTCCGCATGGATGCGCAGCGACGCGGCGATGCTGGTGCCGAAGCGCTCGGCCTGGCTGATCATCGTGACGAAGCCGTCCACCTCCTCGACACCGGTGCGTATCGCCAGGTTGCGCAGCGCACGCTCGCGGTCCGAGCCAGCGCGCAGCTCCAGGTTGACCAGCCGCATCTCATCGGCCAGCGCCGGACTCTTGAGCTGCAGGTCATCGGCCACGCGCAGCATCGCCGCCTCGGTCCCCAGGCCCGCCTCCATGCACACCGTCATCAGGTCCAGCGCATCGGGGAAGGACTCGAAGATCTCGCGCTGGCGCAGCGTCACCAGCCGGTTCAGCACCACGTTGGGCCCGTAGTAGCCCACCGACGCCAGCACCAGCAGCAGGAGCATCAGCGGCGCGCCGCGCGGCAGATCGCCGCCGGTGGACATCAGCGCGAAGCCCGCCAGCGGCAGTCCCAGCGTCAGCAGCGTCTTCAGGCCGAAAAAAGCGGTGCCCGCGATCGGGCTGCGGATGCCGGCGTGCACGAAGCGCAGCCGGATGCTGGACTTCTCGAAGCCTTCCTCCGGCATCGACAGCCGGCTGATCGGCCGCGTCAGGTCGGCCACCACCTGCATCAGCCGGTCGCCGGACGGCGCCCGCGCCGGGTCGCCGCCCTCGATCGCGCGCAGCCGCTGCCGCGCCGGATCCGGCTTGAGCAGCGCGCCCACGCCCAGCACCGCCGTCACGACGACCACGAACACCAGCGTCAGCACCATCCATTGCATCGGGGACATGTCGGGGACTCCTTGGCGGCGGCCGCGTGAGAAGGGCTTGGGGGCGTTGAGCAGCGGGGCGTGGCAGCGGCGCGTCGGCGATGCGCGTCAGACGCGGATGCGGATGATGCGGCGCATCCAGAAGATGCCCGCGGCCATCATGGCCAGCGACACGCCCACCATGCGCAGGCCCATCGGATCGGTCCACAGCACCGCCATGAATTCGGGATTCACGATGTTCACCACCAGGCCCACGCCGAAGGGCAGCGCCGTCAGGATCAGCGCCGACAGCCGACCCTCGGCGGACAGCGTGCGGATCTCGCCGAGCAGGCGCAAGCGCTCGCGCACCAGCGCCGCGATCTTGTCGAGCAGCTCGGCCAGGTTGCCGCCGGATTCGCGCTGGATCATCACCGCCACGACGAAGTAGCTGACGTCGGCGATCGGCACCCGCTCGGCCAGGTGGGCCAGCGCGTCGTTGGCCGGCACGCCGTAGTTGATCTCGTCGAACAGCACCCGGAAGTCGCGGCCCAGCGGCGCGGGCATCTCCTCGGCCACCATGCGGATCGCCGACGGGAAGGCATGGCCGGCGCGCATCGCGCGGCCCATCAGGTCGAGCGCCTCGGGGAACTGGCGCTCGATGCGCGCGATGCGGTCCGCCGCGCGCGAGGCCACGCGCCACCACGGCAGCGCGCCCAGCGCCAGCGCCGCGCCCAGCCCCACCACCATCGGCTTGCCCAGCAGCGGCGGCAGCAGCAGCCCGCAGGCGGCCAGCGCGATCGAGAGCAGCAGCAACTCCGCCACCGACGCCGTCACCGCCGCTGCGCCGGTCAGCCGGCGCAGCTTGCGGCCCGGGCCGGTGAGCGCGATCAACGCGTTCAGGCGCGGCAGCCGCTCGGGCGCCATCGTGCGCTCGATGCTGGCCGCGCCAGCGGGCACGTCGCCCGACAGCGCCGCCAGCCGCGCCTTGATGCGCCGCGCCTCCGCGCTATGGCGCGAAGCCCACAGGATGTACAGCCCCTCCAGGGCGAGCAGCACCGCCAGGAAGGCGACACCGGCGAACAGGATCAGGCTGACGTCCATGGCGGCGCTCCTCAGATCTCCACGCGCATCGGCGTGAACAGCGTCTGCGGCAGGTCGATGCCGCGCGCGCACAGGCGGTCCCAGCAGCGCGGCCGCACGCCCGTGGCGCTGAAGTAGCCCTGCACCGCGCCATTGGCGCCCACGCCGGTCTGCTTGAAGGAGAAGATCTCCTGCAGCGTGACCGTGTCGCCCTCCATGCCGGTCACCTCCTGGATGCTGGTCAGCTTGCGCGTGCCGTCGGACAGCCGGTTGGCCTGCACGATGACCCCGATCGCCGAGGCGATCTGCGCCCGCGCGGCCTTGGCCGGCAGGTCCACGCCGGCCATCGCGATCATGCTTTCCAGCCGCGCCAGCGCGTCGCGCGGCGTGTTGGCGTGCACCGTCGTCATCGAGCCCTCGTGGCCCGTGTTCATCGCCTGCAGCATGTCCAGCGCCTCGGCGCCGCGGGTCTCGCCCAGGATGATGCGGTCCGGCCGCATCCGCAGCGCGTTGCGCACCAGCGCGCGCTGCGCCACCTCGCCGCGGCCCTCGATGTTGGGCGGCCGCGTCTCCAGCCGCACCACGTGCGGCTGCTGCAACTGCAGCTCGGCCGCGTCCTCGATGGTCACGATGCGCTCGCTGTGCGGGATCGCGCCGCTGAGGATGTTCAGCAGCGTCGTCTTGCCCGAGCCCGTGCCGCCCGAGATCAGGATGTTGGCCCGCGCCTGCGACAGCGCCGCCAGGAAGCGCGCCATCTCCGCCGACATGGACTTGAACTCGATCAGGTTCTCCGCCTTCAGCGGCACCGCGGCGAAGCGCCGGATCGAGAGGATGGGACCGTCGATGGCCAGCGGCGGAATGATCGCGTTCACGCGCGAGCCGTCGGGCAGCCGCGCGTCGACCATGGGGCTGGCCTCGTCGACGCGCCGGCCGATGCGCGACACGATCTTGTCGATGATCTTGAGCAGGTGGTCATCGTCGGCGAAGCGCACGTCGGTCAGCTCGAGCCGGCCGCGCCGCTCCACGTAGACCTGCGCATGGGTGTTGACCAGGATGTCCGACACCGTCGGATCGGCCAGCAGCGGCTCGATCGGGCCGAAGCCCAGCATCTCGTACTGGATGTCGCGCACCAGCGCGCGGCGCTCGGCGGCGTTGAGGACCAGGTTCTCCTCGAACAGCAGCCGCTCCACCATCTGCCGCAGCTCGTCGCGCAGCGCGTCGGTGCCCAGGCCGTCCATGGCCTCCAGGTCCAGCCGCCCCAGCAGCAACTGGTGGATGCGCGTCTTGGTCGCCTGGTAGGCCTGGGTCGGCGCGGCGGCCGTCTCCTCGGGCGCGCCGTCGGCGGGCGCGAAGCCCGGCAGCGCGGCGCCCAGCCGCTCGCGCAGCGTCATGGTCATGTCCTTCATGCGGATGCTCCCCGGAACAGGCCCGACAACCAGCGCCGCTGCGGCGCCGGCGCTTGCGGCGCGATCTCGGCGGCCAGCTCGCGCAGCGCGCGGGCGATGCTGCTGGCGGGCGCGATGCTGTCCACCGGCACGCCCTGGTTGACCGCCGCGGCGACGGCCTCGTAGTGGTTGGGCAGCGTCAGCGGCTCGTCGATGGCCAGCGTGCGGCGCAGGTCCTCGAGGCTGAACTGGCTGTCCTTCTGATAGCGGTTGACGATCCAGCGCACCTTGTCCGCCGGATAGTCGAGCGAGCGGAACACCTCGCGCAGCCGCTTGCCATCGCGGATGAAGGGCAGCGTCAGCTGCAGCACCGCGAACAGGCGGTCGGCTTCGTCCAGCACCGCCAGCGTGGCCGCGCTCAGCGAACGGCCGACATCGACGACGACGAAGTCGAAGCCTTCACGCGCCTGGCGCAGGATGGCCTGCACCTGCGCGGGCGTGACGTCGGCCGCGTGCGCCGGATCCTCCGGCGCGGCCAGCACCCACAGGCCCGGGCCGGCCTCGGTCATCGCCGACTGCAGCAGGTCGGCGTCCAGCCGCGCGATGTTGCGCGCGACATCGGCCACATGGCTGGGCGGCGTCTGGTTGCCCAGGAACAGCGCGGCGTCGCCGAACTGCAGGTTCATGTCGATCAGCGCGACGCGGCGGCGTCCGCCGGCGGCCAGCAGGTGCGCCAGGTTGGCCGCGACGAAGGTCGCGCCGCTGCCGCCCTTGCAGGACAGCAGCGCCAGCAGCTCGCCATGGCGCGCCGGCTGGGCGGCGATCGCGGCGCCCGCGCCGCGCTTGCGCTGCAGCCGGCGCAGCGCGGCCAGCACGGTCTCGCCGGCGGCCGGCGCGGGCAGCACCTCGCGCACGCCGGCGCGCATCGCGCGCATCAGGAAGTCGGGCGAGAGGTCGGGCGCGACCAGCACCACGTCCACCTCCGGATGGGCGCCGGCGAGCCGCTCCAGCGCGAGGAAGTCCTCGGCCGCCGCGCATTCGGCCAGCAGCAGGTCGGGCCGGCTGCCGTTGACGATGGCGTTGACCTCGCGCAGCGGCCGCTCCAGCGCGGCCACCGAGAAGGCGGGCTCGGCACGCAGCGCCTCGGTCCAGGCGAAGGCATGCGCGGGGTCGGCCGTGACGATCTTGACTTTCACTGGCACACCTCGTTGGCGGCGCTGTTCATGTACTCCTTGCGCAGCGTCGTGGCGAACGCGGGCAGGGTCAGGCTCAGCGGGACAAAGGGAATCATCGTGCGGTGCGTGTAGCCGCTCAGCGCGACCTGCACCGCCTTGCAGTCCGCCGGCGTGCAGGTGTTGGCGGCACTGGGCGGGTTCAGATAGGTCACGGTGATGTTGGACGAGCTCAGCGTCGGCAGGCGCGAGATCATCCGCGTCTTGATGTGGCTGTCGTTCATGTCGCAGACCACGGCCAGGCGCGCACCGTAGCGCGTGGCCTCGACGGCGGCGTTCCAGGTCCACAGCAGCCGGCCCATCTCGATCACGCCCAGCACCAGGGTGCTCAGCAGGCCGCAGACCAGCGCGAACTCGACGGCCGCGACGCCACGCATGCGAGCGCGCACGCGCGGCCGCGACATCGATGCGCAGCGGAGATGGCGGTTCATAGCTGCGCCCTCATCGTCACGGCGATGGTGTTGAAGTTCATGTCCGGGATGACGAACTTGACCACCGACCGGTAGGGATAGTTCTGGATGCTCGCGGACACCAGGTTGACGGTGCCGCTGCCGGTCAGCTGGTTGGCGTGCGTCGACGGGCACAGCGACGCGTCGCAGATCGCGACCATCGCCGTCGTCAGGCCCGGCGCGAGCACGCTGCCGCTGCAGTCGGTGGTGCCGTAGACCGCGAGGCAGCGCGCCTCGGCGGCGATGGTGGTGTCGCCCGGTCCGTGCTGCGAGAGGTGCCGGGCGGCGTCGCGCACCGACTTGTCGAGCATGTTGTAGCTGAACACCGCGCGGCCCAGCTCGCTGGCGCCAAAGACGAGCAGCAGCAGCGGCGACATCAGCAGCGCGAGCTCGACCGCGGCGACGCCGCGCAGGGCGCGGCGGCCGGCCGCGTTGCGGGAGCGGGGAGGGAAGGCAGTGAAGGCAGTGAAGGCGGGGGCGGCGCTCATGGCGTCCTCACTGCACCAGCGCCGGGACCATCGGTCCGATGCTGGCGGAATCGCCGGCCACGCCGGAGGAGGCGCAGGGGCTCCCGGTGGCTTGCGACAGGCCGATGAATTCCATCACCAGCGTGTCGTTGGGATCCGCGATCGGCTGCAGCATCAGCATGCAGCCCCAGCCCAGCACGGTGGTGGTGTGCGAGCCGCCGGTCAGCGCGGTGCAATCGATGATGGGCGCGATCACCAGGCGGCGGTCGGCGCCGTACTGCACATGCTGGGCGGTCGTGGTGGTCGGGTTGTAGGCGTTGCTCAGCGACAGCCCGGTCACCGCATTGCCCGCCGCGACGCTGCTGCCATAGGGCGAGTGCGTGCCGCGCTTGGCGATGAAGTCCGGCAGCGCGTTGGCGCCGCTGGGCCAGTTGGTGGTGGTGTAGCCGTAGCCGGTGAAGTCCGGTGGCGCGTTGGTGACGTTGGTCGAGCCCGTCTGGTAGAGGCCGAAGCGCGTGTTCCAGGCCTTGGCCGCGGCATTGCCCATGTTGCCGGGCGCACCCACCGGCGAGCTCACGTTCAGCGAGCACATGCCGTTGCCGGTGAGCAGGCCCGCGAGCTCGCTCTCGCCGCCATTGGGCGGGCTGAAGTCGATCCAGTTCCAGTTGCCGCCGCCATCCTTGAAGCGGCCGGTGACCCAGCTGCCTGGCGTCAGGCCGAAGGGCGGCGAGGCGCCCGCGCCGGCGCCGGCCTGGCGGCACACGCCCAGCGGCACCGCGCAGTTGCTCTGTGCTGGCGTCAGCGTGGCGGTGGCGATGGCCGCGACCGACTGCGCGCCGAAGCCCATCACCTGCATGAAATAGGGCGAGAAGCCGCCGCGCTGCAGCGTGCAGCGCACGTACTTCGATGACGCGGCCGCAGCGCCCGCGTTGCTCCACAGGCTGCCCGCCGCGAGCGAGCTGCCGAAGCCGACGGTGATGTCGCTGTCGGCGATGGCCGCGCCCTGGAAACCGACGCGGTTCTGCTTGGCGATCGCGCGGCCGGCGGCCTCGGCGCGCGGGAAGGCCGCGGCCGGGATCGACGGCGCGCCGGTCAACTCGTAGCTGGCCGCCAGCGCGCAGGCATCGGCGGTGTTCTGGAGCTCGGTCTTCGCGAGGTAGAGCCGGCCGCCATCGATCGCCAGGCCGAGGAAACCCACCATCACCGTCAGCAGCAGCGCCACGACGATCGCCACCACGCCGCGCTCGCGGCGCGCGGGCGCCGCGACACGCCGCCCGGCGCGCGAGGCGCCCGAGACGCGCGGCGTGCCCGGGACGCGCGTGGACGGTGCGATCTGCACGATCGTCGCGACGGTGATGGGGGCGCGCGGGGACATGGCGTCGGTTCCGGCTCAGCGATCCGCGGCGCCCGCGCCGACGCCGATGTTGATGACGTTGCTGGGCGGGGGCGCCTTGTAGCTGTCGACCACGCGCACGCCGGCCTGGCGCGTCAGGCGGCCATCGGCCTTGGTGCCCAGCGACGCGTTGCGCGAGGGCGCGGCCGGATCGAGCACCTGCTGCGCCATCAGCGCGCGGCTGGCGTCGCCGAAGTCGCGGTCCATGGCTGGCGTCGTGGTCGCGGCGCAGCCGCACAGCAGCGCCGCGGCCGCCGCGCAGAGCGGGAGGATGACGGGGGTCTTCATGATCACTCCTTGTCGAATCCGCCGCGGGCGGGCGGGGCGTTCTTCGCGGGCGCCGGCGCCGGGCCCGCAGGGTCGGCGTCGGCCGCGGGCTTCGTGCCTTCCATGCGGCCCTGCAGGATCAGGTCGCCGCGCGTGGGCGGCACGTAGTTGTCGGTGGGCAGCCGGTAGCCGGGCGGCAGCGGCTGCACCAGCCGCGGCGTGATGACGAAGACCAGCTCCGAGCGGTCGGTCTGGAACTGCGTGCTGCGGAACAGCGCGCCCACCACCGGCAGCTCGCCCAGGAAGGGGAAGGCCTTGATGTTGGTGGTCGTGTTGTTCTTGATCAGCCCGCCGATGGCGAAGCTCTGGCCGTCCATCAGCTGCACCGTGGTCTCGGCCTTGCGCGACGTGAACGAGGGCAGCACCGAGTTCAGCGAGCCGGCCGTGATCTGCACGCCGGAGGCGTTGAGCTCCGACACCTCCGGCCGCACGCGCAGGTGGATGCGGCCGCCGCCCAGCACCGTCGGCGTGAACTTCACCGAGACGCCGAATTCCTTCTCCTCCAGCGTCACCGTGCTGCCGCCGATGCTGCCGCTGTTCTGCACCACCGGGATCAGGATCTTGCCGCCGGCCAGGAAGCTGCCGGTCTGGCCGCTGATGGCCATCACGGTCGGCTCGGCCAGCACCTTCACCAGGCCGTCGGTCTTCTGCATGTTGAGCGTCGCGTTGGTGGCGCTGCGGCCGGGCACGGTGCCGTAGGTGGTGGTGTAGGTCGGGCGGCCGAAGGCGTCGTAGGTGACGGTGACGTTGCCGCCGCTGATGCCGGGCAGCGGCACCTGGCCGCCGACCACCGCGTCGACCGAGCTGAAGGGCACGTTCTTCGGCCCCGTGCCGGTGATCTGGCCGATCACGCCGGCCGAGCCGCCGAAGATGCCGCCCAGGAAGCGCACCATCGAGCCGTCGCCCGGCGCGTAGGCGCGCGAGAAGTCGATGCCGAAGGCGTCCAGCAGCGACTTCGAGATCTCCGCCACCTTGACCTCCAGCATCACCTGCTGCGGCGCGCCGACCTGCACCATGTTGACCACGCGCGCGCCGGCTTCCTTGCCGTCGCCGCGCACGAAGGCGGTGGCCAGGTCGATGGCACGCGTCATCGCCTCGGTGTCCGAGACCTCGCCCGAGAGCACGACGGAATCGAAGGCGGCGCTGACGCGCAGGTTGCGCTCGGCCGGCAGCAGCTGCTGCAGCACGGCCTGCAGCGCCGCGGTGTCCATGCCCACGACCACGTCGAAGGCGGTGCAGGTGCCGGCGCGGTCCAGCATCACGACGTTGGTCGAGCCGATCGCCTTGCCCAGCAGATAGATCTCGGTCGGCGCGAGCAGCAGCACGTCGACCTCGCCGACGCCGGGGCGCGTGTCCTGGGTCTGCGCGGCGCCCTTGGCATTGGCGTCGTCCTTCTTGCCATTGCTGCCGTTGGTTTCGGCGGGACGCGCGGCGCGGGTGTTCTCCGGGTTGCCGAGCAGGATGCGCGTCACCGGCTGGGCCGGCCGCAGCACCGTCGACTTGCCCACCGGCACCGTGACCGCCGGGGCGGTCTCGACGCGCGAGCACATCGCCGCGCCGGATCCCGTGGAAGCGGCGCGGGCCGCGGCGGCCGTCGCGGTGACCGGCGCGGTGGTGGGACCGGGCGCGCCGAGGCAGGCGGCCGGCGACAGCAGGATCGCCAGGGCCGTCAGCCCGGCGCGCGGCGCCGAGACGGGGATCAGGAGCGGGGACGTGGGCATGGGCGGTCTCCGGTGAGGCGGGCGTGGCGCGGTCGGGGCGGTCAGGGGCGGTGCGGTCAGAAGCACTCGGTGACCTTGTCCAGGCCGCGGATCAGTTCGACGCAGCCGGTGCGCGCGACGGCGGCGACTGGCACGGCGGCGGGCGCGGCGGCGCGGCGCGTCGCGGGACGGGGCGCGGCCGGCGCGGGCGGCGGCGCGGCGGGCTCCGCGCGCGCGGCCATGCCGAGCAGCGCCGCCTTGGTCGCGCCCAGGCCGGCGTTGGCGGCCTTGGGGTCGGTCTGGTTGCGCAGCACCAGCGAGAGGTTGCCCACGCTGCGCGCCAGGTCCAGCAGCTCGGCCTCGTCGGGCGTGACTTCGAGCGTCACCGCGTTGACGACCTTGGGGCGGGTCGTGTCGCGGTCGGCCTCCTGCGCGACGGCCAGCACCAGGATGCGCTCGAGCACGATCTTGGAGATCGAGTGGTCGCGGTCGTTGCGCGCCGCACCCTCGTCCTGCGTGTTGACCATCACGTCGACATAGGTGCCGGGCAGCGCGAAGCCGGCGACGCCGACCACGTCGTTGACCCGCACCGTCATCGCGCGCTTGCCGGTGGGCACCACCGCGGACAGGCCGCCCTTGGTGCCGACCGGCGCCAGCCGCGCCTCGGTCAGCGGCTCGCCGCGCTGCATCGACACCAGCACCACGCGGCCTTCCAGCGCCGCCGGGTCCTCGAAGGCGCCGGCGGGCACGCTGCCCTGCGGCCAGTCGGCCATGCGCACCATCTCGCGCGAGATGCGGCCGCCGAGCTCGATGTCGGCGTTGGCGATCGCGATGCGGCCCTGGTTGCCGCTCTGGCCCTGCATCCAGCGCGCGGCCATGACGACCGCGGCCAGGCCGGCGATCGCGGCGATGAAGAGCATCAACAGACCTCGTGACCTCATGGCTGCCTCCTGGACGGCTCGGCGGTGGCGGAAGAAGAAGCGGCGGGCGTGTCGCCGAAGTGGGTGCGCCAGGCCCAGTCGAGCAGGCCGGCGTCGAGCGAGGGCTCGACCTCGAGATAGCGCGCGCGGCTGGCCACCAGGCGCAGCAGGTCGCGCGGATGGCAGGCCAGCAGCGAGCGGCCGTGGCGCTGGTGCAGGCCGTCGATCAGGTGCACCAGGCCGAAGGCGTCGTAGGGCACGCCCTCGTCGGCGCAGGCGGCTTCGAAGATGCGGCCGTAGGACGCGGCGTCCACCGGGCCGACCTCGATCTTGTGGCCGATGCGGCGCAGGAAGGCGTCGTCCAGGTCGCGCGGCGACAGGTTGGACGAGAACACCAGCATCATCTCGAAGGGCACGGTGAAGCGCGCGCCCTGGCGCAGCGTCAGGTGGTCGTGGCGGCGCTCCATGGGCACGATCCAGCGGTTCATCAGCTCGCGCGGCGTGACGCGCTGGCGGCCCAGATCGTCGACGATGAACAGGCCGTTGTTGGCCTTCAGGTGCGGCGGCGCCTCGTAGTAGCCGGCGCGCGGATCGAAGCCCAGGTCCAGCATCTCCAGCGTCAGCTCGCCGCCGCAGGCGACGACGGGGCGTTCGCACAGCACCCAGCGGGCATCGGGCCGGTGGCGGCTGTCCAGGCCGCCGCGGCTGGCCGCGGGGCCGTCCAGCGGCTGGTGGACCAGCGGGTCGAAGACGCGGATCACCTCGTCGTGCACGCTGATCGCGTGCGGCACCGCGACCGGGCCGGGCAGCAGCCGCGACAGGCTGCGCGCGATGTAGGTCTTGCCCGAGCCGGCCGGCCCGTGCAGCAGCATCGGCCGGTGCGCGTTCATCGCGGTGCCGAGACGGTCGATCAGTTCGTCGGCCAGCACCAGGCCGGCGAAGGCCTCACGCGCGAAGCGCAGCGTGACCGGGTGCAGCGACGCGGCCTGCGCCGTGACGCGCTCGGCATAGAGCTCGGCCGGCACCGGCGCGGGCCCGATGTAGGTGCTGCGCGAGCACGCATCCAGCGCGCGGGCGCGGCCGGCGAGGGTCAGGTCGTACTCGACGTCGGCCTCGTGGGCGCCGCGGCGCGCCACTTCGAGCAGGCCGTCGCGGCGCATCGCCTGGCACAGCGCCTCGACGATCACGCCGCCCAGGCACAGCCGCGCGCCGAGCTCGACCAGCCGGCCGGTCGCGCCCTGCAGCAGCGTCTTGGCCAGCAGGTCGGTGAGGAAGGCCGGCGACAGGCCGGTCTCCTCGACCGTGCGCGGCGCAGCGGGCAGCGCGCCGGCGGACGGCGCGGTCCGCGGGGCCGGGGCGTGGGGGAATTGAAGCAGGGACATGGGGCGGTCCTGTCCTAGATCAGCGGGGGCGCGATCAGCGCCATGGCCGTGCCCATCGCGATCGCGACCGCGTAGGGCAGGCGCGCGGCGGTGCGCGCCAGCGGCGATGCACCCGGGGCATGGGCCGAAGATGCGCGGCGCTGTGCTCTCATGCTGGCCATCACGCGGGCCAGCACGCTGGCGTCGCGCATCGCGAGCAGCGACAGCAGGCCGCCTGCGAGCATCGTGTAGAGCACGGCCGCGGCGACCGTGGCCGCGCCGGCGAAGGCGCCGACGACCGCCATCAACTTCACGTCGGCGGCGCCCATCGCGCGCAGCAGATACAGCGGCAGCATCAGCGCCAGGCCGGTGGCGGCGCCGCCGAGCGGCGACCACCAGCGCTCGCCGGCCGGAGCGGGGCTGCCCGCGGCCAGCGCCGCGGCATGCAGGCCCAGCGCCAGCGCCAGGCCGAAGGCCAGCCAGCGGTTGGTCACGCGCCGCACGCGCAGGTCGCTGCGCACGGCGCCGCCCAGCACCAGCGCCAGGGCGGCCAGCGTGACGGGGGCGGAGACCAGGGTCGACATGGCGGCGGTCCGGTCAGAGCGCGGCGGTGATCGCCGTGGAGATCGCGGTGAACACGGCGTCGAGCTTGGAGCCGACGAGCGTGACCGACGCGATGATGAAGACGGCGATGAGCGCGGCGATCAGGCCGTACTCGATGGCGGTGACGGCATCGTCGTCGCCGGCCAGCGCCTGGAGGCGGTGCAGCAGTGTCATGGTGGATCTCCTGGGGAGGGAGCGGAAACCGGTGGTGGACCTGGAAGACCTGGAAGAAGCGCGGCCGGCATGGGCCGGCACGGCCGCGCCGGCGCCGTCACAGCGCCGTCACAGCGCCGCGGTCAGTGCGGTCGAGATCGCGGTGAACACCGCCGCCAGCTTGGAGCCGACGATGGTGACCGAGCCGATGATGAACACGGCGATCAGCGCGGCGATCAGGCCGTATTCGATGGCGGTGACGCCCTCGTCGTCCTGGGCGAATTGCTGCAGTGCGCGGGTGGCCTTGGAGAGGGGGAGCAGTTGCATGATGAAAGTCCTTGAAGTGGGGAGGAAAGGAGATCCATCGGGGTCGGATCCATACCCTGCCGGCCTGTTGGGGGAGGACGCCGGCCGGCGAGGCGCGTCTTCGGTCCTGTGCGTGTTCATGTCAGAGCGCGGCCACCACGGCCGACGACCAGTACTGGTACAGCGCCGCCAGCGACGAGCCGGTCAGCGTCAGCGCGCCCAGGATCGCCACCGCGATCAGCGCGGCCATGAGGCCGTACTCGATCGCCGTGGCGGCGCGCTCGTCGCGCATCAGCGCGGTGGCGATCGCGGCGGCGGGGATCGGGTGGCGGGGCGTGTCCATGGCGTTCACTCTAGGCATCGCGATCACGGCGCGCAGCGGAGGAAGGCGCCATGTCGCGGGGGGAGCTTGACCCTTGGCGGGGGGGAGTTTTGTCATGGGCCGCGTCGTCCTCCAGCGGCGCGAAGGCGCTCAGCGGCGCGGCGCCGGGGCGGCCGAGCCCGCCCAGCCGCACCAGCGTGCCCAGCAGCTCGGCGGCCGGCAGGTGCTTGGCGAGAAAGGCCTGCGCGCCCAGGCGCAGCGCCCGGTCGCGAGTGGCGTTGTCGTCGTGGCAGGTCAGCACCAGCACGCGCGACTGGATCAGCAGTTGCGGCAGCAGCGCCAGGCCGTCCTCGCCGTTGAGGTCGACATCGACGACGACGACATCGGGATGCAGTTGCCGGGCGGCGAGCAGCGCCTGCTCCCCCGTGGCGACGGCGCCCAGGCAGCGCAGCGTGCGCGGCGAGCAGGCAATGAGCCGCGACAGGCCGTCGCGCACCGCTTGCTGGTCGTCGACCAGCAGCACGCCGAAGGGGCCGGAGGCGGTGACGGCGTTGACAGTGGAAGGCAGCGGGCTCATGGATCGATGCTAGGCAGCGAAGGCGCGCGTGGCGCGGGAGCTTGCGGGCGGCCGGGGAGGGAGATTCCTCCCACGCCGCGCGCGGCGGAGCGGCGTCGGAGACGTCAGTAGACGAAGGGGATCAGCCGGTAGGGCACGCGGCGGCGATAGGCGCGGTATTCGGCCTGCAGGTCGTCGAGCATGGCTTCCTCGCGGCGCATGCGCACCACCTGCGCGACATAGAGCAGCGCCAGCACGGCGGCGTTGCGCGGTGACGCGTTGACCAGCAGGAAGCCGCAGTGGCCGATCAGGTAGCCGAGATAGATTGGGTGCCGGACGATGCGATAGGGGCCGCGCACGACCAGTCCGCGCTGAGCCGGCAGCAGGCCGAAGGAGCGGCCGAGCGCGACCTTCGAGGCGAACTGCCAGGCCAGGCCGGCCAGTTGCAGCGCGGCGCCAGCCCACTCCGGCGCGAAGGCGTGGGTGCTGGCCGGCGACAACAGCACCATGAAGCCAGCCGCGTAGAGCGTCGCGGCGACGGCTGGGATCGACAGGTCGCGGCGCTCGGCGCGACGCGCCAGCAGCACCAGCAGCAGCGTGTAGCCCTCCGAGACGATCAGCAGCAGGAGCGTGCCGCGCGTCGGGTCCTGCCACCAGGCGTAGCCCCAGCGCGCCAGCACGAAGGCCAGCGCCAGCAGCGCGAAGCTGCGCAGCAGCCACTCGGTGAGCCGGCCCTCGCGGCGGGGTGCCGCGCTGGCGCGGGGAGTGGATCGGGCGAAGGACATGGACATGGCGGAACTCCTGGTTCAGCGCGGGACGGGAGAGCGGGGGAGACGGTGCGGGCGGAGAGGGCGCCAGGCGATGACGGCCGCCGCGACCGCGGTGCCCGCGATCACGTCGACGACGTAATGACCGCCGAGCACGGGCGTCGCGGCCAGCATCAGCGCGTTGAGGGCGAGCGCCGGCCAGCGCAGCGGCGTCGCGAAGAGCGCGTGGGCCAGCAGCATCGCCATCGCGGCGTGCAGCGAGGGCATCGAGATCAGGCCCTGCATCGCCTGCAGCGACAGCGTGCGCAGGCCGCCGTCGCGCAGCGCCTCGAAGTGCCAGAGGTCGGCGACGGGGCCGACGCCGAAGTGCTTGAAGGCGCCCGCCGCCGGGATCGGCGCGGACAGCAGGATCACCAGCAGCGTGACGGCGGCGTAGCGATTCATGAAATCGTGCAGGCGGTCGCCGCGGCCGCTGAAGCCCAGGTACAGCACGACGGCGAGGATCTGCGGCAGGCCACTGTCATAAGCCGCGCTCAGCACGATCTGCGCGAGGGCCGGCAGCGCGGCCTGGCTCTGCCGCAGGACACGCCAGTCGATGCCCAGCGCGGCGTCCCAGCGCGCGAGCGTGGCGTCCGTCAGCGGCGGCGCGAGCGCGATCAGCAGGTAGCTGAGGCAGGCCGCCGCGGCCTGGAACACCAGCAGCAGCGCCGCGCATCGCAGCGCCGGCGCGATGCGCGGGTCATGGCGATAACGCGGCGCCAGCAAGGGCAGTGCCAGTGCCGCGAGAGCCGCGGCCAGCACGGCGAAGTCGCGCGCCACCAGATGCCAGCCGCCAAAGGCGATCCCGAGGGCATCGGCCGCGATCACCAGCGTGGTCAGCAGCAGGGCGGGGCGCAAGGGCTCGCGCCGGACGAGCGACAGCACAGGGCGCAAAGCCCGTGAGACGGTGGGCGCAGGGTCCGATGGCGACGAGGGAAAGAGCGGCGAGGGAGTCGGTGACGCCGGGCGGATCGGCACGACCTTCGCGCTTCGGGGACGCTGCGAGGACACGAGGTCCGGGCCGGCATGCGCGGAGGCAGCGCGGTCGGCGGGGGTGCCGGGGGTGCCGGGGGTGCCGGGGGGCGTCGGCAGGCGGTGGATCGACATGGCGGCCTCGTGCAACGATGGGCCCATGGTGGGCGCGCGTGCGCGCCGGCGCCAGGGAGGCGCCGCGCCGGCGGCCTAGGACAAAGCTCCCCCCGCCGGGCGCGCGGGCTCGCGATCCAGGCCGTGCGCCGTCGCGTAGACGTGCAGCTCCAGCCGGCCGCGCACGCCCAGCTTGGAATAGATCGCGGTGAGGTGGTTGCGCAGGGTGTGCTCGCTCATGCGCAGCGTGTCGGCCACCGCCAGCAGCTTGGCGCCGGCCTGGCGCAGCAGCACGCCGATGATGTCGCGCTCGCGCGGCGTGAGGCTCGCGAGCCGCTCGGCCTCGGGGTCGCGCGGCGCCGTCTCGCGGGCGGCGCCGCCGTCGGTCAGCAGGCCCAGCACCTCGCCCATCAGCGCGCGGTGCAGCCAGACCTCGCCGTCGTTCACGCACTCGATGGCGCGCAGGATGGTCGCGGCCGGCGCCGACTTGTGGACCACGCCGCGCGCGCCGCGCATCACCGCGCTGCGATGCCGCGTGGCGTCGTCGGCGCCGGTCAGCACCAGCACCTGTGCCTTGCCGCGGCGGCGCAGTTCCTCCATCGCGGCGCAGGCGTCCTCGCCGGCCAGGTCCAGGTCCAGCAGCAGCAGGTCGGCCTGCGCCAGGCCGTCGTGATGCAGCAGCTCGTCCAGCGTCGAGGCGCAGCCCACCATCTCCATGCGCGGGCGCGACGCGTCGATCAGCTGGTGCAGGCCCCAGAGCGTGATCTGGTGGTCCTCGGCGACGAAGACCCGGATCGGCCGCGGCGTCTGGCCCGGCAGGTGTGCGCTGAGGTTCATCGGTGTTCTCCTTCGTCGATCGTCCGGCCGCGCATCGACGCGGCCGGCTTGGGGATTCAGGCCGGAATGCGGAACAGCAGTTCGGTGTCGAGGCCGTCGCGGCGCGAGATCGTCAGCGTGCCGCCGAGCTCGGCGACGCGCTCGTGCAGCGAGTGCGGATGAAAGGCCGGCGCGGGCCGTCCGGTGACGGAGCCGCTGTCGTCGCTCACGCGCAGCGTGACCGCGCCGTCCTCGCCGCTCAGCGCGATCGAGACATGGCGCGCCTGCGTGTGCTTGCGGATGTTGTTCAACGCCTCGTTGAGCAGATGGAACATCGCGCCGGCCAGCGCGCGCGAACTGGGCAGCGATTCGGGACAGTGGACCTCGACCTCGATGCCGAACAGCAGCGCGAAGCGCCGCGCCTGCCGCCGCACCGCCGGCACGAGCGCGTTGTCGCCGCCGCGCGCGCCGGTGCGCAGGCCCGAGATCAGCTCGCGCAGCGAGGCGACCTCGGCATTGACCAGCTCCGCCAGCGCGTCGACCTCCGCCCGGGCCGGGTTGTCGGCCGGGATGCGCAGCGCCACGCATTCGACCGCGTACTTAAGGCCGAGATAAGGCTGGATCGCGCTGTCATGCAGATCGCGGCCGATGCGCGCGCGCTCATGCGACGCGCTCTCGTCCTGCAACTGATCGACCAGCCCGGCCTGCTCGATGACGCGCAGCAGCTCGGGCATCGCGTCGGTCAGCGCGCGCAGGTCCTGGCGGTGCGCGCGCAGCCCTTGATAGCCGATCACGACGTGGCCGTGCTGGCGGTCGTAGCGGGTCAGCGGCGCGATGTGCAGCCCGGCGACGTCGAGCATGCGGGCCAGCGATTCCAGCGGCGTCAGCAGCGCGCGCGAGGGCCGCGGACCGGCATGGACGCGGATGCGCGGGCGCGGATCCCACCAGCGGCGCGAGGTGAAGCTCAGCGCCTGCGGGCCGGTCTGCGCGAGCAGCTGTTCCAGCGCCTGATGGACCTCGGGCCGGGCGCGGAAGCCGCCGTCCTCGCGGCTGGCGATCATGGCCGGCGCGCCGAAGCGGCTGGGCAGCACCAGCGCGAGCACGTCGGCCTGCGAGCCCTGGCGCAGGCGCTCGACCAGCTCGCTGCAGATCGGCTCCAGGCCGCGGCGCGGATCGAGGCCGGCCTCGATCTCGTCGATCAGCGCGATGCGCCGGTGCAGCGCGCGCATCGGCCGGGCCAGCAGCGCGGCGGCCGGGATCAGCGCGAGCAGCAGGATCTGGGCGTAGCCGCCGAGTCCCTCGGCCGTGGGCAGCGGCGCGCGCCCGGTGTCCGGATCGATCGCGATGGCCACCGTGCCCAGCGCGGCCAGCAGCAGCCCGTGGCCGACGCCGTAGCCGATGCTCGCCA
>Ga0209050_1001162_pt1 | contig 31283 bp, 32 predicted proteins | sample Araplavi_mTSA_r2_FD_184276 | JGI IMG/M metagenome (GOLD analysis project Ga0209050, IMG submission 184276) | Arabidopsis root microbial communities from North Carolina, USA - plate scrape MF_Cvi_mTSA_r2 (SPAdes) (version 2) | ecosystem: Host-associated > Plants > Roots > Endosphere | place: USA... | reverse complement strand
CAGTGCCGCCGTAGCTTATGAACGGCAGTGGCACGCCCACTACCGGAAGGATGCCGCTCACCATGCCCATGTTGACGAAGGCATAGGTGAAGAAAATCATCGTGATCGCGCCGGCCAGCAGGCGCGTAAACAGGTTCGGCGCGCCGGAGGCGATCATCAGCCCGCGGCCGATCAGCAACAGGTAGAGGAACATCAGGACCAGGTTGCCGATCAGGCCAAACTCCTCCGAATACACGGCGAAGATAAAGTCGGTGGTGCGTTCGGGGATGAACTCCAGGTGGGCCTGGGTGCCCTGCGTCCAGCCCTTGCCGGTCACGCCGCCGGAGCCGATCGCAATGGTCGACTGCAGGATGTGGAAGCCTTTGCCCAGCGGGTCGGAGGTCGGGTCGATCAGCGTCATGATGCGCTCGCGCTGGTAGTCGTGCATCATCGACCAGGCCACCGGCAGGCAAGCCGCCCCCATCACCACCAGCGCAAGAATGGCCTTCCATGCCAGGCCGGCCAGGAAAATCACGCAGGCGCCAGCAGCCACCACCAGCAGCGCCGTACCCAGGTCGGGCTGGCGCGCAATCAGGAACACAGGCGCCAGCAGCAGCACGGCACCCAGTGCATAAGCATGCCAGCGCATATGCCCATGGCGCTGCTGGAAGTACCAGGCCAGCATCAGCGGCACCGCGATTTTGGCGAATTCGGAAGGCTGGATCTGCGCAAAGCCCAGGTTAAGCCAGCGCCGCGCACCAAGCTTGATGGTGCCAAACAGTGCCACCGCCAGCAGCAGGGAAATCGTCACCACATAAGCCGGCAGCGCAATGCGCATCATGTTCTGCGGCGAGATGTTCGCCACGAACCACATCACGAGGAAGGACATGGCGATATTGCGCAACTGGTCCTCGATCTTGCCGGGAATGCCGATGCTGGCCGAATACAGCGCAACCAGGCTGGTCGCCAGCAACAATACGATAACCAACATCAGCGGGCCATCGAATACCGTCACATAAGGGCGCATGCGCCGCCACAGTGAACGCCTTTCATTGATTGGCATGCTGCCTCCTTATTCTCTCTTGCGCGGCGGACCGGCCGGCGGCTTCTGGTCAGCCGGTGCTGGCGCCTGCGGCACTGGTGCCGGCGCCGGCGTCGCGGGCGCTGCCGGCTGGCCGCCAGCCTGGCCTTGTTGCTGCGCGCGGCGCTCGGCTGCCGCATCCACATCCTCTTCAGGCAAATCTTCCACCGGCACGGTCACCGCATCTTCCTTCGGCACCGGCGTCGTTTCCTTTTCGGTCGGACGCTTGCCCAGCAGCCAGTAGTCCAGCACTTTACGTGCAATCGGTGCCGCCACGGCGCCACCGAAACCGGCGTTTTCCACGATCAGCGCCAGCACGATCTTCGGTTTGTCGGCCGGGGCGAAGGCGGTAAACCACGCATTGTCGCGCAAGCGTTCATCCAGGCGCGCCGCGTTGTACTTCTCATTGGCCTTGATCGCCACCACCTGCGCAGTACCGGTCTTGCCGCCCACGGTGTAGCCGGCATTGAGGAAGGCGCGGTAGCCGGTTGCTCCCGGCTCCGTGGTCACGCCCACCATCGCGTCCTTGATGAAGTCGATGTTGGACTGCTTGAGCGGGATGCGGTAGCTTTCCTTGGGCACGGTCAGGGTGCGCTTGCGGGTACCGCCGTCTTCGATGATCTTGACCAGGTGAGGCTTCATTACCACGCCGTTGTTGGCCAGGTTGGCCACAGCGTGCGCCACCTGCAGCGGCGTATAGCTATTGAAGCCGGAGCCGTTGGAAACCGAAATCGTATCGCCGCCCACCCACTTGCCTGCCGCAGGATTCTTCTTGAAGCGCTGGCGTTTCCATTCCTGCGAAGGCAGCACGCCCTTCTTCTCGTTTTCCAGGTCGATGCCGGTCAGTTGACCGAAGCCAAACGGCGCCATGAAGTCATGGATCAAATCGATGCCCATGTCGCGGCCCAGCATGTAGTAATAGGTATTGCACGACACGACAATGGATTTGCGCATGTCGACCATGCCATGGCCACCTACCACGTCATCGCGGAACTTGTGGGTGCCGAGGTAGAAGAAGCCCGGGTCGGCAATCGCCTGGCTGGTGGTGCGCTTGCCCGTTTCCAGCGCCGCCAGTGCCATGAAAGGCTTGAAGGTCGAACCCGGCGCATAAGTACCGGACAACGGACGGTTCATCAGCGGCTTGTCGAGCGAAGTATTCAGCTCGGTCCAGCTTTGCGCATCGATGCCATCGACAAACAGGTTGGGGTCATAGCCGGGGCGCGAAACATAGGCCAGCACGTCGCCGGTGCTCGGCTCAATGGCAACCAGCGCACCGCGGTACTCGCCGAAAGCTTCCTCCGCAACCTTCTGCAATTCGATATCGATCGACAGGATCAGGTTGGCGCCAGGCGTAGCAGGGGTACGCGACAAGGTGCGGATGGCGCGGCCGCCAGCGGTGCGCTCCACTTCTTCGTAGCCCGTGACGCCGTGCAGCTGGCGCTCGTAGCTCTTCTCTAGGCCTTCCTTGCCGATATGTTCGGTGCCGTTGTAATTGGCTTCGTACTCCGTGCCTTCCAGCGCTTTCGACTCAGCCTGGTTGATGCGGCCGATGTAGCCCACCACGTGGGAGGCCACCTCGCCCAGCGGGTACTGGCGGAACAGGCGGGCCTGGATATCGACGCCGGGGAAGCGGAAGCGGTTGGCGGCGAAGCGCGCCACTTCCTCATCGGTCAGGCGGCTGCGCAGCGGCACGCTGGTGAAGCTCTTGGACTCTTCCATCAGCTTCTTGAAGCGGCGCCGGTCCTTCGTGGTGATGTCGACCAGCTTCGCCAGTTCGTCGATCACGTCTTCCAGCGGCGCGGCCAGCTTGGACGGCGTGATCTCCAGCGTGATCGCCGAGTAGTTCCGCGCCAGCACTACGCCGTTGCGGTCGAGGATCAGGCCGCGGCTAGGCACGATAGGCACCACCGCGATGCGGTTGTCCTCGGCCTTGGCGATGTAGTCGTTATGCTTGATGACCTGCAGCCAGATGAAGCGCGCCAGCAGCAGCGAGAAGCAAAAGAAGACCAGCCCGCCCAGTACGGACAGTCGCACCCGGAAGCGGTGCAGGTCTTGCTCTGTATTCTTGAACTCGGTCATGCTCAGATCGGGCGGGTGTGGTCTTTATCCACTGCGCGGCGCTGCGGCGCCAGCAGCAGCATGGTGGCCAAAGGCCACAGCAGTGCAGCCACCACGCTCTCGATGAAGAAGAACCAGCCAGGGAATTTGCCGGCCACGATGAAGCGCACCACCATCTGCACGGTTTGCGCCAGCAACAGCAGCGGCAGCACGTGCAGGATTTGCGTCGTTACGCGGAACCACAGGATGCGGCGATGCAGCATGATGGCGAAATAGGACAGCAGCGTGTAAGCCAGTGCGTTTTCACCCAGCAGCGAAGCGTCATGCACGTCCATCAGCAGGCCAAGGAAGAAGGCCGTGCCGATGCCGACCTTGCGCGGCTGGTGCACGCCCCAGAAGACCAGGGTCAGCGCCACGAAGTCCGGCGCCGCGAAGAAGCGGCCCCACGGCAGCATATTGAGCAGCACCGCGCAGAACAGGCTGAAGAAAATGAACAGCGGGCTGACCGGCAGCAGGATGTATTGTGGACGGTTCATCGGGTCGCCTCTTTCGGTGCTTGCGCAGCGGCGTGAGCCGGCGCTTCGGCGGTTTCCGCCTTGGCCTTTTCCTTATCCTTGTCTTTCTTCTTCGATGGTTTGGTCACCGGCTCTTCTTCCGGAGGACGCGGCGGCATTTCCGGCAGCGACATCAGGATCAGCAGCGCGGTATTGCGCTCGGTGCCAGCCAGCGGTGCGCACACCACGCGGCCGAAGGCGCCGCTGGCATTGCTCTCCACCTGTACCACGCGCGCCACGGCCAGGCCGGCCGGGTAGACACCGTCGATGCCGGAAGTAATCAGGATGTCGCCCACCACCACGTCGGCCGTCGGCGCCATGAAGCGCAGGTCCAGGTTGCCCGACTGGCCGCGGCCAACAGCCACGGAGCGCAAGCCATTGCGCAGGATCTGCACCGGAATTGCCTGCTCCTTGTCGGTCAGCAGCGTGACCTCGGAGGTGAACGGGAACACCCGCGTCACCTGCCCCACCACGCCCTGGTTGTCGATCACCGGCAAGCCGGCCGCCACGCCATGCTGGGTCCCTCGGTTGAGGATCACCTTGCGCGTGAACACATCGCGCGCTTCGTAAAGGATTTCAGCCAGTTGCGATTTGCCTGGTACGCGCTGCTGGGCATCGAGCAGCTTGCGCAGCTGGTTGTTCTCAGCCTGGTAGAGCTGCGCCTGCTGCAAAGCCTGCGAGGAAGCGATCTGTTGCTGCTGCAGGTCGCTGACCTGCTTCTCCAGCTTCGACAGCGTGGAGAAGTAGTCGCCCATGCCGTAGATGGCATCGCGCGGCAGCAGTGCAACCTTCTGCAGGGGATAGAGGACAAAGCCGACGCCCTGCCGCACTGCCGACAACGCATTCACGCGCGAGTCGGCCAGCAGCAGCGCAATCGAAATGCACGCGAACACCATCATCTTGAAACGGGCGGACGCGCCTTGCTTGAACAGTGGCGGTGGACTGTATTCCATGTCTTCCAATTGATAAGGGCAGCTTCCGCTGCCCTTTTACTCAACCTTACTCGTAGGAGAAGATGGATCCCAGCTGGTCCATGCGCTCCAGCGCCAGGCCGGAGCCGCGCACCACGCAGGTCAGAGGGTCTTCTGCCACCAGCACCGGCAAGCCGGTTTCTTCCATCAGCAGGCGGTCCAGGTCGCGCAGCAGCGCGCCGCCACCGGTCAGCATCATGCCTTTTTCGGCGATGTCGGCGCCCAGTTCCGGCGGGGTCTGTTCCAGCGCGTTCTTGACGGCGGAGACGATGTTGTTCAGCGGGTCGGTCAGCGCTTCCAGGATCTCGTTGGACGAGATGGTGAAGGAGCGCGGGATGCCTTCCGACAGGTTGCGGCCCTTGACTTCCATTTCCTTGACTTCGGAGCCAGGGAAGGCGGAGCCGATGGCCTTCTTGATCGCTTCGGCGGTCTGTTCGCCGATCAGCATGCCGTAGTTGCGGCGGATGTAGTTGACAATCGCTTCGTCGAACTTGTCGCCGCCCACGCGCACCGAACCCTTGTACACCATGCCGCCCAGCGAGATGATGCCCACCTCGGTGGTGCCGCCGCCGATGTCGACCACCATCGAGCCGGTCGCGTCGGACACTGGCAGGCCGGCGCCGATGGCCGCCGCCATTGGTTCTTCGATCAGGTACACCTGCGAAGCACCGGCGCCCAGCGCCGATTCACGGATCGCACGGCGCTCCACCTGGGTCGAGCCGCAAGGCACGCAAATGATGATGCGCGGCGAAGGGCGGAAGAATTTGGAGTCGTGCACCATGCGGATGAACTGCTTCAGCATCTGTTCGGTGACGGTGAAGTCGGCGATCACGCCGTCTTTCATCGGGCGGATCGCCTCGATGTTGCCAGGCACCTTGCCCAGCATCTGTTTTGCTTCTTTACCAACGGCCTGGATCGTTTTCTTGCCGTTTGGGCCACCTTCCTGGCGGATCGCCACAACGGAGGGCTCGTCCAGCACGATGCCGGAGCCACGCACGTAAATCAGGGTGTTTGCCGTACCCAGGTCGATGGCCAGGTCAGACGAAATATAGCGACGTAAAAAACCAAACATGAGTGTCCTGTAGGGCGCAATGCGCAAAATTCGTTATTTGAGGTATCCGGTCAAATGCGGCCAGGCGGGTGTTCAGCACCAGCAGCGCATTAACCCGCGATTGTACCTTATAATCTACAGGTTATTTGCCCTAAATCCACTCTATTGTGCGAGCACGCAACCGTTGATTTATGCGGCGTTCGCCGCGATTTAACTGGTAATAGGCAATCGATCCAATAAATTACATTTCTGACAAATTCCATGTCCCTGACACTGAACGACGTTGAACGCATCGCCAAACTGGCCCAGTTGGAGATGGACGAAGCCCATTCCGCCAATATGCTGGAAAAGCTGAATGGCATTTTCGCGCTGGCCGAGCAGATGCAGGCCGTGGACACCGAGGGTGTTGCCCCGTTGTCCCACCCGCTGGCCAATGCCATGCAGGTCGCCCTGCGCCTGCGCGAAGACGTGGCAACCGAGCCAAATCGCCGCGAGGAATACCAGAAAGTGGCGCCGAAGACTGAGGATGGCCTGTACCTGGTGCCGAAGGTGATCGAATAAGAAAACCGGCAAGGCGGTGTCAGACCCACGGGGTCTGACACCAATACGCGGCTGCCGCGTGTCGGGTGTCTGACCCTGCGGGTCAGACACCGGTTTACCGGTTTAAAAGGAAAAACGAATGCACACCAAAACAATCAAAGAGCTGTCCGAGCTCTTGCAAAAAAAGGAAGTCAGCGCCGTCCAACTGGCGACCCACTTCCTGGACCGAATTGAAAAAAGCGACCTGAACGCCTTCCTGCACGTGGACCGCGCGCTGACGCTGGCCCAGGCCGAAGAAGCCGACAAGCGCATCGCCAACGGCACCGCCACGCCCCTGACCGGCGTCCCGATCGCCCACAAGGACATCTTCGTCACCAAAGGCTGGCGCTCGACCGCCGGCTCGAAGATGCTGGCCAACTACACCAGCCCGTTCGACGCGACCGTCGTGCAGAAGTTCCTGGACGCCGGCATGGTCACCCTCGGCAAGCTGAATTGCGACGAATTCGCCATGGGTTCGTCGAACGAGAACTCGGCCTTCGGCGCCGTGAAAAACCCATGGGACAAGACTGCCGTTCCTGGCGGTTCCTCCGGCGGCTCAGCTGCTGCGGTAGCTGCACGCCTGGCCCCAGGCGTCACCGGCACCGACACCGGTGGCTCGATCCGCCAGCCGGCGGCCTTCTGCGGCATCACCGGCATCAAGCCAACCTACGGCCGCGCCTCGCGCTTCGGCATGATCGCCTTCGCCTCCTCACTCGACCAGGCAGGCCCGATGGCGCAAACTGCGGAAGACTGCGCGCTGCTGCTGTCCGCCATGACCGGCTTCGACGAGCGCGACTCGACCAGCCTGACCGCTGAACAGGGCAACGCTGCGGAAGACTTCACCCGCGACCTGGACAAGCCGCTGGCCGGCCTGCGCATCGGCGTGCCGAAGGAATACTTCGGCGAAGGCCTGGCTGCCGATGTCGAGAAGGCCGTGCGCGCCGCGCTGGCCAAGTTCGTGGACCTGGGCGCCACCCTGGTCGACATCTCGCTGCCGAACACCGCCCTGTCGATCCCGGCCTACTACATGATCGCGCCTGCGGAAGCCTCGTCCAACCTGTCGCGCTTTGACGGCGTGCGCTACGGCCACCGCGCCGAAGGCTACAAGGACCTGCAGGACATGTACAAGAAGAGCCGCGCCGAAGGCTTCGGCCCGGAAGTACAGCGCCGCATCATGGTCGGCACCTATATCCTGTGCCACGGCTACTACGACGCGTACTACCTGAAAGCGCAGAAAATCCGCCGCAAGATCACCCAGGACTTCGCCAATGTGCTGGGCAGCCAGTGCGACGTGATCATGGGTCCTGTGGCACCGACCGTGGCCTGGGACCTGGGCTCGAAGGCAGACGATCCAGTGGCGAACTACCTGGCTGACATCTTCACCCTGTCCACCAGCCTGGCCGGCTTGCCTGGCATGTCCATCCCTTGCGGTTTCGGCGAAGGCGAAAAGAACGCCAACCGCCCGGTAGGCCTGCAAATCATCGGCAACTATTTCGCAGAAGCGAAGCTGCTGAATGTGGCCCACCAGTTCCAGCAAGCTACCGATTGGCATAAACGCGCCCCTGCCGCGATCTAAGGAAAAACAATTATGGAATGGGAAGTCGTCATTGGTATTGAGAACCACGTACAGCTCACTACCGACTCCAAAATTTTCAGCGGCTCGCCGACCAAGTTCGGCGCAGAGCCAAACACCCAGGCTAGCCCGGTTGACCTGGCGCTGCCAGGCGTGCTGCCAGTAATGAACAAGGCTGCCGTCGACCGCGCAATCCGTTTCGGCCTGGCCGTTGGCGCGAAGGTCGCACCGCAGTCGATCTTCGCCCGCAAGAACTACTTCTACCCTGACCTGCCGAAGGGCTACCAGATCTCGCAGTTCGAAGATCCGGTGGTACAAGGCGGCCAGTTGACCTTCGGCTACGAGAAGGACGGCAAGTTCGTCACCAAGACCGTGAACCTGACCCGCGCCCACCTCGAGGAAGACGCGGGCAAGTCGCTGCACGAGGATTACCATGGCATGTCGGGCATTGACCTGAATCGCGCCGGCACCCCGCTGCTGGAGATCGTGTCCGAGCCTGAAATTCGCAGCGCCGCCGAAGCCGTGGCCTATTGCAAGGCCCTGCACGGCCTGGTGATGTGGCTGGGCATTTGCGATGGCAACATGCAGGAAGGCTCCTTCCGCTGTGACATCAACGTGTCCGTGCGCCCGAAAGGCCAGAAGGAATTCGGCACCCGTTGCGAACTGAAGAACCTGAACTCGTTCCGCTTCATCGAAGAAGCCGTGCACGTCGAAGTGGCGCGCCAGATCGAACTGCTGGAAGACGGCGGCAAGGTGGTGCAGGCGACCCGCCTGTACGATCCTGACAAGAAGGAAACGCGCCTGATGCGCGAAAAGGAAGACGCGCAGGATTACCGCTATTTCCCGGATCCGGACCTGCCGCCGCTGACCATCGGCGCCGACTGGATCGAGAGCGTGAAGGCCTCGATGCCGGAACTGCCAGCCGTGATGCGCGAGCGCTTCGTGGAAGAGTACAAGCTGCCGGAATATGATTCGCTGATCCTGACTGCATCCAAAGGCATGGCGCTCTACTTTGAAGCCGTAGTTGCTGCTGCTGGCAAGGAGAACGCGAAGGCCGCTGCTAACTGGCTGATGGGCGATGTGTCGTCGACCCTGAATCGCGAAGGCGTGGAAATCACTGATGCGCCAGTGCTGCCTGCACAACTGGCCGCCATGCTGAAGCGCATTGCCGACGGCACGATCTCCAACAAGATCGCGAAGGAAGTCTTCGGCGCAATGTGGGAAGCCAAGTCGGAAGATCCGAACCTGGTCGATGTGATCATCGAGCAGAAAGGCCTGAAGCAGATTTCCGATACCGGCGCGCTGGAAGCGATCGTCAACGAGGTTATCGCCAACAATGAAAAGTCGGTTGAGCAGTACCGCGCGGGCAAGGAAGCGGCTATCAACGCGCTGATCGGCCAGGCGATGAAAGCGTCGAAGGGCAAGGCTAACCCGGCCCAACTGACCGAGCTGCTGAAGCAGAAGCTGGCCTCTTAAGACCGGTAAACCGGTGTCTGACCCGCAGGGTCAGACACCGTCTGCGGCGCGGCTAAGGGTTTCGGTTGTGCGCTGTTGATCTTCTTCGAAAGTCAAAGGCCTGGAACCAACCCGTGGCCGCGAGATCATACAGGGTCAGGCACTTGTGCCTGACCCTGGTCTACCGGTTTTAACAAGCGCCCACACATCCACCGCAAGATATCCGCAAAGATCTCCTCGCGATTCACCTCATTGAAATTCTCGTGATAATTCTGATGCTGCACATGGCACTCCAGCAGCTTAGGATCAATCATCGCCAGCAAATCCAAGGTCGCCTTCGGATCGGCCAGCTTGTCATCCCCCGCAACAACCGCATATAACGGCCAGCGCCAGGTCGGCATCTTCTCCGCCAACCCTTTCTGCGCCCCCTGCAGCGCCACCCCAAACCGCACTGTACACTCACGCGCCCGCACATCATCCGCCTCATCGCGGTGATGGCGCGCCGTAATCGCAGCATCGTGCGTCAGCACATCGGTCAGCGACGCCATCGGCACCTTCATGGTCGGCGCCAACGTGGCCAGCACGCCAGACAACTTCTCCAGCAAAGCCGGCACCCTGATCGCATTCACGTAATACGGCGACGACAGCACAAACCCTTTCACCAGTGGGTCGCGCTCCAGCACCTCAAGCCCGAAACGGGTCGCAATCAGCGCCCCCATCGAATGCCCCATAATAAACACCGGCACACCCGGATAATGCTGCTTGACCCAATGCAGGAACAGCTCCACCTCTTCGATGAAGACAGCAAAGTCCGGAATATCCACCCGGCGCGCATTCTCATGCCCGCACAGGTCAAACGCCACCGTGGCAAAGCCGTGCTGCTTGAAATACAGCGCCGGCGTCACATAGTCGCCCGCATGCGCCAGGCCACCGTGGATGGCCAGCAGCACGCCCTCCGCCGGCTTTCCAGGCTCCCAGATATGGATCTTGCGTTCGGCGCCATTGCGCCCCTTGAAAGTGGCGAAGCGGTCTTCGGAGAATCGGTTCATGCGGTCAGGAAGATATGCTCAGCGCAATGCCCATCTCCAGCAACAGCGAGAGATCGGCCAGCGTGAAATCGAGGGTGGATGCGCCCTGGTTGGGCGCGGCGGGAGCGAAGGCAACGCGCAATTCAGCCTGAATCGGCGCCACGTCAAAGTTGATGCCGCGCGCCTGGCACTCGTGCAGGTAGGCGCGCACCTTGCGCATCAAGGCGTCCGGATCGGCGTCGGTGCCGAGCGTGGCGTAGAAGCCGTGGTCAAGGCGGGTGCGGCCGGTCGGGCTGGTGTCGCCCTTCTTCCAGTCGCTTTCGGGCTCGCTGGGGAGCCCATCCCGCACGTCAGCCACTGCCGATTCGTCGCCGTACACCTTGAGCGTTGCGATGTTCATTACTTTCCTCGATCTAATGTTGTAAGGAAGCAATCACAGTCTAGCACAACGCCCAAACGGCGCCAGCGCGGCTTATTCCACGCCGTACTTGCTGCGGTAAGCGGCTACTGCGTCCTTGTACTGTGCAAGCGACGGGTCGGCCGACAGGTAGGTAAACAGGTCGGACAGGTTGCCGATCGAGATTACCGGGATGCCGTAGTTCTTGCTCACTTCCTGCACTGCCGACAGCTCGGACATCTGGCCATCCTTGCCGCCGCGCTCCATGCGGTCCAGCGCGATCAGCACGGCGCACGGTTCGGCGCCGGCCTTGCGGATCATCTCCACCGATTCGCGTACCGAGGTGCCGGCCGAGATCACGTCGTCAATAATGACAACTTTGCCAGTCAGCTTGGCGCCCACCAGGGTGCCGCCTTCGCCGTGGTCCTTGGCTTCCTTGCGGTTGTAGGCGAAGGAAGTGTTGCGGCCTTTGCCGGCCAGCGCCATCGAGGTCGCGGAGGCCAGGGTGATGCCCTTGTAGGCCGGGCCAAACAGCATGTCGAATTCAACGCCGGAGTCCAGCAAAGTCTGCGCGTAGAAGTCGGCCAGCCTGGCCAGAGTCGCGCCGTCATGGAACAGGCCAGCGTTAAAGAAATAGGGCGATTGCCGCCCTGCTTTGGTCGTAAACTCGCCGAATTTCAGCACTCCCGCCTGTACGGAAAACGCGATAAACTCTTGCCTCAAATTGCTCATAGTGCACCCATCTTTGTTCAAAGTGCCGATATTTTAACCGGAACACCTATGCCAAAAATCATTTCCGCAAACCTGAACGGTATCCGCTCCGCCGCCAAGAAGGGCTTTTTCAACTGGATGGGCACGATCGACGCCGACATCATCTGCGTGCAGGAACTGAAGGCGCAGGCAGCGGACATGACCGAGGAATTCCTCAACCCGCACGGCTACCACGGCCACTTCCACTACGCGGAAAAGAAAGGCTATTCCGGCACCGGCATCTACAGCAAGGTGGCGCCTGACCGCGTGCTGATCGGTTTTGGCAGTCCCGAATTCGATGCCGAGGGCCGTTATGTGCGCGCCGACTTCGGCAACCTGACCGTGATTTCAGTGTACTGCCCTTCCGGCTCCTCGTCGGAAGAGCGCCAGCTTGCCAAATTCCGCTTCATGGACCTGTTCCTGCCGCACCTGCAGCAGCTGCGCGCCGAAGGCCGCGAGTTCGTGATCTGCGGCGACTGGAACATCGCCCACAAAGAGATCGACCTGAAGAACTGGAAGGGCAACCTGAAGAACTCAGGCTTCCTGCCGGAAGAACGTGCCTGGATGACCAAGCTGTTCGACGAAGTCGGCTACGTCGACGTGCACCGCGGCCTGGACCAGCGCCCGGAGCAATACACCTGGTGGTCCAACCGCGGCCAGGCTTATGCGAAGAACGTGGGATGGCGTATCGACTACCACGTCGCCACCCCGGGCATTGCTGCCAAAGCGCACACGGTGTCGGTCTACAAGGACGAAAAGTTTTCCGACCACGCTCCGCTGATCATCGAGTACCACGCCTGATGCGGCGCACCCTCGCTGCACTGCTGCTCACGGCTGCCGGTGTCGCCGGCGCCGCTGATACTGCGGTCATCATCGACAGCTCGCGCCAGTTCATGCCGAATACCATGCCGCGCAAGGCGGCATGGCTTGGCCTGTTCTGCCAGAAGATGGACTGCGAGCTGCGTCCGGCCGAAGTCGATATCTCCATCGACACAGCCAAGGATATCCTTGACCAGGACGAGGAACTCGATCGCGTCGCCGTCCAGGGCAACCCCCTCGCCGTATTCGCCAACCTGCCGCTCAAGGCCGGCAAAGTCGTCACCTGGCATGTCATGAACGATGCGCAGTACTTCGGCAGCCCGCAATTCGAAAAGCTGCGCAAGCTGGGTAAATGGAATATGCCCTGGGGCTCGCAGCCACTGACGCTTTCCTGGGTCAAGACGCCAGAAGAACGCAAGCGCTATCACCTGAGCGATGGCACCAGCAAGCAATTCCTGTTCGCGGTCAACGCCTCGGGAGAGTATGGCGGCGACACCACGCCCGTGGTCTACTGGGCCGGCGATATGGATGGCGACGGCAAGCTCGACCTGCTGATGGGCATACCCGACGAGAGCTGCGCCTATGACGAGCGGCTGTACCTTTCCTCTGGCGCCCCGGAAGGCATCCTGCTGCGCAAGGCCGCCCACACCTCCGGCAGCCAGGCCGCCTGCGGCTGCTGAGCAACGCGCGGCTTGCTGGCCGCTGTTGCTTGTGCCATCCTGCGTATTCTTTTCAAAATAACAAGGAAAAGACTATGCAACAGAGTACGCCTACCAAGCGCCTCGCGCGCACTGCCGGCCTGCTGTACCTGGTTGTCGTCGTCGCCGGCATCTTCGCCTTGATGTATGTCCCCTCCCAGCTCAAGATCGGCAACGATCCCGCCGCGGCCCTCGCCAGCATCGACGCCCACGAAGGGCTGTTCCGTGCCGGGATCGCAGCGAGCCTGGTGTGCTACCTCGCCTTCCTGCTGTTGCCACTCGCACTCTACAAACTCCTCAGTCCTTATGGCCGCAGCGCTGCTGCCGTGATGGTGGTATTGGCCGTGGCCAGCGTGCCGCTATCATTCGCCAACGTCGGCCACCGGCTGGAAGTGCTGAACCTGATCAGCGGTGCCGACTACCTGCGCAGCTTTACGCCGGACGCGCTGGCGCAGCATGTCATGCTGTCGCTGAAGGCCTACAGCAAGGGCATGATCCTGAACCAGGTGTTCTGGAGCTTGTGGCTGGCGCCCTTCGGCTACCTGGTCTTCAGATCCGGCATCCTTCCCAAGCTGCTCGGCATCCTGCTGATGGTCGGCAGCGCGGGCTATGCCGCGGAAACCTTTGGCTTCATCCTGATGGCCGATTTCGCGGCCCTGCCCGGCGCCGACTTGCTCTCTATCCCTGCTTCGCTCGGCGAGATCGGCACTTGCCTGTGGCTCTGCATCATCGGTGCGCGCGAACCGGTGCAAAGCGCGGACGCCTATAATACGGGGATAAAAATCGCCCGGAACTGAAAATGAAATCTGTATTAGTGCTTTTCCTGCTGACCATCAAGAGCAGCTTTATCAACGACGAAGAGTCCGAAGCCACCGACGAACAATTCGACACCATCCAGTTCGTGCAGACGGAAAAAGGCACCTGGCGCTTCAAGACCTTCGCCGAGGACGAGGATGTTCATCTGTGGAGCATTGAAGCCGACGGCGACCTGGTCGAGCTGGCAATCGAAACCACGAACCGCCATTACGGCGACGTGATCGACGAAGCCTTCATCATCGAGAGCGATGACGGCGTGGAAGGCCTGCGCCGTGAGTTGAAAAAGCAGGGCTTGAGCGACAACCTGCAAATCTCCCCGAAAGGCCCGCTGTTCTGGTCTCCGCCAGGTTCCAACTACAGCCCGAAGTCTGCACCTGCGCACTGATTCAATTAAATGCGCCCAGTTGCGCCTCAGTTGTTTAAAATGCCAAACTTTAAACAACCATCGCACTGGCCATGACCCAAGTCCAAACATCGACGCCTGAAGACAGCAGCATCGACAAGATCGCTCTCGCCAAACAACTCGCCGGCGACATCACGCGCGGCGCCGGCGCAGGCATCGTACGCACCGTGCTGGCAGTACTCGCGGCGGTGATCGTCAATGCGCTGGGCGTCACGCTCTTGTTCCGCAGCGAACTGGGGAGCAGCCATGGCTCGGCCATGATTTATGCTGCTTTTGTCGCAGCTCCGTTCATCATCGCCGTCGGCCTGACCGGCATGATGGCTTACAAGCTTGGCTTGCAGGGCATCCTGGCGCGTGTGGTGGAAAGCCAGTCAGGCCTTCTCGCCAAACTGGGCGCAGGCATCCTGGAGAGCTTCCTGCGCAGCGTGAAATACGAACCGGGCCGCCCGTTGTCGGAAAAATTCCTCAGCGGCTGGCGCAGCTTCCTGAACCTGCAATCGGGCCTGCCGAAACCTCTGCCATGGCTGCTTGGCAACCTGACCTCGCGTATCCCGCTGGCAGAAACCATCACCGAGGTTGCAACCACCGGCATGACGCTGCGCGAGGTAGCGCATGCAGCAATGACCCGCATGATTTCCGAAGGTGCCGCCGGCAGCCTGCGCCCGTCGAACCAGGCCTTGTTCATTGCTCTCGCAATCGAGTTCGGCATGTGGTTCCCTATTGGCCTGCTGGTCCGCTACATGTTCGGCTGATTCTCATATGAAGAGATCAGCGTTTTCCTTTGCGCTCATCGTCGCCGGATCGGCGCATGCCGGCGACGCCGCGCCGATCCATGGCGCCTGGACCGGCAAGATCGGCAACAGCCGCATCAATGCCTGCTTTACCGCCAGCGATTCGCACTACTTTTACCTGAAGCACCTGCACGGTATTCCGCTCGAAAAAGTGGATGGCGAGCCCGATTCCTGGAGCGAGGAAGTCAAGCGGGAAGCCACAGGCAAATGGAAGATCACGAGCGTCACGCCCACGCTGCTGACCGGCGAGTGGATCGGCACCGGCAAAACCAAAGGGGCAGCCATCCAGTTGACCCGGCTTTCCAGCCTCGGTGCAGATGGCGATTGCGGCCCCGACTTCTACGCACCGATCGCTGCGGCCAACAAACCCCGCTACAGCAATGGGAAAGCCGGCAAGCAGGCGGTCCGCATCGCCAGTTCCCCACTGGGAGAAAGCTTCAATCTCGTCGGCAACAGCGCTGCGGTGCGTGAGATCAATGACTACGTGGCACGCTGGGAGTATGAGCGCCTGCTCCAGGCCAATTTCTGTGAGCGTAATGGTGGCGGTGGCTGGCAAGACAACCTGACTGTCAACAAAGTGCTGGCCAATTACCTGCTGGTAAATGTGGATGCGCCCGACGTTTATTGCGGCGGCACGCACACCACCTCGTCCCACTCCACACTGATCTTCGACCTGGCAACCGGCGAAAAGGTTGAACCGGGAATCTGGCTGGCCGAGAGCAGCGAGATCGAAGAACCGCTGCGCGCGATGATCATGAAGAAAGCCAGTGCCTGCGACAGGCTGGAGCCATCCATTTCACCATCGCTTCCGAGTGCCACCGGCATGGCTTTCGATCTCGATTACCCGCATTACCATCGCGACTGTAACGAGACCGTTGAGATCAGCTATGCCAAACTGTCGCCCTTCCTGTCGAAGGAAGGCAAGGAATTGGCTCAGAGGGTCCGCTTGCTTTCGAAGTAACGCCACTCTCCCGTCAACGGATCTGGGAAGCCGACGGCCTTGGCCAGCAGCTTGAGTGGCGAGGACACGTCGTCCTGCTTGCATGGCAGGGCGACGGGATAAAAGACATCGTTGACGATGGGGATGCCGAGCGAGGACAGGTGTACGCGCAACTGGTGCTGGCGGCCGGTATGCGGCCATAGCCGGTACAGCACATGCTCGCCGCGCTGCTCGATCACGTCGATCATTGTTTCGGAATTCGGCTCGCCCGGTTCTTCCTTCATGGTGAAGAACTTGTCACCCTCTACCATGCGGCTGCGGTAGACGAAGGGGAACTCACGGCCCTGCAACGGACCGGCCAGCGCCTCATACTCCTTCTGCACCAGGCGTTTCTGGAACAGCGACTGGTAATCGCCGCGGCTACCGGCATTGCAGGAAAAGATCACCAGCCCCGCCGTTTCACGGTCAAGCCGATGGATCGGCACCAGGTCTTCGATGCCCAGTTTGCGGCGCACGCGCACCAGCAAAGTCTCTTTCACAAATCGGCCGGACGGAATCGTCGGCAGGAAGTGCGGCTTGTCGACCACGACGATATGCTCGTCCTGGTGCAGCACTTCTTCTTCAAACGGGATCGGGAACTCGTAATCCAGCTCGCGGTAGTACCAGATGCGGGCACCGCGCACATAGCGGGACCCGGGCTGCACAGGCACGCCCTTGCCGTCCACCACATCGCCACGTGCCATGCGCTCACGCCACTGGGCTTCCGTCACAGCAGGATAGTTGGCGGACATGAAGGTGATCATGTCCGGCCAGTCGCCCTCCGGCAGCCACAGGTAGCTGGGCGTGACGCCATCGCGCATCGGCAATGGCGGCGCGCCCGAGGCTTGCTTCGGGCGCGACATCTCAGGACTTGGGCAGCGGGGACGTCTGGTAAGGCGGCAGCTTGTTCACATCCAGGCCGCGCACGCGGGCATAAACCGGCAGCACCAGCGGCATCTGCTTCTGCATGTCCTGGATGCGGGAATTGCCGCTCGGGTGGGTGGACAGGAATTCCATCGGCTGCTGCGCATTGACGGCACCCATCTTCTGCCACAGCGCGATGCCAGCACGTGGGTCGAAGCCGGCTCGTGCAGCCAGGTCGATGCCGACCAGGTCGGATTCCGTCTCATCGCCGCGCGAGAACTTCATCACGGTCAGCTGGCCGGCCACATTGGCGCCCGCATCGGTGATGCGCGGGTCGATGCCGAGGTAGGACGACAGCACCGCGCCACCCAGCCTGCTGGCCAGCGACACGGCGGTCGACTGGACAGCGCGCTTGCGGGCGTGTTCGCGCAGGGCGTGGGCAATTTCGTGTCCCATCACCATCGCCACTTCATCGTCGGTCAGGTTCAGCTTGGTCAGGATGCCGGTAAAGAAGGCGATACGGCCGCCCGGCATGCAGAAGGCGTTGACCTGGTCGGAGTTGAGCAGGTTGACTTCCCACTGCCAGTTGGCGGCGGACGGGTTCCAGCGCTGGGCATTCGGCACGATGCGGGCCGCGATGGCGCGCAGGCGCTTGACCTGCGGGTCGGACTCCGGCACCAGCGCTTCCTTCTGCTTGGCTTCATTCAGCAGTTGCGAGTATTGCAGCTTGGACTGCTGGTCCATTTCCTGCTCATCGGCAAAGACGCGCAGGCGCGACAGCTTGGTGACGGGGATGCCGTCAGCTTTGGGGTTCATCGGCGCCTGCTGCTGGGCCGACACGGTGCCGGCGGCCAGCGCCAGCGCAATAAGGGTGAGCTTGAACTTCTTCATGGCTTTAAGATAACACAGCTTAACTGGATTGCTTTTTCCGTAGGCGGAACACGGCCAGATCGCCGCGCAGGTTAGGCAGCACGGAGACAGTCCTGCCCTCCGCCAGCGCCACACATTCGATCACTTCCAGCCCTACTTCTTCCGCCAGTTCCTGGAAGTCGTAGATGGTAGCGCAGCGCACGTTCGGCGTGTCGTGCCACTGGTATGGCAGCGACTTGGAAACCGGCATGCGCCCTTTCAGCAGCGCCACACGGTGCGGCCAGTAAGCGAAATTAGGGAAGGACACGATGGCTTCGCGGCCTACGCGAACGATGTCGCGCAGCAGGTCTTCCACGTGCTTCATCATCTGCAGCGAGGACAGGCACAACACCGTATCGAAGGAGTTGTCGCCGAAGATGCCCAGGCCGTTCTCGAAGTCCTGCTGGATCACGCGCACGCCGCGCTGGGTCGAGGCCAGCACCTGCTCATCCGCCAGTTCCAGGCCGTAGCCGGTGCAGCGTTTGCCGGTCTGCAGGTAATCCATCATCACGCCATCGCCACAGCCCACGTCCAGCACATGGGCGCCTTCGCGCACCCAATGCGCAATGAAGGCCAGGTCGGGACGGGCGCTGCTCAGGTCATCGAAAGTCATGCTGCTTGTTCCTTGTTCGTTTCTTTCCACACTTGCTCGTAGTAGGCGCGCACCATGTTCATATAACGCAAGTCCTCGAGCAGGAAGGCATCGTGGCCGTGCGGCGCGTCGATTTCGGCGTAAGTCACCTCGCGGCGGTTGGCCAGCAGCGCCTGCACGATCTCGCGGCTGCGCTCCGGCGAGAAGCGCCAGTCGGTGGTGAAGGAAGCGAGGAAGAACTTGGCTTTCGTGCCGGCCAGGGTTTTCGTCAGGTCGCCGTCGAATTTGCGCGCCGGGTCGAAGTAGTCGAGCGCCTTGGTGATCAGCAGGTAGGTATTGGCGTCGAAATACTCGGCGAATTTGTCGCCCTGGTAGCGCAGGTAGGACTCGATCTCGAAGTCGATGCCGAAGCCGAACTTGTAGTCGCCGCCGCTGGCTGCAATATCGCGCAGCTTGCGCCCGAACTTCTCAGCCATGTCGTCGTCCGACAGGTAGGTGATGTGGCCGATCATGCGCGCCACTTTCAGGCCATTCTTCGGCACCGCGCTGTGTTCATAGAAATCGCCGCCGTGATAATCCGGGTCCGACAGGATGGCCTGGCGGGCGACGTCGTTGAAGGCGATGTTCTGCGCCGACAGCTTTGGCGTGGAGGCGATTACCAGGCAGTGGCGCAGGCGCTCGGGGTACATGATGGACCAGGCCAGGGCTTGCATGCCGCCCAGGGAACCGCCCATCACGGCGGCAAACTGCTGGATGCCCAGCTGGTCGGCCAGGCGTGCCTGTGCCGCTACCCAGTCTTCCACCGTCACCACAGGGAAAGCGGCGCCGTATTGCTTGCCGGTTTCCGGATTGATGTGCATCGGGCCGGTCGAACCGAAGCAGGAGCCAAGGTTGTTGACGCCGATGACGAAGAACTTGTCGGTATCCAACGGCTTGCCCGGGCCGACCATATTGTCCCACCAGCCCACGTTCTTCGGGTTATCCGCGTAATAGCCGGCCACGTGGTGCGAAGCATTCAGCGCGTGGCACACCAGCACCGCATTGGATTTGTCCGCATTCAGCGTGCCATAGGTCTCGTACATCAGCATGTAGTCGCGCAGGGACGCTCCGCTCTGTAGCTGAAGGGGTTCCGCAAAGTGCATTGTCTGCGGCGAGACGATTCCAATCGAAGGCATGTGAATCCGGTTGTAAAAAGAGTTGGTGTTACAGGGCTTGCAGGGCGTTGACAGCGTCGGCAATGGTATCAGGGTCCATGCCGCGCATGATCTTGCGCATCTGCGGCGCAATCTGTTCCAGGTCGCTGTTCAGGATTTCCTGCTTGACCGCCAGCAGCTGCGACGGGTGCATCGAGAATTCGCGCAAGCCCATGCCCAATAGCAGGCGGGTCATCTTGGTATCGCCCGCCATTTCGCCGCAAACGGCGACTTCGATGCCGGCTTTGTGGCCGGCGGCAATGGTCATCGCTATCAGTTGCAGGATGGCCGGGTGCAGCGGGTCGTACAGGTGCGCCACTTCATAATCGACGCGGTCGATCGCCAGCGTGTACTGGATCAGGTCATTGGTTCCAATGGAGAGAAAATCCATCTTCTTGACGAACATCGGCAGCGCCAGCGCCGCAGCCGGGATTTCGATCATGGCGCCGACCTGCACGTTCGGGTCGTACTTCTCCCCTGCTTCGTCCAGCTGCGCCTTGGCGCGCTTGATCATGGCCAGCGACTGCTCGATCTCGAAAGCATGCGCCATCATCGGGATCAGGATGCGCACTTTGCCGTGCACCGAGGCGCGCAGGATGGCGCGCAACTGGGTCAGGAAGATTTGCGGTTCGGCCAGGCAGTAGCGGATGGCGCGCAAGCCCAGTGCCGGATTGAGCGCGGTGTGCTCCATCTGGTCCAGCGGCTTGTCGGCGCCGATATCGAGCGTGCGGATCGTCACCGGGCGGCCTTTCATGGCCAGCACGGCTTTGGTGTACTGCTCGTATTGTTCGTCCTCGGAGGGCATGTCGCCGTCGCGGCCCATGAACAGGAATTCGGAACGGAACAGGCCGACGCCGTTGGCGCCCGATTCCATCGCGTGTTCGCAATCTTCCGGCAACTCGATGTTCGCCATCAGGGCGATCTGCGTGCCGTCCTTGGTGACAGCCGGGGTCTTTTTCAGCTTGCCCAGCTTCTTTCGGGCGCGCATTGCAGCCAGCTGGCGCTCGCGGTACTGCTCCAGCACTTGCGCGCTTGGGGTGACGATCACCACGCCGGCATCGCCGTCGATGATCACCCAATCGTCCTGCTGGATCAGGGTGGAAGCCTGCGACATGCCGACTGCCGCCGGAATGTCGAGCGATCGCGCCACGATGGCAGTGTGCGAGTTCTGGCCGCCCACATCGGTCACGAAGCCGATGAACGAACGGTCGCGGAACTTCAGCATGTCGGCCGGCGAGATATCGTGGGCCACCACGATCATCTGGGCCAGGAATTCATCGCCTTCGAGTTCGGCCTGCTTTGGCAGCAGCGGTTCGCTGCCCATCAGGACTTTCAGCACCCGCTCGGCCACTTGCTGGATGTCGGCCTTGCGCTCGCGCAGGTAAGGGTCTTCGATTTCGTCGAACTGCGCCGACAGCTCGTCGATCTGGGTCAGCAGCGCCCATTCGGCGTTGTAGTGGCGGCTCCGGATGATGTCCAGCGGCGCCTCGGAAATCATCGGGTCCGACAGGATCAGCGCGTGGACGTCGATGAAGGCGCCCAGCTCCGTCGGGGCATCCTTCGGCAGCTCATTCCACAGCGTCTGCAGCTCGCGGTGCACGGCAGCCAGCGCCTGCTGCAGGCGCTTCACTTCCGCTTCCACGTGCTCTTCGGAGATCAGGTAGTGCTTTACATCGAGCGCCGCCGGCGCAAGGATATGCGCGCGGCCGATCGCGATGCCTCGCGAAACCGGGATTCCGTGAAGGGAGAACGATGCCATCGGGCTGCCGTCCCGCATTTACTCGCCTTCGCCGAACTTGTCGTTGACCAGTGCGGCCAGGGCGTTGATGCAATCCTGTTCATCGGCGCCGTCCGCTTCCAGCAGGACTTTGGCGCCCTTGCCAGCAGCCAGCATCATCACGCCCATGATGGACTTGGCGTTGATGCGGCGACCGTTACGCGACAGCCAGACATCGCTCTGGAATTTGGCTGCCAGTTGGGTGAATTTTGCAGAAGCACGTGCATGCAATCCGAGCTTGTTGATAATTTCAAGTTCTTGCTGAATCATGTTTTAGTTTTGATTAATTGACTCGGATACGGTTATCGACCTTGACCGCGCCATTCTGCGCGCCGGCCAGGGCCATTTCCACGACTACGTCCAGCGTATCGGTGCGGTAGGTGATGGCGCGCAGCAGCATGGGCAGGCTGATGCCCGCGACCACCTCGACCTGGCCCACATCGGCCAGCTTGTTACAGCAATTGGCGGGCGTGCCGCCTTTGATATCGGTCATGACCAGCACGCCGGAACCTGTGTCGAGGCGCTTGATGGCTTCACGCGCCAGCTGCTGCACTTCGTTCAGGTCCTGGTCTGCCACCACGTCGATCGCCTCCAGTTTTTCAACCGGGGCCCGGAACACATGGGCTGCGGCAGCCAGGAAAGCCTGGCCCAGCGGCGCGTGTGTCATCAATAAAATCCCTACCATGTTTATCCTTGCTTGCCTGCCCGGGCTTCCACCGCATCGATGAACATGGACGCAACCTGGAAGCCAGTCTGCTGGGTGATCTCCTGGAAGCAGGTCGGGCTGGTGACGTTTACCTCGGTGAGGTAATCGCCGATCACGTCTAATCCTACCAGCAAGAGGCCGCGCGAAGCCAATTCCGGGCCCAGGGCTTCGGCGATTTCGCGGTCGCGCTGCGACAGCGGCTGGGCCACGCCGGTACCGCCGGCTGCCAGGTTGCCGCGCACTTCGCCCGCTTGCGGGATGCGCGCCAGGCAGTAAGGCACCGGCTTGCCGTCAATCAGCAGGATGCGCTTGTCGCCTTTGACGATGTCAGGGATGTAGCGCTGCGCCATGATGGTGCGCGCGCCGTGCAGGGTCAGGGTCTCGATGATGGAGCCAAGGTTCAGGCCATCGGCCTTCACGCGGAAGATGCCGGCGCCGCCCATGCCGTCCAGCGGCTTCAGGATCACGTCGCCATGTTCGGCCTGGAAGTCGCGCAGGCGAGTTTCGTCGCTGGTCACCAGGGTTGGCGCGGTGAACTGCGAGAACTGGGCGATGGACAGCTTTTCATTGTGGTCGCGGATGGCGGAAGGCTTGTTGAACACTTTCGCGCCCTGCTGTTCCGCCAGCTGCAGCAGGTAGGTGCCGTAGACGTATTCCATGTCGAACGGCGGGTCCTTGCGCTGGATTACCGCGTCGAAGGCGGCCAGGCTGGTATCTTCCGATGGCGCCGCCTTGTACCAGTCATGCTTGTCGCCGGTCAGCTCGATGCGCGAGACGTGGGCCGTGACCTTGCCTTCCTTGAGCGCCATGTGGCGCTGCTGGAAGGCATACACCTCATGCCCCCGGCGCGCCGCCTCGGCCATCATGGCGAAGGTGGAGTCCTTGTAGATCTTGAAGCTGGACAGCGGGTCGGCGAGGAAGGCGATTTTCATGGATTAGTCCAAAAATGTAACAACTGATTCTAGCCTAAAACCGGTAAAACCGTGTCTGCCCCACAGGGTCAGACACATTGCCAGCAGCCGCTGCGTCTTAGGTGTCAGACCCTGCGGGTCTGACACCGGGTTACCGGTTTTAGTAAACCTCCGGATCCGGATCCGTACGCTCCATCTCAAGAGAAGCCGCCAGCAGCGCCAGTCGCGCCACCACCCCATACACATAGAACCTATTCGGCGCCGCAGTCCCCGGCTTGGCCTTCACATCCGGCACCGCATGCTGCTGCGCGAACGCCAGCGGCACAAACTGCGAGCCCGGCGCGTTCAAGTTCTGGTCCGGCCCCTTCTCGCCGTGCACGCGGTAGAAGCCGCCCACCACATAGCGGTCAATCATATAGACAACCGGCTCGGCAAACGCTTCCTTGATGCTCTCGAAAGTCGGCACGCCCTCCTGGATATTCAGGTCGGTCACCGCCTTGCCATCCTTGATCACGGTCATGCGCGCGCGCTGCTCTTCCGACAATTCTTTCAGCTCAGCCGCATCGCGAATGGTGATGATGCCCTTGCCATACGTGCCGGCGTCCGGCTTGATGATGACAAAAGGCTTCTCCTTGATCCCATATTCCTTGTACTTCTTACGGATCTTGGCCAGCACCGCATCCACCGAAGACGCCAGGCACTCCTGCCCCTCCCCGGTCGCCAGGTCCACTGCGCCACACTTGGCGTGGAAGGGATTGACCATCCACGGATCGACGCCAATCAGCTTGCCGAACTTCTTGGCCACCTCATCATAGGCATTGAAGTGGTTGGACTTGCGGCGCATTGCCCAGCCGGCATGCAAAGGCGGCAACAGGCTTTGCTCGTGCAGGTTGGTCAGGATGTCCGGGATGCCCGCCGACAGGTCGTTGTTCAGCAGGATGGTGCAAGGATCGAAATCCTTCAGCCCCAGGCGGCGGCCGTTCGGCGAGCGCACCAGCGGCTCCACCACCAGCATGTTGCCGTCAGGCAGCGCCAGCGGCGTCGGCTGGGTAACAGACGGGTCCAGCGAGCCAAAACGGACATTCAGGCCGGTCTGGCGGAAAATCTGCATCAGGCGCGCCACGCCCTGGAAATAGGTCGGGTGACGCGGCTTGATTTCGGGGATCAGCAGCAGGTTGCGGGCATCCGGGCAGTATTTGTCGATCGCCGCCATGGCCGCCTGCACCGAAAGGGGGAGCATCTCGTTGGCCAGGTAATGGAAGCCGCCCGGGAACAGGTTGGTATCCACCGGGGCCAGCTTATAGCCGGCATTGCGCAGGTCGACCGAGGCATAGAACGGCGGCGTATGCTCCTGCCACTCGAGGCGGAACCACCGTTCAATGGCTGGGGTCGCGGCAATGATCTTTTCTTCAAGATCCAGTAACGGCCCGGTCAGTGCCGTAACGAGATGGGGAACCATGTGACTTCCTTGCGGGTTGGTATTTGCAGACTCTCCATTTTGGGGCAAAAACCGCAATTAAAAGATACTTTGGAACAAAAAAAGCGCCCCGAAAGGCGCTTTTCCAGTCCAGCCCGTGTCCCATGGGGCCTGGCCCCATGGTGTGACACGAACTCAAGCGTGGTACGCGGACTCGCCGTGGCTGGTGATGTCCAGGCCTTCGCGCTCTTCTTCTTCCGGTACGCGCAGGCCGATCACGATGTCGACCAGCTTGTAGGCTACGAAGGCAACGACGGCCGACCACACGATGGTGACGCCGACAGCGGTCGCCTGGGTGATCACCTGGCCGCTGATCGAGTAGTCAGCGCTTGCCTTGTTGGCAACGTAGTCAAATACACCCTGGCCGCCCAAAGATGGTGCAGCGAACACACCCGTCAGGATCGCGCCCAGGATACCGCCCACGCCGTGCACGCCGAACACGTCCAGCGAGTCGTCCGCGCCGATCAGGCGCTTCAGGCCATTCACGCCCCACAGGCAGATGATGCCGGCCAGCAGGCCGATCGCCAGTGCCCCCATCGGGCCAACGAAGCCGCAAGCCGGGGTAATTGCCACCAGGCCGGCCACCGCACCGGACGCGCCGCCCAGCATGGAAGGCTTGCCCTTGAAGATCCACTCACCGAACACCCACGATACGGTAGCGCAGGCAGTTGCCAGCAGCGTGTTGATGAAGGCCAGTGCAGCGATGTCGCCAGCTTCCAGTGCCGAACCGGCGTTGAAGCCGAACCAGCCCACCCACAGCAGCGAAGCGCCGATCATGGTCATGGTCAGCGAGTGCGGAGCCATGGAGTCGCGGCCGTAGCCAACGCGCTTGCCGATCATGATTGCGCCCACCAGGCCCGCAACTGCAGCGTTGATGTGCACCACGGTACCGCCGGCGAAGTCCAGTGCGCCCTTCTGGAAGATCCAGCCTGCCTTGGCAGTCTCGGTCGCCAGGGTTTCGGCGTTGGTGATCGCATCAGGACCGGTCCAGAACCAGACCATGTGGGCGATCGGCAGGTAGCTGAAGGTGAACCACAGCACCATGAAGGCCAGCACCGCGGAGAAGCGCACGCGCTCTGCAAACGCGCCGACGATCAGGCCGCAGGTAATGGCAGCGAAAGTGCCCTGGAAGGCAACGTAGATGAACTCTGGGATCACCACGCCCTTGCTGAAGGTCGCAGCCACCGAGAACGCGCCTTTGGCCGGGTCGTAAATGCCAGCCAGCAGCGAGCGGCCAAAGCCACCGAAGAAGGCATTACCTTCGGTGAAGGCGATCGAATAGCCATACAGGCACCACAGCACGATGATCAGCGCGAAGACGAAGAACACCTGCAGCAGCACCGACAGCATGTTCTTCGAGCGCACCAGGCCGCCGTAGAACAGGGCCAGGCCAGGAATGGTCATCATGATGACCAGCAGGGTTGCCACGAACATCCAAGCGGTATCGCCTTTCTGCGCCACCGGGGCGGCAGGCGCGGCAGCCGGAGCTTCTGGAGCAGCGGCAGCGGCGGCAGGCGCGGCGGCATCAGCCGGGGCTGCGGCAGGAGCTGCCGGAGCCGCCGCCGAAGCGGCAGCAGTTGCAGCGGCAGCTGGCGCTTCCGCCGGCTTGGCATCTTGGGCCAGCACAGGCAGCGCTGCGCTGAAAGCCAACAGGACAGTCACCCCCGCCAGCCATTTCTTAATGGTCTTGTGCATCACGGTTCCCCTTACAGTGCTTCGTTGCCGGTTTCGCCGGTACGGATACGGATTACTTGTTCCAGCGACGAGACAAAAATCTTGCCGTCGCCGATCTTGCCGGTGCGGGCGGCATTCTCGATCGCCTCGATAGCCTGGTCGACGATGGCGTCGTCAACCGCCGCCTCGATCTTGGTCTTTGGCAGGAAATCGACCACATACTCGGCGCCGCGATACAGCTCGGTGTGGCCCTTCTGGCGGCCGAAGCCTTTGACTTCGGTCACCGTAATACCTTGCACGTTGATCGCCGACAGGGCTTCACGCACCTCGTCGAGCTTGAACGGCTTGATAATGGCGGTAATCATTTTCATACGAATGCCTCTTTAGAAGGTTTTGGACACGGTCAGCACCAAGCCGCCCTTGCCCAGGTTTTTGCCATTGGTCGGCGCGATGTAAGCGTCGCTGTTGGTCTTGATATAGGCCAGCGCAACGGATGCCACGCCGAAGTCCTTGGTCGCACCGACTTTCCAGTCGGTGTAGCTGAAGGCGCCGCTGTTCTTCACCTTCTGGTGGCCAACGTGCAGGTTCAGGACGATGCCTTCGTACACTTCCTGGTTGACGGAAGCGTCGACATAGGTGCTGTGCTTGCTGTCCGCGAAGCCGAACAGGTTGCTCAGCGAATGCGAGTACTTGAGGGTTGCCGGGCCATAGCCAACCTGGCCATACACCTCGCGGGTATTAGCGCTTGGATGCAGGTCGTTCGATGGATACACGTAAGCCAGGAAGCCCACGTCATAGCTGACGCCAGGCGCGATCTCACCGCGCTTGCCGCCGTACAGGTCTACTTCAACCGAAGCATCACCGCCGCCGTCCTTGACCCACTTGATGGTGGAGGCCCAAGCGCCTGCATAGAAACCGGTCGGGTTGTTGACCCAGTCGGCGCCGCCTTGCAGCGCCGGTTTCAGGCGGGTTTGCGAGATACCACGGTAGCGGTAGTCGCTGGTCACGGCCGCGTTATAGCTGATCTCATTGTCAGGCTTCGCCTCGGGTGCGGCATCGGCTGCTTGGGCCAGGCCGGTTCCCATCGTTGCCATTGCGAGTGCGACTGCAGCGGTGAGACCCAGCTTCTTGCTCTTATGAATCATGGCGATTTCCTTTTGAGTGAACTTTTATTGCGGTTTAAAATTCAGTCTGAAACAACAGCTTTCTTGCTTATTAGCAGATTGCGTGCCAGCTAGAAATCGTGCAGGAGTTGAAGTTAAGACAGCTTTCCGCACCATTTAAAGCCAAAGCCGCACCGTTGTGGTGCGAAATCTCACACATCAGGAATAAAAAAATGGACATGAACGCCTTCTTCAATGACCTGCAGCAAAAGGTCAACCAGGTCATCGAAAATTCGCCGGCCAAGGATATTGAAAAGAACGTCAAGGCGATGATGACCCAGGGCTTCGCCAAGCTGGACCTGGTGACCCGCGAGGAATTCGACATCCAGGCCCAGATGCTGGCCAAAGCCCGCGCCAAGCTGGAGCTGCTGGAATCGCGCCTGGCCGAGCTGGAAGCCAAGCTGGCCGACAAGTAATCCCCTTGCGCTAGCTCAAACGGGCGGTGGCGCCCGAGGCCTACGATCTTCAGTTGTAGACCGGGAGGCCACCATGAGCATCGCAGTCATCAAAAGCCGCGCCCTGGCCGGCATGCAGGCGCCGGAAGTCAGCGTCGAAGTCCACCTGGCCAACGGCCTGCCCGCCTTCACCATCGTCGGCCTGGCCGATACCGAGGTAAAAGAATCTCGCGAGAGGGTACGCGCAGCCATCACCAATGCGGGCTTCGAACTGCCGCAGCATCGCATCACCGTCAACTTGGCCCCAGCTGATCTTCCCAAGGAATCGGGGCGTTTCGATCTTCCAATCGCCATTGGCATCCTGGCCGCTTCCGGCCAGATTCCTTCTTCGACACTGGAACAATTCGAGTTTGCCGGCGAGCTGTCGCTGACCGGCGAACTGCGGCCAATCCGCGGCGCTTTGGCGATGACCTATGCCATGCAGCGCTCCGCCGGTGGTTCCAGCCGCGGTTTCATCCTCCCGCTTGCCAATGCCGATGAAGCCGCGCTGGTTGCCGGCGCCCGCATCTACCCTGCCGCCACGCTGTTGCAGGTATGCGCCCACTTCGGCCTCGATCCCGATGGCAGCTTCGCCCTGCCGCGCCATGTGGCGCAGCCCCTTCCGCTTCCACCAGCCATTCCCGACTTCGCCGACGTCAAGGGCCAGATCTTCGCCAAGCGTGCGATGGAGGTTGCCGCCGCCGGCCGCCATTCCGTCCTGCTGGTCGGCCCACCAGGCGCCGGCAAGACCATGCTGGCCACGCGCTTCGCCGGCCTGCTGCCTCTAATGACGGACGACGAGGCGCTGGAAGCCGCTGCAGTTCAATCCCTGATCAGCGGCTTCACCGTCGAAGGCTGGAAGGTGCGCCCCTTCCGCGCGCCGCACCACACATCTTCCGGCGCGGCCCTGGTAGGTGGTGGCAGCGTTCCCCGCCCCGGCGAGATTTCGCTCGCGCATTGCGGCGTTCTTTTCCTTGACGAGCTTCCCGAGTTTGATCGCCGAGTCCTGGAAGTACTGCGCGAGCCGCTCGAATCTGGCCGGGTGACCATCGCTCGCGCCATGCGGCATGCCGACTTCCCCGCTCGCTTCCAGCTGATCGCCGCCATGAACCCCTGCTTTTGTAGAGATACAGTTAGCTTGGTCACGAAGTTCACATGGCGTTCTCGCGAAGATAAAGTGCAGCTCGCCCCGGTGATAGGACAGCACTCTTACCTGGAAGCCTCACCAACTACAACGTCAATTACCTGCCAATGGGGGGCAAGGAGGTGCAGTTCCGGTGCTGCTTGGATCCTCTCATCAAGCGGCACAATTAGGCTCATGTCGAGCAATCTCAAATGAAAAACGGCGGCTTCACTAAATTGCTCAATCGAGAGCTTTACCCCGTTGAACCATTCAGTTTCGGTTATGCCGTTGCGAAATTTTGAGAATAGCGAATCAAAATCACACACAATCAAAAACCACCACTTATCACCATGTCGCGGACTTCGCGCAAATCGCCGAGCAGACTCAAACAACGACAGACTTGCTCTCCCGCGCTCCATGGCCGCAACCTCAATCCCCATCTTTAGGAGAAGTCTACATACAGAAAGTGGCTCTTGAGGTTGGGCGATGACACGAACTTGAGTAATCTCACCTCTGTCAATCCCGTCTTCAACTTCTTTAGTTAATGGCTGGATACCCAAGAGTCCTGCCTGCAAGGTCGAACGAAAAATGCCAATAGCCGTGCTCATCGCAGGCGGCTTTCTATGCTTAGTCGGAATTCCTAATAAAAGGCGAATTGGCAAGAACGGGTAACTACTTAGTGCTTTTGCCTCGACTTTAGCGCCAAAGTACTGATTGCACGAACCGCAAACGATCCCATGCGGTAAGCATGCCCAGGCTTTCCCTCCCAACGATTCAGGGAGGATATGCTCAACTCTTTTATCGGCAATTTCACCGAAACAAAATATACAAGTCATTTTCGATTGATGGTTGCGCTAGGGCTAGGATAGTGGTGCGTGTAGTTGCGGAGTCGAGTTCAGTTTGTCTTGTTTCACACTACCACGCAAGATGTGAGTCCCGACATTGCGGTCATTAATGGTCCCCTTACGCCAGGTGAAATTGTCCAGATTTCGCAAGAAGCAATACGTTGCGCAGTTGCTGCTCTCGAGATCATCCTAACCACGGCGCAATGCTGCGAAAATAAAATACTTGAGCTTTCCGAAATGAATGTAAAATTTCTCAGCGGTCCAGTTAGCCGTTAACTCTAGTAGCAATTAAATAATTCCGTCTCAAAAGGTTCTTGACAGACATAGAGGAAATAATGAAAGTTTTCTGGTCGTGGCAAAGTGATACCCCTGAAGATGCAAATAAGCATTTTGTACGTGCAGCGTTGCAAGAAGCTGTTGAACTAGTCGCCAACGACTTAGGGCTTTCCGAAGCCGAACGACCAGAAGTAGACCACGATACAAAGAATGAACCTGGCTTGGTAGAGATCGTTGCGACCATTTTCAAGAAGATTGAAGGTGCCGCCGTATTCGTTGGCGACGTCACCCCAATTGCGACATCCGGTAAGGGAAAACTTGTTCCTAACCCGAATGTAATGATTGAACTGGGATACGCGTTGAAGACGCTTGGGCACGAGCGCATTGTGCTCGTGTCGAACAGCGCCTTGGGTGGACGTCCCGAAGACTTACCATTTGATCTCAGACACCGTCGCGGGCCAATAACCTATACATTGCCTAGCAATGCAGCAAAAGACAATCGAATAAACGTGAAAAAGAAACTGGCTGCTGATCTTGCTAGTGCGCTCAGAGCCAATCTCGGATCGGTATTGACTAGAAGTGATGCTGAGATTGAGTTCGATCTATATTCGGTTGACGGCGATGATCGCTCAACTTGGATGAAACCAGGTGAGCCTATTGAACATCGGGACTATTTTAACGGCGCAGGATCACATAGCTGGCCAGTTGCCTCCGGGCCGCGATCATATATTCGAGTCGCTCCAGCAGCCTGGAGCGGAAAAAAACCGTCACGACTTGAAATTCAAAATGCTCCGCCGGATAAAAAGCTCAGCCTTCTAGGCTCGTGGAGCAATGGGGATGGTGGCGCAAATGAACTTGGAGTTGTATCCGTCGGATACAACTCCAGCCGTGAAGCAATCTCCGCGACTCAGTGGTTTGATAAAACCGGTGAAGTATGGTCCTTTAGTACTGCAATAGCGGCTATGAGCAACGGAGACACCTACATTGGCCAATATCGTGTGCTGAAAGACTGGGCAAACCACTTACCCAAGACTTTGAAATTCCTAACAGATTTTGGGGCACTCGGTCCATTCCGAGTCGAATTGGGTGTAGAAGGCCTAATGAATTTGGTGTGGTCTGGCGACCCATTCATTCGTTCACTTGCCTTGGAAAATCGAGTTGGAATTGTTCGGACCGCAAGGGAATGGAACGTCAAAGCACAGCTGGAATTTGTGACGGAGTGCTATAACGAACTTTGCGATGCATTCAATCAACCAAGGCTAACAGCAGAGGCCGTGGCAGCGCTTTTGCCGAATGTTCCTGGCTAGTGCTCGCATAGGACTAGTGGTTGCTTAATGTGTAGTAGTTGACATACGAC
>Ga0209050_1001161_pt1 | contig 31304 bp, 29 predicted proteins | sample Araplavi_mTSA_r2_FD_184276 | JGI IMG/M metagenome (GOLD analysis project Ga0209050, IMG submission 184276) | Arabidopsis root microbial communities from North Carolina, USA - plate scrape MF_Cvi_mTSA_r2 (SPAdes) (version 2) | ecosystem: Host-associated > Plants > Roots > Endosphere | place: USA... | reverse complement strand
TCGCGCAGCCGGAACGCCTTGAGACACTGATCATCCAGAACGCGAACGCGTACGAACAGGGCCTGGGCGCAAAATGGGAGGCAATCCGCGAGTTCTGGAATGCCCCTGCGGAGCATCCGGGCGTGGTCGACGAGTTCCTTTCCCGTGAGAGCACCGAGCAGCGTCACACACTCGGCACCTCGCATCCGGAACGCTATAACCCGGATACGTGGACGGACGAGTTCACGCATCTGTCCAAGCCCGGTCAGCGTGAAATTCAAAGCCTTCTTCTCTACGACTACCGGACGAATGTTGCTTCGTACCCAGCCTGGCAGGCCTGGTTGCGCGCGCGGCAACCACCGGTCCTGGTGATATGGGGTAAGAACGATCCCTCGTTCATTGCCGATGGTGCACAGGCGTACCGGCGCGACCTGCCAGACGGCGAGTTTCACCTGATCGACGCAGGTCACTTCGTGCTCGACGAGAAAGTGGACGATGTCGCGCTGCTGATGCTGTCGTTCCTGGAAAGACACCTTTGAACGACGGCGTTTTGAATACCTAGGTCCAATCGACGGATGCGAGTTCCGGCTCAATGATGGGCACAACGCCGAAGGAGCACGAGCCATGTCCTTGCCGAAAATCGCCGTCATCATGGGCACGACGCGCGCAGCGCGGTTTGCCGATACTCCCGCCGCCTGGATATCCGACCTGGCCCGCGCTCGCGGCGACATGGACATCGAGCTGATCGACTTGCGCGACTACCCGATGCCATTCTTCGACGAGCCGGCGTCCAACGCCTGGGTGCCATCCGGCAGCGAAGTGGCGCGACGTTGGCAGAGCAGGATAGCCAGCTACGATGGCTATATATTCGTGACCGCCGAGTACAACCGCGGCCTTCCGGCCGTGCTCAAGAATGCGCTCGACTACGCGTATCCCGAATGGAACCGTAAACCTTGCGCGTGTGTCGGCTACGGCAGCGTCGGTGGCGCCCGCGCGATAGAGCAGTTGCGACTGAGCTGCATTGAACTGCAGATGGCGCCGACGCGGAGTGGGGTGCACATCCAGGGGCGCGACTTCTTCGATGCGCTTCAGGAGAACAAGCCGCTCGCCGAAATTCCCTACATTGCACAGAACGCGGCGACCATGCTGGATGAGCTGCTGTGGTGGACGCTCGCGCTAAAGAATGCGCGCGGCCCGTAGGTCTGCTCACAGGGCAACTGGACGATACGATCATGTGGTCCTCGATGTTGACCGACGCACTCGGTATCAAGCTCCCGATCGTGCAGGCGCCGATGGCCGGCGTCTCCGCATCTTCGATGGCTACAGCGGTGAGCAATGCGGGCGCATTGGGATCCATTGGCATCGGCGCGCTAGACGTGCCGGCGGCGCGCACCATGATCGATGCCGTGCGCGCGGCGACGTCCGCCCCATTCAACGTCAACCTTTTCTGCCATGCACCGGCGCAACGGCGACCAGGCGCGGAGCGTGCCTGGATCGATCGACTGACGCCCGAATTCTCGGCGTTGGGAGCGGCAGCGCCGGGGCAGCTGAGCGAGATCTACCGCAGCTTCGTCGTCGACGACGAGATGCTCGCGATGCTGATCAAGGCGCGGCCGCCCGTCGTCAGTTTCCATTTCGGCTTACCGGAAAGCGCGGCCATTCGGGCGCTCCAGCAAGCAGGAGTCACACTGATCGCGACGGCGACGAACGTTGTCGAAGCGCGCGCAATCGAGGCCGCCGGGTTGGGCCATCGTCGCCCAAGGATGGGAAGCGGGCGGTCACCGTGGCTGCTTCGATCCTGAGGGCCCCGATGAAGCACTCGGCACGCTGGCGCTCACACGGTTGATCGTCCAGAAGACCCGCCTGCCGGTGATCGCGGCGGGCGGCATCATGGACGGTGCTGGCATCGCAGCGGCCCTCAAGCTGGGAGCCGACGCCGCACAGCTCGGCACCGCTTTCATTGGTTGTGATGAGAGCCTTGCGGATCAGGGCTATCGGGAAGCGCTCGCTTCTGCCGCCAGCACCGTGATGACGCGCGTCATTTCGGGCCGGCCTGCGCGGTGCCTTGTCAATCGATTCACGGCGATCGGTTCCAGGATTCCCGACGAGACGGTGCCCGACTACCCGATCGCGTACGACCTAGGCAAGGCGCTCAACGCCGCAGCCAAGGCGCGCGGTATCCACGGATTCGGCGCGCAATGGGCGGGGCAGGGTGCGCCTCTCGCACGATCGATGCCCGCTGCCGAACTGGTGGGAACCCTGGCGCGGGAACTCGAGGAGGCACTCAAATGACCGGCATATTGCCGTTACGTTCGCGTCCGCTGTTCACGATGGAACTCGCGGTCAGCGCATTCCGGATGGTTGGTGGGCCGGAGGGCGGCGGTTTGCGAATCGCCGATGTTCCTGGCGGTAGCTTCAATGGCGAGCGCTTGCGCGGAGCAGTGCTCGCTGACGGAACCGATTGGCAAACGCTTCGCGGCGACGGTGCAGTGTTGCTGGATGCGCGGCTGGTCCTGAAGACGCACGATGACGCGCTGATCGCCATGACCTACATAGGCATCCGGCACGGCCCCCCCGAAGTGATGGAGAAGCTCTCGCGCGGCGAGTACGTGGACAACGGCAGCTACTATTTCCGCATCACGCCGGCCTTCAGAACTTCGGATCCGCGTTATGAGTGGCTGAATCGTACTGTCGCGGTAGGAGTCGGCGAGCGCCTGCCGGCCGGACCGCGTTACATGGTGCACGAGGTCATTTGACATGTACTGGGACCTCCAACAGGTCAGCTCGCAGCCAGGGCTCAGCTGTGTCAGGCGGATCGTTGGGCTCCACTGGCCCCAGACATGCACTGCGGAGTTCATTCGCATCGACCAGTGCATGGCACGGCCGTAGCTGTCGTCGGATGTTGGAGCCAGGCTGGAATTCTGGCAATGATTGGCGGCATGACCTTAGGGCCTCGTTGAGACGCTGGTGCTAATGTCCGCTTTCGACCCAAAGCGGACACTGCGCTTCGAGAGATGGTCATGCAGTCATTGGAAGAGTGCCGCCGGCAGGTAGCAGACCTGTTCCCGGAGCAGCGCGCAGAGGTCACATCACTGGGACTGATCGATCTGTCTTGTCTGATCTCGGGCCGAGTCGTCGAAGCGCTCGGGGATGGCCCGCATGCGGTTGCAGTGCGCGCTGCGAGGCTCGCGAGCTGGGCATGGGAACGTGGCCGCCACGACGAGTCGCTGACGCATTTCGCAATGGATGTGTTGTCTGAGTCGGTGCGTCGAGAGCCGCTCCGCCGTGAGCTATGGCGCGCACTCCCGGAGGATCTTTTTCGGATACTCCTGCCGGCGTTCTGCGGAGCCCTGCGACGTGACGCGGTGGCTGAACTGGAACGCGAGTATCGCCACGTCGTCCGCTGACCTAGGCGAATGTCCACTCCTGGCCGTTTGCGGACACTCCGGCAGTCAGGAAGCGGCAACGCCTCGATGCCGTACTTCGGCTAGCTGGACAACAACGACCTTGACCAGCTGCCGGCATGAGGCGGACTTCTGAGCTTCTTCGGCGGAGCGGCGGCTGACGTAGCCTTTGAGGCGTAGTTCCATTTTGTCGCGCCACATGAGGCCGCGCAGGCGTTCGACGGTCATGCGCTGTCCGTCGGCAGAAACGAGATGCCGGCCTCGCAGCCGCCATCCGTACCATTCGTCCTCGAAGTCGAGGTTCATGCAGGCACTGCCTGTGCGAGGGGGCAGAGATATCGACAGGGGTACGGCTACCTGATGTAGGAAAAAGCCGCACCAAGGCGTCGGACAGCCAACCGCGTCAGCCCCTGTAGCGTCTTACATAATATGCATTATGCGAAGTAACGGATGGGGAACCCAATGCCCCCAGAGCTCTCAGCTCAGCGCCGCCCAGAGCTCTGTCCCGCGTTGCCGCCGTCGTGCTGTGCCGTGGCGCGGCTCTGGGCGAACTCCGGGAACGTCTCCGCCAGCGACGCCTTGTCCGGCAGGATGTAGAACACGCCGCCGCGTTCGAACGTCGGGCGGATGATCTGCTCGTAAAACTCGGGCGAGACGTTGATGCAGCCGTGCGTGATGCGATTGTCGTCCGGCGACGGCGACGCCAGGCGTTCGGGACGCTTCTCGGCTGGGACGCCTGTTGCCGTCGGATGCATGGAGACCGAGGAATCGTAGTCCACCCACAGGACGCGTCCGGCGTCGGTCGATGGGCCGAATCCGCCCACGAAGCGACCGGCGGGCGTCGTGCGATCCCGGCCTGGAATTTCGCGAAGCGCGAGACCGGCGATGCCGGGGGCCGCATGATCGCCGATCGCCGAGCCAAAGAGCCCGGGCGCCGCGCCGCGAAGCCGCCCGTCGCCCCCGAAAACGAGGATCTGCGCGGCGGCCTTGTCGATGACCGCGAACGGATAACCCTCGCTGTCCCGGGTCGCCACAACCCACCCCGCCAGCTCGGTCATCGTGTCGGACACTTCCTGGCCTTCCGGAAGCTGGTCGACGGCGGCCGCCGGTTGCTCAGCGCCATCCTGGGCAATGGCCACGCCGGAGCTTGCAAACGCCACTGCCAGAGCCAGAGCGCCACCGAGGGCACGAATCACGGGGTACGAGCGCGTATTGATGGGACGATTCCTTGGAACAAAGACTGCGTAAAGAAAGCAAAAGAGACCGGTGGCCAGCTGGCCACCGGATCCCGAGGTCAAACGTTCGTCACAACCTGTGCGGGAACGATCAGCCGCGCGGTACGCGGCGCGGCGCCGTTTCCAGCTGCTGGACGCGGCCTTCCAACTGATCCAGGCGCTGGTTGGCCTGCTGCGCCGACTGATTGGCGGATTCGGCGCTCTGGGCTGCGCTCTGCACCTTGGCGTCGAGCGAATCCAGGCGTGAGTTGATCGTTGCAAACTCTTCCTTGTAGGTGGCGCAGCCACCAAGGCCCAGGGCGGCGACGATCGCCACGACGAGCGCCAGATTTTGCTTGGTCGGGAACATTCCAATCCTCCTTCGTCAGGGATACCGCAGCCATCTTGCTGAAACGATGAACAGCCTCAGCTTGCTTCGGAATACGTAGATGCATTGTGAAGATGCCCTGCCCCGCGGGATGTCCGCTTTCGGTCAGGAGCGCACATTCAGCGGCCTACGCGGCCCGCAGGTCTGAGACGCACTTCGCTAAACCAGATTCCCTTCAGGTTGCCTTTGGTTTCGATCACGTCGGGAACCGCCGGCACTGGATGCCGCTCAGACAACCAGCGATTGAGCAGTCGATCGATAAGAGAGCCGATTGCGAACGCCCGAACAAGGCAACGTACGAGAAAGCCGCTTTATCTCGATGTGGCCCGGATCATCCAGCAATCCTGATTCTTGTTTCGCTGTTCGCGTGCGATGACCAGTACTTTGTATGGACGCGACGATCGAGAAGACATAGCTCGCCAGCAGTGCCGATCGCGACCAACCGCGAGCCCGTTCGCTCAATCGTTCGCGCCGTGGCCGCGCAGGCGCCATAGCGCGCCAGGCCTGTTCAGGCAAGCCGCGACGCATCTTGCTTGTGTTCTCCGCGCCGGCTGCGCGATGCTTTCCCCGCAGTCAGGGGGAAATGCGTGGGACATCAGGATTCTTCGGCGACACCGCCGGCCGGGGCGCTGCCGGGCGTATGGCGGTTCGGCGACGCCGTGCTGGACGAACAATTGGCCGCGTTGAAGCTCGCCGGGGGCGAGATCGAACTCGACCGCAGCGGCTACGACGTGCTGCTCGCGCTGCTCCGGCACGCAGGCGAAGTGGTGACGAAAGAGGAACTGCTCGAAGCCGGCTGGCCCGGACGGGTCGTGTCGGAAAACTCGCTCGCCAAGGCCATCGGCCGCCTGCGCCAGGCGCTCGGCTCGCAGGGCACCAGCATCCGCGCCGTGCATGGTTACGGCTACCGGCTTGCCTCGCCTGTCACTTTCCAGCCGGTGGCGGACGATCGCGCAACCGTACGCTCACACGCAGGCCCGGAACTGCAGGAAGGCGACGCGCTGCCGCAGCGTTCCGGCTGGCGACTTGTGCGCCGGCTGGGCGAAGGCAGCGCAGGGGGTACGTTCCTCGCGCGTTCCGACGACGGGGACGAACGCGTCGTCAAGATAGCCACGAACGAGGGCGGACTCCGCGGCCTGAAGCGCGAGATCGCGTTGGCGCGCTACATCGGCGCGGTACACGCGGACCTGGCCGACGTGGCCCGAGTGCTCGGATGGAACCTCAGCCAGCCGCCATTCTTCCTCGAACTCCCCTACTTCCCGAACGGCCACCTCGGCGAATGGGCCACGCGGCCCGACGGCCTGCCGGCGCTTTCGCGCGCGCAGCGCGTCACTCTGTGCGCGCAGTTGTGCGATGCCGTGGCGGGGCTGCACGAGATCGGCGTGATCCACAAGGATCTCAAACCCGAAAACTTCTACCCCGTGCGCGACCACGCCGGCCAGTGGCGGATCGTGCTCGCCGACCTCGGCGCCGGCGAGGCCATGCACGCGCCCCGCCTCATCGAGCTGGGCATCACGATGAGCGTCGCCGCCGACCAGCTGTCCGAGCGCGCTGGCAGCCTGCTCTACCTGGCGCCGGAAGTCATCGCCGGCGAAATGCCGACGCAGCGCAGCGACGTGTTCGCGCTGGGCGTGCTGGTGTACCAGCTGATCGTCGGCGACATGCGCCGCTCGCTGGCGCCCGGCTGGGAATCGGACATCGACGACGAACTGCTTTGCGAGGACATCGCCCTCGCCGCGGCCGCGAAGCCGCTGCGGCGATTGCTGCCCGCTCGCGGGCTCGCGGGCAGCCTGCGTCATCTGGAAGAGCGCCGCGTGCAGTCACTGGAGGATCGCAACGCGCGGCTCCAGCACGCGCGCCTGCAACGCGCGATGGAACGCCAACGCGCGCGGCGCCCCTGGCTGATCGCGACCGCAGCCGCGCTGCTCGTGGGCCTGGGCGCGGGATCGATCTTCTATGCGAAGGCACTGGAAGCGGGCCGCGTCGCGCGGGAGAACGCGGCGGTCGCCGACGCGGTGAACCGCTTCTTCAACCAGGACGTACTCGGCGCTGCATCGCCCTACGCGGCCAACGGCCAAGGTGAACCGACCATCCGCGAGGCGCTCGACCGCGCGGTCGTGCACATCGACGAGCGCCTGCGCGACCAGCCCATCGTCGAAGCCACCGTGCGCATGACCATCGGCCAGGTGTATGGCGAGGCGATGCAGATTCCGCAGGCGATCGAGCAGGAGCGCCGCGCGCTTGCGTTGTTCGAGCGCCATCTCGGACCCGAGGATGCGCGCACGCAGCAGGCGCGTTATCGCCTGGCCACCGACCTGACCGACGACTCGCGCTTCACCGAGGCCAGGGCGCTGATCGACGACACCGATGCGCTGCGCCGGAAGCTGGAACTGGACGACGTCGAGACCACGCTGATGTCGCGGCGCGCCGGCTGCTACTGGTACATCCGGCGTGCGCAGTACGACGCGGGACTGCCGGCGTGCGAAGGCGTGGTCGCCTCGCAGCTGGCGTTCGACGCGAGCGACCACACCGCGCTGATCCAGGCCCGCACCAACCTGGCAGTGCTGCACAGCCGCGCCGGACGCATCCAGCAGGCAGAAGAGCAGTTCGTGATGGTGGGCGCCAGCTTCGCCGAGCTGGACGACCACGGCAGCCCGACGCGACTGCGCGTGGACTATCTGCACGGCATGAACCTGCTGGCGCTGGGACGGCTTGAAGAGGCCGCGCAGACGCTCGGTGCGGCGCATCGCGGTTCGGTGGCAGCAATGGGCGCGGACAACCCGCACACGCTGGAAGTGCAGATGGGCCTGGCGAAGCTGCACCTGGCCCGTGCAAGACCGGCCGAAGCCGTGCCGCTGCTGCAGTTCGCCCATGCGGCTTACCTGCGCCAGCTGGGCAAGGACAGCCACTTCACCATGGAAGCACGCGAAACCCTCGACGTCGCGCTATGCGCGGTGGCACGCGCCGAGCGGGGCGCCGCGGACGCCGCCGCATGCGGCGCCATGGCCGCACGCGACGCGCATCCGGACGCCTGACGCGGCGACCCGCGTCAACGATCCGCATCCACGACGTGGCGCGGGCGCGCTGCGCTTACCCGCGCTGCAGCGGACGCATCACGGCGCAGTCGGCGCCTGCACGGCTTCGCTGAACTTCGCGCCGCCGTTGAAGGCGAAGTACACGTGGACGGTCTCGCCTTTCGCCAGCACCGTTTCGTGCAATTCCTGTGTGGACTGGCCGAAGCGGCAGGTGCCACGTCCCTGCGGGTCCGACGCGACCGCCACTTCGACCTTGCCGGCAGGCACCTTGAAGTGTGCGGTTTCGGCGTCCTCCAGGCGCGCGGCCCAGCGGCCGTTGATGTAGACGGCGGCGAAACACGCACCGGCTTCCCAGGCCTTGCCGCGCGTGACCTGCAACGTGCCCCACGGACCGCGCACCGGTTCCTGGTACGCGAACACGCGATCGGCCGGCGCCTCGGCCGCCGGTGTCGCCGGCACGCCAGCCGCACGCAGCGCGTTGCGGGCGGCGACCTTGTCTTCCGCGGCCTTTTCGGTTTGCTGCGCCTCATGCGCCGCATAGGCCTGCGAAGCGGTGTCGCGATACGTTGCCGATGCCTGCACTTCGCCGCGCTTGGTGACCTTCATGTCGTAACCGGCGTCCGACAGGCTGACGGTGGTCTCGTAGCCCAGCATCTGGTTGAACACGAGCGTCCGCGCATCGACGACGCGTGCGGTCGCATTCGGCGAACGCGCCACGTCGAACAACAGCTCGCCCGGGCGCTTGCCCGGGAGGATGCGCATCTTCGGGATCTCGCCGCCGTTGGCCTGGACGCCGGTCTCCACCATCACCTTGCCGGGTTCTTCCCACTGGATGCTGCGCGACTTCGACGCGTAATTCGGCCAGCCGCTGACGTCCTGCCCGGCGAACGTGCGCCCGACCAGCGTCGCGTACGGGCCCCACACCGCCGGATCGGCGGACGCGGCGTCCTGCGCGAGCGCGATGTTCGATGCCAGCGTGCACGACAGCGCGAGCGCCACGGCATTTCTCAGGTTTCGCACCACTTCACTCACCTCCGGCCAGGGCTTCGTCGTTCGACATGAAGCGACGTTCCATTTCATTGCGGAATGCCACGTCGCGCGTTTCGTTGCGCTTCTGCAGCGACTTGCGTTCGCCTGCCGACAGGTTGCTCACCGCCTGCACGCGCAATGCGCCCGGTTCACGCGCGCGATACAGCACCAGGCGGCATGCGCCTGCGGTCTGGTCGATCACCGGCGCGTCGATGGGATAGCGCTCGCCGTCGGCCGTCTGTTCGGCGATCGAAAGCGCGTTCTTCGCACCGCCCTTCAGGAACGTTCCGTAGACGCGGTCCGGAAGGTTGTCCCAGTAGCGGATATCGGCCTTGGGCTTGCTGGCCGAACTGACCAGCACGGCCGCGATGCCGACGACCGCCAGCGCGCCAGCCGCACCGCCGCCATCGTTGAGGCTGACGGCGACCGTCGCGCCCTGGATGCCGATGCCGGCCACGGTTTCGGTGCCCTTGCGGAAACTCGCCTTGCCGTCGAGGATCGCGTCGACCTGCCTGCCGCCGAGCGTCGAAGCCTGCCAGCCGATGTCGCCCAGCACCGGCAATTCCTGCGCGCCGTTGTGCGCGGACACGAACGGATTGTCGCCGCGCTTGAGCTGCATCGCTTCACCGTACGAACCCGTCGCGGTCTTTACCGGCGACGTGCCCGACTCCACCAGCACCAGCGTCGTGAGGCCCGCGACGGGGGGCTTGAGGCCCTCGGGTTGCTGCGTGGCGGCACGCTGGTAGAAATCGGCGGCCATGCCTGCATCGCCTGCGCAGGTCGACGACCAGCCCGACAGCAGCGACATCATTCCGAAGTCGCCGGCATAGGTTTCGTTGCTGGAGATCGTGTCCTGATATTCGGCCGAACGGAAACTGGCGCGCGCGTTCTCGTAATCGCCGCGCGCCATGAACAGCAGGCCGCGGTAGTAGTACGTCATCGCGCGTTCGTATGGCTCGCCCTTGAAGTCCTTGCTGCCTTCGGAGGACCACAGCGAACGGGCCTTCTTCGCCGAATCGGAATTGGCGTAGATCAGCTCGACGCGTTCCAGCGCGGCGTCGAAGGCACGTTCGGCGATGTCCAGATGTCCCTGGTCGATCGCCTCCAGCCCCAGACGCTGCAGGTTGAGCACGGCGCCCCATTCGCCTTCGGCGAGCAGCGTGTCGTAGTACGGACGCAGGCCGGACGGAAGCGCGGACGGGTCTTCCCCGGCGAAGGCCGGAGCGGCGCACGCCAGCAAAGCGCCGAACAGCAACGCGCGGCCTGTCTTCATCGCAGGATGCAGGCTCATCGACGCACCATCGCATCGGCCATGCGGTGGCCGGTTTCATTCGCCAGCACGCGTGCGGTGTCGGCCTGCGTGACGGGCGCCTGCGCACCGCGTTCGAACCCGCCTGCCGTCGCCACGTACGGACGCAGCGCGGGCTCGCCCGCGTCGGCAGGCGTGTCGAAGTCCATCAGCGTTTCGCCCGTGGCCAGGGAACGCAGCGACACATGGAATCGCCGTCCCGATGCGGCATCACCATCGGCGGTGGACGTCACTTCCATCAGGAAATCCGCATGGCCGACGAGCGCGCCGGTCTCGATGGCGTGGAGGTTCGGCCGGTCGCCCTGCGCCGACTGCCCCGCCAGCCGCGTGGCCAACGCGCGGTCGATGAAACGAACGCCGCCCTGGCGCAGTTCGGCCATGAACACCGACTGCATCGAACGCGCATCCGCCGAGAGCGCGGCATGCGCCGGTCCGTCGCCTTCGACGAAGGACTCGCTGCGCTGGTGCAGGTGCGCCTGCGCACCGGCAACGGCTACGCCGACCGGTCCGTTGTTGCCGTCGACGACGCCATCCACCTGCGCGGCATTGCCGTGCACGCGGCGGTCGAGAGTGTCGACATCGCGATACCGCGTGGACACAGCGTCATCCAGCGTGGATTCCCAGAAGAGCATCACGCGGTTGCGTGAGCCGAGGCGTCCGCGCAACGCGGTCCACGGTGAGGCGACCTGCTGCACCGGCCGCACGGTCGGCGCCAGTACCGTCGGCTGCCCGGGCCGCATCTGCGCGACGGCCGTCGTCGGCACGGCAAGCCCTGCCGCCACGGCGCAGGCCAGCACGCAGGGAAGCAACGTCCGCCGGCTCACGGATTGCGCGCCAGTTCGATGTAGTAATGCGCGGCCTTGCCGGTCGAGAACGACGACTCCTGGTACACCGCCATTTCGCCCGCGGGCAGGAACACCGTACGCCACGCCGAGACCGGTTCGGCGGGCGCCATGCCCGCGTCCAGGAAGGCCGTGCGCGCACGCACGCTCATGGCCGCGCCGGTGCAGTTGGCCAGCCGTGCGTTGACCTGCACGGTGCCACCGGCGGTGTTCTGCGTGCTCAGCTGCTGCACGATGACGCTGTTGTAGAGCCCGGCATCGCTGATCAGCACGGCATCGGCCGGAATGTCCTTGACCGAACCGTAAGCGGTCGACGTCAGCGCCGGGCCGCCCACGAGGGCGTTGGCCTTCAGCGCCTTGTAATCGCACTTGAGCAACGCCTGCGGGCGTGCCGCCGGCGTGGACGAACAACCGGCCAGGGCGAAGGCGATCAGTACGGCCGAAGCGAGGATGGAAGCGGAGGATTGCATGGCGTCTCCTTCAGGAAGTCGCGGAATGGATGCGCGCACGACACCGGGGCACGCCGCGTCGGCGGCGGCCGGTCGGGCGGCGGCACGATTGAGGTGGACTGGAAGCGCGCCGTCGTGGCGCGCGGGATGTCAGCGGTAGACCACGTCGTCGGCGGCGGCGCGCTGGAACTCGTACATGCCGCTCCACACGACCGCGCCCGTCTCGGCGTCGACCAGTTCGAATGCGATCTGGTTATAGCGCTGGACCACGCCGCTCTTCGGATCGCGGCTGTCCAGCGTCATGATCGCGCCGCCGAGGAAGTAATCGACGCCTGCCTGCGCACCGGTCATGCCGGTGGTGCCCACGTCGGTCGCGCCTTCGCGCTTGAGTTCGCGCTGCTTGGCGACCATCCCCGCGTAACGCTGTGCGACGAAGGCCATGCGGCCCTGCGAGGCGCGATTGAGTTCGGTCATCAGGCGCTGGGTGATCATGCGCCGGTTGATGATCTGCGAGCCCTCGTTCCGGAACTCCTGCTCGTCGATCAGGATGCGCGGCGGCTTCGACAGTCCGTTGAGGAACCCGCTGGCGAACATGTCGCGCGCCATCTGGTTGGTCATCGACTGGATGTCGTGCGCCTCGATGCCGACGCCGGTGACCAGCCCCTTCTCCGCCGGATCGAGCTCGCGCGCCTGGACGCCATTGCGGTTCTCGAGCTTCCGCTCGCGCGCCTCGCCGTCGGCGGTCGACAGGCACGCGGCGACGAGTACCAGCCAGATGCCGGCACTGAAATGTCTTGCTGTCACGATTTCCCCCTGGATTGCTGGACCGCCCGGCACGCCAGGCCGGACGTCGCTACGTCAGGCCCGCGGTCGGCGGGACGGGCGAAGTTGACCACGGTCACATCCAGGGATTCTTTTCCGAGCGCTGAAATCTTCTGAAAAGTTATGAAACGCGCGACTGCAGGCGACGAAATCCGTTGCACTTCAGTGGCTTGGGAGATCGTCTGGTCGTCGATGTGGCCAGGAACCCTGCATCCAGGTTCAGGGGTCTTCATGCGGCAGCATGCGAAGGCGATGCCCGGCAACAGAGCGACATGGACATTGGCACGCCCCTGCCCCATGCCGGCTTCCGGTCGAAAGCGGACATCAGCAGCGTCACGGCGACCGGAAGCCGACGTTGAACAATGCGGGCACCCCATGCGGATCGCTCCCGCACCCGGTCTATCATGCGCCCAGGCGCCCGCAAGGATGGCGCAATGAAACAAGGCGTGCCGGCATGACAGTGGTCCGGGTGGCATTGGCCAATCTGCGCGTTCCCTCGACACCGATCGATTCCGTCGGGCTGGCGACATCGGCGATTGCCGAGGCCGGTCGACAGGGAGCGACGGTTGTCTGCTTTCCCGAGTGCTTCATTCCTGGCTACCGGTGGCCCGGCTCGGCGCTGCCGGCCCACGACCCGGCCTTCCATGAGCATGCCTTGGCGGAAGTGGCCAAGGCAGCGAATCGTGCCGGGATCACCGTGATTCTCGGCACGGAGCGAATGACCGCTCGCGGCCTGCAGATCACCGCCTGCGTCATTGGCCCCGACGGCGGCATCGCGGGCTGGCAGGACAAGGTGCAGCTCGACCCCTCGGAAGAAGACATCTACCCCGCATTCGCGGAGGAGCGCCAGATATTCACGGCGGGGCCGTTGACGTTCGGCGTGACGATCTGTCACGAGGGATGGCGGTATCCCGAAACCGTGCGTTGGGCAGTGCGTCGCGGCGCACAGGTAGTGTTCCATCCGCACGCGAGCGCTGCCGAGCCCGGAGGCTATCGACCGACGACATTCGCAGATCCTGCGAATTCGTTTCATGAGAAGGCCGTCCTGTGTCGCGCCGCGGAGAACACCTGCTACTTCGCGTCGGTCAACTTCGCGATCGAAGGTTCGAGCACCACATCGGCAATCGCCCGACCCGACGGTACGCTGCAGTGCTTCCAGCCTTACGGCCAGTCGGGGCTGCTCCTGGCCGATCTCGACCTGAGCACGGCCACCGGGCTGTTGGCGGCCAGATGCCGGACCTCGCCGCTTTGAAGTGATCGCAAAGCAAGCGCATGCCCTCACGCCAATACCATTGGAGCGCGTCGAGGCTCGCGTTCATTCGTACTGGTTCCTGGCCTGCGCGAAGGTCACGCATGAGATCTCCAGGATCTCCTCGTCCAGTTCTGCCTCGCATGGCTGCGAGCGCCATACGGCACATACATCCGAGGGCGCGAGGTCCTCGCGACGGTTCCGGCCGAACGCCGGCGCCCGACTCAAGCCGAGCCGGGAAGCGGCTTCGGCTTGAATGAATTGTCAGCTGCGCACCGACTAGAACAGGTCATTGCGCTTCTTTGGCTTGATGATCTGAAAAAAACCGTAGCCAAGACCGATGTCGGTAATAAGGCGGACGACGAGTGCCGGGACAGCGATAAGCGCATGAATAATCAGGGCCGCTGTCGCATAACAGCAGAACTCGATGGAACGGGCCGCCAATCCGAGCCGGCTGGGTCGCCTGACCTCAAGGATGGATGCGCGAACCTCGGAAACATTCCGCCACTTTCCAGCGTCGACGCTTGAGCGGGCGATTCGGGAATACAGGTTCTTGCTTCCAGTGCCGCGAACAAATGCCCGCCACATCCGCCCAGGCTCCAGGACAAGGCCGGTCGATAGCGCGATGAGGTTCATGAACGCCAGCGTGGGCGAATCCAGGAGAGATCCCGTCCCCAATTCCCACGCACTTACCTCTCCCTCGCCGATGCGGCCCACGCTGTAGCGCGTAACCAGATGATGGAGATCGTGGTACTTCAGGTAGCGGTGGCGCGTCTCAATGTTGGGCAAGGGAACAAGAAGGCACCCGGTATAGACAGGTACGGTGAGCGCGCGGGCACCGACGTCCTGGCCGAAGCCGTGTTTTGCATAGAACGTGGAAAGTTCTTGTTGCAGCTGCATTACTGCCCCCAAGGCATGGCTAACTACCTGGCCGGCGTGCGACCGGACCCAGCGGCCCCGGTGCGATGACCTGGCCAACGACCGATACGGGTCGAAAGTGGACACTAACAGGGAGAAGGCATCATCGCGCGCCCAGCCGGCTCCTCAGTCGAGCCCGCCGAATCCCCCGGAGGTGAGCCAACTCCCCAACGCGAGGAAATATTCAGCGGATTCGGGGCGGAACCGCTTGCTCAACGAGGAATCGATCTGCTGTTGCGGCGTCAGCGATTCCATCATCGCGTGGTCGGCGCCTGCGATGGAAACCACCGTCACGGTCTTCCTGTCCAGCGCCCTCGCCCGCTCCACGGACGTCCGCACGGGAATCCACACGTCCTTCTGTCCGAACACAAGCAGGGTCGGAACTTCGACGCGGGAGAGCGCATCCATCGGGTCGTACGAGATCTCCTTCAGCCAGCGCGACGTCTTCGGGTCGCCCAGCGTTCCGCTCATGTAAATGAGTGGAAACCACGGTTTCGTCTTGGCGAGGTCAAGCTTCGCCTGCGCGGTCTTCGCATCCATCTGCCCGCGCAGATGGGCATCGACCGCTTCGCGGGCGTCGATCGCAATGGCGATATCCGCCTCGCTTGCGCCGTTGATGCGCAGGATGTTGCGTGTCGCCTCGATCATCTGCAGATCGGGTGAAACCAGCGGAGCCGATACGGACACCACGAACGCAGCCCGCGGGTCGCGGGAGCCCGCGATCATCGCGATCCATCCGCCCTGGCTGTAGCCCCAGTAGCCGACAGGTGCGTCGCGCAGGCCCGGATCGGATTCGAAGAGTCGGCGCGCGGCGATGGCATCGTCGGCGAGCACGGTGTAATCGGAACTCTTCAGGTCACCGGTGGAGCGCCCCGTGCCACGACGGTCGAAGACAAGCACCGCCATTCCGAGCCGCGGCAGGCTCTCATGAAGGTGCCGGAAAATCGCGGTGGAGCGCTCGCCGCCGGATGCGCCATGCACCGCGATCAGGATCGAAGCCACCTTCCCTTGCGCGGGACGGTAGATCGTCCCGGACAACGCTGCCTCGCCATTGTCGAAGGACACATCCTCGACGCACGCGATCGCATCGCATGAGCGCGGTCGAGCCACCGCCTGTTGCGACATCATCTGCAACATCATGGCAACGACAATCAACCAAAGGCATCGCATACGCACCTCGAGTCCACCATGGTCGGACAGGCCGCGATCCTAGCAAGGCCGATGCGGCGCAACCCAGTGCCATTCGCAGTGGCGGGTGGTGCCATTCGCGCAACCGGCACTTCTGTGCGGCGTGTCGTATGGGTATAAGGACGTCGCCAGGAATCGAATGGACACGAGCATGCACCTCCACGCAACGACGCGATCGACGATGAGCGTGTGCGCATGGCTCGCCATTTCGTGCATCGCGATGAACTGCGGTGCCCAGGTGATCGATGCCGATGCGCCGGTGCGCATGACACCCGATGCATTGTCGAGCAACGAGTACGAGTCGTCGCCGACGTTTTCCTCCGACGGTCGCGAGGTGTATTTCTTCCGCGCCGATCCCGGTTACCGCCGCTACCGCCTGCTCACGTCGCGTTGCGTGGACGGACGCTGGACGGAACCCTCGCCTCCCTCTTTCGCCGTGCCGGACGTATCGGAAGCCGACCCCGCCCTGTCAGCCGACGATCGCTGGCTCTACTACGTCTCGGCACGCTCCGATCCCGCAGGCGAACGACTGGATATCTGGCGTGTGCAGCGCAACGCCGCCGGCGACTGGGGCCAGCCGGAGCGTTTGCCGGAGCCGGCAAATTCCACTGCCTCGCAACTCCTGCCGCGGCCGCAACCGGATGGCCGACTGCTGTTCGGTTCCAGCCGCGACGGCGGCATGGGGCAAGGCGATATCTACCTCGCAACTTTGGGCAAGGACGGCCAATGGGTCGTCGAGAACGTCGGCGCGCCGATCAGCAGCAGCGCCAATGAGTACGAAGCCGAGATGTCGCGCGACGGCAGTGTCCTTGTCACCGTGGCGAACCGTGGGAGCACTTCGCACCTGTATGTTTACGAGCGCAACGGAGCGACGTGGCGGGAACGCGGACGCGTGCCGGCGCGGACGGATGTCTTCCAGGTTGGCCCGCTCCTGTCGCCCGATGGCCGTCGCCTCCTGTTCTCGCAGGCCGACGGACCCGAACGCTCCGGCGAATGGTTCCTCGTCGATCTGGACACGCGTGCCGACAAACGCTGGCCGCCTCGTTGCGAGCGAAACAAGTAGGAGCGTCGTCCCGCCCGGTACTCGATTCATTTTCCAGCAAGCTGTTGCGCCTTCATCGGCGTAACCTTCGCCCGTCGCAACGCCGGCCATCCCATGTCCTTGAACACTTCCTCACCGCACACCCGTGCGTCGGTTCCGCTTGCCCCATCGCTCGACACCACGCTGACCGCCGCGCACATGCCGCGCCGGTTCCGCCCCCTCGACCGTCGTGTCGCGTGGGTCACCGCAGCGAGCGTGCTGCTCGCCGTGATCGTTTCGCTCGTCGCACAGGGGTTGACCGCGCTGATCGGACTGGTGACGAACCTGGCGTTCTACGGACGCATCGACGCCTCGCTGGTCAGTCCCGCACACAACACGCTTGGGCTGTGGGTCATCGGCGTGCCCGTAGTGGGCGGCCTTGTCGTCGGCATGATGGCGCGCTTCGGCTCCCGCGCCATTCGTGGACACGGCATCCCCGAAGCCATGGAACAGGTGCTTCGTAACGAAAGCCGCATTCCACCCATCATCACCTGGCTCAAGCCGGTGTCCTCGGCCGTCGCCATTGGCACGGGCGGCCCGTTCGGTGCGGAAGGTCCGATCATCGCGACCGGTGGCGCGCTGGGATCGCTGCTCGGCCAATGGACGCACGTCACCGCAGACGAGCGCAAGACACTGCTCGCAGCCGGCGCGGCCGCCGGCATGTCGGCAGTGTTCGCGGCGCCCATGGCGGCGGTGTTGTTGTCGATCGAACTGCTGTTGTTCGAACGGCGGGCGCGATCACTGATTCCCGTGGCGCTTGCCGCGGCGGTCGGCGCTTCCGCACACATCCTGGTCGAAGGCGCCCAGCCCGTGTTCCCGATGCCGGCATTGCCGTCGCCTGCATTGGTCGCGCTGATCGCCTATGCGGCGATGGGAGCGTTGACCGGCCTGGCAAGTGTCGGCATCACCCGCCTGACGTACGGCATCGAGGATGCATTCGAGAAACTACCCATCCACTGGATGTGGTGGCCGGCGATCGGCGGACTCGCGGTGGGCATCGTGGGCTATTTCATGCCCCGCACGCTGGGCGTGGGGTACGACAACATCAGCCTCGTTCTCAGTGGCGGTCTCGGCCTCGGCGCCATGCTGGCGTTGTGCCTGGCGAAGCTCCTGTCGTGGTCGGTCGCGCTGGGCAGCGGGACCTCCGGCGGCACCCTGGCGCCTTTGTTCACCATCGGCGGTGCAATGGGTGGTGCGTTGGGTCTGTCGCTCGCGACGTCCATGCCGTGGCTGGGCATCGATCCGCGCATGGCGGCGCTGGTGTGCATGGCCGCGATGTTCGCCGGCGCATCGCGTGCGTTCCTCACCTCCATTGTATTTGCCTTCGAAGTGACCCAGCAGGCGCACGGGCTGCTGCCCCTGCTCGCGGCGTGCGCGATGGCCTACCTGGTGTCTGGCTTCCTGATGCGCAACACCATCATGACCGAGAAGATCGCGCGCCGCGGCGTCAGCGTGCCTTCCGAGTATGGCGCGGACTATCTGGAGCAGATCCGCGTGCGCGAGGCATGCAGCCGGGACGTCGTGAGCCTTGCGGCAACCCAAAGGCTGGGCGAAACGCGACGGTGGCTTGCGACCCATGCAGCCGGAACGTCCCATCAGGGATTCCCGGTGGTCGATGCCGACGGCTCGCTGTGCGGAGTACTCACTCGCCGCGATCTCCTCGACCCGGCAAGGAGCGAGGACCTCCTGCTTGGCGCGCTGGTCTGGCGCGAACCGTTGGTGGTAAGCGAGGACGACACACTTCGCGACGCCGCAGATCACATGGTGGAAGCCGATGTCGGCAGACTTGTCGTGGTTTCCGAAGGCACGCTACGCAACGTCGCGGGCATCATCACCCGCGGGGACCTTCTGTCCGCGCACGCCCGCCGTCTTCGCGCCGCACGCGAACCCTCGCGACATCTCCGTTTTCCCGACGTGAGGCGTTGATCGCCTCGCGAGCTGGGCGATCAGGATCCCTCAGCGCGGTTGCCGACTCGAAGAACAGACGAAAAGCTCAGCGCGTTTGAAGGGCATCCCTTACCGTTCCGATCATCGCGTTCCACCTCGGGCCGTCGATGTTCCCGCAAGGGCAGTCACTTTGTTCGGAAACGTGAGGCGTCGATAGGCCGGCCACCGCATCGGTGGCGCATGTGGCGAGCCTGACCCGCTCCATGTCCGGCCACGCCCCGACCATCGCCTGGTACATCAGGACCGCAACAAGGACGGATGCATCGCTCCCCGGGTGAGCACCGTCCTGCGCCATCCATTGTCCAGCCGGGTAACGAGTTCGAAGAAGGCCCAACGCATCGCCCCAGGGAAGCACGCCACTGGCGCCCACTTTCGATGCGAGGACGCGCTCGCCGCGAGCCAATGCGCGCTGCGCTTCAGGGAGGTCCTGATAGGTATCCACGAGGAACACGTGCGCACCGGTTTGCTGCGCGGCCCTGGCAAGCTCCCTCTCCGCCTCGCCAATCTTCCGGCATGCGATCGAATTGGCGGTTCTCGCGGAATCCATGCACAACAGCAGCCCGCCCTTCTCCTGGATGAAGACATGCGTACGGGCGTGCTCCAGCAAGGCGTCTGCGACGCGCCCGCTCACTACATGATCGATCGAACTGGCCCCGGGTGCGGCGATCATGTCGATCCGCGCCGGGTGGACGTCGTTGCCATCCAGAATGGCGCGCAGGATGCGCGGAGCATCGTTGTAGTAAAGAAGACTGTTGCCTACCAGGAGGATGCTGAGGTCCTGCTCCTTCGTCGCTTCCGTTCCGGCGTCGCTGGCAGCGCATGCGTGGAAGACTGACAGGGCGAGACAGAGAAGCAGGCCGATCGGCTTGCTGAAAGGGTGACGTAACCGGGTTCGCATGATCTTCCCTTCATCCGGGTCGTTCGATGTACCGATGCCATGTTTCTGCCAGCACCTGCGCTGATGCACGCCCCCTTCGCTTCGAGAGCCGACATTGGCGCAGGGAACCGCCCGGAACGATCGTAGCGCGATCAACCACGCTAGACTTGCGCGCGGATGGGGATCCAGCGAGGGGAATGGTGGAACCGCAGTCGATGGTGCTTTCTTCGGTGCTGGTCGTCGAGGACGACGACAGCGCCCAGCGACGCCTGTTGCGATTGACCTCGGACGTGGCCGGCGCGGATGCGCACGTCGAGGCGGTGTCCAACCTCGAGGCGGCGCGTGCGCGTCTGTCGTCGCGTCCGTTCGCGTTGGCCCTGGTGGACATGCAGTTGCCCGACGGCAATGGCGTGGATCTCATCGCCTGGATGCAACGCCGCGGCGGACAGACACAAGCGGTGATCGTGTCGGCCTGGGCAGAGGAGAACGCCATTCTCGCGGCGATTCGTGCCGGGGCCATCGGCTATCTGCTCAAGAGCAGCGAGGATGCTGAACTGGCGATGTTCCTGCGCATCCTGCAGCGTGGTGGTGCGGCCATCGATCCGGTGATCGCACGACGGATCCTGAGCCTGCTGCCGCAGCCACCCGTTTCGACGCCCGAGGAAGGCGATGCCCGGCTCACGCCACGCGAAGAGGAAGTGCTGCGCATGGTCGCGCGCGGACTGAGCAACCGCGAGATCGCCGAGGCGACCGGCCTTTCCCGACTCACCATCGAAAGCCACACGCGCAACATCTACCGCAAGCTCGCGGTGAGCTCACGCACCGAAGCCGTGTTCGAGGCGCGTTCGATCGGGTTGCTGAGTTGATACGCACCCTGCTCGCGCTGCTCGCGCTCTGGCCGGCGATCGCGTTCGCGCAACCCGCGTCCTCGCCTTCGACACTGACGATCGATCGCGCCGAAGCGGTTCGATCGGACTGGAATGCGGCCGCCCCGCCCGCCTCCGGCTGGACGCCGGTGGCGCTGATGGACTACTGGGACGCGCGCTGGCCTGAGCACGACGGCGTGGTCTGGTACCGGCTGCATTGGCGCCAGGACGACGCCAGCCGACCGACCGCATTGCTGATCGACTATGTCTGCATGACCAGCGCGGTATACGTCAACGGAAGCCTGGTCGCGCGCGATGCGAGCCTGGTCGAGCCGCTGTCGCGTACGTGGAACTCGCCGCAGTATTTCCTGCTTTCGACACCCCTGCTCCGGCAAGGCGAGAACACGGTACTGGTGCGGGTATCGGGCTTGACGGCGTACCAGCCGGGCTTCGGAACCGTCACCGTCGGCGATCCGGCGGCGGTACACGCGCAGTATCGAAGCGAGCGCTTCCGCCGCTACGACATCAAGCTGATCAACCTCGCCATGAGCGCGGTCCTGGGCGGCGTGTTCCTGCTGGTATGGCTGTTGCGACGGAAGGAAACCGTCTACGGCTGGTTTGCGTTGTCGGAACTCACCGGTTCTCTGTACGGCGCGAACTTCATCGCCACGAGCACTTGGCCTTTCCCGAGCACCGACGCGTGGCAGGCGTTCATCGCCGCGATGTACGTGGCGGCGGGTGCAAGCTACGCGATGTTTCTTCTTCGCTACGCCGAAAGAAGGTACCCGCGCCTGGAACGCATCATGGGTGCGCTGTGCGTGGCCGGCCTGGCGGCAGCGGCGTTCGTCCCCGGCTGGATGGGACCGCATCGAACGCCATGGATCATGCTGGGCGGCGCGTTCTTCTATATCGCCATCGGCTGGTTCCTGATCCGCGCGTGGCGCGTGCGCCGCGTGGACTACGTGGTGATGGCGGCGTGCGTCATCGCGCCGGTGGTGGTGTCGTTCTACGACTTCGCCCTCTACTTCGGCTGGGTGCGCGGCGATACCTATCTGCTCAGCCTGACCTCGGTGCTGACCCTGATCGGCGTCGGCTTCGTGCTGGCGTATCGCTTCGTCATCGCGATGCGTCGCATGGAGGGCTTCAATGCGGAGTTGCAGCGCGAAGTCGATGCGGCAACGTCGAGTCTCGCCGAGACGCTCTCGCGCCAGCATGCGATCGAGATCGCGCACAGCCGCGCTGGCGAGCGCCTGCAACTGGTGCGCGACCTGCACGATGGTTTCGGCGGTACGCTGATCGGCGCCATCACGCAGCTGGAGCAGGTGCCCGACGACATGCCAAAGGCGAAGGTCGTCGACGTGCTGAAGGAGATGCGCGACGACCTGCGTCTCGTGGTGGATTCCACTGCGCGCGAGAACGCCGATCTTGCCGCGCAGCTCGCACCGCTGCGACATCGTCTGGGCCGCCTGATGGAACTGGCGGACATCGACAGCCATTGGCAGGTGGAAGGCCTGGACGGCATCGAACTCGGCACTGCGCGCAGCCTCGATCTGTTGCGGCTGATGCAGGAAGCGCTGACCAACGTGTTCAAGCACAGCGGCGCGCGACGCGTGGTTGTGCGGCTGGAATGCATCGATGACCTGCTGCGCCTGCGGATCGACGATGACGGACAAGGCATGGGGACGCAGGCGTCGAAGGACGCGGGCGGCGCGGGACTTGCGAGCATGCGCGTGCGTGCGGGCCGATTGGGCGGCCGGTTGCGTATCCATTCGGACGCTTCGGGAACCGGGCTGCAGCTGGAATTTCCCGCGCGCCTGGAAGACCGGCATTCCCGCGTGGAGACGGCGCCTACCTGATCTCGTGGATACCGGCCCGAGCGCAACGCATGCATCCTCGCGCACTGCCGTGGGGGCGGCTCTGCATGTTCCGCGGCGTCCTGTTGCCCGGAGATCCTCATGCGCCGTTCTTTCGCTGTTTCCCGACTGGCGTTCGCCAGCGCGTCGTTGTTCGCCTTCTTCCTGATGCTGTCCCCCTCGCCCGCATCCGCGCAGGCGGTGGGCGGCACGGGTACCGACCCTTGCAGCCAGAATGCCGCCAGCCAGGACATGGCCTGCGGAAGCGGCAGCGAAGCGAGCACGCCCGGCTCGGCGGGCGCCTCGATTCCCGGTTTGACCAGCAGCGCCGGAGGCACGGGCGGCTCGGCGAATACGGCCATCGGCGAGAACAGCCAGGCCGGCAACGGCGGTAACGGCGCCAATGGCACCGCGGGCGGCAACGGCGGCGTGGGTGGCAACGGCGGCACGGGCAACTTCGCGATCGGCATCGACTCCCGCGCTGGCACGGGCGGCAACGCCGGCGACGGAGCCGCAGGCGGCACGGGCGGTGCCGGCGGTAGCGGCGGCAACAACAACATCGCCCTGGGCAACGGCGCCTCTGCGGGCATCGGCGGCACGGGCGCGTACGGCTGTTGTGGCTTTTCCGGCCAGGCGGGCACGGCAGGTACGAGCGGCAACATCGCCCTCGGCCAGAACGCAACGGCGAACGGCGGCAATTCGGTAGCTCTGGGTACCGGCAGCACGGACGGCGGCGCGGCCAACGTGATCTCGGTGGGCTCCAGCACATCGCAGCGCCGCATCATCAACGTGGCCACCGGCACCGCAAACACGGATGCGGCCAATGTGGGCCAGATGAACACTGGCGACGCAGCGACACTGGCGTCCGCCAATGCGCATGCCGATTCGGCCGTCGCGACCTCGCTGATTGCGGCAAGCGCGTACGTCGACTCGCGCGAAACCGCAGTTCGCAGCGACATGGCCGCCGGCGACGCGACGACGCTCGCATCTGCAGGCGCCTACACCGATACGCGGGAAACCGCGATTCGCAACGACATGGCCGCAAGCAACGCCACCACGCTCGCATCCGCGGGCGCCTACACCGATACGCGCGAAACCGCGATTCGCGGCGACATGGCCGTGGGCAATGCCGCCACGCTGGCCTCCGCGAACGGTTACGCCGACGCCGCTGCCGCGACGACGTTGAATTCCGCCCGCGCGCACGCCGACGCAGGCGACGCACAAACCCTGAGCAGCGCCCAGCAGTACGCAAATGCCGGCGACACGGCCACGCTCAACGCAGCCAACACCTACACCGACCAGCGTTTCACCGAAATCACCGGCCTGGCGGACAACTTCGACACGCTGCGCAAGGATGTGGACGACCGCTTCAACCAGATGGATCGCCGCATCGACAAGATGGCCGCGATGAGCGGTGCGTATGCAGGCATGGCGATGAACACATCGGGCTTGACCGGCAACAACCGCATCGGCGTGGGCATCGGCGCGCAGGGCGGCCAGGAGGCCATCGCCGCCGGCTATCAACGCATCATCGGCAATCGGGGAAGCGTGTCCCTTGGCGCGGCGTTCGGTGGCGGCGAAAAGAGCGTTTCGGCGGGTGCCGGCTTCAGCTGGTAGCCGCTACGTTCCGGACCCATGGACGAAGTACGCCATGGGTCACGCGGCGCGCGCAAGTGCAATCGCGGGCACGCGGATCACCCCGTGAAAACCGGGTGATCTCCTGACGCCAACCTTCACAAAGCCTTGCGCCACGATTCGCATAATTGCGCGCCGTCCACCCACGCGTTTCCCGCAAGGCAGTCCGAGTTGATGCAGTACCAGGTTTCCGCACCGGCGAATCCGGCAATGTCTTTCTTGCCGCTGCTCCCGATCGCCGGGCATGTCGCTTCCAACGACCCCCACTGCTCGCCCGACGAGCGCGGTCCACGTTCCAGCCACGGCGATCACGATGCCGACTTCGACGGTCCGCAGTACCGTCAATGGCTGAAGTGGTCGGGCATCCTCTGATCGATCGCACCCGCTGACCGCCTGCCCGGCGCGAGCTTCGCGCCGCGGCGTCACGCATTTCATTCCGACTCTTCCCTGCCCCGGCCGCGTGCTTGCGCACGCGCCTGGTCATTGCGCTCGCCTTTCTTCCGCTTTCCCCACTCGAGGTTGTGTTCCATGAAGCGTTTCCTGCCCCTTCTTGCCGTGTTCGCCATTCCCGCCAGTGCGCTGGCGAACGAGCAGCCCAGTTACACGTATGTCGAAGCGGGATACGCCGCAAGCAGCATCGACAACGGCCCCGATGCCGACGGCTGGGCCGTCAACGGTTCGTATGCGATCAACGATGCCTTCCATGTCTACGGCGGCTACAGCGGCCAGAAGACCGACGACTTCGACACCCTCGCCGGCCGCGTCGACGGCGTGGACGTCGACCAGTGGAACCTTGGCGCCGGCTATCGCCATCCGCTCAATCCCGCGGTCGACCTCCTCGCGCGCGTCGGCTACCAGAAGGCCGACACCGATGACTTCGGCGTCGCGAACACCAACGTGCCCGGCGTGGATCGCGATGGCTGGAACGTGGAGACCGGCGTTCGTGGCGCGATGACCTCCCACCTGGAAGGCTACGCGCTGGCCGGCTACGAGGACTACGACCGCGCCGATGGCGAGTTCTACGCTCGACTCGGCGCGCAGGTGAAGCTCAACGAAACCTGGGGCGTCAACGGCGAAGTGAAGTACGTCGATGATTACGTGGCCTACTTCATCGGCCCGCGCATGAGTTTCTGACGGCGCATCGGCGCTCCATGGAACCCGGCGATGCCCGCCGGGTTCCGTCGCGTCAGGCCGCCGCTTCCAGTTCCATCCCTGCCAGTTCGCGGAGCACCGGCTCCAGCGCGCACACGGCTTCATCCCGCAACGCATCGCGTTCGGCATCGGCGGCGCAGCGTTCGCAGGCCAGTTCCAGCGCCTTCGCGCGCTCGGCCAGTTCCCGCGCACCGATGCAGGCGGCGGTGCCGCGCAGGTTGTGCGCAAGCCGTCGCGGCAGCGCGGCGTCGGCGCCCAGGCACGCCGTGGCGAACGCCGATTCGAAATCCGTGTAATCACGAACGAAGCCCAGCAGCAGCCGGCGATAGAGCGCGGGGTTCTGCCCGCAGGTCGCGAGCCCGGCATCGCGGTCGATCGTCAACGGCGCGGGAACGCCAGGCGGCTCGACGGCAATCGCCGGCCCGTTTCGATCGCACGGCTCCATCCAGTGCGCCATCGTGTTGAGCATCGCCTGCACGTCGATGGGCTTGGCGATGTGGTCGTTCATTCCGGCGGCGATGGCGTCGTCGCGGTCCGCGGACATCGCGCTGGCCGTCATCGCGATGATCGGAATCTCCTTCAGGCCCAGTTGGTCACGGATCACGCGGGTCGCCTCGTAGCCGTCCATCACGGGCATCTGGCAATCCATCAACACGCCATCGAAGAACGGATCTTCCTCAAGGACGTCCACCGCCTCGCGACCATTGGCGGCCCACACCACTTCCAGCCCCGCGCGTCGCAGCAGATCCTGCGCGAGCTCGCGATTGAGTTCGTTGTCCTCGACCAGCAACACGCGGCTACCGACGAGCGAGGTCACAAGCGTGCGCGCGGCGACGGAGCGGTCGTGCCGCTCGCGCGCGGGCTCGCAATCCAGTGCACCGGTGATCGCCTCCCGCAGCGCCCATGGCGTCACCGGCCGGGCGAGCGTGCGGTCCAGCGACACACCGGCACTGCGCGCCGCTTCGTCCGCTTCCTCCGCGTCGAATGCCACGGCGATGATCACGCCGTCGGTCGCGGCATCGGCGACGCGGCGCAGGGCGTCCATTCCTTCCGTGCCGGCCAATGCCCAGTCCAGCATGACGATGCGCGCAGCGTCGCTTCCTGCAAGCGCGCGCAAGGCCGCATCCGTCGTGCGCACCGCGGTGCATTGGAGACCCATCCCCTCCCCCATCGCCAGCAGCGCATCGCGCGAAGCTTCGCGTCCGCCCACCACGAGCATCCGCATCCCGGCCAGTCGCGCGTCGTCCGGACGCGACAACGCGTGGCGCACGACACCGGCGCGCACGTGCACATGGAAGGTCGAACCTTCGCCCACCACGCTTTCCGCGCGGATCGTACCGCCCATGAGTTCGGCCAGCCGCCGCGAGATCGCCAGGCCAAGGCCGGTGCCGCCGAAGCGGCGCGTCGTCGATGCATCGCCCTGCGAGAACGACTGGAACAGGCGCGCCTGCTGTTCGGCGGTCATGCCGACGCCCTGGTCCTGCACGTGGATGTGCAGGTCCACCTTGTCTCCGGGTTGCGCCGGTTCGACCGGATCGACCGTCACGACGACCGCGCCATGGGTACTGAACTTGATCGCGTTGTTGACCAGGTTCAACAGCACCTGTCCCAACCGCAGCGGATCGCCGCGCAGCGTGCGCGGCAGGTCCGGCGGCAGGCGGTAGACGAGTTCCAGACCCTTCTGCTCTGCGTTCAATCCCACCACGCTGCTGACGTGTTCGAGCACCTCGCCCGGATCGAACTCGACCTGCTCCACGCTCATCTGCCCGGCTTCGATCTTCGAGAAGTCCAGGATGTCGTTGATGATGCCCATCAGGTTGTTCGCCGCGCGATGGATCTTCTCGACGTACCCACGCTGCCGGGCGTCCAGCTCCAGCTGCAGCGCGAGGTAGCTCATGCCGATGATGGCGTTCATCGGCGTGCGGATCTCGTGGCTCATGTTCGCGACGAAATGGCTCTTCGCGCGCGTCGCCTCGTCGGCGAGGTCCTTCGCATGCTCGATCGCCGCCTGCGCGGCCTTCTGCTCGGTCACGTCGATGAACCATGCCAGCAGGCCGGGCTCGCCGTCGTAGTCGACCGGCAGGTAGGTCGCCACTACGTCGCGCTCGCGGCGGTCGCGGTCGTAGAGCTTCACCTGGATGCCCGACAGGATCGTGTGCTGCGCCAGATGCTGGCGGATTCGCGTGCGATCTTCCGGATTGACGTAGATGCGTTGCGGATCGTCGCCGACCTGCAGCCCGAAACGCTCCACGAAGGCCGGGTTCGCGAAGCGGACCTCGTTGGCGGTCGCGACGCCCGCGCTCACGGGACTGTGGTCGAGGATGTAGCTCAGCCGCTCCTCGCTGCGCTGCAACGCCAGCTCGATCGCGCGCCGCTGGCTGACGTCTCGCACCGAAGCGCACACGCAGGCGCCGCGTCCTTCCAGTTCCGGCAGGAACGACAGGCCGATCTCCACCGACAGTTCGCTGCCGTCCTTGCGCATCCCGCGCAGGTCGGCATTGGTGCCGCCCATCTGGCGGCCGATGCCCTGGCTGAAGAAAGTCCTGCGCAGGCCCGCATGGTGGCCGGACCAGGGCGCCGGGATCAGCTGCTCGACGGACATTCCGGCGAGCTCGTCGTGTTCGTAGCCGAATATGGTTTCGAGCTTTGGATTGCACGACAGGATCCGACCATGCTGGTCGACGATCATCATCCCGTCCGGCGCGGATTCGATGATCCCGCGATACCACGCCTTGGCCGCGCGGATCGTCTCGTGCTGCGCTTCCAGCTCGCGCGTCTGCGCGGTGAGGCTCGCGGCCTGTTCGGCCAGCAGCGCCTGCTGACGCTGGCTTTCTTCCAGCAGCTGGCGCGTGCGCAGCGAACGCTTGAGGATATCCAGGTTCATCGCGAGCACGGGCATCACCTCGCCCAGCAGTTCGCGTTGCGCGGCGTCGGGCTCGGTGAGGAAGGCCAGTTCGAGCACGCCCAGCAGCCGCTTGCGGCGCACCAGCGGAAGGACCTGCACCTGCGCGGGCAGGCTCGACCCCAGCGCGGATTCGATGGGCCGGTACGACTCCGGCGCGGGCGCCAGCCGCATCGGCTTGCGGTCCAGCGCGCATTGGCCGACCAGCCCCTGTCCGAACGCGATGACGTCCGGGGCACCATCGCCCGCGTAAGTACCGCCGCGCTGCAGATGCTGGTCCGCGTGGTTCGCGTAGAACGCGCCCCGTCCGATGCCGAGCAGCGGCGCGAGCTGCGCGAAGAACCGCTGCAGCAGCTCCTGCAGGTCGCCGGCCGACTGCAGTTCGCTGCTGATGGCCGCCAGCTGCGTCTTGACCCATCGCTGGCCGACCACCTGTCGCGCCTGCGCCTGCATGCCTTCAATGGCGCGGGCGAGGAATCCGGTTTCGTTCGCGTAAGCAGTGTAGGGAACGGTGGCGTCGAGGTCGCCCCGCGTGAGCCCATCCAGTGCGCGGCGCAGGCCTTCGGCGGGCCGCCGTATCGAACGGCTGATGAGCGCGCCGAACAGCACGCCCGCGAACAACCCGGCGATCAACAGCGCGAGCGTGGCGCGCATTCCGTTGCGATAGCGCGCATCGGCCAACGCGACTTCACGGTCGGCGCCGACGCGCTTGGCATCGGAAATGGCTTCCAGCGCCTCACGCGCGCGCTCCGCGCTGTGCTGGAAGCCGGGCGAGGACAGGCGGTTGGCGGCAAGCGCCGCCGCATTTTCCATCGTGGAATCGCGAAGGTCCGCGACGATCTCGATGGCCTGGCTGCGGTAGTCGGCGAAGGCCGTGTCGTATTCGCGCAGTCGGGATCGCACCGACGAGCGATAGATCAGCGGGCGCGCCGCTTCCATCTCCCTGCGCACGCGCGACTCGGCTTCGGCGAACTGGCGCAGCGCCTCGCTTCGCTGCGAAGGCGTTGCCACCATCACCGCCTGCCGCAGGTATTGGCGCATGTCCGCCAACGCGGCGCGCGCGGATTCGACGTGCAGCAGCCCGACCAGGTCCATGTCGTACAGCCGGCTGATGCGGTCCATCTGCTGCCGGTTCATCGTCAGCGCGTAACCGCCCATCAGCATGACCAGCAGCAACATTCCACCGAACCCGAGCTGCAGCCGCCGCGCCAGCGGCAGGCGTTCGAGCCGTTCGAGCAATCCGTGCATGGCCGCGCCTCCGCTCGACGATGCCTAGTGATGCACGGGCGAAGGGCTGGCCGCCGCGTCGTCCGTATCGAATTCCCGCGCGATGGCCTGGAACTCGTCCTGCAAACCCATGAATGCGTCGGCGACATCGGGATCGAAATCGACCGCGCGTCGCTCGACGATGAACGCGGCCGCCTGCGCGTGGGGCATGCCGTCCTTGTACGCGCGACGGCTGGTCAACGCGTCGTAGACGTCGGCCACCGCCATCAGCCGCGCCGATACCGGGATCTCATCGCCTCGCCGCCCTTCGGGATAACCGCTTCCGTTCCAGCGCTCGTGATGGCAATACGCCAGTTCCTTCGCCAGGCGCAGAAATGGAACTTCCACGCCCAGCGCATCTTCCGCGCGTTGCAGCGCATCGCGCCCCAGCCTCGGGTGCGTCTTCATCACTTCGTACTCTTCCGCTGTCAGGCGTCCGGGTTTGCGCAGGATGTGGTCCGGGATCCCGATCTTGCCGATGTCGTGCAACGGCGCGGACTGCACCAGCAGCTCGCGCGTGGTGTCGTCGAGGTCGGCACCGAAACGGTCGTGGTCCTTCAGGCGCTGCGCGAGCGCACGCACGAAGTGGCGCGTACGACGGCTATGGCTGCCGGTTTCGTCGTCGCGCGCATCGCCCAGCGACGTCAACGCGAGGATCGTCACGTCCTGCGCGCGCAGCGCATCGGCCGTGCGCCTGGCGACTTCGCGTTCGAGGAAGCTTTCGCGATCGCGCAGAAGGTCCGCCGCCTCCTTCGCGCGAAGATGCGCGGTGAGACGAGCCATCAGCAGCAGTGGATGCACCGGCTTGGTGACGTAGTCCACCGCGCCCAGCGCAAGGCCGCGCGCCTGCTCCTGCACGTCGTCCAGCGTGGTGAGGAAGATCACCGGGATATCGCGCGTTGTTGCGTCGGCCTTGATGCGGCGGCAGATCTCGAAGCCGGTTCCGTCCGGAAGCATCACATCCAGCAGGATGATGTCCGGCCGATCCTGTTGCAGTGCGGCGATGGCCTCCGTTCCCGTCTCGGCCTTCAACACGCGATACGCAGGCTCCAGCAACTCGCCGAGGAGCAGGCGAATGGCCGGATTGTCGTCCACCACCAGCACCGTCGCCCTTCTTCCGAGGCCTTCCATGTGGGGTCTCCACGCCGCGAGGGAGTGCGCCATGCGCGGACCGTAGATGCTCCCGGCAATGTCAAGGAGCCGTGAAGGTCAGCGGTTGCGAATGTCCACTTCAGGGCCCCTGGGGCCTGCACGAACCGATCGGGTCTGCGGCATGACGGCTAGGCACGCAGTCATCGCCTTCCCGGCGGAAATACACGGGCGTGCCTCCGCGCATGACCGGCGGCCCGATGAGTCGCTCGCAACCATCCTGCCTGACGCGCAGGAGCTGCCAGCGCGGCTTGCCGGAATCCGGGACGAGTTCATAGCCCTCCGCCGTGGCGTGCCACGTTCCGAACGAGCGTTCCTCGGGGCAGATGTCGCACCAGTTGGAATCGACATAGCGGCCCGAATCCAGCAGGCGCACCGTGTAACCGCTCAGGAAGCCCCAGCTCCACGACACCCCGGGCTGGCGAAACGGATCACGGGGCAGCGAGGCGAGCCACACGGTGGCCAGTGACAGGACCACCGTCGTGAAGATGGCGAACCAGCTCGCGATGCGGATCATGTCCACTTCCCCTTTGCCTGGAGTCGTCTTCCAACGGACGAAGAAGGCGGATGGGGTTGCCACGGAGCGCTGCCTGCCGGCCGCCTCGCACGCCTCGTCTCCGGCCCTACTCGTGTGCGACGGAGCGCAATGTTGCAAGAAGGCGTTCCTGCTGCCGGTTCGCCTTGTGGTGGAGCGCCAGGCGATGCAGCAGCTCGGGATTGCTCATGCGAACCAGCTCGAACGTGTCACGG
>Ga0209050_1001160_pt1 | contig 31361 bp, 22 predicted proteins | sample Araplavi_mTSA_r2_FD_184276 | JGI IMG/M metagenome (GOLD analysis project Ga0209050, IMG submission 184276) | Arabidopsis root microbial communities from North Carolina, USA - plate scrape MF_Cvi_mTSA_r2 (SPAdes) (version 2) | ecosystem: Host-associated > Plants > Roots > Endosphere | place: USA... | reverse complement strand
GACCTGGCTGGGGTCGGGGGGCAGGGGGTGCAGGTCGGGCAGGGCGGGGCCGCCGTGGCCGGTTTTGGCTTCCCGGCCGCTGGCTTCGATCAGTTGATCGAGGGTGTCGTAGCGGTAGGTCTTGAGCGGTTCGATGCGCTGGTTGTTGAAGTAGCGAATCGGTTGAGCGGCGTCTTCGAGGCTTAGCACGTTGCCGACGGCGTCGTAGCTGTAGCGCAAGTCTTGAAGGGGCGTGCCATCGGCTTTGTGCGCGCTCAAGCCAGTCAGGCGTCCGTCCGCGAGGTCGTAGCGATGGCGGGTGATGGCGCGGTTGCCGGCGGTTTCCGCCTCGATCTGGCCGGAGGCGTTGTAATGGAGAGCGCTGACCAGCGTGATCTCGTCCTCACCGACCAGGGTCAATCGAGTGTTTTTCAATTGGCCGGCGACGGTGTAGGCAAAGCGCTGGCGGTTGCCCAACGCATCCGTTTGCTGGAGGGGTTCGGCGCCTGGCGAGTAGACATGGGATGTGGTGGCGCCATCGCCGGTTTCGAGCAGGGCGTCGCGGGCGGCTTCGCTCGCCGGCCAATCCGGTGTGTCGGCATCGCGCAAAAAGTGTCGAATCTGTTGCAGCACCGCGCCGCCGAGCCCCAGCTCCTTCAGGTGCAGCGTGCCGGCCGGATCGTCATGGCGGATCAGTTGGCCGCACAGGTTGTGCACGGCCGTGTCGGCATCAACCCCAGCATAGGTAAAGCGCTCAATCACGTGTTCAGCGCTCTCACCGCCACGCTCTCGCACCGCCACGGGGCGCAACAGTGCATCGAACTCAGTCAGCGTGCGGCTACCACGACCGTCCCAACGCTCCACGATTTGCCCGGCAGCACCTTGCAACGCCACCTGCCACCCAGCGTCGAGGCTGTCACTGGCCAACGGCACGCCGGACAAACTGAACACCTGGCTGAGATTGACCGGCACCGACGCATCGGTCTGTGCCAAGGCAAACAGATACGGATCACGACCGGCCACCGGGCGCCCGGCGGTGTCGAAGCGTTGATGCGTGACGCGCACGTCAACCGGATCGACCGCTTGCCGCCGGTGGTATTGAACGGCCCTGACCGCCAGCCCGCGCGCGTCTGAAACCGCAAGGGTGGGGGTGCCGTGATGCGCATGGTCCACAGACATCCGTGCCGGCCTCGATCAGGGTGACTTGCCCATTACAATGCATCGCCGTCAATGTCGTGGATACTGTAAGAAATACCAGTTTTACCAACGCATCCGCACACCCAGGCTGCCAATCAAACCATTCAAATCATTGTCGTCCACGTCGCTGCTGTAGTCGGCGCTGACGTACAGGCTCACGGTCGGGGTGACTCTGGCGACCAGACCCAGGCCCAGTTCGACGGTCGAGGACTTGCGGCTGCTGCTGATCTTGTCGACCTGATCGAGGGTCACGGTATTGCCGGTGTACACCGTGTGCCACAAATTGGTCCGTACGTAGGGTTCGACCGGCATCCCGCTGATGTCGTAACTGCCTTTCAAGTGCGCACCGATTCGACCGCTCCACGAAGTCAGGTCACTGGAGGACGCGTTGCCCGAGCCAGCATACGGAGTGTCCAGGGTGATGCGCTGATTGATCAATTGCGCCTGGGGTTCAATTACCCAGTTTTCACCCAGGCCGATAGGGAAACCGCCTTCCACCGACAGCGTCATCGCACTGCCCTCGGTAGCTCTTCGCGTCCCTTGCTCATTGCGGCTGACGCCGCTGACCCGGCCACCGCTGGCGGTCAGGTCGACGTGCAGCCTTGTGGACCGGTCAGGCTCCAATAGGCGCCGAGGCTTTGCCCCCGGAGGTTGAGCGCGTCGCGGTTGGGATCGGACATGGCCGGGGTGATCGGCGCGCCCTTGTTGTTGAGCTGGTACTGACTCGTGCCGCCGACCAGACCGACCCTTTGCGTATGGCCGCTGGCACTTTGCAGGGTGAGGATCGCCGGGCCTTTGAGTTCGTGGGTGCCGGGAACGGCCATTCCCAGGGAAAGGTAATCGGCTTGTGCCTGGCGGGAGGGCTGGCCGTAGAGTTGGTCCCAGGCCGTGGGCGCGGCGTCTTCGGTAGTCAGGCTGGAACTGCGCAGATCGGGATGAGCGCTGAATTCACCGGGCCAGGTTGCTGCAAAGGTAGTCAGACCGATAGTCGGGATGTCCTGGCGATACCACGGCGTTGTTTCCTGCTCGGCAGTGGCGGCGAGCAATTCAATGGAGGAACACAGCAGAAGTGAACTCGATACAGTGCAAAAAGTGACTTTGATCTCTTGTGAAGTGAGTGAAGTTTTCATGGAGGTCTACCTTGCAGTCGCATGCGGTATCTCGTTCTGGCGTCTCTCCTACCCCGAATGAGGGGCGACCGAATGGATTAGGCGGCGTCACGGGCTGCCCGTTTTTACGGGAGCCCGTGGCTGGTCCTGGTAGTGTTTTCGGGGGTAGTAACCTGAAGTCAAGAAGACCGAAACAGTCGAGTCAAGAAGATGGCCGATCAGTGGTAATGGTTTAAAAGGGCCTGTTCAATGGTGTGTTTCCAGGTGCTTGTTTATTCGAGCAATCGTCAAAAAACCTCGGGATAGAGCGGTTTCAACGCCTCACCACCTGACCCGAACCCCCACGTTACCGACCGTTCCCCGTTGTTGGTTGCTGTCGATATTGCTGGTGTAGTCAAGTCCTGCGTAGACACTGACTGAGGCGGCAACGCTCAGCACCATCCCGATACCGAGGTCGGCGGACGAGGTTCGTTGTTGGGTTTCGACCTGATCGACATGGTCAAAGGTGACCGTGTCGGTACCGGTAAAGGTGTGCCAGATATTGGCCCGCAGATAGGGTTCCAGCGGTCGGCCACTGACTTCGTAGCGACCCTTCAGGCGAGCGCCGACGCGACCGGTCCAGGCGCTGTCGGAATCGAACGAGACATGGGAGATGCCGTCGTCCTGGCTGTCGAGTTTGACCTTCTGATATATCGCCTGGGCCTGGGGTTCGACCACCCAGTTGCCAGCCACGGCGATCGGGTAGCCGACTTCTGCCGATAACGTCGTTACGTGGCCGTCATTGTCGATCTTCAGGCCACTTTCGGAGCGGTTGTCGCCATTGAGCCAAGTGTACATGGCCACGGCATCGAAATAGGCAACCGGCGGGATCGGTGAGGTCCAGTACGCGCCAAGGCTGTCGCCTTTCAACTCGACGTTTCCGGAGCGTTTGCCTTCGAAGCCCTGATTGAAACCATCAACATCACCTTGCAGGCGGCTGTGGCCGATAAAGAAACCGCTGCGTTGGGTTTGCCCACCCGCCAGTTGCGAACTGAACAGGTCATTGCCGACCTGGAAGCCATTGAGCGAGCCGTCCAGCCTTGGCGTGACGGTGCCGGCCCAGGTCTGCTCGAGGTTCTTGCCGTAGACCCGGCCCCAACCGGCGCCCAGGGCCCCGGTTTCCGTGAGCAGGCGCTGATCGCCCTGACGGTCATGAAAGGTACCCAGTGCTGACAGGCTCAATTGTGCTGCAGCCGGCGGCACCACCGACCAGGCAGGTACCGCCTCGCGATACAGGGGGATAGGTTTTGCGCCGGGTACGGCGGCAGGTAGCACAGGAGCTTCGAGCGTCACGACGCCTGCAGTGCCTTGAACCCCGTTAGCCACGACCACAGGCGCGGCGACCGGCACTGCCACGATGGGCTCCAGCGTCGGCGGCAAGGCGGGATCCGGGTTGGCGACGGCAACCACGGGCGGCGCCACCACCGAGGAGCGCAAATACCAACTGTTTTCGCTGCCCGGTGTGATGCCGCCTTTGAACAGACGGTAATCGAAGGCGCCAACCGACACCCGGGCTTTGAGGGCGAACGCGGTGTTGTCGCTGACCGCCGTGCCTTGGGCCTGAACCAGCTGGATGCCGTTTTGCCGGGTCAGGGCACCCGCGCCGCCAACGTTGGTGACGCTGATCAGGGTGCTGCCGGTCAGCGTTCCGTTGTTGACCACCAGCTTGTCGCTGGGGGAGCTGTCATCGCCCACTGCGCTTTGCAAGAGCAGCTGACCGCCGTTACCCACGTAATTGCCTTCAACCGTCAGGGTGTCGTTGGTACGCGAGTTACCGCCGGCAAGGTCGATGACCCCGCTGTTGTTCAAGGTGGCGAGGCGGCCCGCGGTCGAAGAGGTGATGCTGCCCTGGATTGACGTGAGCACGCTGCTGCCGTCGATGTTGAACACGCCGGTGCCCGTGGTGCTGTCCCCCAATTGAAGAATGCCATCGAGATCCAGTCGCGAGCTCTTGACCAGATTGAGGGTTTCCCAATTGATATACCGGGCAGCGCCCGATGAGGTGGTGTGATCGAAGGTCAGCAAGTCATTGTCACTACCGCCATTGAGACTCGGGGTCAGGGCGAGGGTGCTTTCGGTCAGATTGCTCAAAGTGGCGCGGTCGTTGCCTGCCTCCAGCAGGACTTGCGAGCGGATGATCCCGCCGCCGTCCCACACCAGCGTGTCATCACCGTTGCCGGCGCGAATCTCGCCGACGATTTCTCCGCCGGTGATCGTGATGCTGTCGTTGCCGTTGCTGACACTGATGTTGCCGCCGATACGCCCCCCGGAAACGATGATCTCATCGGTGCCCAAACCGGTCACCAGGTTGCGGAGGATCTGCCCACCGGACATATCGAAGATATTGTTATCGAGTTTCATGTCGACCCGGTCGATGATGCCGTCGGTCATCCTGGCCACGTCGCCATCTTCGAAGGCGCCAAGGATGGTGCCGCCTGTCATCAGGAAGGTATCGCGGCCGTCCCCTTGGGCCAGGGACTGAATGGTTCCACCGGACATGATGAAGTCATCGATGCCATTGCCTTGGCTGACCGCCCCGCTGACTTGCCCGGCGCTGATCATAAAGCTGTCCGCCCCGTCGCCCAGATCCACGGCACCGGCCACGGTGCCTGAGGCCATGTTCACAGCGTCGGCGCCAGCACCGAAGGTCACGTTGCCGTTGATCCTGCCGGTGCCATTGGCGGGGAAGGTCAGGGTGTTATTGCCCGACAAATCGGTTAACGGCCCGCTGGTGGCGCTGTCGCAGACGAAGTTGTCGTTGCCGGCGGTAGGGGTGAGTGTGCAGGCTGCGTAGACGGGTTGGGACCAGTTCGCACATAACCAGATCGAGAACAGGCAGGCGCCATAACGGTACTTGGGCAGATCTGTCGAAAACTCCATGTTGCCTCCGCGATGGGATCAACTTCCGTTCCTTTGGCCATCATCGATGGCCAGGAACCAGACGTGCTTGGCAGCGCGAGTTGCAAGACAACATCGGGAGCAACTATGACCCGCAAGTACCTTCGGCAACCAAGGCGCTACGTGTGTGTCGCAAGCCCCGGCGGATTTCCGTCAGGGCGGCAACAACGTAGCAGGCACCGATACAACGTGGCTACTGTCAGAAATAACAGGTGGGGGACGATTTTTCGGTACTTCGCACCCAATCGCCGCCATTCAAAGATGCACTTCTACCGCCAACGGCAAATGGTCGGAAAGGTGCGTCCACGGCTTGTTCCCGAGTATCTGCGGCTCATGGCTGCTGGCATTGCGCAGGTAGATGCGATCCAGGCGCAACAGGGGGAACCGCGCGGGGTAGGTTTTGGCCGGGCGGCCATGGTGGCGCTCGAAGGCTTCGTGCAGGTAGTCGCGGCGGGCCAGGGCGGCATTGCCTTGCATCTGCCAGTCGTTGAAGTCACCGGCAATGATCACCGGCGCATCATCCGGCAGGGACTCGAGGAGCTGGCAGAGCAACTGCAATTGCAGCTGACGATGGCTTTCCAGCAGGCTGAGGTGCACGCAGATGGCGTGCACTTCGCTGTGCCCCGGCACGTCCAGCACGCAGTGCAGCAAGCCGCGGCGTTCCGGGCCGGTAATGGAGACATCCAGGTTGCGGTATTCGCGGATCGGGTATTTCGACAGCAGTGCATTGCCATGGTGACCGTCGGGATAGACGGCATTGCGCCCATAGGCGAAGTCGCTCCACATGCTGTCGGCAAGGAATTCATATTGCGAGGTCTGTGGCCAATCATTGTAGCGGGAGGAGTGGCGGTCGTGCTCGCCGAGCACTTCCTGCAGAAACACCAGGTCCGCCGACGTACTGCGCACGGCTTCACGCAGCTCGGGGAGGATGAAGCGCCGGTTGAGCGCGGTAAATCCCTTGTGGGTGTTGACCGTCAGCACGCGCAGTCGGTGGATGTCCGGGGGAGTACTCAACGGCACCGATTCAACTGATTGCCGCTTGGAATGACTGGCCACGTTCGCTCCTACGATTGGGGGCTGCCTATGTATGCGACTGATGCATGGACGGGCAGTTCAGTTTGCCTTTAACGCCGACGCGCCAGATCTGACACTCTGTGGCGATCTCAGGCTTTTCGCGAGCAAGCTCGCTGTTTAACATCGGCGGCCAATGCCCCCTGTAGGAGCGAGCTTGCTCGCGATAAACCGGAGAACACCGCGGGGCGCCTGCCAACCAGCGTTATCGTTGACGATCATCGCGAGCATGCTCGCTCCTATAGAAAGCGCAGTGGGATCAGACGAAGACGATTTCATAAGGCAAACGGATGCGCTCCAGCAGCGTGCGCGGCATCAACGGCGCAAGGCCGATGGCGGGTTCACCGTCGAGTTGGCTGGCGTAGGCGTGGGTGGCGTGGCTCTTGCGGGCGACGGTCCAGGCATCGAGGCGCACCTTGCGCGCACGGTGCCAGGGGATCAGCTCCCGGTCCCGCGCCGGCCAGTGCCAGGCCCTGAACGGCACATCGTTGTAGGTGGCGCCAACACTGGCCGCCGCCCTGGCACTGGCGCGGCCGACAGTGTCGTGGTCGACGTTGCCGTCTTCGCACCACGTGCTGAACACCACATCACCTGGGCGCAGGTAGCGCCCGATGAACTGGGCGATCCGTTCTTCGTGTTCCACCAGAGCGTTGTCGGTAAACCCGCCACGGATCCACTTCAGGCTGTGCATCGGCAACCCGAGTCGGCGGATGGCTTCCACGCTTTCCTGGGGACGAAACACACTGAGGCGTTTTTCCGACCACTGCCGAGAGCCGGGATGGCTGGCGCTGCCGTCGGTGATCGAGATCAATTGCAGCGGGTGGCCCAGGTTGCTGAGCAATTGCAGCAGGCCGCCGCAGGTCACGACTTCATCGCCGGGGTGCGGGGCAATGAGCACTGCGCGTGCACCGGCAGGCACCAGGGATTGGGTGTTGATGACCGCAATGCTGTCCAATTGCGGGGCACTGTTCCAGATCTGGGAGGGCAGGCTGGCTTCGCTGAGGGAAACGGATTTCATGGGTATACGTCCTTGTGCTGCTTCGCCTTCAGTCGTGCGCGAGACAAGCCCGGCCGACCCGTGAGGGCTGGTGGATAGCGAGGTGCGACAACCCCAACCCTGGATTGCCGCGTATCGAGTATTGCTCATGCAACGCTATTCGTCGCCTCTGGACCGAGATTACCTGCGCAATGCCAGCAGCCATGAGCCGAAAATACTCGGGAACAAGCCGTGGATGCACCTTTCAGACCATTTGCCATTTGCCATTTGCCATTTGCCATTTGCCATTTGCCATTTGCCATTTGCCGTTGGCGGTGGAAGTGCATTTTTAATCGTCAAAACTGTTAGTTCTTACAGTATCCCGCTCCCCGATTGACAGGCATGCTGGTTTCCGGGCATTGGGCAGGTAGCGAAGTACCGCGATGGCTTACCGGGCGCTTCACCACAGGGGCACGCCAACATTGACGGTCACGGACGCGCGTGGCTTGGCCGTACGTGAGGTAGCTTACTGCCGACAGCAGGTGGAGCAGCCCGTTGACACCCGGATAACCCGCCAAGTGTTTGACCCTGCTGCAAGGCTGGTGGCGCATTGGGATCCGCGCCTCTGGGGCAACGCCCCCGCCCCCAATCTCGCGACGATCTTTAGCCTTTCGGAGCAGACGCTATTTCGTGACAGTGTCGATGCCGGTTGGCTGTTGAATTTACCGAATGACGCTCAATCCGTTCTGTGTCGGTGGGACAGTCGTGGCACTTGGCATCAATCAGAATTCGATCCACTTCAGCGTCCGGTTGCCCTCGGTGAAAAGTTGGTCAATGAACCGCTTCGTGTCATCGAACGATTGACCTACGGGACAGCCAGTCTTGAAAGTGCATCACATAACCAATGCGGCCAACTGATACGCCACGATGATGGTGCCGGCAGCCAGCATGTGAACGAGTTTGCCGTTCACGGCGCAATACTGGTTGAAACCAGGCAGTTTCTCGGCAGCCTGGATACGCCGGACTGGCCGCTCGACGTTCAACTGCGCGACTCATTGCTGGAAGTTGGCGAGGCTTTTGTTTCCACCCGTGGTTACACCGCCACCGGCGATCCACAAAGCCTGACCGATGCCAAAGGTAACCAGCGAAAATTTGCTTATTCGGTATCCGGCCAGCTCCAGGAAACCCGGTTGCAACCAGCAAGCACCGAGCAAGAGCCTCGCCCGTTGGTCAGCGACATTCATTACAACGCCGCCGGACAGATAGTCAGTGAAACGGCTGGCAATGGTGTACTTACCCGAGTTTTGTATGCCGCAGACGATGGCAGTCCGATGCAACTGGTGAGCGCCGTACCCGGCAGCCCTCCACTCCAGGACCTGCACTACCGCTACGATCCGGTCGGCAACATCCTTCATCTGGAAGACAAGGCACAGCCCGTGGTTTTTTTCAAAAACCAGCGGGTCGAGCCAATCAACCGTTATCGTTACGACAGTCTTTACCAACTGGTCGAAGCCAGTGGCAGACAAGTGATGCCCGCCACATACGGTCCCGCACTTCCGGCAATGCTGCCCACTCCGCTGGACCCGAATCAACTGACCCATTACACACAAACCTTCAACTACGATGCCGCTGGCAACCTGCTCACTCGCCGCCACTGTGGCGCACCGACCTTCAGCATGAAAACCTCTGGCACCAGCAACCGCAGTCTTGCGCTGCAAGCAGACGGAGAACGAATTGAAGAGGAGGACATCGTCAATGGGTTCGATCCCTGCGGCAATCAAAGACAATTGCAACGTGGCCAGTACCTCCGGTGGGACGGACGTCAGCAGTTGAGTGAGGTCACCATGGTCAAGCGCGAAGGCGGGCCTGATGACCATGAGCGCTACATTTACGGCCCTCGCGGCCAACGCCTGCGTAAGGTCCGCATCACCCACACAGGCCGTCGCACCTTACACGCCGACACGCGCTATTTACCGGGGCTGGAAATTCACCTCGACGCCACGCACGGTGAAGAACGGCATGTAATTTCAGCTGATGCGGGACGTAGCCGGATCCGGATGATGCATTGGGTAGAACATCCGCCAAAGGACGTTATGAATGATCAACTGCGGTTCAGCTTCTGCGACCTGCTCGGCTCCTGCACATTGGAGCTGGATGAAAATGCCAGACTGTTGAACCAGGAAGGTTTTTACCCGTTTGGTGGCACAGCGTGGTGGGCTGGCAACAGTGCATTGGAAGCGAAATACAAGGTACGTCGTTATTCAGGCAAGGAACGGGATGCCACCGGGCTTTATTACTATGGCCATCGATACTATGCACCGTGGTTGCAACGGTGGATGAGTCCGGATCCGGCGGGGAATGTGGATGGGTTGAATCGATATTTGATGGTGAAAAATAATCCGTTGACTTTTTATGACGCCAATGGATTAGGACGTACGTCTTCAGCGGAAAACTCCGACAAACTCACAACAAAGAATCAGAAAGACGTATTGAACATTTCTTATTTAGATCAAGAACTACAGGCCCGATTTGACGCGCTAGGCGACGAATCGACGAAACGTTTTACATTCATCGAACAAAACTTCGCTGAAAGTGAAATCAACGATTATGAAATTGATACAGAATACAGAGATGACGGCTTCACCAACTCATATCTGCCGTATATCTGGACATTTTCCAATAACGAAAGAAACGATACTCGCAAAGATTATTACGCCAATGATGTTGCTCGATATCAATACACCACTATTTCACGAGAAAAAGAGTTTTTTGGTCATTTGCCATCATTGATAAAAAGAGAAAATGTTACGAACGAAGAAACAATCGAAAAAACTGATAAGCTAAAAAGCGATTCGGCTGAAATGCTTAGTGTTTTCATGAGCAAAACACAAAATGGAAAGTCCACCGCAAGGATTCTAAACGACTTTGGATTACGGGCCGTTAATGTGAAGAAAATAGGGCGCGATTTTTATATAAATGTCAAGCCTGTCTCCGGCGAACTAGAGCAATATAGATGGAAGCTCGATCCATCTAAAGGCACTGTATCAATCGAAGAGCCAGAAAACATTCAATCTACTGAGTTTAATGCTGTCGCCAGTGAGTATTCCCCTCCAATGAAGCGTCGCAGATTATCGAAAAATTAAACAAGCCAGACGCCTGTTTAATGGGGGGGGAATTAATTGAGCTCTTGGTCTAACTGCTCTCTCATGTTGAATTGCGATTCGCCCCCCGGAATTACCATCAGGACTTGCTTCAGGCTCCCATGAAATCGGGCAGCTGGTTCAGGAGCCCTATTCCAACGGTCTCCCCTCGTTCGGGGAAGGAGAGATGCCAGTCGCGTCGCCAACCCGGCCAAAATGATTTTTCCGCTCTGCGGCATTGGCGCGGTGAATTGCTGAACTTCGCCGTTACTCCTCTTCCTCATGCTGCAACTCGAACAACAGCAACGAGCGGCCGGTAACCGAGTACTCGTGGCCGAACTCGAAGCGTTCCTGGCCACGGATCGACGGCTGGTTGGTGTCGATCATGCACGTCCAGAAACCGCCGTCAGGCACTTGCGGCAGACGGAAATTAACGATGTCGTGATGCGCGTTGACCACCAGCATCAACGTCGCGTCGGCACCTTTGCGGCGAATGCCGGTTTCCTGGGCGCGGCCATCGAGCAGCATGCCCAGGCAGCGGTTGTGCGCATCGTGCCAATGTTTGGTGGTCATTTCCGTGCCGTCCGGCGCCAGCCAGGTCACGTCCTTGACGCCGATGTCTTCGTTGTAGTTGCCCACCAGAAAACGCCCGCGGCGCAGGATCGGGTAGGTCAGGCGCAACTTGATCAGGCGCTTGACGAACTTGAGCAGGGCCTTGCCGTCTTCGCTGAGGTCCCAGTTGACCCAGCCGATCTCGCTGTCCTGGCAATACGCATTGTTGTTGCCCTCCTGGGTGCGGGCGAACTCGTCGCCGGCCACCAGCATCGGCGTGCCCTGGGCCAGCAGCAGGGTGGCGAAGAAATTGCGCATCTGCCGATGGCGCAGCGCGTTGATCTCGGGATCATCGGTGGGGCCTTCGACGCCGTGGTTCCAGGACAGGTTGTTGTTGCTGCCGTCCTGATTGTTTTCGTCGTTGGCCTCGTTGTGCTTGTCGTTGTACGACACCAGGTCGTTGAGGGTGAAGCCGTCATGGGCGGTGACGAAGTTCAGCGAAGAGTAGGGGCGCCGACCGCGTTCATTGAACATATCCCCCGAAGCGGTCAGGCGGCTGGCGAAGTCCGCCAGTTGACCGTCGTCGCCCTTCCAGAACGCGCGCACGGTGTCGCGGAATTTGTCGTTCCACTCGACCCAGCCCGGCGGAAAATTGCCGACCTGATAACCGCCAGGGCCACAGTCCCAGGGTTCGGAGATCAGCTTGACCTGGCGCAGCACCGGGTCCTGGCGGCAGGCGACGAGGAAACTGTGGCGCTCATCGAAACCGCCGTGATATCGCCCGAGTATGGTTGCCAGGTCGAAGCGGAACCCGTCCACGTGCATTTCCGAAGCCCAGTAGCGCAGGGAGTCGGTGACCATTTGCAGTACGCACGGGTGACTCAGGTCCAGGGTGTTGCCGGTGCCGGAGTCGTTGATATAGAAGCGCTTGTCATCGGGCATCAGGCGGTAGTAGGACGCGTTATCGATGCCGCGCATGGACAGGGTCGGGCCTTGCTCGTTGCCTTCGGCGGTGTGGTTGTAGACCACGTCGAGGATCACTTCCAGATTCGCTTCGTGCAGGTGCGCGACCATTTCCTTGAACTCGGCAATCTTGCCACTGGCCAGGTAACGCGGGTCGGGCGCGAAGAACGCGATGCTGTTGTAGCCCCAGTAATTGGTCATGCCCTTGTGCAGCAAATGCTGGTCGTTGACGAACGCGTGGATCGGCAGCAACTCCACGGTTGACACGCCGAGCTTGCGGATGTGCTCCAACACGTCATCGACCATCAGCCCGGCAAAGGTTCCGCGCAGGTTTTCCGGGACCGAAGGGTGGCGCATGCTGAAGCCGCGCACATGGGTTTCATAAATGATCGTCTTGTCCCACGGTACGCTGACGCGGTGGTCGTGGCCCCAGGTGTGCGCCGGGTCGATGACCTTGCACTTGGGCACGAAGGGCGCGCTGTCACGTTCATCGAAGCTGAGGTCGGCGTCGGGGTGGCCGATGGTGTAGCCGAACAGCGCTTCAGACCATTTCAACTTGCCGACCAGCTGTTTGGCGTAGGGATCGATCAGCAGTTTGTTGGGGTTGAAACGATGACCGTTGGCCGGGTCGTACGGACCGTAGACGCGATAACCGTAAATCAACCCGGGATGAGCGTCGGGCAGGTAGCCGTGGAAGATCTCGTCGGTGTATTCGGGCAGTTCGATGCGTTCGAGCTCCACCTCGCCGCTGTCGTCGAATAGGCACAATTCAACCCGGGTGGCGTGGGCGGAAAACAGGGCGAAGTTGACTCCCAGTCCGTCCCAGGTGGCACCCAGCGGGAAGGGCAGGCCTTCACGGATTCGCGTGGCTTCAGCGCGGGGGGCTGGCGCGGGGGCTTTCTTTGGGCTGGTCATAAGTGCTCCTGCAAACTAGAAATCTATGGCGACTGCCATGCCGCCATCGCGAGCAGGCTCGCTCCCACATTGATCGGGAACGGGCCGCAAATTTTTGAACGACACAGATCCCATATGGGAGCGAGCCTGCTCGCGATGAGGCCATCAGGCTCGACGTTCATGGTGACTCTTCGCAAGCCTTGCCAGGACTGTCTCAAACCGCGGGCGGTTTTCGCGCCGCACGGGGCTTTTTCTCGACGGCCTTTTCTCCCGGCGGGATCACTTTTGAAGTCGCCGCCGGTTTGGCTTTGGCTTTCGGCGCGGCGGTCTTGCCATTGAGTGACTTGTCGGGGCCAAGTTTTGCGTCGCCGGTTTTCTTTGGCGCTGCCTTGCTGGCGGCGGACTTCGCAGGCTTTTTCGGGGCCAGGGCTTCGGCTTCCGCCAGTTTGCACGCCATCTCCCAGTGGCGGGCTTCCTGACCTTCGGGTTTTCCTTCGGACTCCCAGATCTGATAGGCGAATTCGCGGATGCGTTTATCGTCTGTACTCATCGCAATGCTCCTGAACTGAACTCAAGTGTGGTTAGTTTGAATAATGAGATTGACCGGGAAATCCCCCAGCGCGGCGCTGATCAGCAGCTCTCTGTGTTTTGTGACTTTGATGCCGGTAAAAAGTCCCTTCAGATGTTCGTCGGCAACGGTGAACGGCAGTTTGACCCGGGTATCGCCCCACAGCGGCGCGTGGACCTGGGGTACGGCACTGTTTTCCAGCAGTCCGGCACAGCGTATCGGCACAATCACAATGGCGCGTTCTCCCTCCCGTTCGCGGACAAACCCCAGCACACGATGGGCCTCGCTGCCCAGCACTTCCAGAGCCCGGTAAGTGCCACGCCGAAACAGCTCGGCATGTTCGGCGCGCAGGCCCAGGGTGCGCGCAACCAGGGCTTGCTTGATGCGCCCGTCCTGCCAGTTCGATAACAGGTCCGGCAGGTCTACCCTGTGCTGCAGTGCCTGCTGGCGACTGGCGTAATCCACGGGGCGACGGTTGTCCGGGTCGACCAGGCTGAAGTCCCAGAAATCGTTGCCCTGATACAAATCCGGCACGCCGGGCACTGTCATGCGCAGCAAGGTTTGCGCCAAACCGTTAAGGGCACCGGGGGCGGCAATCGAACGGGCCGCTCTGGCCAGGGCCGCACGCAGCAGCTCACCTTCGGGGCTGAGCAACAGGCGCTGGATAAAGTCCCCGGTCGCTTGCTCGTAAGCGTCATTAGGCGCGCTCCAGCTGCTTTGCAGCTTGGCTTCGCGCAGGGCCTTGCGCTGCCATTGCCAGAGGCGTTTGGCGTAGTCCTCGAGCGCCGTTGGATTATCGATAGCCAGACCCAGTGGCCAACTGCCGAGGATCGCCTGGTACAGAATCAACTCATCGCCCGCCGACGGCACTTGATCGTCCTGGCGCAAGGGCCGGGCGAGGGCGCGCCACAGTCCGATCTGGTCGGTGTACCAGCCGCTGCGCTCACTCAGTACCGCCAGCCGTGCGCGTGAGTCTTCGCCACGCTTGTGGTCGTGGGTGGCGCTGGCCAGCAGATTGTCCGGGAAGGTTTCAAGGCGCTCGATGCAGGCCCGATGAAAGTCGGCCACCGGCGCACTGAACTGCCCGGTGCTGAACCCCACGTCATTGCGCGAGAGCAGGACGGCCGAACGATAGAACGCGGTGTCTTCCACCGCTTTCGCCGCGGCTGGCGAGGTCAGTTGCTGGAAACGCACGCAGGCGTGCTTGAGGCGTTTGCGCTGACGCCCGGCCGGGCGTTGCCGCCAGGGTTCACCACCGAGCCAGCCGGCCAGGCAGTCGAGCACCGGCCAGTCTGCCTCGCCCAGTGTCTGGCGGGCGCCGTCCATGGCCTGCTGGAAAAACGCCTCATCCTGGCCTGACCGGCCGAGGGGGCTGATGTAGGTGCGGTACACCGGGAAATGCACGATCAGCGCCTGCAGCGCCCGGCGAATCGCACCGAGGGTCAGGTCGCGGGTCATGAGATTGTCCCGGGCCACTTGCAGCAAGGCTTGGGCGACGCTTTCGAAATCCCCGGCCAGGGAGCCATTGAGAATTTGCTGGCGGGCCAGTTGTGTTTCCTGGGAGAAGTCGGCAGACCGCTCGCTGTGGCGCTGCCAGCGTTCGGCCAGCGCCTGGGCACCCCGAGGGTCGGTTTGCAGCAGTGACAACTGGTTCATGAACTCGTAGCCGGTGGTGCCATCCACCGACCAGTCGCGATGCAGGGTCTCGCCTTCGCCGAGGATTTTTTCGACAAAGATCGGCAGATGGCGGCCTGCGGACAGGCTGTCGACCCGACGCCGCAGCTTTCGGCAGTAGCCTCGCGGGTCGGCGAGGCCGTCGATGTGGTCGATGCGCAACCCGTCGATCAGCCCCTCGGCCACCAGTTGGAAGATCTTCGCGTGGGTGGCTTCGAACACCGCGGGACGCTCGACGCGCAATCCGCCCAGTTCGTTGATATCAAAGAAGCGCCGCCAGTTGATGTCATCGGCGGCCGTGCGCCAGCTGGCGAGGCGATAGCTCTGGCGCTCCAGCAGGTTGTGCAGGCGCTGAAAGCCTTCGTGGGTCACTGAGTCGTAGTGCTTCAGGTGCCGGTCAATGGCTTGAGCAATAAGCGGATCGCTGACCAGATCGCGCAGTTCCGCTTTCAGCGGTATGGCCAAACTGTGGGCGTCGGTCTGGTAGCTCAGGGTGCTGAAGCGATCGGCCAGGTTTTTCAGTTGTTCGGCCTGCTCCGTATCGAGCGCTGCATCGGTCTTGAGCAGTTCGCCGTAATCCCAGGGGCAAATGGGAAAGCGATGTTCGTAGTGCTCGACATGGAAGCTGCCGTGCCAGGCATCGAAGCGCAAGGGCAGGGTGCCGTCCTGCAACGCCACGCCGTAATCGCTGCCCAGGAACGGCAGGAGCAACTGGCCTTCCATCAACGGATCGGGAGAGTGCCACTGGATGTCGAAAAACTCGCCGTAGGGGCTCAGGCGTCCCCACTCCAACAGGTCCAGCCACCAGGGGTTGTCAGCGCCGCCGACCGCCATGTGGTTGGAGACTATGTCGAGGATCAATCCCATGTCCTGCTCGTGCAAGGCGTCGACCAGGCTTCGCAGCGCCACTTCGCCACCCAGCTCCGGGTTGACTCTGGTCGGGTCCACCACGTCATAGCCATGCATCGATCCGGCTCGGGCACGCAACAGCGGGGAGGCGTAGACATGGCTGATGCCCAGGCGTGCGAAATACGGCACCAGCGGCACCGCGTCTTCCAGCGTGAAGCCTTTATGAAATTGCAGGCGCAGTGTGGCGCGCAACGGGCGGGTAGGCTGTTGGGTCATCGGTCACGCTCGGCCGCCTGCAGTCGCGCACAGGCGAGCAGTTCCAGGCGCCGCGCGGCATCCGGTCCATCGAGCAGGGCTTCGCTGTAGCCGGGCAAGCGCCGCGACCAGTTCGGGTGGGTGTCGATGGTGCCGGGCAGGTTGGCCTGTTGTTCCACGCCAAGGGCATCTTCCAGCGGCAACAGCACCAAGGGTGCCCGGGTATGACCGAGAAATCGCACGCTGGCGTCGAGCACCTGGTCGGTTTCGTGGGATTCTTCACGGAAGTTCTGCGGGTCCTGGCTCAATGCCCGGCGCAGGCCCTCGCGCTCGCGCTCGCGATGCTGGCGCCATTCGATCTCACTGCTGGCGTCGACCATCCCGAGCCGGGCGTTCCAGTCGATGTCGCGGCCATGCCACCAGCCGTTGAGGGTGGGCAGGTCATGGGTGCTGGTGGTCGCCAGGGCGTTGTCCGGCCAGTCGAGGATCGGTTTGAAGTACGTGTTGTCCTGCTCGAACAGCAGTACCCGCATGCCGAGCATCGAACGGGCGATGAGTTTTTCCCGCAGGCCATCCGGCACGGTGCCGAGGTCTTCGCCGAGGACGATGGCCTGGTGCCGATGGGATTCCAGGGTCAACAAACGCAGCAGGTCGTCCACCGGGTAATACAGGTAGGCGCCGTCGGCCGGCGGTGAGCCGTTGGGGATCACCCACAGCCGCTGCAGTCCCATGACGTGATCGATACGCAAGCCACCGCAATGGGCGAAATTGGCCCGCAGCATTTCGATGAACGCCCGGAAACCATTGCGCACCAAGCCTTCAGGGGAGAACGCGGAAATTCCCCAGCCCTGGCCCGTGCGGTTGAGAATATCCGGTGGCGCACCGACGGTGAGGGACGCGAGCAGTTCGTCCTGCCGGCTCCAGGCCTGGCTGCCGCCGCCATCGGCACCGACGGCCAGGTCGGCGATCAGGCCGATGCTCATGCCGCTGGCGCGGGCAGCGGTTTGCGCGCGCTCCAGGCAGCGAGTGATCAGCCACTGGCAGAAGGCGAAGAAGCCGATGCGCCCGGCATTCTCTTCGGCAAAAGCTGCGAGTTCGGCGCTACGCGGATTACGCCAGGGTTCGGGCCACAGTCGCCAGTCGAGGCCTTCACCGCGGGCGGCGCGTGCCTCCTGTATGGCTTCGAAGCGACAGTGGTTTTCCAGCGCTTCGCCGGCAGCGTGACGAAAACTGCTGAAGTCTTCGTGCAAGGGATGTTCACCCTGGACGAAACCTTCGTACAGCGACTGCAACAGCCGATGCTTGGCTTCGGCGGCGGCCGGCCAGTCAATCAGCGCACGCTCCTCCAGCGCCTTGAGCTCAATGGCCAGCCCGGTGGCATCGATGGCGGTACGCAAGGCGCGCTCGCCGAGAATGGTGCCGGGGGCGCAGTAAAGGCTGTTGAGAAACAGACGGCTGGATGGCGAATACGGGCTGTAGCGTTGAGTGTCATTGGAAAACATCGCATGCAAGGGGCTGATCGCCAGCGCCTCGGCGCCACGTTCACCGGCCACTCGGGCGAGGTCCTCGAGCGCCTGGGTGTCACCAAAACCGCCATCGCCAGGACGGCGCAAAGCATACAATTGCACGCTCAGGCCCCAGGCACGCGGGATCGGGTTATCCACGGCATCGGCGACGCTGTAACAACGGGGCGGGGCCACCGCCAGGGTGAAGGTTTGTCCGTCGATACTGACCTGTTGATAGCCGACCGGTACCAGCCCCGGCAGTTTTGCGTTGGCGTCCAGCTTGAGGTTGAGCCGCGAACCGTCTTCAAGGTGGATTTCGCAAGGGGTTTCAGGTGCAAAGAAACGCGCCAGATCCAGGCCAACTCCAACATCGGCGGTGATCAATGGCGGCAAGTGATGGGTCTGCTGCACCGCTTGCAATTCCAGCAGGCTGGCGTCGATTTCCTGGGCGCTGCCTGCCGGGTGGCCAAGGCCGGTCAGCACATTGCGCAAAACGGAGGGTGCGACTTTTTGCGGGCGGCCGTTGGCGTCGATCCAGTCGACCGCGAGGCCGGCACGGCTGGCCAGAATTTCCAGTTGCGCATCACTCATTGACGCTCTCCATACGAAGTGGCAAAGGGGCTGCGGCGGCGAGGCTGACGAGCGCGCAATACGGGGCAAGGGTGCCCTGGTCCAGCAGATCGGCGCTCTGTGGCGGGTATTCGAACAACCGCGCGGCACCGGTCTGTGAGGTGTGGACTACGCGCTTGTCGCTGAGGTTCAGGTCAATGCGCAACTCGCTGCCATCGCCCAGGCGCCAGGCGGCACTGACCGCGCCTTCGCCCAGCTCGTCGGCCCCCAGTGCCTGGGTGCCCGGCAAGCGGGGGATGAGGAGCCGGTGACGGATCTGCAACAGCCGGCAATACAGCTCGTGCATCTCAGTATGGCCGTTCGAAGGCAGGACGGGGCGGGACGCTGCAAATGTCTGCGGATCGTTCGGGTCAGGAATGTGTTCGCGCAGGAGTGGGTCGGCAAACACGCTGAAGGCCGCGAACTCGTTGCGTCGGCCGTCCCGTACCAACTTTGCCAACTCACCGTGATGGCTGGTGAAATACAGGAAGGGTTGCTCGACGGCGAACTCGTCGCCCATGAACAGCAGCGGAATCATCGGCGATAACAGCAGCAACACCGTGGCGGCCCGCAGCGCTTGCGGGTGGGCGAGTTGATGCAGGCGTTCGCCGAAGGCGCGGTTGCCGATCTGGTCATGGTTCTGCAGGAACAGGATGAAGGCGCCGGGTGGCAAATGCCCGCTGGGCTCACCGCGGGTCACGCCATGGCGATTGACATGACCCTGGAACACGAAACCCTGGCTCAGGCAGCGCGCCAGTTGTTCGGTGGGGTTGTGCGCGTAGTCGGCGTAATAGGCCTCGGTTTCGCCGGTCAGTAACACATGCAGGGCATTGTGGCCGTCATCGTTCCACTGCGCGTCGTAACCCTGTTCGAGCAGGCCGGCCTGGTTGTGTTCATTCTCCACCATCAGCCACACATGTCGCGCCGGTCCCGTCTGCTGGCGCACCCGTTGCGCCAGTTCCTGGAGGAAATCCGGATCTTCAATGGCGTGCACCGCGTCCAGGCGCAAACCGTCGAAACGGTATTCGAGCAGCCACATCAAGGCGTTGTCGATGAAGAAGTCTCGTACTTCGCGGCGGCGGAAGTCGATGGCCGCGCCCCACGGCGTCTGTTTGTCTTCGCGAAAGAAGCCCTTGGCATAACGATGCAGGTAATTGCCGTCCGGACCGAAGTGGTTGTAGACCACGTCGAGAATCACCGCCAGGCCATGACCGTGGGCGGTGTCGATCAAGTGTTTGAGCTGCTCGGGTGACCCGTATGAAGCCTGGGGCGCGTAGGGCAGGACACCGTCATAGCCCCAATTGCGCTCACCGGGAAACTGCGCGATGGGCATCAGTTCGATCGCGGTGACGCCCAGTTCGACCAGGCGCGCCAGATGCTGCTCGACGGCGCTGAAACCGCCGAGCGTACCGACGTGCAGTTCGTAGATCACCGCTTCGTTCCACGGCCGTCCCGACCAGGCACTGTGTTGCCAGGCATAGGCCAGCGGATCGACCACCACACTGTGCCGGTCGATATCGCCGTCCTGAGCGCGGGAAGCCGGGTCGGGCACTTCCAGTTCGCCGTCGATGCTGTAGCGGTAAAGCGTGCCCGCTGCGCATCGGATGTTGCTCACGAACCAGCCGTCGGCCTGGGGCAGCAACGGCAAGGACTGTCCATGTTCCAGTTCGACACTGACGTAAAACGCATCTGGCGCCCACAACGCGAATTGCGTGTGCTCTGCGTCCAGCATGATTGCGCCGTGGGGCCAGGTCTCAAGGGTCCGTAACGGCATCTTGAAAGCCTCTTACTGTTTGTTCGATTTCCCCAACGCTTTCGCCACAAGCTGTTCATAGAGTTCGGCGTAGGGTTCGACCGCCTTGCACCAATTGAATGGCGCTGCCATGGCCCGGCAGCGCATGGCGTGCAGCAGGTCGGGGAAGGCGAACACCTTGAACGCGCGGCTCAGGGCTTCCTGGTAGCTCTGCACCGTGGACTCATCGAACAGGAAGCCGGTCACGCCGTTTTCGATGGTGTCGGCCAGGCCGCCGGTATTGCGCGCCACCGGTAACGAGCCGAAGCGCTGGGCGTACATCTGGCTCAGACCGCAGGGCTCGTAACGCGAAGGCATCAGCAGGAAGTCGCTGCCGGCGAACATGCGCCGGGCATCGGTTTCGTTAAAGCCGATGCGCACGCCGATCTGCCCGGGGAAACGCAGGGCCAGTTCGCGCATCGACTGTTCTTCTTCCGGCTCGCCACGACCGATGATCGCGATCTGGCCACCGGATTTGACGATGTATTCGGAGACCGCTTCGGTCAGGTCCAGGCCTTTCTGATAGACCAGGCGCGACACCACGGCGAACAGCGGCCCTTCGGAGTCTTGCAGACCGAACAGCTCGCGCACATGGGCGGCGTTCACCGCCTTGCCATCCCAGTCGCCGATTTCGAACGGGCAGAACAGGTGCGGGTCGGTGGCCGCATCCCAGCTTTCATCGATGCCGTTGGGAATCCCGCTGAGCAGGCCTTGCTGAGTCTTGGCGGCGAGGAAGCCGTCGAGTCCGCAGCCGAAGTCCGGGGTGGTGATTTCCTGGGCGTAGGTCGCGCTGACGGTGGTGATGTGGCTCGAGTAGGCCATGCCGGCCTTGAGGAACGACATCTTGCCGTAGAACTCCATGCCTTCCTGTTGCAGCGCGTGATGGGGAATGCCCAGTTCGGGGCACGAGCCCAGGCTGGTCACGCCTTGATAGGCCAGGTTGTGAATGGTGAACAGCGTCGGTGTGCGCTGCCCACGCCAGTGCATGTAGGCCGGGGCCAGGCCGGCCGGCCAGTCGTGGGCGTGCACCAGGTCCGGGCACCAGTGGATTTGCGCGAGGTTGGCGGCGATGTCGGCCGCCGCCAGGCCCAGGCGGGCGAAACGGATATGGTTGTCCGGCCAGTCGCGGCCGTTGTTGGCGCCGTAGGGTGAACCTTCGCGCTCGTAGAGTTCGGGGCAGATCAGTACGTAGATGACCAGGCCATCGGGCATGTCCATGCGCCCGATCTTGCACGGTGGCAATGCGGCATGACCGCCGAGTTCACCGATGATATGGATGGGGTTCTCGCTGTGCAGCACCTGCGGGTAACCCGGGATCAACACTCGCACATCGTGCAGATGGGCCATGGCCCGTGGCAGCGCCGCGGAAACGTCGCCCAGGCCCCCGGTTTTCACCAGGTCGGCAATTTCCGAGGTCACGAACAACACTTTCTTACGGTTCGGATTCTGCTGGGCTGCCGGGGGCAGCGTCCTGGTGCCGGGCACGCTGACGGGTTGGGTGTTCGCGGCAGTTACGGCGCTCGATTCGCCGACCTGATGAGCACGTTCTCCCTGTATTTCCAAAGCCGTACTGATCATATGAATCTCCCGTGCTGTTGATCTAATTCTTAGGTCTGGCAAACGGTGTTTCATGGCCAATTCCCGTGGCCGGGCGCAAAAGCGCTGCGCATCAGTGAGCAAGCGCTGCCCGATGCGTCGAAGCAAAAGGGGTGAATGAGCCGTTGCAAAGATTGCACCAGTCGCAACGCACCTTCTTGTCAGAGGACCGATCGGGAATGGAAAAAGTTTCGACTGTTTTTCCACTTTGTGACCGACCGGTTTCGCTTTGAGAAAATGAGTCTAGGCCAGAACTTAGAGCGGTAAAGGGCCGTTGGCAAAATTGTTCGACAATCGGTTTGTAACGGTACGGACGTGCCTGATCGAGGTGCAAACGCCCCGACGAAGTGCATGTTTTTTTGCGTTTCGCCCTCAAAAAGTCACCGGGCGGTCACATGAATGTGCGACGTGATCGAGCGGCTGCGCACCAATGCGGTGCGTACGCCAAGTCCCGGATTTGGCTGAACCACTGCCTTACTGCCGGTCGCGATGCCTTGTTATAGTTCGGGCCTCGTTTTCTGCCCGCAAAAGGATCCTTGGCATGTCTCAATACAGCGCATTCAACGTCGAACTGGTTGATAAAATCGCCCATGTGCAGATCAACCGGCCGGAGAAGATCAACTCGATGAACGCTGCGTTCTGGAGCGAGATCGTCGAGATCTTCCAGTGGATCGACGACACCGATGAAGTGCGCGTGGTGGTCCTCAGCGGCGCAGGCAAGCATTTCTCCTCGGGTATCGACCTGATGATGCTGGCCGGTGTGGCCAATGAACTGGGCAAGGACGTCGGCCGCAATGCGCGCCTGCTGCGGCGCAAGATCCTTACCCTGCAAGCGTCGTTCAATGCCGTCGACAACTGCCGCAAACCGGTGCTTGCAGCGATTCAGGGCTACTGCCTGGGTGGCGCCATCGACCTGATTGCCGCGTGCGACATGCGTTATGCCGCCGAGGACGCACAGTTCTCGATCAAGGAAATCGACATCGGCATGGCCGCCGACGTGGGCACACTGCAACGCTTGCCGCGGATCATCGGTGACGGCATGCTGCGCGAACTGGCTTACACTGGTCGCACCTTTGGCGCCGACGAAGCGCGCAGCATGGGCCTGGTCAATCGCGTCTATAGCGACAACGCCAGCCTGCTCGACGGCGTCATGGGGATTGCCCGCGAAATCGCCGGCAAGTCGCCGATCGCCGTCACCGGCACCAAGGAGATGATCAGCTACATGCGTGACCATCGCATCGATGACGGCCTCGAATACATCGCCACCTGGAACGCCGCCATGTTGCAATCCACCGATCTGCGCGTGGCCATGGCCGCCCATATGAGCAAACAGAAACCCGAATTTCTGGATTGATTAACCATGATTCCTCGCTGGACCACTGCAGTACTGGACACCGATCAACCCGGCGGCTGGGCCGTCGCGCGCAGCCCCGAAGGCTTTCTGTTCGATGACAATGGCGCCCTGTTTCCACGTGAATGGTTGAAGCGTCAGGACCTGTCGATTCTCTCCGAGCATGGCATCGGTCATCTCGATGGCGAGCCGGTCTATCTGCTGGAGCTGCGCAGTCACAGCGAGGTGCCGGGCTGCAATTGGAAGGGCTTGCGGGCGTTCATGCTCGAAGGCGATCACACGGTCTACAAGGTGCTCGGTTACGCCGCACAGATCGGCACCTGGGCCCGCGAACACCGCTTTTGCGGCAATTGCGGTCAGGCGACCCATCAGGTGGTGCGTGAGCGGGCGATGTACTGCCTGCCGTGTGACTTGCGCTATTACCCGCGGATTTCACCGAGCATGATCGTACTGGTGACCCGTGGCGACGAGATTCTGCTGGGGCGTTCGCCACGTTTTGTGCCGGGGGTCTACAGCACCTTGGCCGGGTTTGCCGAGCCGGGCGAATCGGCCGAGGACTGCCTGATTCGCGAGGTTCGCGAAGAGGTGAGCATCGAGGTCAGGAACATCCAGTACATGGGCAGCCAGTGCTGGCCGTTCCCGCACTCGATGATGCTAGGCTTTCATGCCGAGTACGCCAGTGGCGAAATCGTCTGCCAGGAAGACGAGATCGAGGACGCCCAGTGGTTCAACGTGCACGCGCTGCCGCCGTTGCCGGCGTCGCGCTCGATTGCCCGTTACCTGATCGACGTCTACGTGGCGCGGCGTTTAGGCCACGCTGAACCAGTGCTGCCAGGCTAGGCGCACGGTCAGGCCCAACACCACGGTGATGAACACCGGACGAATGAATTTCGCCCCGCCGCTGATGGCGGTGCGGGCGCCGAAGAAGGCGCCGACCATCAATGACGAGCCCATGCACAGGCCGATGATCCAGTCCACCTGACCGGAAAAGATGAAGATCGACAGCGCCGCCGCGTTGCTGACGAAGTTCATGCTGCGCGCCACGCCGCTGGCCTTCACCAGGTCGATGGGGTAGAGCAACAGGCTGCTCACGGTCCAGAACGCGCCCGTGCCGGGACCGGCCACGCCATCATAGAAACCGAGGCTGAAGCCCTGGGTCGACTGCCACGTTTTCTTGATCGGTGCATCGCTGTCCGTCGGCGCTTTCGGCGTGCCGCCAAACAAAAGATAGACACCGCAGGCGAAGACGATCACCGGCAGCATTTTGTTCAGCCATTCTGCTGGCAGGTAGTGCGCGACCACGGCACCGGTCAGCGCGCCGACCAGGGTACCGACGATGGCGTGCACCCATTGCGCGGGGTGGAACAGCTTGCGCCGGTAGAAGGTGAAACTGGCAATCGCCGAGCCGAAGGTCGAACTGAGCTTGTTGGTGCCCAGCACCAGGTGCGGCGGCAGGCCGGCGGTCAACAGCGCCGGGGTGGTCAACAGCCCACCGCCACCGGCGATGGCGTCGATGAAACCGGCAACAAAAGCGACAAGGGCCAGGATGGCCAGGGTGGAGAGGTCAACACTGAGTTCGAAAGGCATGGGATCGGCTTATTCGGCGGGTGCAGAAAGAGGCTGCGGGGAAGGGCAGCATCTTAACCACCTGCACAACACAAAACCAATGTGGGAGCGGGCTTGCTCGCGAAAGCGGTGTGTCAGCCAACGTCAATGTTGGATCTGATGGCCCCTTCGCGGGCAAGCCCGCTCCCACAGGGATCAGCGTCAGGTCGGATTACAGACCCAGATCCGACAGGCTCGGATGATCGTCAGGGCGACGTCCCAGCGGCCAGTGGAACTTGCGCTCGCTTTCCTTGATCGGCATGTCGTTGATGCAGGCAAAGCGACGGGCCATCAGGCCGTCCTCGTTGAACTCCCAGTTTTCGTTGCCATAGGAACGGAACCAGTTGCCCGAGTCATCGTGCCATTCATAGGCATAACGCACGGCGATGCGGTTGTCGGTAAAGGCCCAGAGTTCCTTGATCAGTCGATAATCCAGCTCCTTGGCCCATTTGCGGGTCAGGAAGCCTTTGGCTTCTTCGCGGTTATGGGCGAACTCGGCGCGGTTTCGCCACTGGGTGTCCAGGGTGTAGGCAAGGGACACGCGCTCCGGATCGCGGGAGTTCCAGCCATCCTCAGCCAAGCGAACTTTTTCAATGGCCGATTCACGGGTGAAAGGGGGCAATGGCGGACGAACTTCGGCATTAGACATTTAAAGTCTCCGTATCAAGTTAAAGTTAAAACTATTGTCGAGCTTGATCAGGTTGCTACAGGTCCAATAACTTTCGCGCCATGCATTGCGCATTATCGGCGGCACTGTGATCTCCCGTTACAAGCGCCACGGTAATGGCACCATCGATCAGGATCAGCAGCTGTCTGGCCAGCGTCTGCGGATCCTCGGCACCATGTTCGGTACACAGCTCGCACACGTAGTCGAGCAGTTTCTGTTTATGTTCTTTGGCGACCAGGCGCACGGGGTCTTGCGGGTCGCCGGTTTCGCCACTGGTGTTGATGAAGGCGCAGCCGCGAAAGCCTTCGCTGGCGAACCACGACTTGAGTACGGTAAACAGATTCAGCAGCCGCCCGGCCGGCGTCTGTGCCTGGCCGACTTCGCTGCGGTACCAGTGCATCCAGCGCTCATCGCGGCGTTGCAGGGCGGCCACGACCAGTTCGTCCTTGTTGGCGAAGTAGCGGTAGATGCTTTTTCTGGAGACACCGGCGGTTTTCACCAGGAGATCCATGCCAGTGGCGGCTATGCCACTTTTGTAGATCAACTTTTCGGTGACATCCAGAATGATGTCGCGTGTGTCGTTGCTATTGATTTCGTTCATGTGGCTAACAGTAGAACGACCGTTCTCCTTGGTCAATCGATATTTTTTCAGTGCCTGATAAATGGTCTTCGCGAGCAAGCCCGCTCCCACATTTGAAATGCATTCCCCCTGTGGGAGCGGGCTTGCTCGCGAAGGGGACATTACAGACGGTAACAAGACCCGAACCTTTGCATGGTGTAAGCTCTCAGGTTCTTCGGATTCGACCCATTGCGAGCCCTATGCCGTCGCTTTTCAAACGTTCCCTGCTGCCCAAGCTGCGCAGTTTTCCGCTGACGGCCGATGCCGTCGGCATCCTTTCCGGCGCTGCCGAATTCCGTCGTTGCCTGCTCGAGCAAATCGCCAGCGCGACCCGGCGCATATACATCGTTGCGCTGTACCTGCAACAGGATGAAGCCGGCCAGGAAATTCTCGATGCCTTGCACGCGGCCAAACTGGCGCGTCCGGAACTGGACGTGGTGGTGGTCGTCGACTGGCTGCGCGCCCAGCGCGGCCTGATCGGTGCCGGCAAGCAACCGGGCAACTCGGCCTGGTACCAGGAGATGACCCGCACCCACGAAAGCGTGGTGCCGATCTATGGCGTCCCGGTACAAACCCGCGAACTGTTCGGTGTGCTGCACCTCAAAGGCTTCGTGATCGATGATTGCGTGATCTACAGTGGCGCGAGCCTGAACAACGTCTACCTGCACAAGTTCGACAAGTACCGCTACGACCGTTATCACGTGCTGCACAATCGCGAACTGGCCGATTCGATGCAGCACCTGGTGCAGCACGGCCTGGTGGCTTCCAAAGCGGTGCACCGCCTCGACCTGCCGAACCTGCCGACGACCCGCAGCCTGCGCAATGACATCGGTGACCTGCGCAGCCGGCTCAAGCACGCGGCGTACGACACCACGCGAGCCACCACCGACCGGACCGGTCTGTCCGTCAGCCCGTTGCTCGGCGTCGGCAAGAACAATCCGCTGAACCGGGTGATCTGCGAGCTGATCGCCAGCGCCCAGCAGCAGCTGACCATTTGCACGCCGTACTTCAACCTGCCGCTGGCGATCATCCGCGAGATCAACCGCGCGCTGGCCCGTGGGGTGAAGATCGACATTGTGGTCGGTGACAAGACGGCCAATGACTTCTACATTCCGCCGAGTGAACCGTTCCGGGTCATTTCGGCGCTGCCGTACCTGTACGAAATCAGCTTGCGCCGGTTTGCCAAGCGCCATCAGCGCAACATCGACAGCGGTCAGTTGAACCTGCACCTGTGGCTTGATGGTGACAACACCTATCACCTCAAGGGCATGTGGATCGATCGGCGCTATACCTTGCTGACTGGCAACAACCTCAACCCGCGGGCGTTCCGGCTCGATCTGGAAAACGCCTTGTTGATCGATGATCCGCACGGCGAATGGCTGGAGCCGCGCCGTCAGGAACTGGCGGAGATTTTCCAGCACACCCGGCGAATCGAGCACTTCCAGAACCTGGAAACCCTCGCCGAATACCCAATGGGCGTGGCCAAGTTCCTCAAGCGCGTGAGTCGTGTGCGGATCGAGCGGCTGCTTTACCGCATTCTCTAAAAGATCGCAGCCTGCGGCAGCTCCTACAGGGATTTTGTCCGTTCGCGGCACTTGCGGCGTGTAGGAGCTGCCGCAGGCTGCGATCTTTTGATCTTGCTCGTTTTGGCTTTTGATCTTGCTAATATGCCCCCCACTCGAACAAGAACAGGGCTTGCCGCAATCCATGTCGGAAAAAGACACCATCTCCATCCAACTGGTGCGTGAAGCACTGTTGCAAAGCTGCGCGCCAGGCATCGACAAGGACGAGGTGTTGATCAAGGTCGGCATCGATCCGCAGCTGTTGGGTAACGCCGACGCCCGGGTTCCAGCCACCGCTTATGCGCGCCTGTGGCGATTGCTGGCACGGCGCGGGGATGACGAGTTTTTTGGCATGGACCCACGCAAACTCAAATCCGGCAGCTTCGCATTCCTGTGTCGCAGCGCCATGCTCCAACCCAACGTGGCGGCGGGACTGGCTGGCGGCTTGGCGTTTCTGTCGTTGATCCTCGAACACCTGCCGGCGCAGTTGGTGCGTCAGCAAAGCCTGGCGGAAATCGTCTTGCTCGAAGACGACAGGGAGCCACGCCGGGCCTTCACCTATTTCACTTACTGGATGATCGTCCACGGCGTTGCCTGCTGGCTGGCAGGGCGGCGGATTCCGATTCTGGCCATTGAACTGCGCTGTTCGAAACCGGATTTCTGCGATGACTATCAGGTGATGTTTTCCGAGAACCTGCGTTTCGACCGGCCGCGTACGCGGATGATTTTCTCCGCCGATTGCCTGGATCTGCCGATCAAGCGCAGCCCCGAAGAACTCAAGCGATTCCTGGCCCTCGCACCGGCCAACATCCTGGTGAAGTACCGTGATCCGCAGAGCCTGGCCAGCCGGATCAAACACGATCTGCGTCACCTGCCGGCCGAGCACTGGCCGGAAACCGAGACCCTGGCGCAACGCCTGTGCATGTCGGCATCGACATTGCGCCGCCGGCTCGCCGAAGAAGGGCAAACCTATCAAGGTCTCAAGGACAGCGTGCGCAAGGAGCTGGCGATCGTCTGGCTGGCCGAGCCGGCAATCAGCTTCAGCGAAATCGCCACGCGGCTCGGGTTCGCTGACACCAGTTCGTTCTACAAGGCCTTTCGCAAGTGGTCAGGGTCAAATCCGGGGCATTACCGCAGCCTGATTCTCAATGACGTCGAGTAGATTCAGCGCCAGCCTGACCCTCTCTCGCTAGCGACTGCCAGTGGTCGACCCCGGCAGATTGAGGGTGCCGCTGTCGACGAAACGCATCGTGTTGAACAGCCCGCCCGAGAGCTTGCCGCGCAGGATATAAGGCATGTTGTTGAGGTTTTTCATCTGGCTGATGCCGTAAGTCTGGCGGATGAACGAAAATGCCGAAACGCTGACCGGCACGCTCACGACGGTGTCGGAAAAACGCCCGATCTCGCCCCTCTGATCGCTGACGCCCGAGGCGAACGGCTGGCCGTTGATGTCCAGATCCAGGGCGACGCCGCTGTAGGTGAGGTTGTAGTCATTGGGGTTCTGCACGCGGATTGTCACGGCAAAGCGTACTTCCATGCCCTCGCCCTGCAGGGGCTCGATACCCACGACGTTGATTTTCAGCGGGTCTCGATTGGGCAGCGAGGAGCAGGCGCCCAGGCAGAGCAGGAGGGAAATCAGGACCGCGTGAACGCTGCGCATGGACGTGCTCTCATCTGAAAAGGGCTGTACCGCCACCGGCTCAGCCCCTGAGCCCGTCCGGCGGTTTTACGGTGCGGCCACCGCAGCCTTTGCGGGTTCATCCCTGGTGGTCACATCGGGGTTCTGCATCACCTGAAGCACGGAGGCCTCCGGATCGAATTCGTCCTCTTCCAGCTCGATGAACTCCTCAGGCAGGAAGATATTAAGAACGATAGCGCACAGCGCGCCGACGGTGATGGGCGATTCGAAAATGTTGTGCAGGGCCTTGGGCAGTTCACGCAGGACTTCCGGCACGGCGGCCACCCCCAGGCCCATGCCGATGGAAATCGCCACGATCAGCATGTTGCGCCGATGCAGGCCGGCCTCGGCGAGAATCTTGATCCCGGCCACGGCGACGGTGCCGAACATCACCAGTTCCGCGCCGCCCAGTACCGGTTTGGGCATCAGTTGCAGTACCGCGCCGATCATCGGGAACAGGCCCAGCACCACCAGCAAACCGGCAATGAAAAACGCCACGTAACGACTGGCAACGCCCGTGAGCTGGATCACCCCGTTGTTCTGGGCGAAGGTCACCATTGGCATGCTGTTGAACACCGCCGCCATGGCCGAGTTGAGGCCATCGGCAAGCAGGCCGGACTTGATCCGGCGTATGTACACCGGGCCTTTGACCGGTTGCCGGGAAATCATCGAGTTGGCCGTGAGGTCACCGGCGGCCTCCAATGGCGAAACGAGGAAGATCACCGCCACCGGAATGAACGCCACCCAGTCGAAGGAAAAACCGTACTTGAAAGGCACCGGTACGCTCATCAGCGGGACGTCGGGCAGGCTGTTGAAATTCACCTGGCCCATGAGCCAGGCCACCCCGTAACCGAGAGTCAGACCGATGACAATCGCCCCCAGGCGCAGAAACGGCACATCGACCCGGTTCAACACCACGATGGTTCCCAGCACCAGCGCCGCCAGGGCCAGGTGACTGGCAGCCCCCAGGTCCTGGGCACCGAAGCCGCCGGCGATGTCGGTCATGGCCACCTTGATCAGCGACAACCCCATCAGCGTGATGATCGTCCCGGTCACCACCGGGGTGATCAGCATGCGCAGTTTGCCGATGAACTGGCTCAACACCACTTCAATGAACGCGGCAAAAAAGCACACGCCGAAGATGGTCGAGAGAATCTCGTCGGTGCCACCACCCCGGGCCTTGACCATGAAGCCGGCGCTGAGAATCACACTGATGAACGAGAAACTGGTGCCTTGCAGGCACAACAGGCCCGAACCCACCGGACCAAAACGCCGCGCCTGGACGAAGGTGCCCAGGCCCGAGACGAACAGCGCCATGCTGATCAGATAGGGAATTTCGCTTTGCAGGCCCAGGGCGCTGCCCATGATCAGCGTCGGGGTGATGATGCCGACGAAACTCGCCAGCACGTGTTGCAGGGCGGCGAAGACAGTGGCGGTCAGGTGCGGACGGTCATCGAGGCCGTAGATCAGGTCATTGTTACGTGGCGCGGGGGCTTTTTCGGAGGCGGTCATGGTGGTTTGCGTGCCAGAAGGCGGGCCGGGTCAGAAAATGGAGGCGCAGGATGCCAGAACCGCCCGGCCACGGCAAAAGATCCTCCAGAACAGGGGCTTACGGACGCGGGGCGAACACCTCGGCGACGCTGCGGCGTTTGGCGTGCAATTGGCTGGCCTGGATCAGCTGTTCGAGGTCCTCGGGCGTGACGTCATAGAAGGCTTCCATGTCCGCCAGCGCCAGTTTCAGATCTTCGGCGGTGATGGCCTGACTGTCGACTGGCGGGTGATCGGCCGGAATCATGACGGTCGGTTCGCTGCTGCCCTTGGGGTAACGCACGCGGGTCAGATTGTTGTAGGCCAGGGCGCAGAACAGCATCGTCGCTGCGCTGAGCATGACCGGCTCAATGGCTTTCCAGTCCATGGCAATGGTCACCGGGTCGGCCAGCACCAGGGTCAGGGCCAACGCCCCGGCCGGTGGATGCAGGCAGCGCAACCAACACATCAGCAACACCGCCATGCCCGCCGCCAGACAGGCGCTCCCCAAGGTTCGACCCAACACATGGGCCACCAGCAGCGCAATCACTGCGGCACACAAGTAGCCACCCAGAATCGACCAGGGCTGTGCGAGCGCTCCTGACGACACGGCAAACAACAGCACCGCCGAGGCCCCGAGCGGGCCGATCAGGTGCTGGGCCACCTCGATGCCAAACACCTGGCTA
>Ga0209050_1001159_pt1 | contig 31450 bp, 23 predicted proteins | sample Araplavi_mTSA_r2_FD_184276 | JGI IMG/M metagenome (GOLD analysis project Ga0209050, IMG submission 184276) | Arabidopsis root microbial communities from North Carolina, USA - plate scrape MF_Cvi_mTSA_r2 (SPAdes) (version 2) | ecosystem: Host-associated > Plants > Roots > Endosphere | place: USA... | reverse complement strand
ATCGGTGGCGTTGGCGCTGCTGTAGTAGTAACCGGCGCGGTATTCACCCGGCAGGCCGTTGAGTTTCGGCGTCCACACCAGCTCCACCGGCAGGACCGCACCCTGGGTGCCGCTGCCGCTGAGCTTGAAGCCGTTGTCGCGATCCAGGTTCGACGGGTTCTGCTCGTACGCGCCGACCTGTGCATAAAGCTCTGGCGTCAGGTGATATTTGACCCGCAGTGCCCACTGGCTGACCGGCCAGTTGTACCAGATGTCGCCCGCCCAGTTGCCGACCTGGGAGCCGCAGAACGCCAGGTTCTGGAAGTCGCAGGGGAAGCTGTTGAAGTCTTCGCCTTCGCCGAAACGGCCGACCTTGATGTCGAGTTTTTCGTCGAAGAACTTCTGCTGGTACCACATCTGCGTCAGGCGCCAGGTCTGGCCGCGGCCCCAGACTTCCTGGGCCGAGGTGAAGCCGCCGACACGCGGGTCGTTGATGCGGTCGTTGCTGATGTTGTTGCCGCTGCGTTCGGTGATGGTCAACTGGAACTCGGCGTCGTCCCAGCCGAGGATTTTCTGCAAGTCCAGATGGGTGCCCAGGCCGAACTGGTCGCTGTAGCGGGCCGTGCGGTCGTGGTCGTAGCCGCCGTGCAGGTTGCTGCCCATTTCACCGGTGTAGTCGACTTTGAAGTCGTAGCCTTTTTCCGCAAGTTCGCTGCGAGTGCCGTTCCAGTCGCCGAGCATCCACGGCGAATCGCTATCGAAGGCCGGAGCCGAGTGAGCGCAAGTGGCAAAGCCTAAAGCGGTGAGTCCGCCTATCAGGTTGAAGGTTTTTCGGCAGGCAACAGGTTTGAAGACAGCGCTGTCTTTCGAAAGCTGGAAATCAGGCATAGAGAAGAAATTCTTGATCTTTTTCTGGGGATTAAACGGAAGAAATGGCTAGCAGAAGCGTTTCAGCTAAAGCGGGCGCAAGGATAATGATCTGTTACAAATAGAGAAAGGGCTTTTACTGACATGCAGCCTTTCGGATTTGGTAACAGTGACAAAAGATCGCATGCCTTTGTAGGAGCTGCCGAAGGCTGCGATCTTTTCCGTTTCACCTACATTTAACGTAAGGTGCGCGACTTCCAATTCCCACTCTGCTTGAAGGCCCGGCATGACCGAACACAACATCGACCCGCTGCACGGCGTGACGCTGGAGCAAATCCTCAACGCCCTGGTTGAACACTACGAATGGTCGGGACTGGCCGAACGCATCGATATCCGCTGCTTCAAGAGCGACCCGAGCATCAAGTCGAGCCTGACGTTCCTGCGTAAAACCCCGTGGGCGCGGGAGAAGGTCGAACGGCTGTATGTGAAGTTGATGCGCACCAAACGACCGCTCTGAACATGGTCAGTCCGTGCGCGTTGCGCCGCCGTTTTGTGGTCGTGGCTGCCATGCTCGGCTGGGCGGGATTGAGCATCCAGATGTACCTGATTTTCTATTCGCGCTGGACGCTGGAGGCCAGTCTGATCGGTGGGCTGGTGAGTTTTTTCAGCTATTTCACCGTGCTGAGCAACACCCTGGTGGCGACGGTGCTGACCTGTGAACTGACGTCCCGCGAGTCCGCCGCGCGACGCTGGTTTTTACAGCCCTGGGTCAGTAGTGGCGTTGCTGTGAGCATCACGGTCGTCGGCCTGGCGTACAGCGTGTTGCTTCGCCATCTATGGCATCCCGAAGGCTGGCAATGGCTGGCCGATGAGCTGATGCATGACGTCATGCCGCTGCTGTTTCTGGGGTATTGGTGGTTCTGTGTACCGAAAGGCTCGTTGCGCTGGGGGCATATCGCGTTGTGGGTGATTTATCCGCTGGTGTACTTCGCTTACTCGTTGCTGCGCGGGCATTTGCTGGCGACTTATCCGTACCCGTTCATTGATGTGGACAAACTGGGTTATCCACAGGTGTTCATCAATGCCGGGGGATTGTTGGCGGGGTTTGTGTTGATTGCGCTGGGGGTGGTGGCGCTGGATCGGTGGCGCGCTCGAATGTAGGCACTTTTGTGGCGAGGGAGCTTGCTCCCGCTGCACTGCGCAGCAGTGCTAAAACCTGCAACCGGGTTGTGCCTGGATAACTTCGGTTGCTGATTTTGCGACTGCTTCGCAGCCGAGCGGGAGCAAGCTCCCTCGCCACAGGTACGGTGGTCACTCCTCGTCAGTGTCATCCAGCCGCCAATAGCCCACCGCCTTGACGAACTGCTCATCCAGCCCATGCTCATCGAGCAACACCCGACGGATCCGCCGCGACACCTTGCTCTCGGTCGCGACCCACGCGTAGAGGCTGCCGGCCGGCACCTGGATCTGGCGCACGGTGGTCAGCAGATTGTCCTTGCCACCTTCGCGCAGCACCCAGATCACGTTGACCTCGGCAGCGCTTTCCAGCACCTGCTGCTCCTTGCCGTTTTCCACTTCCACGATCACCAGCGCACGGCGGTTGGCCGCGAGGCTTTCGAGCCGCCGGGCGATGGCGGGCAGGGCGGTTTCGTCGCCGATCAGCAAGTAGCTGTCGAACATGTCCGGCACGATCATCGAGCCCCGCGGCCCGCCGATGTGCAGGAATTGCCCCGGTTTGGCCTGTTCGGCCCAGGTCGAGGCCGGGCCGTCGCCGTGCAGCACGAAGTCGATGTCCAGTTCCAGGGTGTTCAGGTCATAGCGGCGCGGCGTGTAGTCGCGCATCTCGGGCAGCGGGCCGTTGTCCTTGCCGGCGCCCAGCACCAGGGTTTCCAGGGCCGCAGCCTGCTCGGCGTTCTGCGGGAACAACAGTTTGACGTGATCATCGGTACCCAGGCTGACGAAGCCTGCCAACTCCGGCCCGCCCAGGGTAATCCGGCGCATGCGCGGGGTCAGGTCGACCACACGCAACACTTCCAGGTGACGGCGTTTGATCTCATGCATGACACGGTGAATGGTTTGCGCGATCACTTCAGTCATTCGGCTTTCTCCTGAACGGGTTGAACGGCAGGGCCGTCGACGATGGCTTTGGCGGTGTCGTTGAGCAGGGCCGCGACGCGCTGGATTTCTTCCGCGCTCCAGCGGCCGTGGTGCAGTTGCAGGGCATGGCGCAGGTTGTGCACCGCCTCGTGGATTTCGGCCGGGCGATCATGGCCGCGCAACGAACGCTTGCTGACATCGATGCGCACCCGCACACCTTCAAGGGCGACGGCTTGCTCGGTCAGGGACTGGCGTCCGGCGTCGGTCACGCTGTAGCGTTTTTTCCCGCCTTCGGCGTCGCCGGTAATCAATTCGCTTTCTTCAAGAAACGTCAGGGTCGGGTAGATCACGCCGGGGCTGGGACTGTAGGCGCCGTCGAACATGCCTTCGATCTGGCGGATCAGGTCGTAGCCGTGGCACGGCTGTTCGGCGATCAACGCCAGCAGCAGCAGTTTCAGGTCGCCGGGGGCAAATACCCGTGGGCCACGACCACCGCGTTCGCGGCCAGGGCGTTTCTCGAAGCCGTCGCGGCCGTCGCCGTGTTCGCGGTGGGGGGAATGATGGTCTCTCATTTTTTTCGTTCTCTCTCGTCGTGTTTAGATACAACTTAAGATATATCTTAAGTTGTCCGCAAGCCCCCCCGACCAACGGCGGATCACCACGCCAGGCGAAACCGCCGCTGAAAATGGCGCTTTCGCGGCGCCGAAAAAGGCTTTTAGAACGAGCGAACAAGTTGAAATTAGTGTTAACTCTCTAAATTGACGATTCACGCCTTAATACATTGGATTTGTAATATCCCTCCTACAGAAGTTACTGTGTCGTTGTCGACCTTAATTGCCTGTGTATTGGCTTTATGTAGTCTGAATCTGACAGCCGAACAGTGACTTTAACAATATTCAAGTATTTTTCATGCCATGGTCGTGGCCCTTTGGCTACGCGCTTTGAGGAACTTGCCTGCTTACTTTCCAGATTGTTTGATCGATCATCTTTCGGCGTTGAGAGTTGCGCTGGAACATCACTGCTCGTGACTGTTTTGCTTCAGCGAAACTTTCAATACTTAGATCCTTTTTTTAAACGACAGGTACTGAAAGATGTTCAAGAAAATCGCGTTCGCTGCTCCTCTGGCTGTTCTGGCACTGAGTTCCTCGATGGCGTTTGCCGCCACCGAAGCCAAACACTCCATCAGCATTGTGGCCCATGTTCCATCCGACGATTTCTACGCGGTGCCGGTTGATTCGGACCTGGTCAACAAAGACCAGGACATGAGCTACAACCCGGGTACTGATTCCATGAAGACCGTCGACGGGCACTTTGATGTGCTGCACACTGCCGGCAAAGTGAACGCCCGCCTGGAAGGCGTGCCGAAACTGATCGCCGGGAACAAGACCATCGACCTGAAAGTCGAGCTCAACGGCAAGACGCTGACCACCAATTCGCAGGAAGTTGTTGGCGAAGCTGAGTCCAACGTCCGCTATCGTGCGCCGTTCAAGATCAGTGCACTGGGCGGTAAACCTGATGCAGGTGATTACACCGGTGTCGTCATGCTGGTCGTTGAACCTTCCGTATAAGTAACAGCTGCGACGGTAAAGCGTTTACTTGCTCAAAGTAACGTAACCGGCCGGCAAACTATCAAGTTTGCCGGCCGGGCTTTGACTTCCTTGTAATCAGAGTATTTGTTCATGTTCCCGATGACGCCCATCGCGGCAACGCTTGCGTTGCTGTTATGTAGCAGCGCATTTGCGGCGCCGACTTCCGTTGATAATACGCCTCGAAGTTTACTGGCCCAGGCCAAGGGTCTGCCGGCCGATTTCGAGGAACATTTCTTCGATGTGCCATTGGCCGTGCGAGTCGAGCTGGATCAACAGCCCCTCGGCGAGGCGATGATCGTGTTGTCCCGGGATGACCGGGTCACCTTGCTCGATTTCACCGACACCAGCGACAGCCGTTTCAGCGCCGGCGAACGCGACACCTGGGCCAGCATTCTGAAACCCGGCGTGGCTTTGGGCACCTGCAGCGGCCAATGCCCCGAGCAGATGTTGGCGGTGCACTACAACCTGGAAAACTCATTGCTGTCGATCGTCACTGAAAATGCCGAGCGCGACACTGAGGCCAAACGTTTCTACGACCAGCCCGAAGGCGGCAGCAGTGGCCTGATGGTGCGCAACCAACTCAACCTCAACGGCGGCCAGGATCAGAACCTCGGCGGGCGTTATGGCCTGGAGGCCAGCGGCAGCCTGGGCAACTGGAGCCAGACCTTCAACATGCAACTGGCGCGTCTGGGCGGGCCGGATGACAAGACCTATCACGCCGTACACGAGCTCTACACCCAGCGCGAACTGCAAGGCAGTTTTTTCCGCCTGGGCTATTTCACCCCCAATTCCGAAGGCCTGACCCGTCAGCCCCGTTCGTTCGGCACCAGCCCCGACACCGCCGTTGGTGTGATGTACGGCAGTTCCGACAGCCTGGCGATCGACAGCCCCAAACCTAGCGTTTATCCGATCTATGTCACCGCCAATCGCCAGGCGTCGGTGGAGATTTATCGCGATGGTCTGCTGCTCAACACCCAAGCGGTGCCCGCCGGTTTGCAAACCCTCGATACCCGCCCGTTGCCCGGCGGCATCTATGATGTGGAAGTGCGCTTGATAGAAGACGGCCAGGTCACCTCGACCACTCAGGAGCTGATCTACAAACCGACCAACTGGCGCAACCACGACGAACGCTGGCGCTACAACCTGTTCGCCGGCCAGGAAAGCAAACTGCTGAGCAACTGGGATCAACAGGAGAGTGGCGATGCGACGGCGGGGGCCGCGATCAACTACCTGCTGCATCCACGGGTAATCCTCGGGCTGTCGGCACGTCAAGTGCGCAACACGTTGCAGTACGGCAGTTCCATCGACTGGAGCCTGGCCAACAGCGTCAGCCTCTATGCCAATCTGTACCAGACCGAAGACCACGGCACCGGCGCCGATCTGCAAGCACTCTACAACTATGGTTCCGGCAGTCTGGTGGTGAGCCACAACCGCAGCTGGCTCGACACCACCAACACCTTCGACACGCTGCCCGACGGCACCCGCGTGCGCCAACGCAATGTGTTCACCGGCGAGACCAGCAATTCATCGCTGGCGCTGAACCACCGCATCAGCCGCAAGAACTCGCTCAACGCGCGGGTCTCCCACAGTGACGGCAACGTTGAAGGCGTCGGCGTCGACCTGGGCTGGACGCAGCGCACCATGCTGCTGGGCAGCGACGCCAACTGGCGGTTTTCACTGTTCGATCGTCCTGGTAGCTACAGCAGCGGTGACGCGCGCAATCGCGGGGTCGACCTGAGCATCAGCGTGGCGCTCGGCGGGCCGGGTCAACAGGTTTCCGGCAGCATCGGCAGCCGCACCGCCCGTGATGGCAGCCGCGACACCAACGCCTCGCTCGGTTATCGCAAAGACCTGCAAGACCACATCCTGCAGAGCGTCTCGGTGACTGCGCTGACCGACACCTACGGCGTTGGCCTGTCGAGCCTGGCGAACTTTCGCACAGACGCGATCAACGGCGACGGCTTTATCCAGCGCTCATCGTTCAACGACAACTTTACCGGCGGCTTGAACCTGGACAGCACCGTGGTCGTCGGTGGCCAGCGCATGGCCCTGACCAGTCAGCATCAAGGACGAGGGGCCGGCATGATCGTCGATGTCGAGTCTGATATCGACGGCATCGCGTTACGCGCCGACGACCTCAGCGGCGGCAGCGCGGCATTGCGTCCGGGGCGCAATTTCATACCGCTGACGGCTTACAGGAACAGCTCCGTGAGCTTCGACTTCGAGGGCAATCACGCGCCAGCGGCCAGCATCGAGCCGGCACGCACCCGTTATCACCTGAACAAGGGCGGCGTGGAGTACCGCAAGGTGCGGGTGATGAAAACCCTGACGGTGCTCGGACGTCTTGTCGACCCACAAGGCCGGCCGCTCAAGGGCCACCACGTGATCAACCACGCCAGTCGTGGGGTGAGTGAAGTCGATGGCTTCTTCTCGATGGAAATGCATGCCGGTTCACCGACTCTCGAAGTGCGCTACGCCGACCAGTTGCTGTGCCAGTTCCGGCTCGATACCGACAAGCACCGCAGTGAAAACAACGTGTTGATGATCGGTGATCTGCGGTGCACGCCGGATACGTTGGCGGATGCGTCATTGATTCGCCAGGAGGCCAGTTGAATGGTTAATTTCAAGACGTGTATACCGCAGTGGCTGTGCTTGTTGGCACTGTTTGTGACGCCTACGGCCGAGGCGGTCAATCAGGAGATCAGGGCGTTGTTCCGGCCTGACCCGGCAAACCCGCAACGTAATACGTTCATCAACAAAACCCCGGTCAGCGGTTACTGCGCGGACTATCCCGATCAGTGCGAACAGAACGCGACCTTCAGCATCCGCCTGCCCATACGCTTCGATTCCGCAAGGGCCATGCAACCCCATGACTCGCAGCGCAACAGTTCGATGTTCACCGTGCCGGCGCAATGGCGTGCATTGACAGTTACGAATGCCGAAACCGGTGAGGCGGAACAGGTCGAGATGCGCATTGCCGGATTTGGATCGCGGTACGTGCTCGACGACAAGGTCACCAACCTTACAGGTGCACCCAATACGCTTGAAGGGCACCGGGCCTTGTGGGGCGGCCCGTATGGCAGCTGGGTGAACCCCCCGTCACCGTGTCAGTACAGCGGCGTCGGTTGGTACACCGATGATTATTACCAGTTTTTCTGGAAAACCCCGATTCAGGGTACCTGCGTAAAAACTGCCAGTTTCAGGATTCCGACCATGTACTACGAGTACCTGGATTTCGCCTATGAACTGCGTACGCCCAATCCGCTTGGTATGTCTTCAGGGCTCTACACCGGCGACCTGACTTATCGCATCGGGCCGGGCGGTGACTTTGACATGGGCGACGTGATGGTGCCCAACGACTCCGATCTGACCCTGAGTTTTGTGCTTGATGTTCAGCACACCCTCAAGGTCGATATCCCTCCAGGTGGTAACAAAGTCCGATTGGAGCCGCAAGGCGGATGGCAAAGCTGGCTGCAAGCCGGACGCCGGCCGGTGCGACTGTTCCGTGACCAGACTTTCAATATATCGGCCTCGACGCGATTCAAGATACTGATGCAATGCGGGCCCGGAATAGGTGGCGAATGCGGACTGGAGAACAGTGCGGATAACGGTCGTCGAGTCGTCTTACACATCAGCGTAAGCCTGCCTAATGGCATAACCGACCTCTCAGGCCAACCCGTGAGACGCCTGCGATTGAGGACCGGTGCGGGGAATGAGCAGCAGTTCAAGCCCGGCTTCTATGTGGACCGGGCACCGGGAACCCTGCATTTCGAAGTTGAGCAATCGTACATGGAATCCATGCTGAGGCCCGGTGTTGCCGGCACCTATACCGGCATTGTCATTGTGATCTGGGACTCGGAAATCTGATGGCCAACGCATCGATCAGTCGTACCGGCAGTGTGTTCAATGACCAAGGACTAAAAGTTATGAAGCGTGTGTTTTTATTGATCGGTTTGAGCGGATTTTCCCTGGGCCTTCAAGCCGGGCCGCAAATCAACGTCGGAACGGTGTACGACTATCTGGATGGCGACAAAAGCACCTACCTCAAGCGCGTGTTCAACAGTGGCGACAGCACGGCCTTCGTCAAGGTCAACATTCTGGAAATCGTCTACGACGCCGATGGCACCCCTAGCGAAGTGCCGGTCAAAAGCGACCCGGGCGCGGCATCGCGCGACGGGCTGATGGCCAGCCCCGCACGCCTGATCATTCCGGCCAACGGCATGCAGGGCACTCGGCTGTTGTTCATGGGCGAGCGCGACACCGAGCGTTATTTCCGCGTGCGCTTCATCCCGGTGGTGCCGGAAAAGGAAGACGAATTCGCGGTGTCCAGCGACGAGCGCGAGAACTACAAGAAAAACCTCTCGGCCGGCGTCAACGTCATGACCGGGTTCGGCACGGTGTTCTTCGTCAGGCCGAACAACAGCCGGTACGACAGCCAGATCGACAACGGCGCCAGTACTTATCGCATTCGCAACAACGGCAACACGTCGGTGGTCGTCGACGAATTCCGCAACTGCTCGATCAAGCAGGAAAACGAGTGCGAGCCCACCACCAAGCACCACATTCGTGCGGGAAAAGAGTTCGCATTCGACAAGAAGCCGGGACGTGAATACCGCTTCAACCTGGTCGAGGGCGCCTCGAAAAAGGCCTTGCGCGTTGCCAGCCAATAACCGCCGGCACACACGAGTGACCGCCTTTGCCCGCTGCTTTTTTGGACGTAACAGGTACCTGAAATGATCAAGCTTTCGGCCATCGCCCTGTCGACAGGCGTCGCGGCACTGATGAGTTCCCTGGCATTCGCCGCCCGCGAAGAGCACCGATTCGAAGTGTCGGTGGATATTCCGACCTTGGGTTTCTACGTGATACCGGCCGAGTCGGACTGGATTCATCGCGAGCAAGTTCTGCCGTGGAACATCCACACCCGGTCGCTGGAGGGGCTGCGCAAGAATTTCGACGTCAAGCACGACACCAGCGCCATCCACGCGCGGCTGGAGAGCGAACCCTATCTGTCCAACGGCCGCGATGAGCAGAACATCTACCTGCTCGTCAGCTTCAACGGCAAGACGTTGAGCCACGACCCGCAACCCCTTGAAGTGCTCTCGCGCGAGCAGGCTGTCGCGGGCGGGCGCTTTGCCCTGCAGATCCAGCCGAAGGTACCCGCGGGCGGGTACAAGCCGGGTCGCTACTACGGCAACGTGAATCTGGTCTTCAGTGCGGCGGCGCCTTGAAGTCGGGTTTGCTCCAAAACGAACAGCATGACTGGAGTCGGGGAAAGATGAAGATTGCTCATTGGTTGTCGAGCGCTTGGCTGCTGGGGATGATCGCGGCGCCGGTGCAGGCCGAGCAGGTGGATATCACCGCATTGTTCAAGCCGGATTCGGCGCGCCCGCATATGAACAAGTTCCTCAATACCACACCGCTCAGTGGTTATTGCGCCAATTACCCAGGGCAATGCGTAGAACACCAGACCTTCAGTTTGCAGGTGCCGATTCAATTTGATTCACGCGCCCCCATTCGCGCCAACCATGCCTCGCCTCGAGAGGGGGCAATGTTGAAAGTACCGGCGCAATGGCGAGAGCTGACGGTTACCCACGAAACCACTGGCGAACCGGAAACGGTAAGGGTTCGGATCGTGGGTATCGGTTCCCAGTACGTGACGGAGGATGTCATGCAATTGGTGGGGGGCGCTGAAGACTACCGGGCCGCGCACAATCTTTTATGGGGAACGAGCTGGGTGTATAGCCCGGCGCCCTGTGTTTACAGTGGTGTGGGTTGGTTTAACTCGATCGCCTACAGATTTTTCTGGAAAACACCGGTACCAGAGGTGTGCGCAAAACCGGCAAAGTTCGATATTCCCTGGCTGCGCCTGGACTACCTCGACTTTGCCTATGAACTGGAAACCCCAAATCCTTTGGGTATGTCCTCGGGGCATTACCTCGGCGCACTGACTTACACGGTCGGCCCGAACGGCGACTTCGATTTTGGTGACGTCATGCTGCCGAGCAGTTCAACGTTGACCATGAACTTCAACCTCGACGTTCAACACACGCTCAAGGTAGATATTCCGCCCGGTGGCAACAAGGTCCACCTGGTGCCGGTCGGTGGCTGGCAGAGCTGGCTGCAGGCAGGCCGCCGGCCAGTGAGCCTGTTTCGTGACCAGACCTTCAATATCTCGGCCTCATCGCGCTTCAAGATGCAGATGGAATGTCAGTTCGGCGGTTTTCCCTACGAATGCATGTTGAATGATCCCGTCTCCAGGCGATCGGTCGAGCTTCAGGTCAGCGTCAGTCTGCCCAATGGCCTGACGGACCTGTCCGGGCAACCGGTCAGGCGTCAGCGCCTGCGAACCGGGCAAGCCAATTCGCAACAGTTTCAACCTGGTTTCTATGTTGATCGGGCTCCCGGGACTCTGCATTTCGAAATTGCAAAAAGCCAGATGGAGTTCATGCTGCAGCCGGGCGTGGCCAGCCGCTATTCCGGCAATGTCACGGTGATCTGGGATTCGGATATCTGACGTGGTTGCGGCAAACCTGACCGCAACGAATGCCGTCAGGTTTGCCTCACGATGCCGCCGCTATTACAACCCAGCCCTGCTCAACGCCGCGCGCGTCAAACGCCTGGACAGTTCTTTTTCGCCGTCCCCCAGATCGACGAGGAACCGGTCGAAGTTCGCTTCGCTTATCGGTTCATCGGCAAAGACAACCGTCTCGGCAACCGGCAGGTCGTTGGCCAGATCTCTGAGCCTGTTGCGCAGTGCCGCTCGTTCCACATCCGTCAATTGCGTGGATTCGACCCATTCGCGCTGGGTGGATCGCAGGGTCTCCAGCAACTCGTATTTGTTCAGATACTCCCGTTTATTCGCCTCGATCTGAATCGGGTAAGTTTCACCCAGCCAGGTTTCCCAGAATGCCTGCTCAAGCATCTTGTTCACCAGGCCATCACCTTCGCCCAGCGCCAGCACCGTGTCGTACGCCTGATCGATCATGGCGTCGGTGACACCGGATACTGGCCTGAACAGCATGCCTTCGGATTGCCAGGGCAGCTGCAGGCGATCCGCCAGACCGGTCTGATACGCCAGATAGACCTCGACATCGTCAGGGTTGCCGCCACGACTGGCGACATCGGCGCGGGCGATCTCGTTGACGTGCTCCAGCCGCGCGGCACCTTGGGCCAGGGTGACCAGTTTGCGTTCCAGCTCCGCGGGGTCCGTGGAGTAGGAGTAAGCCTCGGATGCGAGCACCTGTATGCCCATGTTGTTGAATAACTGCGCCCCTGCATCGGCGCAATCGACCGGGGCGATGGCCATGGTGTAGAGCTTTTCCCGCAGTGCGGTGTCGATGTAGACGGCATCGAGCATGCGTACCACGCGTTGCATCAGTTGCCTGCGGGGTTCACCGCCGACGAGATAATCGGCAGAGTTTTTCGTTTCGTGCACCACGGTCAGGAACCGATGGGCCTGCGGGTCGTCGGTCAGTTCAAGCCAGTTTGCCGTCCGCTCCACTCCCCAGCCGGGCACATCGGTCCAGTTGTTCGGGTCGGTGGCGTGGATCACCACATTTATCAGACTGGTGGATGCCTCGAGGGGCGTCGGCGGCAAATTCACTGAGCGTCGGATTTGCTGGTATTGCAACTGATTCAGCTCCGACAGATCCGCGACATCCAGCAGGGTGCGCGAGATCACCCAGGCTTTTGCCGAGCCGGGGACAACTTCGGGAATCAAGTCGAGGGGGTTTTCCCGCAGGTCCAGCAAGAAACCGCGTGGTCTGGTTTTCGCCAGCGTGCCCTCGGGCCATGTGGTCAGTCCGGTTTTGTTCAGGGCCACGACTTTCAGCCTCGGCATGCGGCTGATGTCTGGTGACAACCCCAGTGGATTACCGTCGAGCCTGAGGATTTCCAGGTAGGTCAGGTCCTTGAGTTGTTTGACGGCGCCGGCATCCAACACGATCGCGTTATCGCTCAGTTGCAGTCGTTCCAGTCGGTGCAGGGAACCGATGCTGTGTGGAAGGCTGGTCAGGTCGCAACGCCTGGCGCTGAGTTCGCGAAGGTTCGGGAAGGCTTTGAGCAAGCCGTTCGCCTCGCTGGAAAACCGCGTATTGCCGAGTTTCAGGACGGTGATTTTGTCGAGGAACTTTTGCAGCTCCGGGGGGCGCTTTGACCACCAGGTTTCCAGGTTCAGGGGCAGCATCTCGGTGGAGAGGTCCAGCGAGTAGCTGTCCGGATCGGCACGGCGCCCGATATCGCTGTACTTTCGCTTGAAGCTGTTGAGCAGGCTCTCGGCGATATGTTGGCCGCCTTCATCACGAAAAGCCGTGCTGTGCGGCCCCCAGGTGGGTTCCTGCTGATACTCCCAACGATTGAGGATCACGCGCAGTTCATCGAGATCGTTTTCCCGCTGCTCGATGGCTTGCATCGGCTCGCCTTTGGCGATCAGGGCGTTGGCGAAGGCGTCGACTTCGCGGTCACTGAAGTCCTTGTGCAGGTCGAGGATTCGCTCGTGCAGGGTTTCACCGGCCCGGCTGGTAAATGCGCCTCGCACCAGCAGCAGTGTCTGATGCTCGGGCACGGCGCGGATGGGCGGTGCGGCGAGTATCGTTCGACGTTCGCCGAGAGGCTCGATCTTGACCATGGCCCACTGCCTGAGGCGTTCGGTGTCCCCAGGCTTGAAGCCCAGCGCGTTTTGCCCATTGTGCTGGGTCGCCTGCAGCAAGGCTTCGAAAAAGCCCTGCGCTGCATGGATTGGCTGATTCGACCCGTCACGCACCTCATATTTTCCCGCGTCATCATGAATCAACACCCGGACCCGCGCTGCGCTCTCGGGCCCGGCGCTGCAGCGCAGTTCACCGTCGAATGTGCCTTCCCTGATCTCGATGCGCAGCTCACCGAAGGTGTCGCTGTTGATGCGCAAGGTGCCCAGCACCAGGCGTTCCGTGTCGATGTTGATCAACGCGTCATCGTATAGACCGTGGGCGGCGCGCACCGATTGCGTCTCGAATTGCAGTTCTCGCGCCTGGCTTTTCAGGCGCAGCGGCAGGCGCTTTTTCTGCTCGATCTGTTGGCGTTCCGCGGCGCTGGCGTTGGCGAGAATGCCTTGTGCCACCGTGTCGGGCAGGTCGGGGAATTCGCTGAACAGCGCAACGCTGTCGGCGGGTAGCGGGGTGCTGGCAGGCACGGGTGAGCCCAGGCGTTGCAGGGTATCGGTCAGCAATGGTGGTGGTGCCGAGCTGTCCATGTGCATCCGCCGCAGGGCGGCTTCATGGGTGCCGCTGATCTGGCGAATCTGTTCCAGTTGTTGATCGCTGAAGGTATCGGTTGTATGACCAAGTCGCCGCATCAATGTCGAGCCTTCCCACTCGCGCGGGTTTTCCGTTTCGCAGACCCAGGCCCCGTGACCATTGTGGCGCAGGGTCGGTGCGTAGGCATCGAAACGCTGCGGATGGCGGATGCGCTGTTGTCCGGTGACCGGATCGTCCAGCACTTCGAAGTGTTGATCGTTCAGGCGCAGGATGCGCCGGCCCTGATGCTGGTGAAGACCCTGTCCATCAGGTCGGGCGTCCGTGGGTAAATCCACGTCGGTTCGTTGATAGGGACTGAGGTCAGGGTTCCACAGGCGGGTCTCACCGTTCGCCAACTGCACCGGTTTCAAGCTTTCGAAAAACGGCGAGAGTTTCGCCCTTGCGACGTTGCCGATCGCACCTCCCGCGGCGAACGCACCCAGTTGCACCACGCTTTGCAGCACGCCGATGGCTTGTTCGCCAGCTTCGGCGACGCGGCCTTCGGCCAGATCGACGAGACCCTCGACCACCTCATCGGTCAGTTGATACGCGGTGTAGGCCAGCATCAGTTCACCCAAGCCGGGCACCAGTGGCGTCACCACCAGCAACGCGGCATTGAGAATGCCCGAGAGCATTTTCTCCAGGTTGTCCCACCAGGCCCAGCGGGCCATGCGGTCGGCGTACTCGGTGGAAATCGCGATGTCCCATGCGTCGTTGAGCACCTTGTTGATTTTTTGTCGGTGGAAGTAGCCCCACAGGTCGCCGTTGAAAACAGTGTCCCGATCGTTCCTGACGCTCGACAGCTGAAATTGCAGGTTGGGGTTATCCACCGGCGTTTCCCGCCAGCTCGGCAAGTTGGAGCCGGCCGGGGCCGGTTGCCATTTGACCTTGCTCAGTCGGTCGTTCAACCCGGCAAAGAAATGCCCGCGCTGCTGATGGGGCACGAACCGGCTGAAGAATTGTTGGTAGCTGCGAGGGGCGCTGGTATCGCGCAGCTGGCGTGTCAGTTCGGCCATGAAGTCGAGCAACGACGGGTACTGCTTGAGCGGGTGCTGCGGGTCCTGGGGAACATAGGCGATCACGGGCACGGGATCGGTCGCGGTGTTGGCATCAGGGGTGATCAGCACGATGCCGGTCAGGTGAATGTCCATCATCGACAGGTTGTAGCAGTCGACGGAGCGGCCGCTCCAGCGCAGGTTCTTGCGGTCATCGAGCAGTCCCTGCACCAGGTCAAAGGCATCCTGCCCGATGTCGTTTTTCATCAGCGCCATGTTCGCCGCGATGTTGAGCGCGGTCTTGTGGCTGAGGCTGACTTTGTGGCGCAGGACGTTGCTGGCCACCCGGTTATGCGGCAGCAGGAAATCTTTCAGGTGTTGTTGGTAACGGCTGCCGATATCCAGTTCGCGGCACAGCGACTTGAACTGCTCGATACTCAGCTTGTGCTTGAGCTGTACCACGCTGAAATGCCCGCGAACGTCGGGGCGGGTGATGAACTCGGAGTCCTGGGTGAACACCTCCTTACTGGAAAAATTGTGCAGGGCAGCATCCAGCAGCGAGACGGTACGGCTGGTGGTTGCGCCGGTAAAGTTATGACCCCATGACTGTGCTGGTGCATACAGCCGCAACCAGGTCTCTTCGACGTCATCTTCAACGCCGAAACGTTCGTTCAGTGCCTGTTGCAACAAGGGTTTGGCGAAGGCGTAGACATCCTGCAGTTTGCTGAACGCTCGATCGACATCGTTTTGCGCGCTCCAGCCGAGCTTGATCCCCTGTTTCAAGCGTTCCTGTAACGCTTTTGCGGCGTCAGCCTGCCAGTCGGGAATGCTTACCCGGTCAGCTTTCAGTGCGTTGATACGGGTGAGTGAGGCCTCTGATAGCCAGGAGGGGAGGGCCTTCCTGACCAGGTCGAAGTGGATGCTTTGATCCGGGTCTGAAATTCGATGTGGTTGTGGCATTGCCTGATCGTCCGTTGATCATGGATGGAGCGATCAGACTAGGCAGGCGGCAGTCCCAAAAAAAGCGCAAAAACCGGTTCGGAACGACGTCGATTGCGCCCCGAACCCGGTAAAAATCAGGAGTGAAAAATACATAGTTACAGCCACGCGGACTTATCTGCCGATCCATGCCTAGCGGCGGGCGGTTGCCTCGGTTGTCGCTTTTGGCTGGCACATCGTGTGGGTGCCCGGTTGCAGGTACGGCGTCAGGATCGGCGCCATGCCCTTGAGCACCTGCACCGGCAACGCCGAGGTGAAGGTGAAGTTCTCCGCCGAGCGGCCCGGCACGAACGCCGTCAGCGTGCCGAAATGGTTATCGCCGATGTAGAACACGAACGTGGCTGTGCGGTTGAGTGATTTGGAACTCAGGATCCGTCCGCCCGAACCGATGGCCTCGATGCGGTTGTCACCGGTGCCGGTCTTGCCGCCCATGGCCAGCGGGGTTCCATCCGGCAGTTTGAAACTGCCAGCCACGCGTTTGGCCGTACCGGCATCCACCACTTGCGAAAGGGCTTCGCGCATGGCCGTGGCGACTTCGGACGGCATCACCCGTTTGCCGACGTCGGGGTCATTGATCAGTTGGGTTTCATAGGGTGTGTGCGCGGCGAAATGCAGGCTGTCGATACGCAGGGTCGGCATGCGCACGCCATCGTTGAGGATGGTGCCGATCAATTCGGCCAGGGCTGCCGGGCGGTCACCTGAGCTGCCGATGGCGGTGGCCAGCGACGGCACCAGGTGGTCGAACGGATAACCGACTTTCTGCCAGCGCTGGTGAATGTCGAGGAATGCCTCGATCTCCAGCATGGTGCGGATGCGACTGTCACGGGCGCCCTTGTGCCGGCTTTTGAACAGCCAGCTGTAGACCTCCTGGCGCTCGAACTGGCTGGCTTTGACGGCGTCGGCCCACTTGGCGTCGGGGTGATTGAGCAAGTAGCCCATCATCCACAGGTCCAGCGGGTGAACCTTGGCGATGAAGCCCTGGTCCGGCAAGTCGTAGGCGCCGGGACCGTAGGCTTCGTAGAGCCGCACGAGACGTTCATCAGTGAGTTTTTCCGTGAGCTTGGCACCGGTCAGGTGCGAGCGCACGAAGGCGTTGAAGCTTTCCTGACTGGCCTGTGGCAGCAGGTAGCGATGAACGGCGGCCATGCGGATCGGCGTCGGGCGCATGCCGTCCAGGAAGGTTTCGAGCCGTTCCTGGGTGTCCTTGTTCCTGTACTTCTTCCAGAACTTGAGCAGGAACGAAGTGCCCTCGCGGTCGGCGAACTCGGCCAGGTATTCCTGGCGCCGCGGGTCGCGGTCGTCCTTGAGCAGTTCGGCACTGCTGTTCGGGCCGGAGTAGGTGGTGTAGCGCACCAGGTCCCGCATCAGGCGAATGAACGGCAGGTTGATCGACTCGCGAAGGGCGTCACGCAGGGTCGGTATCCGGCCGTTGTCTTCCTTGCGGAAGTTGTGGAACACATGCAGGCCGCCCCCGGTGAAAAACGCCTCGCCCGGGCTGGCGGAGTATTTGCGGTCCAGGGCTGCACCGAGCATTTTTTGCAGGTCGCGGTCCTTGTTTTCAATCAGGTAATCAACGGCCCAACGGCTCAGGCGGTCCTGCTCCGGCACCTCGACTTTCTTCAGTTCCGGAACGGCCATGCCGGCGTATTTGTCGTGCAACTCGGCGATGATTTGCAGGTAGGTGGTCAGCACGCGCATTTTTGCGGTGGAACCCAGTTCCAGTTTGCTGCCTTCATTGATGTCGAAGGGCTGGTCGGTGCTGTCGGTCTGTACCCGAACCCGCGAGCCGTCCGGTGTCAGTTCGAACAAGGTGAAGCTGTAGCGCACCTGGGTGGTGCTGGTAGTGGTCAGGAGGCGTTCGCCGATCAGGCCGATTTGCGTGGCAAACTCAGGGTCGGCGAGTTTTTTCAGGTACTCGGTGGCCTCGGATTGCAACTCGCCTTGCAGGGTGCTGGTGGCGGAGAGGTCAAGGCGGTCGAGGTCATACAGGGGACGATTGAGCATGCCGGCCAGACGGCTGCGCGCCACGCTGATGCCCTTGTTGGTTTCGATCGGTTGCATGGTCGGCTGGGTGGCCCAGTCGCGGTAGGTCACTTTGCTGGCCAGGGCGGCGGCGGCGAACTCGGCGTCGATCACATGGTTTTGCGCCAGCAGGCGAATATGGCTGTCGGTGAGGTCGGCCAGTTCATCATGGCCCTTGGTCAGGTAATGCGACGGGCGGCGCTGCGCAATCATCAACGACAGCACTTCACGCAAGGCCAGGCCTTTTTCCGCCATGGTTTTTGGATCCGTCGCGGTGCTGTTCAGTACCTTGTTGGCGCTATCGAAATCGGAGCCGTACCACACACGCAAACCCTCAGCCATGCCATGCACTTCACCGTGGCCCGGTACGGCTGACAACGGCACGCTGTTGAGGTAGTCGCGAACCACGTTCTGCCGCGCTTCGAGGGTTTGTGGCCCGGCCTGATAGGCGCGTACGGTGGCTGAAATCATCTGGCGAATTTTTTCCGCGCCATTGACCGTCAAGCCATCGGGGGAATGCCGGTACTTCTCCAATTGCGTGGCCAGGGTACTGCCACCGGCGGATTGGCCGGGCACGTGCAACATCTTGGCCAACTGGGACCACGCCGCCATGCCGAACCGCGGCCAGTCCACCGCCGGGTTGGCGAGCGGCTGCCTGGGGTCGAGCAGGAAGCGGTTCTCGATGAACAGCAGGCTGTTGACCACCACCGGCGGGATCGAGGCAAAGGTTGAGTAAAGCTGCTGCGGGTAGTTGTACTGGTACAGCGGCGCTGCGCGGCAATCGGTGATCGACAACCCGGCCTGGATTTTCTCGGCATAAGGCACGAACAGGCCTTTGTCGGTGTACTTCAACAGTTCCGGAGAAAAGCGGGTTTGCGCCTCAACGACGAAGTTGCGCTTGATCAGGCGCGGCAGGAACTCATCCAGCGAGCTGTAGCCCAGGCGCCGATCGAACGGGCCGTCGCCCGGATAGCGAATCGCATCGCTGGGGCCGGGTTTGAGCTCATAGTTCAGTGACGCGGCGTATTTGCTGACTTCCCGGGCCTGGAACTTCGAGGTGCGCATCTCCCTCATGGCGGCCAGCCCCACGACAATCGCGATAATCAACAGCAATAGCCAGAACGCTCCCCATCCGTGCCTGGAACGACGGGGTTTTTCAGGTATAGGCGCTTCATCCACACTCTCAGTCGGAACCACGGTTTTACTCGAATCGGTTTGCCACAAAGCGCCCATAGTCGATTGATCCATTCACGCAGATTGATCGGACTTGACTCAAGCTTAGACGGTGGTTGGCGAGGGTGAAAAAAATGTGAAGGGCAAAATGTCGGGTTATTGCCGTTTCCTGTGGCGAGGGAGCTTGCTCCCGCTGGGCTGCGAAGCGGCCCCCAGACTGATAAATGCGATTCGTCCGGTTGATCTGGTTCTCTGGTTTTACGACTGCTACGCAGTCGAGCGGGACGGTGCGGCGATCCGACAAGCTCCCTCGCCACAAAGAGGAGCAAACATTGGGAGCTTTATTCAGAGCCAGCACGCATCCTAGAGCGGGTAGTCGCCAATTTTATCCACAAGCCCAGCCCTGAGTGGATTGGCAACAATGTAGCGGGCGAACGGCAGAAGATCTTCTCCATCGCGAATGGCCCGGTCGTGGTAGCCGGATTGCCAGAAGGCTCCACTTTCGTTCAATGCCCGGTTGATGGTGAGGGTGCTCCGGGATTTGATGGCTTGCATGAGTCGCGCCAGCGTTTGCTGCTCAAGCTGGATCAACCAGTGGAAGTGGTCCGGCATGATGACCCAAGCCATTGAATCGACCCATTTTTGATCATGGGCTCGCCTGAGTTCTTCAACCAAAAGGCGTCCAACCCGCCAGTTTGCGAATATTCGGCGGCGCTGATGCACGACTGCGGTTATCAGATAGCCCCGTCCTGGTTCTGAGTACCGTCCGTAACGCAGTCGATGAGAGTTTGGATGTGGGTGCATTCCGTTGCGTCCTTTAGCTGTTGTCTAAGTACGCTAGCTCCTCGTTTTCCCACTCTTGGCTGCGATTGCTGAATGAAATTTCCCAATTCGTGGAAGGATTCGGATCCACGCAGCGCAGTTGTGGCGAGGGAGCTTGCTCCCGCTCGACTGCGCAGCAGGCGCAATACTCCAGACAGATAGGGGTTGCTGGTATGGGGACCGCTTCGCAGTCCAGCGGGAGCAAGCTCCCTCGCCACAGTAAGGGGGTGGTGGACTGAAACGCTTGATTTAGAGCTTTCCAAGCTTTTGCAGGGGCATGACGATGCACCATTGTTGTGCAATACTCGGCGCCGCTTTTCCCACTGATCTTGCGGGTTTTTCCTACAGGACGGCGTTGCCCACGAGGCAGGGCCGGTTCGGGATGCGATGGCTTATCGGCCTGCGCTTCGCCACTCGGTGGTCATATCCAATAACAAGACGAGGTTGTCCCCCATGCCCGTAGGCAATCACCTGCCCCAAGGCGAGACCGCTCAGGGCGGTCCGCTCAAACGTGAACTTGGCGAGCGGCATATTCGCCTGATGGCACTCGGTGCCTGTATCGGCGTCGGCCTGTTCCTGGGCTCGGCCAAGGCGATCGAAATGGCCGGCCCGGCCATCATGCTGTCCTACATCATCGGCGGTCTGGCGATCCTGGTGATCATGCGCGCCCTCGGCGAGATGGCCGTGCACAACCCGGTTGCCGGCTCGTTCAGCCGTTACGCCCAAGACTACCTGGGCCCGCTGGCGGGCTTTCTGACCGGTTGGAACTACTGGTTCCTGTGGCTGGTGACCTGCGTCGCGGAAATCACGGCCGTGGCGGTGTACATGGGCATCTGGTTTCCCGATGTACCGCGCTGGATCTGGGCGCTCGCTGCGTTGATCAGCATGGGCTCGATCAACCTGATCGCGGTCAAGGCTTTCGGTGAGTTCGAGTTCTGGTTTGCCTTGATCAAGATCGTCACCATCATTGCGATGGTGTTCGGCGGCATCGGCATCATCGCCTTCGGTTTCGGCAACGACGGCGTGGCCCTGGGGATTTCCAACCTGTGGACCCACGGCGGCTTCATGCCCAACGGCGTGAAAGGCGTGTTGATGTCCCTGCAAATGGTGATGTTCGCGTACCTGGGCGTGGAGATGATCGGCCTGACCGCCGGTGAGGCGAAGAACCCGCAGAAGACCATTCCGAACGCGATCGGCTCGGTGTTCTGGCGGATTCTGCTGTTCTACGTTGGCGCGTTGTTCGTGATCCTGTCGATCTACCCGTGGAATGAAATCGGTACCCAGGGCAGTCCGTTCGTGATGACCTTCGAGCGCCTGGGCATCAAGACCGCGGCGGGTATCATCAACTTCGTGGTGATCACGGCGGCGTTGTCGTCCTGCAACGGTGGCATCTTCAGCACCGGGCGCATGCTCTACAGCCTGGCGCAGAACGGCCAGGCCCCGGCCGGCTTTGCCAAGACCTCGAACAACGGCGTGCCGCGTCGTGCATTGCTGCTGTCGATTGGCGCGTTGCTGTTGGGCGTGTTGCTGAACTATCTGGTGCCGGAAAAGGTGTTTGTCTGGGTGACGGCAATTGCCACCTTCGGCGCGATCTGGACCTGGGTGATGATCCTGCTGGCCCAGCTCAAGTTCCGCAAAGGCCTGAGCGCCGGCGAAGCGGCTGGCCTGAAGTATCGCATGTGGCTGTATCCGGTCAGTTCGTACCTGGCGCTGGCGTTCCTGGTGCTGGTGGTCGGCCTGATGGCGTACTTCCCGGACACCCGCGTGGCGTTGTATGTGGGGCCTGCGTTTTTGGTGCTGCTGACGGTGCTGTTCTATGTGTTCAAGTTGCAACCGACCCATGTGTCGCAGGGGGCGGTGCGTTCGGTTTCTTGAGTCGTAATGTCTGAAAGACAAAAGCCCCGGTCGATATGATCGGGGCTTTTTGGTTTTGAAGATCAAAAGATCGCAGCCTGCGGCAGCTCCTACAAGGACATGCCGGGCTGCGATCTTTTGATTGGCTGGTTCAAACGCTTGTTGAACTCAAGCCAGGTTGCCAGCAACGCCATCAACCCGGCACCCACCAGCGCCGTGAAGATCTGCATGGCAAACGCATCGTCGGTCAGGGCATTGACCATGTCCGCCAGGGGCGCCAGCAGCACGCCCAGGCAGAAAATCTCCAGCGAGAAACGGCCCATGCGGCAGCTTTGCTGCGCCAGCCAGTTTTGCGTCCATCCGCTGTCGGGCATCAGTTTCGCCGTGACGTAGGCCAGTGCGAGGAAGTGCAGCAGGCGCACGGGGGACAGGTTGGTCTTGCTGATGGGGTAGAAGACGTTTTGCAGGCTCGCGGGCACCACGGCATCGTGCAGGTCCGGCCAACGCCACAGGACGGTCAACACCCCCGCGACCACGACATACAGCGCCGCACTCACAAACAAGGGCTGGCGTACCAATGGGCGGGTCTCGGGCAAGCGCGGGCGCTGGCTGTGAATCGCAGCGGCACCGCCGAGCACGAACAGCAACTGCCAGGCGACCGGGTTGAAGTACCACACGCCGTCCTTGATGGCCGCCAGGTTCCAGCCCGCCAGTGGCACCATCAGGTACAGCGCCACTGACATCGCGACCACTACCCAGGCCTTGCGCACCAGTATCGGCAGCACCAGGGGCAAGCCCGCCAGCAGCACGATGTACAGTGGCAACGGGTCCATCAGGTTCGGCTTGAAGCGCAACAGCAGTTCATCGATCAGGGCCTGCTGAGGGTTGCTGATGAAGTGGTGCATGCCCATTTCCTCCACCAGATCCCGTGTTTCCACGTGGCTGTTGGCGAAAAACACGATGCCCATCAGCATCGCCAGCAGGAAGATATGCACCACGTAGAGCACCCACGCCCGGCGCAGGATTTTCACACAGGCGATCAGAAAGCCTTCGCGCGCCAGGACTTTGCCGTATGCCAGCACCGCCGCGTAACCGGCCAGAAACACGAAAACCTCGGCCGCATCGCTGAAACCGAAGTTACGCAGGGTGATTTGCCCCAATGGGTTGTGGGGCACGTGATCCCAAAAGATGAAGATCAGTGCCAGACCACGAAAAAAGTCGATCCGGTGATCGCGCGCTAACGTCATGACAGCAGGCTCGTATCAGCGAGTGAAAATGGAGTTGGCTGCGGGCGCAAAGGGCCGCGCGCCAAGTCGGCGGCGCGCAGGGTGGCGTGATTCTCAGTGAATTGCAAAACCGGGATATTACCGAATGTCTCGGGCGTTGCTCCAAGGCTCAACCGCTGGTCTGAAAGGTCCGTCAATCTGCGATTTCTGACAGCAGACAGGCTCAAATACTAATAAGTGCAACGTTCTTGAAACGGGAGCCTCACATGAGACTGTTGTGGAAAGGGCTGTCCAGTTACACGGTGATCGGGGTCGCCAACACCCTGATTCACTGGCAGATCTTTTTCCTGTTGAGCGTGGCGGCCGGCCTCAGTCAGGCGATCAGCAACCTGAGCGCCTTCTGCGTGGCTGCGTCGTTTTCCTTCTACATGAACGCGCAATTTACCTTTGCCGCCAGTGCCTCGATCGGCGGTTATCTGCTGTTTCTTCTGGGCATGGGGACACTGAGCCTGGGCGTCGGTCACCTGGGGGACGTGTGGCGCCTGCATGGCCTGCTCACCGTCATGCTGTTTTCGGCGTTGAGCCTGGTGTTCGGCTTCCTGTATTCCAAATACGTGGTGTTTCGCGAGCGTGATCAATGAAAATCTCGCTCATCGTCCCGGTATTCAACGAGGAGCAGTCGATCAACCTGTTTTACCAGGCGGTGCGTCGCGAGTTGAAACTGGTCGACGCCGAAGTCGAGATTGTGTTCATCAACGACGGCAGTTCCGACCGCACGGCCGAACAGGCGACGGCGCTGGCCGAGGCCGATGAGCAGGTGCTGCTGATCAATTTCTCGCGCAACTTCGGCAAGGAACCGGCCCTGTTTGCCGGCCTGGAGCATGCCAGCGGCGATGCCGTGATCCCTATGGATGTCGACCTGCAGGACCCGATCAGCGTCATACCGCTGTTGGTCGAGCAATGGCAGAAGGGCGCCGATGTGGTGCTTGCCAAGCGCCGCAATCGCGACGTCGACGGCTACCTCAGGCGCCACAGCGCGTCGATTTTCTACCACGTGCTCAATCGCATCGCCTACACCCGGATCGAGGAAAACGTCGGGGATTTCCGGTTGATGGATCGCAAGGTGGTCGATGTGATCCGTTCCCTGCCCGAGCATCAGTTGTTCATGAAAGGCGTGTTGTCGTGGGCCGGGTTCAACACCGTGGTGGTGGAGTACGAGCGGGCCGGGCGGGTGGCGGGGAGCAGCAAGTTCAATGGCTGGAAGCTGTGGAACCTGGCCCTGGAAGGCGTGACCTCGTTCAGCACCGTGCCGCTGCGCTTGTGGACTTACGTTGGTGGCGCGGTGTCGGTTTTCGCGGTGCTTTACGCGGTGTACATGGTGCTGGACAAGATTTTCTTCGGCAACAACGTCCCCGGGTATCCGTCGCTGATGACCGCGATCCTGTTTCTCGGCGGCGTGCAACTGATCGGCATCGGCATCCTCGGCGAGTACATCGGTCGCATCTATATCGAGGCCAAGCACCGGCCGCGTTATGTGATCAAGGACATCGTCGGCGGCAAAGGCCGGGGCGGGCACTAGCATGGGCCGGTTCAGCGATTTTTTCGTTCGCGAGCTCAGCCGGCATCAGGTCTGGCGGTTTTTTCTGCTCGCCACTCTGGTGTATGTCCTGCCGTTGATCCTCGCGGACTATCCCTACATCGACGACAACTGGCGCTCGCTGGCGGCGGGCATGGCCTGGTCCGAACAGGGTCGACTTTTCGCCCAGCTGTTCTACAACGCGCTGACCTTCAGCCATGCCGCGCCGAACATCTTTCCCTTGCCCCTGTTGATCGCCACGCTGGCCATGGCGGCCGCGCTGAGCAGCCTGACCTTCCATTACTTTCGCCAGCCGACCATTGCTTGCTGCCTGGTGTTGTTGCCGCTCTGGTACAACCCGTTCTTCCTGCAGAACCTGTCCTATCAATACGACGGTCCCGCAACGGCCCTGAGCCTGGTGGCGGTGATCTACGCGATCACCTTTCGTCATCCGTGGCGCAGCGTGCAATGGCTGGTGCCCTCGTTCCTGATTGCACTGGCGCTGGGGTTGTATCAGATCAGCCTGAATGTGTTCCTGGGCCTGTGTTGCCTGGAATTGCTCAGGGCCGCCAACGATAAAACCGCCCCGGTGCCATGGCGCGACCTGCTGGGCTGGAAAGCCGCCCAGGTCATCCTCGGCGGGTTGATCTACAGCGTCAGCGCTTATCCGTTCATGGACTCCAATCGCACGTTGCTGCTCGATTGGACGGTGCATCCTTCATTGCAGATCCAGATCAACATTGCCCGGGTCCTGGAGAAAGTCGTGCTGCTGTTCCATGGCGGATGGCTCTGGGTGTTCGGCGGGTTGCTGTTGTTGGCGATAGCCGGGGCGGTGCGGCTGGGTCTGAACGTGGCGGCGCGTCAGGACGACGGGCCGAAGAAGCTGTTGATCGGCGTGATGTGCTTGCTGACATTGCCGGTGGTGACGCTGTTGGTGTCCGGTGTCGCGCTGTTTTTCCGCGACTTCAACGAGGGCGCCCGTACCTTGATGGGCTTCGCCGTGCTGCTGGTATTGCTGTGCTATTTGAGCCATCTGGCGCTGGCGTCGATTCATGAGCGATTGCCACTGTTGTTGATCATTCCGCTGCTGGCCATGCTGTCGCTGTCGTTTGCCTATGGCCGGGTGCTGACGGTGCAGAAAACCTTCGCGTCCACGGCACTGGCCAGCCTTGCGTACGACATCGCCAGCCATCAGTCGCTGCGCGAGGCCAGACGGATCTACCTCTCGGTGACTTACTCCGACCATTGGTTGGTGGCGGCGGCAGGCTCGTTCAAGCAGATGCCGGTGCTGCACTACCTGCTCAACATCGACTTTTACATGCTGGCCGAGAACCTGCCGAAAGCGGGCATCACCAATGTGGTGGCGGAGCGCGAGCGGCGCAATGCGACGCGGGTTGGCTATCAGGGCTATCCGGCGCTGGTGGACAGCCAGTTCTACCGGATTTACCTGATTGGCGATTACGGTTTTATCGTGATGAAGGAGCCGGCCCCGAGCAAAACGCTGCGGTGGTGACGGGCGAAGATCAAAAGATCGCAGTCTGCGGCAGCTCCTATAGGCTGGGTCAGGCGGCGGCTACCTCGTTGGGCTCGAAACTGTCGGCCCGGGCCATCTGCCACATCCGCGAGTAGAACTCGCCGTTCACTTCGCCGGTCAGCAATTCCCCCGGCTTGAGGAACACGTGCAGCTGCGAGAACAGCTTGATCTCGGTCGCCGACATGCGTCGCACCAAATGCTTGGCCGACAACTGTGACGGATGTTCGAGGCCGGCAGCGGCGAGCATTTCCGCCAGGGCCTTGAGGGTGTTGCGATGGAAGTTGAATACGCGCTGGGCCTTGTCCGGCACCACCAGCGCGCGCTGGCGCAGGGTGTCCTGGGTGGCAACGCCGGTCGGGCATTTGTTGGTGTGGCAGCTCTGCGACTGGATGCAACCGATGGCGAACATGAAGCCGCGCGCCGAGTTGGCCCAGTCGGCACCGATGGCCAGCACGCTGGCAATGTCGAAGGCGCTGACGATCTTGCCGCTGGCACCGAGTTTGATCTTGTCCCGCAGGTTCAGGCCCACCAGGGTGTTGTGCACGAACAGCAGGCCTTCGCGCATCGGCACGCCGATGTGGTCGGTGAACTCCACGGGCGCGGCACCGGTTCCGCCTTCCTTGCCGTCAACGACGATGAAGTCCGGGAGGATGCCCGTCTCGAGCATGGCCTTGGCAATGCCCATGAACTCCCACGGATGGCCGAGGCAGAACTTGAAGCCCACCGGTTTACCGCCGGACAGTTCACGCAATTGTGCGATGAAATGCATCATTTCGATCGGCGTCGAAAACGCCGTGTGGCGCGAGGGTGACACGCAATCCTCGCCCATCAGGATGCCGCGGGTTTCGGCGATTTCTTTGGTGACCTTGTGCTTGGGCAGGATGCCGCCGTGGCCGGGCTTGGCGCCCTGGCTCATCTTGATTTCGATCATCCGCACCTGTGGCGTGCGGGCTTGCGCGGCGAAGCGTTCCGGGTCGAAGCGACCGTCGCTGGTGCGGCAGCCGAAGTAACCGCTGCCCAGTTCCCAGGTCAGGTCGCCGCCGTGTTCCCGGTGATAGGGACTGATACTGCCTTCGCCGGTGTCATGGGCGAAATTGCCCAGCTTGGCGCCCTGGTTCAACGCGCGGATGGCGTTGGCGCTGAGGGAACCGAAACTCATGGCCGAGATATTGAACACCGACGCCGAATACGGCTGGGTGCACTGCGGGCCGCCGACGGTGACGCGGAAACTGCTCGGGTCGCTCAACGGTGCCGGGCGCATGGAGTGGCCGATGAACTCGAACCCCGACTGATACACGTCGATCAGGGTGCCGAAGGGTTTGTCGGCGGTTTCGTTCTTGGCCCGGGAATAAACCAGCGAGCGCTGGGCCCGGGAGAAGGGCAGGGCGTCGCTGTCGGACTCGAGCAGGTACTGGCGGATTTCCGGGCGGATGCCTTCGACCAGGTAGCGGATATTGCCGAGGATCGGGTAGTTGCGCCGCACCGCATGGGGGCTTTGCAGCAGATCGAACAGGCCGATCAGACTGAGGACGCCGGTGACGGCGGTGATCGGCCAGAGCCAGTCATAGTCAAGAAAGGGCAGGCTGGCGAGGGTGAAGATCACGCAGACGGCAAAGAAGGCGTAGCGGCTCAGGAGTGACAGGCTCATACGGTTTCCTTGGGTTCGGACTCAATGAATTTGGCTAAACACAAAACACTGTGGGAGCGGGCTTGCCCGCGAAGACGGTGTGTCAGCCACCATCAATGTTGAATGTGAGGGCCTCTTCGCGGGCAAGCCCGCTCCCACAGAAAAGCAAAGCGTTCCACAGGCCATTCAGGCATTTTGTGCCTGGAGAAAAATCGAAAACAGCTCGGACTGGGACTTGATTCCCAGCTTGCTGTACATGTGTTTCTTGTGGACTTTCACGGTTTCGACGGAGATTTCCAGCTTACGGGCGATTTCTTTACTGGAGCAACCGCTGAGCATCAAACGCCCGACATCCAGCTCCCGGGCCGTCAACTGCGCGCCCATGAGCTGCTGCACCGAGGCCTCCAGTTGCACCCTCCAGTCGGCTTGCGGCGGTGCGGGAGCGAGGGCCACCGCTTCGTTGATTTCATAGGGTAGACGCTGGCGCAACAGGCCGAGCACCCATGGCTGGATCAACGACAACAAGGCAATCTGCTGGCCGCTGAAACGCTGGGTGCTGCCCAGGGACAGGCACAGCGTGCGGTCACCTTCGAGCTGATAATTGAACTGGATTTCGTCGGCCACCACATTCAGACGAAAGTAGCGCTGGTAATACTCGGTCAGCTCGAAGTGCTCCGGGGCCACTTCCGACAGGCGATACAGCCCGGTACGCGACTGCTCGCGGCAGGCGATGTAGAAGGGGTCGAGCAGGTACAGGCCGCGCAGGTAGTCCTGGAACAACGGGTCGGGGCTGCCGTCAATGCCTGGGCATTCGGCGACCACCTGCGGGCGCTGATCGGTGCTGAAAAGCAGGCCTACCCAGCTGTCGAAGGGCACGTACTGTTCCAGCAAACGCACCAGCTGGATCCAGAAATTGGGCTTGTCCAGGGCGTCGATCAGTTGCCCCACCGAGCGGTGCCAGGCGATGTCGTCCAACGAGAGTGTCATGCATCTACCCCTATCGTGTTACCCCAGCAGCGTGATTCCCCGCCCGGTTGCTTGCTGCGCATACTGGCGCACAGACACCGACCGGGCAATCTTTCTGCCGCCCGGCCCCTGACAAGGAATACCCATGAAGGTCGAACTCGCCCAATTGGCAGGCCGTGACAACGACACGGCCTACAACCTCGAACGCACCCTGGCGGCCATCGCCGCATGTGCTGCCGACACGCAGCTGATCCTGTTCCCCGAAGGTCATTTGATGGGTTTCCCTTCGGCGGAGTCCGTGGCCGATGTCGCCGAATCGCTGGACGGTCCGTCTGTCAGCGCGGTAATCGACGCCGCCCGTGAGCGCAATATCGCCGTGGCCATCGGCATGGCCGAAAGAGACAGCGGTCGCTTCTACAACACCACGCTGTTGATCACCCCTGAAGGCATCGCGCTGAAGTACCGCAAGACCCACCTGTGGGCCTCGGATCGCGGTGTGTACGAGGCGGGTGATCGCTACGCCACCTGCCTGTGGAACGGCGTGCGCGTGGGCCTGCTGATTTGCTACGACATCGAATTCCCCGAAAGCGCCCGTGCCCTGGCGCAACTGGGCGCCGAACTGTTGATCGTCACCAACGGCAACATGGACCCCTACGGCCCGACCCACCGCACCGCCATCATGGCCCGCGCCCAGGAAAACCAGGCGTTTGCGCTGATGGTCAACCGGGTGGAAGAGGGCGATGGCGGTTTGTTGTTTGCCGGCGGCAGTGCGCTGGTCGATCCGCTGGGCATGCTGCTGTTCGAGGCCGGACGCGAGGAAGGGCAGTTTGCCGTTGAACTGGACCTGAAGCGGTTGACGGCGGCGCGGCGGGATTATCGGTACCTGGATGATCAGCGGCTGAAGTTGCGGGGGGAGGTGGTTGAGCATGCTTGCGGATTGCGCGAGCTGCTGATTCCCAAGGGCTGATCCAGATTCTGTGTGGCTGGTGCTGGCCCCTTCGCGAGCAAGCCCGCTCCCACATTTGATCTCGGGCATTCACAATTCCAATGTGGGAGCGGGCTTGCTCGCGAAGAGGTCCTCCCAAACGAAATACCTGCTTGATCCTTCACCCAAGCACAACAATTCCACACCCGTAATTTGCGCCGAACTCGGCTCTGCCATGAATCCAATAAAATTCGGAGTAGTCGCTCATGGCTCGCTTGCGACGCACCCTGTCATTTCATCGCCCTGGCGGCGGCTCTTACATGAAACTCAAGCGTCCAAGGAGCGGTCGGTCGGTTGTTGGCCCCGTTCGTGTTTCTTTTTGTCGTCGGGCAGGGCGTTGATGCAGTAATTGATATGGCAAAAAACGAACAACACCGAGTAGACACGATTCATGGGTGGTTCGAAATTGTATTCGGCCAACGCATACGCCCGGATTGCCCTGCGTACGCGGAAGCACCAGACCAAAGAAACCAGCAAAGTCGTAACGTTCCACAAATGGCTTAGCTCCTCGGCATAGGCGACGGGAGTTATGATCAGCAAAGTCCCCAACCCCGACAGCGTCAGAAATCCGACCAGAAATGTCTCGGTCATTACCTTTGTGCGGGTGACCTCTTCAACAGCCGTCGAAACCCTGTACAGCCAGACGTACGAGTAGAGCCCAAACGTCAGCACCGACAAGAGAAGGAAGTGAAATGTCTTGATGTTGATTTTTTCTTTCAGCGTTGAAATGTCGGACATGCGAGGGATTCCAGTGGCGGAGGAGGGCGATTGACCGGTGAAGATCGGGGCAGAACACGCTACCAAAGTCGCTTGTGGGAAATTTCCGGGCTTGTTGGCGGAGAGTTCCGGATTCACTCTTGGCCGAGTTTTGAAGGCATGGGATTCTGTGCATCCCTCAACATGGACCTATGGTCAGCGATGTCCTCTTCTATGAATGTTTCACCCAATCACTCCAGGTTCATCCGCATCGCCGCCGCCCTGCTGATCGGCTCTGACGGCCGCACGCTGCTGGTGCGCAAGCGCGGTACCACGGCGTTCATGCAGCCGGGCGGCAAGATCGAGCCTCACGAGCTGCCGGTTCATGCGCTGGCCCGGGAGCTGGAAGAAGAGCTGGGTCTGGACATCGACCCGGCGCAGGCCGTTTACCTCGGTCCCTTCTCGGCACCGGCGGCCAACGAACCGGGTTTTGTCGTGCACGCCGAGCTCTTTCAACTGAACATTGATTCGGATGTCACTCCGGCGGCGGAGATCGAAGAGGTGATCTGGATCGACCCGGCCACCGAGGGCGGTGTCGTTCTGGCGCCATTGACACGGGACCTGATCCTGCCGTTTTATCGAGCATCGCTGACCGCGATCGCCTGATCATCACGCAAAGGACCTCGCCCATGATCCCGCTTCAAGACCTGCTGATTTTTGCCGCTGCCGCGTTGCTGATGGTACTGACGCCGGGGCCGAACATGATCTACCTGATCTCCCGTTCGATCTGCCAGGGGCGCAAGGCCGGGGTGATCTCCTTGCTCGGCGTGGTCGCGGGTTTTTTCGTGCACCTGTTTGCTGCGGCCGCCGGTTTGACCGCCGTGTTCCTGGCGGTGCCGATGGCCTATGAGGTGTTGAAGTGGGCCGGTGCGCTGTACCTGTTGTGGCTGGCCTGGCAGGCGGTCAGACCCGGTGCGCGCTCGCCGTTCGAGGCCCAGCAGTTGCCCCCGGATTCGTCGCGCAAGCTGATCACCATGGGCTTTTTGACCAGTGCCCTGAACCCGAAAATCGCGGTGTTCTATCTGTCGGTGTTTCCGCAGTTCATCACGCCGGAGCATGGCTCGGTGTTCAGCCAGAGCCTCATCCTCGGCCTGACCCAGATCAGCGTCAG
>Ga0209050_1001156_pt1 | contig 31568 bp, 28 predicted proteins | sample Araplavi_mTSA_r2_FD_184276 | JGI IMG/M metagenome (GOLD analysis project Ga0209050, IMG submission 184276) | Arabidopsis root microbial communities from North Carolina, USA - plate scrape MF_Cvi_mTSA_r2 (SPAdes) (version 2) | ecosystem: Host-associated > Plants > Roots > Endosphere | place: USA... | reverse complement strand
AAAAATTGCAAGTGAAAGTCGCAGTTGTGCTCAACGGAATCTCATTGGAGAAAGATAACTTCTACAGAAATTACTTTCCGGCCATTTCTATTGTCTGCCCACCACAGGTTTTTGAAACCCGTTCTGCCAACGACGCTATCGCCCTGGCATCGAAGGCAGTAGACAAACGCTTCGACATTATTTTTGCTGCTGGTGGCGACGGCACCGTGAACCAGGTTGTCAATGGGGTGCTTCAGGGACGAGAGGATGCTGCGAATCTTCCCGCCATCGGGGTGATCCCCATCGGGATAGGGAACGATTTTGCGCGGGGCATGGAAGTAAAAAATGAACCCGCCGAGTTGACACAGCTCATCAAAAATTTCAAGCCTACCTACATTGATGCGGGCCTCGTGCGGTTCACCACAAAGGAAGGAACCGAGGGCCTGCAGTATTTTGTGAACATTGCCGAGCTGGGCATGGGTCCGGAAGTGGTGCGCAAGGTGCTGGCAAGCGATAGAATCTTTGGTTTGGGCATGTCCTATTTCCAGGCCATAGTGGCCACTTTTTTTACACACGGTCCCGTGGAAGTGAAACTGGTCGCCGACCACTGGCAATGGCGCGGCAAGTTGCGCACGTTGGCAATTGCCAACAGCAAATATCTGGGCCACGGCCTTTGCATAGCGCCTCACGCCATCCCCGACGATGGCATTTTTGAAGCGGTGGTCTATGGCAAAGTTTCGTTGTTCGATTTTCTCCGCCACTCCGGCACACTGAAACAGGGAAAGAAAGTAGAGCACCCCCAGGTGGCCTACCGGCAAGTGCGGCGTATAGCCATGACGTCGACAACGGAATGCTCGATCGAGGCAGACGGTGAACTTTTGGGTGTGCTGCCGGCGAGCGTCGAAATCCTGCCGCGGAAATTGAAATTCCTGATATAAAAAAAGCCGGAACATGTGCCCCGGCTTCTCTTCAAGCAGATTAAAGACTATTTTCTCACCACCAGCGTGCTGGCAATCATGTCGTGAAGGGCTTGCTTTTTTTCCGTGAAAGCTGCCATGATATAGCCAATAAGTAATATAAAGCTCGATGCGATCTTGCCGAGATTTCTCACCAGTGCTTTTCCAAAATCAACTTTGTTGCCGTCCAGGTCGGTGACTTTGATGCCCAGCAACAGCTTGCCGACAGAGCCCTGGTATTTCGAGGATTCCATGAGCGAATGATAGAGGGTTTGCAGGACGTAATACACGACTTGGTAAAGTACGGCGAAGGCCATAATGCCGGCCACTATGCCCATGGCCGCTGCTTCGTCGGCGGAGTCGAGGTCTTGCGCTTTGGATGCGATGCCGATGCCAAAGATGGCAAGTACGGGCATGACGAGAATGAATTGGATGCAGCCAAGAATAATACCATCGACAAGGATGGCCACGAATCGCAGCCAGAAGCCAGCATAATTTGTATTCATAGGTAAAAAGGGGATTGGTTTATTAAAGCTAACGATAAAAATCATCCCTACAAATGCCCGACGTTGCCTGATCTCTGTTAATTTTAAGGCCTCACCGAAAGCGGTCATGAATAAAAAACTTCAAAAACGATTTGACCGGCTTGCACTGGACCAGCAAAAGCTTTTGCAAAAGCTGTCCGCCCTTTCCGAGGAACAATTGAACGCGAGCCTGCAAGGCAAATGGTCGATAAGCTATATCGCGGCGCACCTCATCACGTCAGAGCGGTTGTCGCTGTTGTATATGAAAAAAAAGTCGCAGGGAATATCCACCCTACGGAATTCGGGGATGGTGGAGGAAGTTAAAATGTTGGTGCTAAAGCTGTCGCAACGGTTCCCCTTTAAATTCAAAGCCCCCGTCTACCTGGTGGAGCACACCCCCACCAGCGCGCCACTGACCGACCTCGTTCAACGTTGGAACGCCGAGCGCGAGAAGCTCCGGAAATTCCTGGAGGAAATAAAGGATGAAGATCTATACAAACTGGTCTACAAACATCCTGTAGCCGGACGCCTGAACGTGATGCAGGCGCTGGATTTTATGATCGAACATTTTCACCACCATTTACCACAGATCAATCGCCTCCTGTAAGAATTCGGGTTGGGTGATCGATCGCTTTGAACATCTTTCCACGTCAAATGTATTTCTATGAAGAAAATTTACTTGCTCGTCTTTTTACTGATCGCCGGATCCTTTGTTCACGCCCAAAAGCTTCTTAGTCCAAAAGAATTTTTGGGATACGAATTAGGGGAACGGTTTACCCGTCACTATAAAGTGATGGAATATTTCAAACACGTGGCCGATGTCATGCCCAACGTTGAGTTGATCACCTATGGCGAAACCTACGAACACCGCCCGCTGGTGTATGCCGTAGTGGCCTCGGCCGAGAACTTTGCCAACCGGGAACAGATCCGCCAAGACAATCTGAAACGGGCCGGCCTGCTGGAGGGTTCTCCAAGTGCCGACAAGAAAGCCATCGTGTGGATGAGCTACAACGTGCACGGCAACGAAGCCAGCTCCCTGGAAGCTTCCATGTGGACGCTCTACGATCTGGCCAACCCCGCCAACACAAAATCGCAGGAGTGGCTGAAGAACACCGTGGTGGTGCTCGACCCCTGCATCAACCCCGACGGCCGCGATCGTTATGCCAACTTCTACAACCAATATTTCAACTCGCCCGCCAACAGCAGCGGCGATGCCAAAGAGCACCGCGAACCCTGGCCCGGCGGCCGCGCCAACCACTACCTCTTTGACTTGAATCGCGACTGGGCCTGGGAAACGCAAATCGAATCGCAACAACGCCTCAAAGTATATCAGCAATGGATGCCCCACGTGCACATCGACTTTCACGAGCAGGGTTACAATGAGCCTTATTATTTCGCACCAGCGGCAGAGCCTTTTCACGAAGTGATCACTCCCTGGCAACGCGAATTTCAAACCACGATCGGCAAGAACAACGCCAAGCATTTCGACGAGCACGGATGGCTATACTTTACAAAGGAACGTTTCGATCTGTATTACCCCAGCTATGGCGACACCTACCCGACCTACAACGGCGCGATCGGCATGACCTACGAGCAAGGGGGTGGGGGCTATGGTGGTCTCAGCATCATCGGTGAAGAAGGCGATCCCCTGACACTGAAAGATCGCATCGCACACCACTACACATCCGGATTGTCGACCGTGGAGATCACGTCGTTGAACGCGACGCATGTCGTGGATGAATTTGAAAAATACTTTCGCGAAAACACCACCGCACCCACAGCGCCCTACAAGACCTATGTCATCAAAGGCGACAACAACGTTGACAAACTCAACAAGATCACACGGTGGATGGACACCCATGCTATCAAATACGGTCACCCCGCCGCGGGCAAGGCCAGCCGCGGATATGACTACCAGACACAAACCACTGCATCGTTCAATGTCACCACCGACGATATCGTGGTAAACGTCTATCAACCCAAATCGAGATTCATCACCACCGTGTTCGAACCGCAGTCAAAACTCTCGGATTCGGTTACGTATGACATCACGGCGTGGAACCTCATGTATGCCTATAACCTGAAAGCCTATGCCGTGAACGAGCGCATCAATCCCGGCAAAGCATACCAGCCTAAATCGACCGACAATGCCACGGTGGCAACAACGCCGTATTCCTACATTTTCAAGTATCAAAGCTTGAACGATGTCGAATTGCTGGCGGGATTGTTGAAAGCCGGTGTCCGCGTGCGTTTTGCCGAAAAGTCGTTTACGGTTGGCGGACAATTGTTTGACCCGGGCACGCTCATCATTACGCGGCGAAACAACGAGAACACGAACGACTTTGATAACACGGTAGTGAACCTGGCCAAATCGCTGGACCGCAAAATATACACCTCCACCACCGGTTTTGTGGACAAAGGCTACGACGCCGGTTCGCCCGAAATAAAATTTATGAAGGCGCCGAAGATCGCGGTGTTGTTTGGCGAACAAACCTATTCGCTATCGTCCGGTGAGATCTGGCATTTCTTTGAACAGCAGATCCATTACCCCATCACTCAGCTTGGCACAGAATATTTCAAGAATGTGGATCTGAGAAAATACGACGTGCTCATCGTGCCCGAAGGAAACTACAGACTTTTTGATGAAATGGTGTTGGAGCAGGTCTCCACCTGGGTTTCCGGGGGCGGCAAGCTCATTGTCATCGCCAACGGTCTGAATGCCTTTACGGAAAAGAAGGGTTTTTCCCTGAAGCCCTATACGTCGGATAGCGAAAAGAGCGACGTAGAGAAAAAGGAAAAAGACTGGAAAGAAAAAGAAGCCCTTATCCGCTACGAGAACAATGAGCGGAACCAACTTTCCGACGCCATATCGGGCGCGATTTATAAAGTGACGCTGGACAGCTCGCACCCGCTGGCGTTTGGCTTGAAGGACACATACTACACACTGAAAACCAATGAACTTCGCTTCGGCTACCTGGAACACGGCGGCAACGTGGGCATCATCAAAGGCAAAGCGAAACCCGTGCAAGGCTTTGCCGGAACACGCATCAACAAAAAACTGGACAACAGTATGGTGTTTGGCGTCGAGCAGAAAGGACAAGGTTCGGTGGTGTATCTGACCGACAACCCGCTGTTCCGCTGCTTCTGGGAGAATGGAAAATTATTATTCTCCAATGCCGTCTTTATGGTAGGAAACCGCTAAGAGGATCGTTAAAAGAAAAATGCGTCGCCGTGCGGTCCAGCGCGGTGACGCATTTTGTTTTTTATGGGTTACTGAATCGCCTTCAGTGCTCCATTGTAGTCGGGCTCCTGGCCGATGGTGGGCACCAATTCCGTGTACTTCACCAATCCGTTTTTGTCGATCACAACAATAGCCCGCGCCAGCAGACCAATCATCGCACCGTCTACCATCTCCACGCCGTAGGCGGTGGCAAAACCAAGGTGGCGGAAATCCGACAGGGTGATCACATTGCTGATGCCCTCTGCCGCGCAAAAGCGTTTGAAGGCAAAAGGCAAATCCTTCGCGATGCAAAGTACAACGGTGTTGGTGAGCCCGGCCGCTCGCTTGTTGAACTCGCGCACAGACATGGCGCAAACCCCGGTGTCGATGCTGGGGAATATATTCATAACGACATTCTTGCCCGCAAAATCGCTCAGGGTCACTTCTTTCAGGTCGTTCCCAACCAAGGTAAAATCGGGTGCAACGGTGCCCGTGGCGGGCAGCATGCTGATGGTGTTCACGGCGGTCGCGCCAAGTTTTGTTTGTGCCATGCGGTATCTAAGATTTAAAGGGTTCGAAAAGAAACTAACAACGACGAAAATTAAATTGTTTTAAGTTAATGATCTGCATCAGGGCTTTTCCTTTACCAGCAACTTCACAAATCGCCATACCAATTCTGGCTCATATCCTTTTTGAATGACATACTGCGCCACTTTGTCACGCTTCACAAATGTGTTTTCTTCCTCCAGCGCGCCAGACTTTTTCTCCACGAGGAATCGTAAGGTAGTTTCATAGTCAGCATCGTCGATCTCCTTTAACCCCGACTTGATGCAATTCTGAGTGAGCCCCTTGGCTTCCAGTTCGTGCACGATCTTAAGCCGGCCCCATTGCTTCATCCGGAACTTCCCTCCGGCAAAGGCTTTTGCAAAACGCTCTTCGTTCAAGTAGCCTTCCGTGATAAGATGGGAGAGCAGTTCGTCCACTTCATTTCCATACAGCCCGTAGCCATACAGTTTGTCCTTTACCTCCTGGTGGGACCTCTCCTGGTAAGCACAATAGTGATAGATTTTTTGCCGGGCCTCGGCAACGGAAAGTCTTTTAACGGGCTTCTGCACAACCTAAAATTAAAGTACGCGCAGCCCTAAAGCAAAAAGGCCCGAAGGCCTTTTTTAAACTTGAAAAACAACGGCCTTCGGGCGCGTCTTCTCTTTATGCTTTTGATTTCTCTTTTTCTACGGGTTTGTCTTTCTCGATCTCTTTCACCAACCCCTTGCTTCTCAAAACGCTGCCCACAAATTTGCGCTCGTTGTCGCTGTTGAAGATCTTGAAAGGCCAATAGATCAGCTGCGCCTTGTTCACAAAAAGGACATAGTGATCAATCCCTACCTGCGCGCTCTGGATCTGATCCCATTTCAGGGGCATGCCTTCGCGCGGGTTGAGCTTCATCAAGATCTGCTGGCTGCTGATCTCATACGAGAACTTCTCGAACAACATCTTGCCCTGTTCCAATTGAGTGACGCCATAAAACTGGATCCACCAGAAAAGTAAATACAGGCCGACGCCCACAAACGCTCCTATGAACCACCAGATGGATTGCGCCCCCGGTATGGCATAGCCCAGGCAAATGACCAACGCGCCCACGGCAGCCATCCAGCCTTGTTTCTTCAATACGCGTTTCAGGGCCAGGCTGATGTACAACTTCTTTTCCAGTTTGTAATTCTTCGTTTTAACTATCATAACTTTTAATTCACCAAAATTTATTTCTCAATTTTCCTGTTCTACCGCCCCCATCAATATGCCTTCAAACTCAGGTCCAGGCTTTGGATGGAGTGTGTCAGCGCACCCACCGAAATGAAATCCACGCCGCATTCGGCGATGCTGCGAATGGTTTTTTCGGTGATGCCTCCGCTGGCCTCCGTCTGGCAGCGGCCGCCGATAAGCTTTACGGCCGCGCGCATTTGCGCTACGGTCATGTTGTCGAGCATAATGACGTCGACGCCCCCGATCTGGAGCACTTTTTCAACCTCCTGCAGATTGCGGGTCTCGACCTCTATCTTCAGGGTTTTATGCGAGGCGCGAAGATAGTCTTTTGTTCGAAGGATTGCCGCTTCTACGCCGCCCGCCATATCAATATGATTGTCTTTGAGCATGATCATATCGAAAAGCCCGATCCGGTGGTTCAATCCACCCCCGATCAAAACCGCCCATTTCTCCAAAAGCCGGAAATTGGGTGTTGTTTTACGGGTATCCAGCAACCTGGCACCAGTGCCCGCCACCAGCGAAGCGAGGAAATGAGTTTTGGTGGCGATGCCGCTCATCCGCTGCATGCAGTTGAGCACCAGCCGCTCGGTGGTGAGAATAGAACGTGCCGAACCCTCCACGGTAAAGGCCACATCTCCCTTTTTAATAGGAGCTCCGTCGGTAAGATTTATTTGGAGGGTAAGCGAAGGATCCACTGTGTGAAAGATCTCCCGGGCAAGCTCCACGCCCGCCAAAATGCCGTCGTCTTTGACCAGCAAACGGGCTCTGTTGGTGGCGTCTTCCGGGATGGCCGCCAGGGTGGAGTGATCGCCGTCGCCTACGTCTTCCGCCAAGGCGGAGGAGATGAACTGGTCAATAAATGCAGGAGTGATGTAAGGTGGTCGCACCGTGCAAAAATAGAAGAGAGATATTTAGGAACACCCCCCGGAGATGAATTTTTGATGCGATCGCGTGGATCCGGCCTTATTCCTTGGCAAACGAGATTTCGTGTACCAACTGCTGGTTATTCACAGGCTTGATCTTCATAAAAACCCGGTACGTCTCCGCACCGCTTTTGTATTGGCCGATGGCAAATGGCTGTCCGCCGCGGGACGACCCCTGGTGAATGATGTTGAATTCCTCGGGTGGGTGTTGCTTGAAAAAATCGCGAAACACAAACTCGGCCTGGGCCTTGCTGTAGGACTGAACACTGCCCTCCAGGGTCACATCAACCGTTTGATTGAGGTATTTGGAAAGTTCTTTGGCACTGCCGGCCTGGATGGTTTCTTTTACCTGGTTGATCACATCCGCCTGGGCCATCACGGAAACGGCCTGGAAACTCAAAACAACGAAAACTATGGATGAAAAAAATCTGTTCAATTTCATAGTGATGGGATGAGGCTAAAATTATGCCATTGTCGAAAGATAAGGAATTCTGTTTAATCGGATGGTGAAGGCGAAATCGGCCGGGAGAACCTAACAACTGTAATCTTGCAATCCTGATTATATTTACGCCCTGATTTTAAGTCACCCGGCACACAAAAAATAATTCCCATGAGCAAGAAAGTTTTATTGATGATCCTGGACGGATGGGGCATCGCGACCAACAAAAAAGTATCGGCCATCGACAACGCCAAAACGCCTTTTATCTCTTCTTTATACGGTAAGTACGCGCATAGTAAGCTCGAGGCTTCCGGCCTTGCCGTAGGGTTGCCAGCAGGCCAAATGGGCAATTCGGAGGTGGGTCACATGAATATCGGTGCCGGCCGGGTGGTATACCAGGACCTGGTGCGTGTAAACAAGGCCATTGAAGACAAAGAACTGGACACAAACCCTGTTTTGCTGGACGCTTTTGCCTACGCAAAAAAGAACAACAAAAACATACACTTCATGGGCCTGCTGTCTGACGGCGGCGTGCACTCCCACATCGACCACCTGAAAGGACTGGTCACCATCGCACAAAACAACGGTATCAAAAACCTCTTTGTCCACGCCTTCACCGACGGTCGCGACACCGACCCGAAGGGCGGCCTGGATTACCTCAAAAACCTGACAGACCACCTCGCCAAAACGACCGGCAAACTCGCTAGCATCGTGGGACGCTACTATGCCATGGACCGCGACAAACGTTGGGAACGCGTGAAGCTGGCCTACGACGTGATGGTCAACGGCGTTGGCGAAAAAACCACGGAACCCCTGAAGGCCGTGCAACAGTCGTACGACAACAACGTGACCGACGAATTCATCAAACCCATCGTGGTCGTGGATCAACAGCAAAAACCCTTGGCCACCATTCAGCAAGGCGACGTGGTCCTTTGCTTCAACTTTCGCACCGATCGTGGCCGCGAGATCACCGAAGTACTCACCCAGCAGGATTTCCCCGACCACGGGATGAAAAAATTGCCGCTCTACTACATCACGCTCACCAACTACGACGAATCTTTTAAAGATGTGAAGGTGATCTTCCATAAAGACAACCTGGAAAAAACCCTGGGCGAAGTGGTGTCCGAGGCCGGCAGAAAACAGATCCGTATCGCAGAAACCGAAAAATATCCCCACGTAACGTTCTTCTTTTCCGGTGGCCGTGAAGTAGCCTTCGCGGGAGAGTCGCGCATTCTTTGCCCCTCGCCCAAAGTGGCCACCTACGATCTGGCTCCCGAAATGAGCGCCAACGACATCAAGGACAAGATCATTCCCGAACTGGAAAAGAAAGAGCCCGACTTCATTTGCCTCAACTTTGCCAACCCTGACATGGTGGGACACACCGGCGTATTTTCCGCCGCGGTTAAAGCCGTGGAAACGGTTGACGCCTGTGCACAAAAAGTGACGGAAGCCGCCCTGAAAAATGGCTACGCCACCATCATCATCGCCGATCACGGAAACGCCGACATGATGATCAACGACGACGGAACGCCGAACACCGCTCACACCACCAACCTGGTGCCCTGCATTTTGGTAGACGATACCTACAAGGGAAAACTGAAAGACGGCAAACTCGGCGACCTGGCACCGACCATCCTCACGCTGATGGGCATTGCCATTCCCCCGCAGATGACCGGCACCGTACTTGTTGATAAATAAACCTTTCGCCGGAACGGTCCGTACTACAGCACGTCCACCATCGCGATGTATAGGAAAATAGATTTGAAACCGATCGTTTGTGTTTTGCTTGTGACCACGCTCTTTTCTTGCCAGACCGGCAAAAAAAAGGCCGTTGCGCTCTACAATGCCGACAGCCTCATCACCACGCAGGTAGCCTATCTCAGCGAACACAAAGCCAGACTGCACAAGATCACCAAGTTGGGCAGCAAAGACAGTGAGTCGGTCACCATTCCCGAGAGCGTGAAGGGTTGGGAAAATGAGTTGGACATTTTCAGGCAACTGGAAAGCGTCAACAAACCTGTGAATCGTCGCCTATATGTCGTGGAGAGATCGTCGGACGTCAAAAGCAACCTGGAAATAAAATCGTTTATCGGGAAACCGGAACCGGGCGAAAAAGCGGTGGAAATGCCTGTGAAGTATTTGAAAGTATTTTATCAAAACACACCGGATAATATCCGGAAGATCGAAGCGCAGTACGATGAGTCAAATACGCTGTATACCGGGAGCCGTTTCTTAAAGATGGAATTTCAGCAGGTATACAATAAAACCGTGCTCACATCCTACTCTATAACCGGGGGACAGAAAATGTTCATGGGCGATTCCGTGAGCTATGACATCAGTGCCTTCGTGACGATACCAAATTAAATTTTATCATGGCGAAACGAGAAAGAGGAGGGGTAACCCTCAGTGCAGAGGAAAAGAGACCGATCAATAAGAAGACCATTCGCCAGTTGCTGACCATTTTCCGGTTTGCGTTGCCGTACCGGGGTGTTTTTATTTTTGGGTTGGTGGCGTTAGCGCTATCCACGTCGACCACGCTGATTTTTCCTTATCTGGCCGGCCAGTTACTGGACGTTGCCTCCAACAAGCCCACGCAGTTCTTTTCGTCGATCAATCAGGTGGTGCTGGCCATGATGGGAGTGTTGTTTCTTCAAGCGATATTTTCGTTCGTACGCGTTTACACGTTTGCTTTAGTGAGCGAGAGGGGCCTGGCCGACTTGCGGAAAGCGGTCTATCAAAAAATCGTCTGGCTGCCGACCACGTTTTTTGATTCGCGCCGGGTGGGCGAGCTCATGAGCCGCATCACCTCCGATGTGGGAACACTTTCCGACATACTCTCCTTCACCATCGCCGAAATGTTACGCCAGGTATTGACGCTTGTGCTAGGCACTGCGGTGATCTTTTATCTCACGCCCAAGCTTGCAGGATTTATGTTGCTCACCTTTCCGGTGCTCGTAGTGCTGGCATTGGTATTTGGAAAATATATCCGGCGGCTATCCAAACAAACGCAGGATAAGCTGGCAGACGCCAACGTTGTGGTAGAAGAATCCCTGCAGTCAATTTCCGTTGTGAAAGCCTTTACGGGCGAGAACTTTGAGATTGGACGTTACGCCAACGCGCTGCGCGAAACGGTGAGTGTGGCGATCCGCACCGCGCGCTTTCGCGGATTGTTCATTTCTTTCATCATCTTCACCATCATGGGCGGAATTGTTGCTGTGGGATGGTATGGCGCCACGTTGGTGCAATCCGGCGCCGACGGAATGTCGATCGGCATGCTCATCTCCTTTGTGATGTACACGGTCTTCATCGGCGCCTCCGTTGCGGGACTAGGCGACATCTACGCCCAGGTGCAAAAAGCCATCGGCTCGTCAGAGCGGTTGCAGGAAATCCTGGAAGAAAAAGACGAAGCCGAACCAACGACCGGACTGCCGTTCAGAGTGCATGGTGAAATTGAGTTCGAAAACGTGTCTTTTGCATATCCCACGCGATCCGATTTTCCCGTACTGAAGGGTCTCGATTTCAAGATCGAACGCGGCGAGAAAATAGCGCTCATCGGCCAAAGCGGTTCGGGTAAGTCCACGATCATTAACCTGCTCATGCGGTTCTATAAATTGAAAGACGGCGTCATCAAAGTGGATGGCAACAACGTCGAACAATTTCACCTCTCCGACTACCGCAAAAATATCGGCATTGTGCCTCAGGAAGTAATCCTCTTCGGTGGCACCATCGAAGAGAATATCGCCTATGGCAAACCCGGCGCAAGTTTCAACGAGATCCGCGAAGCGGCCCGCAAAGCCAACGCGTTGGATTTTATCGAAAGCTTCCCCGAAAAATTCGCCACCGTTGTCGGCGACCGCGGGGTGAAGCTCTCCGGCGGTCAGCGCCAACGCGTCGCCATTGCCCGCGCCATCCTGAAAGATCCGGCCATCCTCATCCTGGACGAGGCCACGAGCTCGCTCGATGCCCATGCCGAAGTGCTGGTGCAAGAAGCCCTGGAGAAATTGATGGAGGGGCGAACCTCCATAATTATCGCCCACCGGTTAAGTACCATTAAGAAAGTAGACCGTATCTTTGTGATCAAGGAAGGAACGTTGGCCGAAGTAGGTTCGCACGCCGAGCTAACCCGGATCAACAACGGGAACGGCATCTACAGTAACTTGCTGAAATTACAGCTCCAATAACGGCGGGCACGCTATGAACAGTGCGATATCCGATACATTGCTGAAGGACTTTAACCTTCGCTCCACCCCGAACCGGCAGGAGATCCTCCACCTGTTCCTGCGAAAAAACTATGCCCTCTCCCACGGGGACATCGAAAAGGAAATCGACAATTCCCTGGACCGCGTAACGGTCTATCGCACCCTGAAAACGTTCCTTGACAAAGGCCTTATTCATAAGGTGCTCGACGACGAGGGTGCCTTGAAATATGCCCTCTGCAACGAAGCCTGCACCACAGCCGGCCACCACCACGACCACGTGCATTTCAAATGCACCAAATGCGGCCAAACGAATTGTCTTAACATTGAGGTTCCGGTCGTCAAATTGCCAAAGGGATACCGTGCCAGCGAGGTAAATTTGTTGATCCAGGGTGTGTGCGAGCGGTGTATGTGAAAAAGGGTGTCCGCGCCCTGGTTCCTTTTCTAAATCCTTCCGGATAAATCAGCCGTGTATGTTTTCCGAGATGAAAATATATTTGTAGTTTTGACGTCCATGGTTTCTACCGACCGTGATTTTTTTATGTTTTTTGGCTTGAATAACCGGAATAACTCTCTTTGCTGTCATTGGTGAACATACTTCTATTTTCCCTCTTTAGAAACCAAAGTGAAAGGGAGACTATTCTATTTGGCCTATTTGCGCTGATCATCCTGGTTTTCCTGGTGTTGGATCTGGGGCTTTTTCATAAAACGGCGCACAAGGTTTCAACAAAATCAGCCCTTTACCAATCCATCTTTTGGGTAATTATTTCCACGCTTTTTGGATTTTTCATCTATAAATACGACGAAAGCGGTGCCGATGGCGCCGTGGAGTACTTCTCCGCCTACCTCACCGAATACGCACTCTCTGTAGACAACATTTTTGTGATCCTGCTTATCCTGAAATATTTCCAGGTAAAGGAAGAATACTATCACAAAACACTGTTCTGGGGTATCCTGGGTGCCCTGGTTTTCCGCGGTGTATTCATCTTCGTCGGCGCACTGTTGATCCACCAATTTCATTGGCTGTTGTATGGCTTTGGGGTGTTCCTGATCTATTCCGGTATCCGGATCTACTTTGAGGATGGCGACGAAAAGATCGAGCCCGAAAAGAACCCCATCATGCGGATCTGCCGCCGTTATTTGCCCATGACCCAAGGCGACTACGGGGGGAGCTTTGTGGTGAGAGAAGGCGGAAAGCTAATGTTCACCCCGTTGTTCCTGGTTATTGTACTCATCGAAACCACTGACCTCATCTTCGCCGTCGATTCTATTCCCGCAGCGTTTGCCATCACCCAAAACGAATTCCTGGTCTATACATCAAACATCTTTGCCGTGATGGGTCTGCGGGCGATGTTCTTCCTGTTGGCGGGGGTTATCGACAAATTCTACCTGCTTCAAAAAGGATTGTCCATTATCCTTTTCTTTATCGGCGCCAAAATGTTGCTGGAGATATTCGAGTTCAACGTCGGGGTATATACCTCGTTCTCGGTCATCATCGCCACGCTCACACTCTCCATCATCTTCTCGATCATCGTTCCCCGCAAGGACGGTAATGCCGAAGAAGAAGGAAATTAATCCGGAACGCCGTCGGCAAAAAGATTTTTCGGAAGGATCTTCAATAAGATCGGCAGCGTCAGAAATCGCTGGGGCAACGACACGATCACAAACGTAGGAATGGTTTTCAGGATGTGGATCAATTCCAGGCGGACTTGTTCCTTTTCTTCTAACGTAAGCTCATTGGACCGTGCTTTGCGCATGAGGTTGAGCACGCTATCGTTTTCTTTGATCTCTTTAAAAATACGGCTCTTATTCTTTTCCGCCACCCGTGCCACGCGCCTCACGAACTGTTCGCTCACCTGTTGGTAATCCTGTTTGTCTTGCAGGTGCTCCAGTTGTTCCCAATGCTCCAACACAAACCCTTCGATGGCGATCATGCTGTTCTCCAGATCTTCATCGGAAACACCCAGGTAGTGCGTGAAGCGTTTCAGAAAATCCAGCTCGGCCTGCTCCACTTTCTTGTCGGCCCAAATGGTGAGGATGGCAATTTCCAGGAAGAACTTTTTTAGCAGCCACGAATTTTCCGTGGGCAGGTTGATGTCCTCCATGGCAAAACCGTCTTCAAATATCTTCAGGGCCTCCTTGCGCCGCTCAGACGAAAGGTCGGTGCTTTGAAGAAAGTGTTCGTACAATTTGCGTTCCTCATACACCACTTCCTTGTTGGCGTGCGCGGCGGCGGCAATGACTTTTGTGACCGAGAACCGCAGTTCTTCGCGCTCGTATCGAAAGAAGTCCACAACAATGCGATCGGCATTGGTGTGCATCCATTGCCCGTAGATAAAGACATCGAGAAAAAGGAGGCTGTTGTGAAAAAAGAACGACCAAAAATTGCCTTCGAACCGAGCCGTGTGTTCAATGCGCTTGTCGAGAATTTTTTCCGCGAGTTCCAACGGAGATTTCTTCCGGCCCAGCAGGGTTTTTGTGGGCGTCGACAATTCGGGGAAGATGTTATTGTAAAAATTACCGATGCTCTCCAACGTCTTCAGGATAACGACAGACAAATCCTCGGCTGTTTTCACCGGCTTGTCGTAGTTGAGCAATGAACTGCTGATGAGACTTTCGGCGAGCAGAACCTTCATGCGCTCCTTTTCATCCCACTCATCGAAATTCGGCAACGGCACTTCACCTACCGACTGGCCATACATCAGGCCGGTGGGCTGAAGAATGCGATAAAGTGAATGTTCGGGATGGGACGACTTTCGGCTGTTTTCCGTCGAAATGTTTTTCAACAGTTCTTTACGGAACTCCAGATAGTCCTTAAGCCATCCTTTGTTGTGAGGGTTCATGCCGGGTATTCTGCAATTTCAAGTTACAGATTTTCGGCAAAACCAACGAATGGGTTTATAGGCTCGCTTTCCAGCCCTTTTTCTCGAGATTTCTGGCGGCAGTCTCCACCTTGGTTTTCAGGGATTTTTTGAATGCATCCAGGCGTTTTCCGATGGTTTTATCGGATGCGCCCAGGATTTGGGCGGCCAAGATGCCTGCATTCCGGGCCCCATCCAGGGCCACGGTGGCCACGGGCACGCCGGACGGCATCTGCAAAATGGAAAGCACGGAATCCCAGCCGTCGATGGAGTTGGAAGATTTCACCGGTACGCCGATTACCGGCAGGGAGGTCACGGAGGCAACCATTCCCGGCAAGTGGGCAGCACCGCCCGCGCCGGCGATGATCACTTTCAGTCCCTTGCTGCGTGCCTGGGTGGCATACTCAATCATGCGGAGCGGTGTGCGGTGGGCCGAGACAACGGTAAGCTCATACGCAATGCCCAGTTCTTCCAATACTTCGGCAGCGTCTTTCATGATCTTCAGATCCGATTGACTGCCCATGATAATACCGACAAATGGTTTGCTCATATCAGGCGACGACTTTTAAGGTTTGCTTTACAAAGGACACTTTCTTTTTCAGACGCTCAACATCGGCATCCATAATGGTGACGTGGCCCATTTTACGAAACGGTTTTGTGAAACGTTTTCCATATAAATGAACATGCACCCCTGGCAACTTCAACACTTCTTCCAGTCCGGCATATTTTGCAAGTCCGGTGTGTCCGGCTTCCCCCAGCAGGTTCACCATGGCGCTCGGCTGAATGAGCGTGGTGTCGCCCAGCGGCAGGTTCAGGATCGCGCGCAGGTGTTGTTCGTATTGTGAGGTGATGTTTGCTTCAATGGTCTGGTGCCCGCTGTTGTGCGGACGTGGAGCCACTTCATTCACCAGCACTTTCCCGTTTTTGGTCACGAACATTTCCACGGCAAGCAGGCCTACCATTCTTAGCTCGTGCACGATTTTCCGTGCGATCGTCTCTGCTTCATGCACGATGGTTTTGTTCAGCTCGGCGGGAGCAAAAAGATATTCCACCAGGTTGTGCACGGGGTGGAACACCATCTCCACGACGGGGAACGTTGTGATCTCGCCGCGTTCATTGCGGGCAACGATAACCGAAATTTCTTTTTCAAAATCGATGAGTTCTTCCAGGAGCCCGGGGGCGTCAAACGCTTTGTCGAGGTCGTCTAACGTGCGAAGGAGTTGCACGCCACGGCCATCGTAGCCTTCGCGGCCCAGTTTGTTTACGGCGGGGAGGAAGTTTTTATTCTTTTTGACATCGGCTGCGTTCTCCACGAGGATGAAGGGCGCGGTAGGAATATCGTAGTCGCGGTAGAATATTTTTTGGGTGCGCTTGTCCTGGATCAGCTCGATCACGTCGGGCTGTGGATATACTTTTTTGCCGGCGCGAGCCAGCGCTTTCAAGGCCGCCGTGTTCACGTTCTCGATCTCGATGGTGATCACATCGCAGGCTGAGCCGAACTTCATCACCGTGTCGTAGTCGGTCAGCTTGCCGTGGTGAAATTCCGCAAGCGAAGCGCACGGCGCGTGTTCGTCGGGGTCGAGCGTGGCAAAGGGAATGTTGAAGTCGATGCCCGACTGGATGAGCATGCGCCCCAACTGGCCGCCGCCGAGAATGCCGAGTTTAAAATTTTGCTCGAAAGAAAGGCTCAAGGGTTTGTGAATTTGGCGAGAAAGTTAAGAAGGATCGCTGGATAAACAGAACGGCGAAATGATTTTGTGGGCCCGGCCGGCAGTGTAAATCCTTTTCAAAGGGTAGGAAGACCGCCTGTTTTTCACGAGCTTAATTCGCACATATCCGCAGAACGTAAACCCCACAATCATGAACCGCAGACTAAGCCTGAAAAAATTATTTGCCGGCGCCACCGCGGGCAGTCTCTTGTCGCTGTCGCCACAGTTGGCCGCAGCGCATGAAAAACCAAAGTCCCCGGCAGGATTGCCACCCCTCAAGATCACCGACGTCAAGACCATACTCACAGCCCCCAACGGCATTCGCCTCGTGGTGGTGAAGATCATGACCAGCGAGCCGGGCTTGTATGGCCTGGGTTGTGCCACCTTCACCCAGCGCGCCTACGTCGTGCAAACGGCCATCGAAAAATACCTGAAGCCTTTCCTCCTTGGGCGCAACGTGGATGAGATCGAGGACATCTGGCAGTCATCTTATGTGAGCTCTTACTGGCGCAACGGCCCGGTGCTGTTCAATGCCATGAGCGGCGTGGACATTGCCTTGTGGGACATCAAAGGCAAGCGCGCCAATATGCCCGTATATCAATTGTTGGGGGGTAAAGTGCGCAAGGGAGTGGACTTGTATTATCATGCTCAGGGCACGGAACTTTCCGAGTTGGAAAATGCCGTACAGGCGGCTACGGAAAAGGGCTATCGCTATGTGCGCATTCAAATGGGTCAAAAAGGGAATGCCAACTACGGCGCCAAAGGCCCCTCGGGCACGCCCGCCAGTTCTTTGAGCGTACCCCCGCAGCAAGCCGGTCCAACCGATCCAAAAGTTATTTTCGATCCCGCGCTGTATGCCCGCTCGGTGCCGAAAATGTTTGAGGCTATCCGGACAAAATTCGGCGAAGAACTGGAGTTGCTGCACGACGTGCACGAACGCATCTCGCTGCCGCAGGCCATCACCCTGTGCAAAGCCCTGGAGCAATATCGCCCGTTCTTCATCGAAGATCCCTTTGCTCCCGAAGACAACGAACATTTCCGGCTCCTGCGCCAACAAACCAGCGTGCCCCTCGCCATGGGAGAGTTGTTCAACACGCAGCATGAATATGTGCCCCTTATCAAAGACCGCCTCATCGATTTCATCCGTATACACATTTCCCAGATCGGTGGACTGAGTCCCGCACGGAAGGTGCAAGCACTGAGCGAATTTTTTGGCGTGCGCACCGCCTGGCATGGCCCGGGCGATGCTTCACCCGTGGCCCACGCGGCCCAATTGGCATTGGAATTAACGAGCTACAATGGTGGCATCCACGAGGGCTACGTCTTCCCACCCGAAACCCGCGAAGTATTTTCCGGTTGCCCCGATGTAAAAGACGGGTACATGTTCGCCCAGGAAGCCCCCGGCTTGGGCATTGACTGCGACGAAAAACTCGCCGCCAAATTCCCCTTCCCCGAAGGACCAACCTTCGACTACAGCTGGGGCACTACACGCCGGAAAGACGGAACGGTGATCCGCCCATGAAAAAGACGGGAACGACCTGACCAGAAAAACTTTTGCGCCAACTTTGCCTGCCGGCCAAAGCTTTAGCGAAGGTGAAGCGGTTCAAACGTGACTAGGGGACCAGCACGACCTCTAAAATCTCATCCCCAATTTCAATCCGATGCACGACATCCATCCCACTCACCACCTCGGCAAAAATGGAATACTTTCCATCGAGGTGCGGAGTGGGCGAGTGCGTAATGAACCACTGAACCCCCTCTGTATCCTTCCCGGCCGAAGCCATGCCCAGGCTCCCCGTGGTATAGCGCCGTTCTGAAAACTCCGACCGTATAGAGTAATCTTCACCGCCATAGCCATCGCCTCGCGGACATCCCGCCTGCACCACGAAATTGGGTACCACGCGGTGAAAGAATTTATGATCGAAATATTTTTGTTGCGCAAGGCTGATAAAATTGGCAACCGAACCCGGAGCTTCTTCTACAAAAAAACGAATGGTGATGTCGCCGCGCGTAGTTTTTATAATGGCTTTCTGATCGCGGGGAATGCCCTTTACCAACGCCCAGTCTATGGGATGATTGAAAGGGTTTTTAACAGGCGTGGCATTTTTTCGTCCTTCAAAATAGGCGATCGCTGCTTCCAGGGGCAACAGATTTTCATAGTCTTTGGGCAATGAAAGTTTCTTTTTTGCTTCGTATAAAAAAGTCAGGTCACGAACTATGTGCTTAAATCCCAGCAAGGAATCGGACAGGGCCTGTGAAAAAATGCCGATCACGGCGGGGTCGCCGGTGCGTATGCCCGTTGCATAGATCGAGGCGAAGGCCTCCGCTGCTGCCGGATCGTTTCGCTTTTGAAAATTCATGGCCACCAAAGCAGTTGCTGCTGTGCTACGAATGACCGGAGGATTTTTCAGGGATATTTTTTCGGCGATGAAATCGCGACTGGTGGCGGCATGCTGAAGACTGCTCAGCAATGCTGACTTTTGATAGGCGTTGGCGGCCGACGCGTAGGCTTTTTCAATTTCCCGTGCAAGGCCAGCGTCGCCCCGCGAGGCACCGAGGGCTGTCTCGTATAGATTGGCCTGCACCCGCCACTGGGTGGCGCGCCGTGCCTCGGCGGCAAGTTCTCTCCACGGCGCTTCAGAAATCCAGTTTTTGATGGCTTCGGATGCTGCCATACAAACTTGTGCATTTTCGTCGTGGAGGGCGGCGATCAATGCTGATTTTGTCATTTCGAAAGGTTTCGCCTGAAGCGCCCGGGCGGCATTTGCGCGCACGCGGTAATCCGTATCGGTTTGTAAGATATGTTGTGCGATGGTACGGGCCGAATCTTGCGCTATTCTTCGTAATGCCAACGTTGTGGCCATGCGCACATTGGCGACGGGGTCGTGCTGCGCGGCAACAAAAATGCTATCCCCGAGCGGATCAAATTGCTTTGCGGCCCTCGCAAAAAAATGCGCGGCGGCTAGCCGGACAGGGTCGGGCAAAGTGGGGTTCAGCAAATGGATCGCTCTTTCATTCACCGCACGGTCGGCGGCACCGTTCACGCCGGCCCTGTAAAAAGACCAGCCCAATCCTTCACGGAGTGAGGCATCGGAAGGGATGTTGGCCAGGTCCCAATGTTTTGTTGTTTTTCCATAGGCTTCCAGGAGGGTAGAGAGCACTACAGGGTCCTTTTCCACGCCCGCTGCTTGTGCCAGTACGCGCGCACTCTCGACGCACGAGGTCTGTCCAATGGCAAAAGCTGCGGCCCTGCGCACGTCCTTCTCGCCGTCATTCAACAAAAGTTTGGAAAGCCGTTCCACCGCCAGCGAATCCTGAATGGACGCAAAAGCGAGCGCGGCATCCCTCCGGTAGTTTGGATTTTCGTCATCCAAAAAATGATAAAGACTGTCTGAGAAGCGTTGGTCCTGGAACTGCGCAATCTTTATGAAGACCGTATCAGCAAATTTATTGACGCCGGTAACCGTTGGTTTGTGACAGGACATAGCCATGGCCACCATGACCAATGCGGTGATTGTCTTGGAAAAAGAATGCTTCATGAAAGTGCGGTAGGATTTGTCTTCGCATAGTTCACCACATCGTTGAAACCGATACCCGCGGAGTTGATGGAATACAACAAGAGCCGTATTTCTTTTACGTGAACGCGTCCGTCAATCTCCGACAGGCAGTAGAGGAGGGCGAAGATCTTAAGTTTTTCCTGGTCGGAGCAACGCTGAAGGTGTTCCAGGCCACTGTCGTAGATCTCTTTTTCGGATTTGTTTGATTTTGTGTCTTCAAAATAGCGAAGCACCTCGTCGGAGATCTTTTCGTCGGCCGTGATTTTGCACAACGCCTCCAGTTCGCGGATATCAACAATGCCGTCGGCGCCGATCAGCAGGTGGACAAGGTGGAGTAGTCCCAGTTGGTAGTTTTTATTCATGGGTTAAGGATTCCTAAAGATAGGAATTCTAACCTATATCAGGACAGCAGGTGAAATACGGCGAAAGCCGAAACATAGGCCAACGTGGTCATATAGGCCAATTGAATGAGTGGCCATTTCCATCCTTTGGTCTCGCGATACACCACGGCGATCGTGCTCATACACTGCATGGCGAATGTATAGAAAACCAGTAGCGAGAATCCCGTAGCCGGTGTGAAACGCGGCCCGCCGGTTTCCGGATTCACTTCTTGTTTCATTCGATCTTTAATGGTGGCCGCATCATCGTCGCTCACGCTACCAATGCTGTAAATCGTGGCCATGGTGCCCACAAACACTTCGCGGGCGGCGAAAGAAGTGATGAGCGCGATGCCGATCTTCCAATCATAGCCGAGCGGCCGGATGATTGGCTCAATGCCTTTACCGATAACGCCGGCATAAGAATGCTCAAGTTTGTAGGCCGCCACGCGGTCCTCCAAACCTTGCTCCGTAAGGCGCATGTTTTTTGATTCTTCCAGCACGTTCTCCCGCGCCTTGCTCAGCGCATCGCCAGGACCATAGCTGGCCAGCACCCACAAGATGATGGAAATCGCCATGATCACTTTCCCGGCCTCCAATACAAAGGCTTTTGTTTTCTCAAGAATGGTATAGCCTACATTCGACCACTTGGGGATGCGATAGGTGGGAAGTTCCATGATGAGATAGCTGCGTTCTTTCACGCGGATCAGAAGCTTCATCACGTAGGCAGACGTCAGGGCTGCGACGAATCCGAGCAAGTACAGCCCCATCAACGCAAGGCCCTGGAGGTTGAAAAAGCCCCATGCTTTTTCGTCGGGCACAATGAGGGCTACCAGGATGGTGAACACCGGCAGACGCGCCGAACAGCTCATGAGCGGTGTCACAAAAATGGTGATGGTGCGCTCCTTCCAGTTCTCGATCGTGCGTGTAGCCATGATGGCGGGAATCGCACAGGCCACACCCGACATGAGCGGCACAACGCTCTTGCCGTTGAGCCCGAACTTGCGCATCACTTTATCCATGAGGAAAACCACGCGCGCCATATACCCGGATTCTTCCAGCACCGAGATAAAAGCAAACAGAATGGCGATCTGCGGGATGAAGATCATGATGCCACCGATCCCGGGGATCAACCCTTCGGCTACTAAACTGCTGAGCGGTCCTGCCGGCAGCACAGAGCCCAAAAAGGAACTAAGCTTGGCAAAACCCGTGTCGATGAGATCCATCGGCACCTGTGCCCATGCAAAAATGGATTGGAAAATAAGAAAGAGCAGCGCGAAGAAAATGAGATATCCCCACACCTTATGCGTAACAATTTGATCGAGACGCGATGAATTTTTCTTCCACGAATGATCCGATGCCTTCAGCGTAACGTCATTGAGCAGATCCTGAATAAAGCTATACCGTTGAATGGTCTCTGCACCCTGAAATTTGCCTGGGAAAAAAGAATGCTTATTTCTGATGTTCGTAACGGTCGCCTGGTTGGCCGCTCCTAAAAATTTGAGCGATTGGGGCTGTTCCAGAAATTGATACGCTTCATAATCGTTGTCGACATTCAACGTGGCGCGAAGTTCCTTCACGGCACTTTCGGCTTCCGGCCAAATGGAGAACACAGGTTTCTCGGGTGAGCGTAGCGGCTTTGCCATCAGCTTTTTCAGCTCGTCAAGACCAACGCCTTTTCGGGCATTGATGGCCACCACGGGAACGCCCATTTTTTTTGACAAGGCAATAAAGTCGTAGCTGATGCCCGCCTTGGCAGCCAGGTCCATCATGTTCAACGCCAAAATCGTGGGGAGCCCGATATCGATGATCTGTGTCAGCAACAGGAACCCGCGTTTCAGGTTGGTGCCGTCTACGATGACAACAATTTTATCGGGAGTGGAGGGCGAATGATGGTCCAGCAGCACCTCGGCGACAATTTGTTCGTCAAGACTGCGGGGATAGATGCTATAAATGCCGGGAAGGTCAATAATGTCGGCCATGGTGCCGTCGGGAAGCTGCGTATGGCCGGTTCTTTTTTCAACCGTAACGCCCGGGAAATTCCCGATCTTTTGGTTAAGGCCGGTGAGGTGATTGAACAGCGAAGATTTCCCCGAGTTCGGGTTGCCCACCAGAGCAATCTTAGGCTTCCGCGACGAGGTCATTAATCAAGAATTGAGATCGTGGCGGCTTCTTCAAGCCGTAGGGAAAGTTCATAGCCCGAAACGCTGATGCACACCGGGTCGCCAAACGGGGCCGTAAAATTAAAGCGAACGGCGGCGCCTGGAAGACAGCCCATTTCCATGAGCTTCACCGACAGATGGTCATCCGTAAAGCCGGAAACAATGCCCACCTCACCCGGATGCATTTCCGCCACATTTTTTGAACTGCCCGCCATTTCCTCTTATTTAGATTAAATTTAAACAAGGCAAATATAAAGGCGGTTCCCCTCTCAAACAATGATTTATGACAGATAAAAACCTGCGCTAAGGATATCTTGAAATAAGTAAGGAATAGTAGCGGGAATGCCATTAATCCCGGTATCGGAGAGCGATTCGCCCGATTTTTGTGTTACACATAAAAAGTCCCTCCCAAGCAAAATGGAAACGCCAGATAAGGATCCTCAGCCGCCAAAAGAAACCCCGGAACCAAAGGCCCAACCTAAACCGGAAGAAAACATCCCCCAGGAAAAGGAACCCGGCGAAACGGAAGATCCCTTTGATTTCGGAGGCCTCCCCAAACGCAACCTGAAAAAGAACCTCGGCTGCGGCGGTTGACCCGTCACCCAAGCCATCAAATTCCCTCCGACACAAAGACGCGTTTCACCCGCTCGCTCGTGTTGGTGAGGATTTCATACGATATGGTGTTGATCGAAGCCGCCACTTCCTGTATGGGCAATCCCTTTCCAAACACGATCACCTCGTCGCCTTCCCGGGCATCGATGCCGGTGATGTCCACCATGGTCATGTCCATACACACATTGCCGATCACTTTGGCCGGCACACCGTGCACCAGCACACGACCCGCGCCCCGGCTGAAGGCCCTGCTAAACCCGTCGGCATAGCCGATGGCAATGGTGCCGATGGTAAGGTCTTTTTCGGCCACGCCACGCCGTCCGTAGCCAATGCTTTCGCCTTTGTTGATCTTTTTTATTTGAGAGATGATGGTTTTTAAAGTGGCCACGGGCTTGAGCGGATGAACCTCGCTGGTGGGATCCACACCATACAACCCGATGCCTAGCCGCACCATGTCGAACTGCAATTCGGGGAGACGAAGAATGCCGGGCGAATTTAAAATATGATAAAGCGGCCGGTAACCAAGGGCCTTCGAAACTTGATTCGCCCACGTCTCAAACGTCCGGCCTTGCGCCCGCGAAAATTCGTCGTGCGTGGATTCGTCGGCGCCGGCCAAATGACTAAAAATGGAAGCGACGCGAATTTGCGGGTTAGCCAGCAACAGCGCAGTGACCTCGTCCAAATGCGTGGCTTCAAAACCCAGGCGATGCATGCCGGTGTCCAGCTTCAAATGGATCTTACAGGGTTTCCCCTGCAAATAATTCAACAGGGCATGAAAGATCTTGAAGCTATAGATCTCCGGCTCCAGGTTTTGACTGAACAAAATGTCAAAACTTTCTTCGGAGGGGTTCATCACCATGATGGGCAGGGTAATGTTATTCTTTCGCAATGCCACGCCTTCGTCGGCATAGGCCACGCCGAGATAGTCGGCCTGGTGATACTGCAACAAATTGGCGATCTCGGTGCTCCCACTGCCATAAGCAAAAGCTTTCACCATCACCATGATCCTGGTGGAGGGTCGCAAGGTAGATTTGAAATAATTGAAATTGTGCACTAAGGCATTCAGGTCCACTTCCATCACCGTGCCGTGCACTTGTCGTTGCAAGCGCCCCGCAATTTTCTCAAAAGCAAAAACGCGGGCTCCTTTCACCAGCACTACTTCCTGCTGTAGCAGATCAAAATCGAATTGGTCCAGAAAATCTTCCGTCGAAGCATAGAACAACGACCCCTTGGGAAACACGTGTTGATAGCGACTCAGCACGGGCCCGACGCCCACAAAAGCGGGTGCCCCATTTTTGGTGAGCAAGCCGGCGACCTTTTTCACCAGCGCGTCGTCTTCCAACCCGGACTCCAGAATGTCGGAAAGGATGACCCGTTTCTTTTTTTTCTGATGCTGATGCGCCAGAAATTGCAGTGCGATCTCCAGTCCACCCAAGTCGTTGTTGTAGGTGTCGTCTATGATTTGACTCTGATAAATGCCTTCTTTCAACTCCATCCGCATGGGCACACCGCGCAGGCTTTGTACGCTGTCGCGGATGAAAGAAAAAGAGTAGCCCATCGTCAACAGCAAGGCCACGCAATGCAGGCAATTTTCGACCGACGCCGTGTCGGTGAAGGGAAGCCGGAGGATCTCGGTCTGTTGTTTATAACGGATGGCCCAGGCATTGTCGTGGGGGGTGACCTGCAGATCGGATTCAGGCGAGGCGCCCCAGGAAAACGAGGGCAGACCGCGTCTGACCAAAATGTCGTGCAGGGTTTTATGATCATGGCAATAAATAACGGTTTGCACATGGTCGAACAACCTCAACTTTTCGCGGATTTTTTCCTCCCGGTCTTTGAAACCTTCGTCGTGTGCCGAGCCGATGTTGGTGAAGATCCCGATGGTGGGCTGCATCACCTGCGCTATTTTTTCCATTTCGCCCGGTCGCGAAATGCCCGCCTCGAAAATTCCCAGCTGATGATGCGGCTGCATCTGCCACACCGACAACGGCACACCTATCTGCGAATTATAGCTGCCGGGATTTTTAACCACCACACGATCCTTCGACAACATCTGAAACAACCATTCTTTAATAATTGTCTTGCCATTGCTGCCGGTTATACCGACTACCGGAATGGAAAACGTGCTGCGGTGAAACGCCGCCAGTCGCTGCAGGGCATCAATAGCCGAACCAACCAGAATGACATTGACTCCCTTAAAGATCTCCGGGGACGACAACGGTCGCTCCACCACAAACTGGCGGATACCTTGCGCATAGAGGTTCTGCAAATAGTCATGGCCATCGTGACGCTCGCCGCGAATGGCAAAGAAAACCGTACCCTCGGCCGCCGAGGCCTTGCGGCTGTCGAGGCTGATGGTGGTGACGGGCGCATCGGAAGAAAATTGAATGTTCTTCCCGCCGGTAATGGATTCAAGCTGTGAAAAGCGGATCATGGATCAGAAAAGACGTGCCCCGTTAGGCACTTTTTTATCGATACTACTCAGCACCACGAAATTCTCCTCGTCCGGAAAACCGGTCACCAGCACCTCAGAAACGAAGGTGGCAATTTGGCGGGGTGCAAAATTAACGACACATATTACCTGTCTTCCCACGAGCGTGTCGGGCGAATAATGTTTCGCGATTTGGGCACTGGATTTTTTTATGCCCAAATCACCCAAGTCAACCCATAGCTTGATAGCGGGTTTTTTGGCCTCGGGGAAGGGTTCGGCCTTTACTATGGTGCCGGCGCGCAGGTCGACCTTCATAAAATCGTCCCACTGTATGGTTGGTGAAAGCATGCGTTCAGGGGTTAAAAAGCGTACAAAAACACAAAATTGCTTACATCAAGCCAAATTCCATACTGTTGCGATACCAAAGAACTGGGAATGACCGTTTAATTTTGTACTTTTCAGAAACAAAAAATTAAATTCTGGTGTTCCTGCATTAGTTTTGCAAAACCATGAAGATAAAACTTCATTATATCTTGTTTGCCATAAGCCTATGCCTGGTATCTCTACTGGGTACGAATACGGCGCATGCGCAAGATAACACCTTCCCTGCCCTGGATGCAGGCACCTACGACGCAGAGGCCGAAAAAGAAAGAGACAAGATCATCTACTCTTCCTCCTCCAGCGAAATGGAACCCCAGGCCATCCACAAGCTTCAAACACCGGCTGTAAAAGACTCCTTAGCTAACCGCAACAGCGCGCATCGCACCGTCAAAAATGCTTCTGAAAGCGGAAAAAACGCTAATAAGCCCTCTTCTCATAGCGACGACTCCGTACTTTCCTTCAATTTCCTCTACTACCTTTTCGAGAAATATAAACTTCAGGATATAGTAGACTGAGGTTTTTTGCTTTCCATTTGCTTATTTGCAACCTTGTTGCAAAATGAGAACTCTTACAAGAATTTTGATTTTTCTCACCGCTCTGCTCGCCCTCCAGGTGAAAGCACAGCAAGCGTGTGACCTTGTCCTTTCGGGGACAATCACGTCCAAGGAAGGGGAGCCGTTGCCGGGTGCCGCGGTTTTTATTTCGGGTTTGGAAAAGGGAGCAGTCACCGATGCGGAGGGCCACTATCACATGGCTGGACTTTGCGCGGGAAAATATACCGTCACTATAAAATTTCTTGGCTATCGAGATCAGCAGCAATCCATCAATTTAAAAGCTTCACAGGAATTGAAGATTGAATTGGAAGAACAGGATGAGCTGCTGGAGGAGGTGGTGATCGAGGAGAAGTTCAAGACCGAAAACGAAACACAGAGCGTCTCGGTATTAAGCGGCAAAACGCTGGATGAAGCGAAAGGCAGATCGTTTGGCGAGGTGTTGCGCGAAATGCCGGGTGTAAATTCTATTCAAACCGGCCCCACAATTTTCAAACCGGTGATCCACGGCGTACATAGCCAGCGGATATTGATTCTCAACAATGGCATTCGTCATGAAGGGCAACAATGGGGAGCGGAGCATGCGCCGGAAATCGATCCCTTCATCGCCTCTAATATTGTGGTGATCAAAGATGCCGGGGCAATCAAATACGGCACCGATGCTTTGGGAGGGGTTATCCTGGTCAACCCCGCACCGCTTCCCATAGACGCTACGTTGGGTGGTGAGTGGAATATGATCGCCAATTCCAATGGCCGTTCGGGAACCGCTTCGGGCATGCTGCAAGGAGGCTCGAAAAAATGGGATGGTTTTGGGTGGAGAGTGCAGGGCACCGCCAAAAAAGGGGGCGACTTTCATGCGCCGGACTATGTTTTGTCGAACACCGGGTTTAACGAATTGAATTTTTCCGCTGCCGCGGGATATCATAAAAAGAAAAATGGCATCGAGGCGTTCTATAGCCACTTCAAAAGTAATCTGGGCATTCTCAGAGGCTCCGTCGTGGAGAGTGTGCAGGACCTTGAAAATGCACTCGAGCGTGAGCCCCCTCAAAATACGGAAGACTTCACCTATCACATTAAAAATCCACGCCAGGAGGTGAGTCACGATCTGTTCAAACTGAACGGAGAGCACGTGGAAGGGAAAAATACGTATCGCTTTCAATACGGGCTGCAAATCAACAAGCGTAAAGAATTCGATGTGCGGCGGGGCAACCTGAATGACATTCCTTCGATCAACCTAAAGTTGTATACGCATACACTCGACCTGGAGTGGCTGCACGCGGGCACACGGACCGAACGCAGCGTGGGATTGAACGGCATGCTGCAAGACAACAATAACATTTATGGGACGCAGCGCATTCCGTTTATTCCCAATTTCACCAGTACGTCGGCGGGTGCGTTCATCGTTGAAAAATTCCATGCCGGTGCCTGGACGGTCGATGCCGGGTGGCGCTATGATTTCAAACACTATGAAGTGTCCGGCTATGACTATAAAAATGCGCCCTATCACAGCCAGCTCGATTTTCACAGCATGACCGGTACGCTTGGTGTGAACCGGCGCCTGGGCAAATACATGCAATTCGTGACATCGGTAGGGAGCGCATGGCGCCCTCCGCATGTGGCCGAGCTCTATAGTTTTGGACGCCATCAAAGTGCGGGCGCCGTGGAATACGGATTGCTTTTGGGCGGCAACGAGGGCGTTCTGGATATCAATAAAACCGACTACAAAAACGAGAACGCGTTGAAATGGGTGGCCACCTGGCATTACGATCGCGACAGAATATCGGTGGAGGCATCAGGCTACTACAACTACATCTTCAACTATATCTACTTAAAACCGGCGGGCATAACGCAAACGTTCACCGGCCCAACACCGTATTTCAACTACAGACAAACCGACGCTTCGTTTTTGGGAGCCGACCTTTCGGCTTTCTACTGGCTGTACACATCGCTGAAGCTAACGGCAAGAGCTTCATTGCTCAGGGCTACCGATGAAACGAATCATGACTACCTGGTTTTTATTCCTTCCAATCGTTATGAAATAGGGTTGCGCTACGAAAAGGCGCAGCACAAAAGTTGGAAAAATTTCTATGCCGACTTGCGTCTGAAATATGTGGCGCGACAAAATCGCGCGCCTCAATATATGTCCGTGGAGCAGATCCAGGCGTTGGAAGATGCCGGCCAGCCCATTCCGAATTTCGACTTCATGGCTGCACGGGCTGGTTATTTTCTCTGCGGATTCTCCACCGGCATTTCGCATGCTTTTGGGTCTTCGCGAATGGATCTGCGAATTGGCGTCGACAATATGCTGAATACCAGCTATCGTGAATACACCAACCGCATGAAGTATTATGCCGACGACCTCGGTCGGAACTTTATCGTAGGCGTGAAATATATTTTTTAGAAGGAACTGTCTTTACGATTCCTTTTTCACCAGGAATTGTTCGAGGTCTTTCAGGTTGAGGACGCCTTCATAATAGGCCTTGCCAAAAATAACGGCAAAGATGCCCATGTCATTCAGACGCTTGATGTCATCCACGCCGCGCACACCGCCGCTGGCGAGAACACATATTTCAGGAAATTTTTGGACGATCTCTTCGTAGAATTCGAAGGCCGGTCCTTCCAGTACGCCGTCGTGCGACACGTCGGTGGACTTTACATATTTCAATCCTCGGGAATAGAAATATTCGAGGTGTTCGAAGAGTGTGAGTTGGGAACGGTTTTGCCAGCCGCGAAACAGGAGTTGCTTGGTGGTGCGGTCGACAACGTCGGCGCCCAGCGTCATTTTCTCGCGACCGTAGGAAATGATCCAAGACGCAAAGAGTTCGGGGTCGGTCACGGCAATGCTGGCCGCCGTGATATAGTCTGCGCCGAATTCATAGGCCTTGCTGATGTCGCCGTCGGTGGAGATGCCACCGGTGAAGTCAACTTTGAGGTCGGTATAACCGGCCACGGCTTCCAGCACGTGCCAGTTGACAGGGCTTCCCTTTTCGGCGCCGTCAAGGTCGACGAGGTGAACGACTTCGATGCCATGGTCTTCGAAACGCTTGGCCAGGTCAAGCGGGTTTTCGTTATACGCTTTTTCGCTCGACGGATCGCCTTTGCGCATCTTCACTACTTTACCTTTACGGATGGCTATGGACGGAATTACCTGTATCATGGGCCGGAATTAGAACTTGAATTATGCAACTACCAAGGTACGGTGCAAATCCGAAAAACCTTTTGAGGCTGCTGAAAATCTGAAAATATTTCAGGTCCGTCGTGCGAAGCCGCGCCCTTGCTAAAGAATTCGCTACTTTTAATTGTCCAACTGCGACCCTATGAAAAAACTGTTCGGCATGCTTTTGCTTCTGGCCCTTCCCGCGGCCACACTTTGGGCCCAGGCCAAAACGCGGCGACTCCCCGGAATTATCAACCACCCTTCGCTCAACCTGTTCGATCCCTACATCAGCCACGACGGCAATGCCTTGCTGTTTATTTCCGACAACGGCGAAGACGGTGCGCTCACACTTTCCTACACCTCGCGTGAAAACGATTGGGTGGAACCGGTGACCATTCCAAAAAACATAAACCATCGTCTTGTCTACCTGCGGGGATTCGGGCTCAATGCCGACGGAAAAAAACTATTCTATACCTCCACGAAATCACCGGTTGTCGGTGGCTACGACATCATGGTCAGTGAACTGAAAGGCACTACGTGGGCCGAACCTCAAAACCTGATGCTGCCCGTGAATACAAAATCCAACGAAGGTTGTCCTTCCATAAGCGCCGACGAGACCACATTGTATTTTATGCGGTGCGACAAAATGGACCAGAGCAAGGCCGACGGCTGCAAGCTTTTCTACGCGAAGAAAAAACCCAACGGGCAGTGGGACGAACCCGTGGAACTTCCTGCCAACATTAACACCGGCAACTCGCAAACGCCACGCATCATGGCCGACGGCGAAACGTTGATCTTTTCTTCCAACAAAATGACGAGCACCAAAGGGGGCATGGACCTCTACCTGACAAGACTCGCTAACGGAAAATGGTCTGATCCCATACCCATGGATTTTGTGAACACCGAAAAAGACGATCAATTCGTGAGCGTCGCCGCGCTGGGAAGATATTTATTGAAGGCAGCACCCGGTCCCCGCAAGAACAGCGAGATCGTAGAATTTCTCATTCCGCAAGAGCTTCGGCCGAAAGGCATGATGAAAGTGGAGGGCAAAATAACAGATGCCATTAACGCCCCTACGTCGGCGTACATTGACATCACGGACCTCGATCAAAACAAGCGCGTGTACAGTGGACGGCCACTTGCCGATGGATCTTATCAGGTATATCTGCGCGAGGGCAGTCATTATGAATTGTCGATCGATCCCGAGCAAAGCAACATCACCTACTTCACCAAACGCTTTGACCTGACGACCGACAAAACCCCGCAGAAGGAAAGGGTCAATGTGATCCTGAAGCAACCCGCGGCTGGCGACGAGCTCGTCCTGGATGCCGTAACGTTCAAGCCCAACAGCGCTGAACTCGAAACCTCGTCGCAGACCGCGTTGAAAAAATTGACGCGTCTCGTGAAAGCAAACCCATCGTTGAAATTCGAGATCCAGGTGATGTTGAAGGGCTATCAGCAAGACTCCGTGAAAAGCGATCCGGACCTGACCGAAATGATCATCGACTCGGTGGCCCGTCAAGTTACGGCGACCGATAGCCTGGGGCAGCCTTATCAAAAAGAAGTGATGATCGCGCGGATCACGTATCACAACGACCGGACGCCGCTAGAGGCCCAGCAGATCACGGACTATCTGGTTGCGCAAGGGGCGGATCCCGGCAAGCTCACCATGTTTGTGAACGCCATCCCGGCCGCACCGGAGGAATCCAAAAAACTGACGGTGAAAGCGGTAGCCAGGGCGAAATAGATTTATTGCCAGAAGGGCACGGCCA